>Ga0126311_10001048_pt1 | contig 13097 bp, 8 predicted proteins | sample Plot61_FD_92539 | JGI IMG/M metagenome (GOLD analysis project Ga0126311, IMG submission 92539) | Serpentine soil microbial communities from UC McLaughlin Reserve, CA, USA - Plot61 | ecosystem: Environmental > Terrestrial > Soil > Grasslands | place: USA: UC McLaughlin Reserve, Lake County...
ACCTCCCTGGACCCGATCAGCTGGCGCCTGAGCAGGTCGTGGAGCTGGGCGGTGGGTGGACGCGGCCATCTAGCTGGTGCGGTGCCCGCACCGGGACGTCGTCGTGAAACTCAAGAGCGACGGGCTGGAGGCAGAGGCGAGAGCGCTGCGGGCCTGGAAGCCGTACACCCCCGCGTGCCCGAGGTCCTGAAGGCGGGCACGGTGCCATCGGTGGGTGAGCGCTCGACCAAGTACCTCGTGCTCGCCGCGCTGAAGAACGACGAGGGCCGGATCGTGGAAACCGCCGACGAGTACCTGGACCGGTCACCAGCGAGCGCTCGGGAGCTGGGGCGCGCGGTAGGAGCCGAGCTGCGCCCCATGCATCAGGCGGTGGACGACACCGGCTTTGGCAACATCGCCGATTCGCCGGGGAGCGAGCGCACCTACCGCAGTTGGAGCGGCTACCTCGAGGACTTTTCGGACTCCATGCCGGACTTGTCCAACAGCTCGGTGTCCTAGCGGCCGACTTAGCCCTGGGCTAGGCCTGGCTGGGCGACGCCGGCCAAGGCGGCGCGTCCACCGAGGAAATATTGGCACGACGTTCGTTAGACAACCGTCGTCCAGCCGAGGGTCGCGTCTAGGTTCGGTGGAAGGGGGATGGCCTAGGTTCCTGAACGAGCTGCAACTCATCAGGAGACCCACGCCCGGCCGCACGAGTATCACCCGTTGAGCGGGTCCACGCCGAGATCGAGGAGCCGGTCGCTGACCCCCAGCCAAGTACGCACGGGCGCCGTCTGGAGTTTCAGGGTGGGGCCAAGCGGCCCTTGGCCAGCTCCTCCAGCGCCTGCCGGTCGATGCCGCCCTTGGGCACGACCGCCACCCGGCACGGGGTCACCGCCCGCAGAGTGGCCATGCGCCGACCGTCCTGCAGCAGCGCCATCTCCCCCAGGATCGCCCCAGGGCCAACCTCGGCCACCGGTTTGCCGTCGATCTCCACCCGCAGCACCCCGTCAAACAACAGGAAGAGCTCGTCACCTCGCTGCCCCTGCTCGACCAGGGTCCGGCCGGCCTGGAGCCGGCGAAACCGCGGCTTCGCATCGATCACAGCAACCGAGAGTTGACGCTCCAGCGCCGACTCCACCGCGGTCATGATCGGGGCCGAGTCCTCGGCACCCCAGGGCGTATGGCTGCCGAACGCCTCCCGCCACCAAGTCTCGTGGTCGATGTACCCGCTCTTGGCGACCAACCGACCCAAGTGGTCGTAGACCCAGTGCCGGGGAAAAGAGCTGGCGCCCACCAGCCGCTGCTCGACGGTGCCGTCGGCGTGAATGGTCAAAGCAAGGGTCGACCAAGTCACGGGCCCCCCGATCTGGACATATGGCTCACGACGGACCCGGCGGGGGGTGGGAAAGCCGGTCTGACCGCCCGCGGTCTGCCCAAACCGCGCCCAGGTGGGGCCGATCTCTGGGTCGGGCCGCAGGTCCGGCAGGGCGACCGGGGTGAACGCGATGCTGGCCGGCCCGTAGCCCACTTTCGTGACGTTGATGCGGCCGCCGCCGCCCTGGCCGGCGTCCACGATGCGCCCGTCCTGGACATCGATCCAGGCCTCAAGTCGGTTGGCGAACCGGAAACGGTCGTCTGCTTCTAATTCGTCCAGGTCACCGAGCACCTCGGGTGGTGGCGGATCGAAATGGGCGACGCGTAGCCCGAACGACAGGCGGTTGAAGCCCTCCACTGCTCCCTGCGGGATCCACGACAGCGAGGTGACCGAGGACTCGATGCGCATGGCGGGCCTCCCGAGCTCGTCCACGATCAGGCCGAAGGTCGATTGCCACATCGATGCTAATCGTCCTAGGCCGGCTCCATAACCCCAACCGGCCAGCCTGGCGTGCCTTTCAGACCGGCTGACGGCGAAGAGCTGCCGTCGAGCCGGTGCGCAGCAGCTTCGCCCAGCAACGGCGAAGGCATCGTCACCGGCTCGGCTGGGCACGTACATGGCGGCCATGGCGCCGAGACCACAGCTCGGCAACGACCCAACCGCAGCCGGTGCCAACTGGCGTGCGGGGGCCCAAGCTCTCTTGGCGAGCCGCAGAGGTCCAGACCAGCGCGGGCCTGGCGGCGCGCCCAATGCTAGGCTTCGCCAAGAGGGAGGGCTGTCGTTGAGGGGGCGATTTCTGGTGCCCATCAGGGTGGTCCTCGCCGAGGACAGCTACCTCGTGCGTGAGGGTGTCCGTCGGCTGCTCGAGACCGAGCCGGACATCGATCTGGTCGGCGTGTGCGAGGACTATGACTCGCTGCTGGAGGCCATCGGTAGCGCCGACCCTGATGTGGTCCTCACCGACATCCGCATGCCGCCGACCGGCACCGACGAGGGCATCCGGGCCGCCGAGCGGCTGCGCCAAGCGCACCCCGCGACAGGGGTCGTTCTGCTGAGCCAGTACGCCGACCCCGCCTATGCGCTGGCCTTTCTCGAACACGGCACCGAGGGCCGCGCCTACCTGTTGAAGGAACGAGTCGCCGACCTCGACCACCTCCTGGCCGCGATCCGCGAGGTCGCCGAAGGCGGGTCGGTGATCGATCCCAAGGTGGTCGAGACCCTCGTGACCGCCCGGTCGCAGGCAACCCAATCCCCGCTCACCCGCCTCACTCCCCGCGAGCGCGAGGTTCTCTCCCTGCTCGCTGAGGGCAAGAGCAACGCCGCGGTGGCCGACGGGTTGGTTCTGAGCGAGCGGGCCGTCGAGAAGCACATCAACTCGATCTTCGCCAAACTCGGCCTGCCGGAGGCCCGGGAGGCCCACCGGAGAGTCAAGGCGGTGCTGCTGTTCCTGGCTGACCAGCGTTGACCGAATGTCGTGCTGGCACCACCATCAGCGTGCATGGACGCAGGCTGGTCGAGGACGTTCCCTCGCCGCCACAATGAGACAAGATGGTGACCCGACCTGTTCCCGTCCTGATCGTCGACGATCAGGCGTTCTTCCGTAGCGCGGCTCGGGCCGTGCTGGCCGTGATGCCGGGGTTCGCGGCGGTGGGCGAGGCCTGGTCGGGCGAGGAGGCAGTCGCCAGGGTGGAGGAGCTTTCGCCGGAGTTGGTGCTGATGGACATCCACCTCCCCGGCATCAGTGGAATCGAGGCCACCCGCCGGATCCGCGCAGCCCACCCAGCCACGGCGGTCATGCTGCTCTCCACCTACAAGGCCGAAGATCTGCCGGCTGATGCCCGCGAGTGCGGAGCGATCGCCTACCTCAACAAGGAAGACTTCGAACCCGAGGTCCTGGAGCGGATCTGGACTGATCACCAGCCCGTCGGCTGACTACTCCGAACACAGCGATGGTCGTCCTATCGCGCTACCCAGCTATCGGGAGGACCCCGAGGATGCTGGTGCCCGCGCCCGGAGCAGACTCGACGCGCAGTGAGCCACCGATCGCCCCCAGACGGTCGTGCATGTTGACAAATCCTGTTCCGATTCCCTTAGCAGCCGGGTCGAACCCCACGCCGTCGTCGGTAACGGCAAACCGCAGGGCGCCGGCTTCCTCCCAGACCCGCACGACCGCTGTCGCCTCCGGGCCGGCGTGCTTCATCGCGTTCTGGAGCGCCTCCAGGCAGCAAAAGTAGGCTGCGGCCTCCATCTCGCTGGGGTAGCGGCCGATCGACCCGGTCTCGACCCGGGTTGGGATGGTGGCCCGAAGGGCGGCTGAGCTGAGAGCGGCAGCGAGTCCCTGGTCCATGAGCAGCGGCGGGTAGATGCCGTGGGCGAGGCTGCGGAGTTCCTCAACGGCGTCCTTTAATTCGACCCGGAGCTCGTCGAGCATGGTTCTGGTCTGCTCGGGATCCGTATCTACGAACCGGCTGGCCAGGCGGAGCTTGACCGCCAGGGCGACCAGCCGCTGCTGTGCACCGTCGTGGAGGTTGCGCTCGATGCGGCGGCGCTCGGCGTCGGCGGCAGCCACGATCCGGGCCCGGGAGGCCTGCAGCTCCTCGGCCTTGTGCCGGACCTCATCCAGGGAGGCTTGCAAGGCGGAGTCCAAGCGCACGTTGTGCAGGGCCAAGCCGACTTGGCGGGCCAGCTCGGCCAGGACCCGCTCATCCTCCTCGCTGAACCGCTCCTCGGGCCGACGCACGACTGCCAGCAGCCCGAGCAGCTCGCCGGAGTGGGCCACCGGCGCCACGCGGATCGCGCCATCCTCGCGACCGTCGAGCAGGCCTGGCAGCCAGACGGCCAACCAAGCCGAGCCGGTGACTCCGGCCCTGGCGACCACTGGCTCTTCGGCGGGACTGATGACCAGCCGGGCCGGTGCCCGGTCAGGTACGGACGCGGACCGCTCGAGCAGCCCCTCTGAACCAGTCCAGACCTCGGCGGCCTCCAGGGCCATCGTCTTGTGGAGCGACTCGGCGAGCTGCAGCAGCAACTCATCCAGCGGAATCGCCCGCGACAACCTCGTGCCGAAGGTGCGCAGGGCCTCGTCGGGAGCAGACCGCTCGCCGTACACCAGCCGATTGGCGGCCTGCGTGAGCCGCTCCCGCGCCGGATGGTAGAGCAGCGCGCAGACCGCCGCAGCAAGCATTGAGAGCAGGAGTAGAGCACGTTCCCGCTCGCTCGGCACTTGACCCAGCCCCAGGACGACCAGCAGGTAGACGGCCACGACCAGCCCGCTCAGGCCGGCAAGAGAGACCGTATGGGCGAGCAGGCGGTCGACCCGGCCAACCAGACGAGGCGTGGCGCCGGCAGCTAGGGAGACGGGGATCAGGACGCTCACCGCTCCGACCACCTCAGGAACCTCCCGTGGCCATCCGGCGAGCACACGAAGGGCCGTGACCACCAGGGCGGCCTCGGCGACCACGACAACGGCGAGCCCGATCCACTCCATGCGCTGGCGGGCGGTGCCGCGGGTAGCCAGGAACCGCCGGTGCGAAGGCGGCACGCCGGCGACAACAGCAAGGACCCCGGCAGCGACCACCGGCCAGAGCGGCAGGGCCGGACGCTGTCCCCACAGGGCGAGCCCGAGACACACCCCGGCCGCGTAGGCCACGGAGACCGCGATCCGCCGCGGGCGGCTCATGAGGCGCCCGTCGGGTAGGCCGATGAGCAGGTGCAGGGCCACGGCAGGGAGCAGCCCCGCCGCCAGCGGACGGACCAGGGCGGCCGCGGAGGCCAGGGGCCCGGTTGGGTCGCGGTGCAGGATGCCGCTGCACAGCACACAGGCGCCGCCGAGGGCGGCGGCGGCGAGCACCACCACCCCAAGACGCCGCTGGCCAGCCCGTAGGACGAGCGCCAGCCCGGCCAGCGCCCAGGCAACCACCAACCCGACCCGGACCATCTCGGCGGCGCTGAGGCCGTCGTCGCTGACCAGCAGCAGCCCGCCGAGAGCAAGCGCGGCCCCGACCGGAGCGAGGGCGACGACCGGGTGCGCTCGGCGGTCCCGGCCAGGCTCGGCGGTGGGATGGAGCGCCGCGGGTCTCTCCATGGTGGCCATGATCACTCCGATCGCAGGACAACAGCCGGCCGGGTGGTCGCCGCCGCCCGGGCCGGCAGGGCAGCGACCAGGTTGGCGACCAGGACCGTGGCCGGGATGACCGACAACACCACCAGGGTGGGCGTGATCGGTTCGGCCGGTGACCCCAAGCCCTGGTTAACCAAGACCCAGCCCCAGCGTCCGGCGGCAACGCCCACGGGCAGGCCGATCACCAGCGCCACCGCGGCCAGGATCGTGGCCTGCCAGGCCACCGTGGCCGATACCTGGCGGCGGATGAACCCGAGCGCCTTCAACACGGCCAGGTCCTGCCGGCGCCGCCGAACCGAGGTTACGAGCAGGTGACCGAGCGTGGCCGCTCCCAGGACGGCGAGCAGCGCCGCCAGCAGGAACGGCAGGCCGCTGACCCGCCGCAGGTTCTCGACCTCGTCAGGGGTTGCCGCGCGCAGCACGGTCGGGCCGAAGTCGCGCCGCAGGCTGGCGTAGGCCGCCGCCTTGTCCACCCCGGGTGCGTACTGGACGACGAACTGGTTTGGCCGCTCGGTGGGCAGGACGGCCCTGAGGCCGTCGACAGTCAGCACCGCGCCAGTCGACATGGTCATGTTGCTGGCCGCCTCGGACAGCAGCACCTCGCCGACGATCCGCAACGACCGCCGCCCGCCAGGGCCCTCGACCGGCACGACGTCGCCAACGCGGCGCCCGAGCCCACGCAATGTGGCTCGTCCGAACGCAATCTCGTCGACCGAGCGCGGCTCGCGGCCGTCGGATACCCGGGGCAGCACGCTACCCTTAACCGGGCTCATCCCCACCACCGGGACCGTCGTCCCGGCGACGTCGAGCGATTGGACGGCCTGTTCGAGGAGCGAGTAGCCGCCCACGAGGGAGTTCCGGGCGAGCAGGTCACCCTTGGAGCTGATGTCGATTCGGTCGTTGGGGTTGCCGACCGCTACGTCCCAGTTCCATCCTTGCAGGGCCGGGGAGCGGACCAAGTGGTCGAGGCTGGCGGCGAAGGTGAGCGACGCGGCGATGGCGGCGACCGCCACCACGACGCCGATCGTCGCGGTGCGGACCGGCGCCGCGGTCTCGCCGCGCCCCGGCTCCAGCGCCAGCCGGATCCCGGTTACCGCGCTCGGCGTCGCCCCGGCCCGAGCCATGCGCTCGACCACTAGGGAGGACCGCCGGGGCGCCCGGCCCCGGCCGCTCACGCTATCCCCCGCCTGGGTGACCCACCAAGCGGCCATGCCGGCCCGGGCCAGGACGGCCACCAGCACCCCCACGACGCCGACGGCGAGGACCCGGACATCCACCGACAGGCCAGGATTGACCTCGGCCTGGCGCGCCAGGCCGATCGGTGAGAGGGGCGAGACCAGCACGGCCAGGATCGCAGCGAGCAGCGCTCCACCGGCGCCGACCAGGGCCACCCTGACGAGGGTCGCGGCCACTAGCTGGGATTGGGTCATGCCAACCGCCCGCAGAATCGCCTGCTCACCTGCGTCGAGCTGGACCTGCCGGGCGACGCTCTGGCCGACCACCAGCAAACCGGCGATCGCCGCAAGTATGGCAAATGCCAACAGGGCGAACGCCTGGACTTGCATTGCCCGCCTCGCCCGGCCGGACGTCTGCTCGGTGTCGGAGCCGACCTCGATGTTGGCCTTGGGTCCCCCGGACAGGGCGCGCACGGCCATCCTGAAGCCGTCTAGATCCTCGATGCCGCGGTGCAGGCGCACGGCCACCCCGACGCCGAGATTGGCCACCGTCTGACCGTTGGCCCGCCAGAACGCTGGAGTCAGGTAGAGGTCGTTGACGCCCAGGTAAATGACGTCTTGCTGGACCGGGACGGGGCTGAGGTCGTTAGGTTGGCGCACGATCCCGGTGACTATGAAGTCGAACGCCGGACCGGCCGGGTCGGGGATCCTGCTCGAGTCCAAATTCTGCTCGAACTGCCGCGGCGTGTAAGCCCACATACGCAGCGTCTGGCCCGGCCCGAGCCGCCGCTTGACCGCAAGCGTCTCGTCAATGGCCACCTCGAGCGGACGGGCCGGGTCGGGTAGGTGGCCGCGGACCACGAGCGGCCGGTCCGAGGTGACGAGCGCCCGACCGTGCACGGTGGCCCACGGGTTGATGCTTCCCAGCGCCGCCGGGTCGGGAGCCCCCGAGGGCCTACTCGGCGTGAGCGCCAGGTAAGCGCCCTGGTCGGCGTCGGCGACCTGCGGCAATTGCTTCACGGCGTCGAAGTCCAGCCCAGCCACCAAGATGTTCATCGGGCGGCTATAGGCCAGGAATCGGTCCATGGCCGAGTCGGTCCGCCGGGCGCCTGCCACGGCCGCCATGACGGCACCCCCGGCCAGGCCCACGACCATCACAAGCAGCACGGTCGCCTGCCAGCGGCGCCGTAGCTCGGCGCGGGCCCGGACCCAGACGGCCGCCATCATTCGGCCCGTAGCACGACGGCGGGCCGGGTGCGGGCGGCCATCCAGGCCGGCACGGCAGCGACCAGGTTGGCAGCCAGGATCGTGGCTATCGTCATCAGGATCAGGAGGCGGGTAGGCATGGTCGACTCCGGGACAACGCCCAGCCGGTCGGCCACCAGGACCCACATCCAGCGCCCGGCGGCGACGCCGGCCGGAAGGCCGACCAGAAGGGCCACCGCGGCCAGGGTGGTGGCCTGCCAGACCACGGTGAGCGACACCTGCCGACGGACGAAGCCGAGGGACTTGAGCACGGCCAGATCGCGCCGCCGCCGACGCACCGAGGTGACCAGCAAATGGGCGAGCATGGCCACCGCCAGGCAGGCGACGAGTCCGCCGGTGACCGCCGGCATCGCTTCGACCCGACCGAAATTGACCAGGTCCGCTGGCCGCTGTAGCCCGGCCAGCGTCCACGGGATCCTGCGACGGAGCCGCTCAGCGGCCGCCTGCTGGTCCACCCCGTCCGCCCACCGCAACGGGAACCACACCTGCTTAGCTTCGGCATCCAGGCGGTCCAGGCCCGCAAAGTTGAGGGCGAACCCTTCGCCGAAGGCGGCGAACCCCGTTTCGGGTAGGACGCCTCGGCCGACGACCCGGAAGCGCTGCGAGGGAAGGCGGCCGAGGTCGGCGTCGCCGTAGCCTTGTGCTCGGCGCAGTTGGATCTCGTCCCCGATGCTGGCCCTAAGTGAGCGCAGTGTCTTGGTGCCGACCAGAACCTCGGCGGCCGTGGCCGGTAGGCGGCCCTCGGTGACCGTTGGTCCGACGTCGCCCTGGACCGCGTCGAGACCGAATGCGGGAAGCACCGTCCCTTGTCCCTGGACCAGGGTGCCGCCGCCCGCCGCGAAGGCGGCGACGGCCGGCTCCGACCGCAGTGCCGGGACGAGCTCAGCGGACAGGTCACGTCCGCTCCCAAGCTCGCCGACAGCGACGTCCCAGTTCCAGCCGTACAGGCGGGGGGTCTGGAGCAGATGGTCCAGTCCGGAGCCGAAGGTCAACGCGGCTGTCAGTACGCTGACGCCGAGGATGGCGCCAGCGACGGTCGATCGGACGGGCACGGCCGATCGGCCACGGCCGGTCTCCAGCGCCAGGCCGACCCCGGTCACCGCGGTGACCGGGAACGAGGAGCTGGCCAGCGCGCCCGCCAGCGTCGACCGCCGCTCGGGTGTGCTCGGCGTCGACGGGCCCGCGGTGGCCACCCGCCAGGCCGGCCAGGCGCCGAGGACGAACGCGGTCAGGAGCAACAGCGTCGCGCCGAGGCCGAGCGCGGCCGGGTCCACCGCGACCCCTGGGTCGGGTTCGGCGACCCGGGCCAATCCCAATGGGAACAGCGGCGAGAGCGCGACCGCCACAGGTATGGCGACCGCGGCGCCTATCGCGGCCACCAGCCCGACCCTGGTGACGGCCACGCCCCAGAGTTGCATCCGGGTCATGCCCAGGGCCTGGAGCGTCGACTGCTCGGCCGCCTCTAGAGAGGCAGAGCGGTGGAGCGACTGACCGACCACGAGCACGAATGCGGTCGCGCCGAGACCGGCCATCACCCAGAGGGCGATGACCAGCAAGCCGATCGCCCGCTGGGTCTGCTCTCCCCCGGAGAAGCCGGCGTCGGCGCGGGCGGCGAAGGTGTCGAACGGGGTCCCACGGGCCAGCCGCTCGACCGCCTGCGTGAACCCCTCCATTTCGGCCGTGCCGTTGCGGAGCCAGACCTCGAGCGACATCCGGCCACTAAGGGACTTGCCATGCCGCTGAGCGAACGCCGGGGTGAGGAGGGCATAGCCGGCCCCGGCGGACTGGGGCCGTGGGGGGAAGCTCTGGCTCGTCGCGGCGACGCCCACGACGCGCAACGGGAGCGTCCTGCCCGCGGAAGGCGCTGGCGTCTGACCCGACATCCAGACGGCTGCTTCTTCTGGCCGCACGAAACGGAGGTTGACGGTGTCGCCGACGTGCAGGCTGAAGCGCTCGGCCATCGGAACGTCGATCACGGCCTCATCGGCCCGTGTCGGGTTGGCCAGGCGGCCGGAGAGCAGCTTGGTACGGGCCAGCCAGCTCCATCCGGCCGGGTCGAGATAGGTGGCCGCCTGCACGTAGTCTGGGTTGCGGATCTCTCTGCCCGCTGCGGTCCTGCCGTCGAAGACGGCGAAGTCTTGACGGCGCGCCACGTCAGCAACCTGCGGCAGCCGGGCGACCTCGGCCGGGTTGAGCGTGACCCTCTGCTCGCCGATGTCCTTGAGCGCCATGCTGTTGACGTCGCCGGGCCGCTCGGCGACCAGTAGCCGCGGGTACGCCGAATCCGTCCGCCGGGCACCGGCGGCCAGGGCCAGCACGACCCCGGCAGCCACACCGACGGCCAGGGCCAGACCCAGCCAGGAACGCCAGCGCATCCGTAGCTCGGCGCGGGCCCGGGTCCAGACGGCGGCCATCGTGTCACCTCGGCGGCGAGATGGAGCGGGATGGGCTCATGGGCTGGGATGGCCGACCAGGGTCGGGGGCGTGGTGGAGTCGGTCTCGCCGTCGGCCATCCGGCCGTCGCGCATCCAGGCGATGCGTGAGGCGGCTTCGGCGACCTCTTGGTCATGGGTGACCAGCAGGATGGTTTGGCCGCCCGAGTGGAGTCGCCGGAACAGCTCCATAACCTCGGCGCCGCCGGCCGAGTCGAGCGCGCCGGTGGGCTCGTCGGCCAGCAGCAGGGTGGGCTGGTTGGCCAAGGCTCTGGCAATGGCCAGGCGTTGGCGCTGGCCGCCGGATAGCACGCCAGGGACGCTGCCGGCCTTGTCGGGGAGGCCGAGCAGGTCGAGCAGATCGCGGGCCCGGCGCTCTGCCTGCTTGCGGGAGGCGCCGGCGATCATCGCTGGCAGGGCCACGTTCTCCAGGCAGGTCATGCCCTCCAGCAGGTTGAAGAACTGGAACACGATGCCGACGTGGCGGCGGCGCATACGGGCCAGTTCGTTCTCGTCCTTGCCGGTCAAGGGCTCGCCGGCGACGGCGATCTCGCCCTCGCTTGGCGTGTCCAGGCCGGCGACGAGGTTGAGCAGGGTTGACTTGCCGCACCCGGACGGTCCCATGACGGCAACGAACTCCCTCGGCGCCATCTCAAAGTCGACCCCACGCAGGGCGCGGACCGGCATCCCCTCCGACTCGTAGGTCTTGCGCACGCCTTGGACGCGCACCACGGCGTCCGGTCGCTTTGGCTGGTCCATGGTCATCCTCCATCTGCGGGTACTGCCGCGATCCGGTACGCCCCGACCGGCGCGTGCCGGCCCTTGACCTGGGCCGGTGGCAGCCGCTCGACCTCGACCGCCTGTCGCAGCGCCGCCCAGGTGGGCTCGCTGAGCACGGTCTGGCCCGGCCTGGCCCACTGCTGCAATCGCTGGGCGAGGTTGACGGTGTCGCCGACCACCGTGTACTCCAACCGCTCCTCGGACCCGAGCAGGGCAGCGGCTACCTCCCCGGTCGACAGGCCGATGCCGAGCCAGAATGCAGGCAGGCCAGCGGTCGCCCAGCGACCGTTCAGCTCGGCCTGTCTGGCGTGCATGGCCTGGGCGGTGGTCAGCGCCTGGTCGGCGTGGTCGGCCTGTGGGAATGGAGCGCCGAAGACCGCCATGACCGCGTCGCCGATGAAGGCCATCACGGTGCCGCCGGCGGCAATGATCGGCTGACACATCACGGCCCGGTGCTCGCTGAGTTGGGCGGCGAGCCGGGTGGGGTCGGCGTCCTCGGCGATGGTCGAGTAGCCGCGGATGTCAGACAGCAGCACGGTCACCATCAGCCGTTCACTCTGGCCGATATGGCGGCCTTCGCCTCGCAGCTTGTCGGCCACCCCGGTTGGCAGCAGACGGCTGAGGACCTGCTCGTGCTCCTCGTGGTCCACGATGGCTTGATGGAGCAGACGGAGCCGGCGCAGGGCGCCGTCGGTCCGGGCGGTCGCCTGCTCGGCTAGCTTGAGGAACAGCGCTTCGATCGCGCTCGAGACGGCCGCGGGCGTGGTCCGCTGGGAGGCGGCGATCGCCTTGATGGGCCTGCCCCCGGCCATGAGCTGTAGCAGCTGTTCCTCATCAGGGGTGAGGCCGCCGCCGCTCACTGGGGCGACCATCGCCTCGGCGATGGCCGGATCCAGCATCGAGCCCCCCGCGGCCACCGTCCGGATGGCCGTGGCGAGCTGCTCGCCCTGGTCGACCCGGTCTTTGAGCAGGTAGGCGTAGCCGTCCGCGCCCTCGCGGAGCAGGGAGATAGCGTAGTCGGGGTCGTCGTACTGGGAGAGCACCACCACCCCGGTCCCCGGGTGCCGCTTGCGGACCTGCTTGGCGGCGTCGATGCCCTCCCGCTGGAAAGCCGGCGGCATGCGGATATCGGTGACGATCACCTGCGGGGCGGCAGCCTCGGCCCCGTGGATCAGCTCCTCGTAATCGGCGGCCGTCCCGACCACCTCCAGGTCCGGCTCGATCGCCAGCAACGCCCGCACCCCCTCGCGGACCAGCAGGTTATCGTCGGCCAGGAACACGCTGATCGCCGGATCCCCCAACGCCGTGGTCATGGCCTGCTCCCCTCGGTCCTCGTGTCTCCCTTATTTGGCGCCGTTCGGCCGCTGCAGACAAGGAGGCGCCCTTGCCGATGGGACGGGGTGCTAGCCTCACTGCCCATCCCCCTGCTCCCACGGCCGAGCGTGACCGACAAGCGCACGGCGTCAGGATGAGGCCCGCTTGATCGCCTCGGCGATCCGGCCGGAGCCGACCAGCTCCCGGAAGTCGCGTGGCGTGTACCCGGTGAGAACGGCGCGATCGACAGCTCGGGCGGTGGCCGAGCGCTGCAGGCCGAACAGTGGCCCGAGTTCGCCGAAGTAGCGGCCGGGACCGTGCAGGGCGAGCAACTCCTCGGTGCCGTCGGCCCGCTGCCGGACGACCTCGATCTGGCCGTCCTCGATGATGTAGACGAGGTCGCTGTGTGCGCCCTGCTCGAACACCAACTGGCCCGGCTGGTACTGGAGGCGCTGGGGTGGGCGGGACTCGGCGGTCGCCGCCGGGCTCAGGTGCACGATCCGGTCGGCGAGTGGCAGCAGGCGCTCGTCGTGGGTTGCCACGACCACGATCCGGCCCGGCTCGGCCAGCTCCCGGAGCAGGCGCAGCACCCCCTCGACCTGGATGTAGTCGAGGTGTGCGGTCGGCTCGTCGGCCAGCAGGAGCGGCGGGTC
>Ga0126311_10001049_pt1 | contig 13094 bp, 10 predicted proteins | sample Plot61_FD_92539 | JGI IMG/M metagenome (GOLD analysis project Ga0126311, IMG submission 92539) | Serpentine soil microbial communities from UC McLaughlin Reserve, CA, USA - Plot61 | ecosystem: Environmental > Terrestrial > Soil > Grasslands | place: USA: UC McLaughlin Reserve, Lake County...
CGATGGCGAGGCCGCCCGCCACGGCCATGTACCCGGCGGTCGAGGGCATGCGCGGCTGCGGGCGCGTGCGGCGTCGCGCGTGTACTCGCGCGCCTTGCTGCGCCGTAGCGTGTTCGGCCGGGCGTGTGGGCAAAAGCGTCTCTCCGGGGAAACTCGTGCGGCGCGCCTTCGTCGAGCGCGTCGCGCGGGAAGTCTTACAAGGACTCGCGCGGCCGCGCCCTTTAAACTAGCTGCGGCCGGGCGTGAATTATATTCGTTATCCGCGGACGCGTCCACACACCGGGCTCCGAACTTCCCGCCCCGGCTCTTCAAACTTCGCTCTGGCAGATGCGCCCCGTTAAGTTTATACTTGCGTTCCGTTTTCGCCCGCGCGCGGGGCGATTCGAAAGCAAGCGGGGAGACATTCAACGGATGCAGCAGAGTTGTCAGAAGTGCGGCGCAGAGGTCAACACCGAGCAGGCGTTCTGCTCGAAGTGCGGCGCGGTCGTCGGGATGGGCGACGCGGACGCGCGCAAGGGCGGCGACGAGTGGGACATGGCCTCCACCTTCGTCAGCAAGAAGCCGGGCACGGCGCCCCTGCACAGGCCGGGCGCGACGGGCGAGCGTGCGCGTCCGGTGACGGCCGACCGAGCGGCTCCGCCCGTCGCCCCTGCTCCCGCGCCGACGCCGGCGCCCGCCCCTGCGAACGCGCGCGGCGGCAACACGATGCTCTTCGCCCTCATAGGATTCGTCGCGGTGCTAATCGCAGGCGTCCTCCTGATACTACTGTTCTACATGAACTCCAGGGGTTAGAAGGCTCGCGCCTTCGCGCAGTCACACACGTGCAGGCTCTATGGATCAGTTCACGGCCCCCTCTTACACGAGTGCGCCGCCGGGCGCGTCGCGCGCGGTCGGCGGCCGGAGCGTCCTGCGCGTGGCGGTCGCGGCCGTGCTCATCTTCGCGGCGCTGCTCGCGGGGCTCTTCACGCTCTGGCTGATAGGCTACGAGACGGGGCTCGTCCCCTTCCTCGCGGGGCTGATAGCCGCGACCATACCCGTGCCCGTCTACGTGACGCTCGTGCTCTGGCTGGACCGCTACGAGCCGGAGCCGCCCTGGATGCTGGCGATGGCCTTCTTCTGGGGCGCGCTCGTCGCGGTCTTCTTCGCGATCATCATCAACTCGCTCGGCGTCTTCGCCGCTCGCGCACTCTCCGACGAAAACACCGCGAGACTCTTCGGCATGGTCTTCTCCGCGCCCGTGGTCGAGGAGACCGCGAAGGCGCTCGTGCTCGTCGTGCTCTTCTTCTGGCGGCGCGACGAGTTCGACGGAGTGACGGACGGGATTGTCTACGCGGCGATGGTGGGCTTGGGTTTCGCGATGACGGAGAACGTGAAGTACTACGGCGAGGCCGTGCTGGAGCACAACGCCATCGGCGTCTTCATCGTGCGCGGACTCTTCTCGCCCTTCGCGCACCCTCTGTTCACGGGGATGACGGGCGTCGGGCTCGGGCTCGCGGCGCAGTCCGACAGGAAGTTCGTGAAGTTCGCCGCGCCGGTCGTGGGCTTCGTCGCGGCGATACTCTTTCACGCGGGCTGGAACGCCTCGGCCTTCCTCACGGGCATGTTCGAGAACGGCGCGATAGTGCTGCTCACCTACTTCCTCGTGATGATGCCGACGTTCTTCGTGATGCTCGTCGTCATAGTCTTCTCGCTCAGGCGCGAGGGGCGAATACTACGCGAGCACCTTCGCGCGGACTTGGCGACGGGACTCCTGAACGAGCCGGAGTACGCGCGCCTGTGCTCCGTGACCGGCCGCATGTCCGCGTCCTACTCGGCGCTCGCGCGCGGCGGCTTCGGCCACTGGCGCGCGCGCGCGCAACTGAACCGGGCGGCCAGCGAGCTGGCCTTCCACCGCTCGCGCGCCGCGCGCGGCATCAGCCCGCGCGGCACGACCAACGCCGAGCGCGAGCAATCTTACGTCCGGCAGATTTACGACCTTCGCCTTCGACTTGAAAGGAAGTGATGAATGCGGGGTGCGGAGTGGTGAATTAAAGGCGGCCTGCCCTTCATTCATCACTCCGCACCCTGACTTCCGCACTTTCTAAAGAGACCACTTGAGAGTCAAACTACTCCCGAGCACGATTGACGCGGAGGGTCGCGCGTCGCCGGAGCAGCGCTTGAGCTGCTTCGTCGTGGACGGCCGCGTCGCGGTTGACGCGGGGAGCATCGCCATCGGGCTGACGGACTCGGAGCGCGGCACGGTGCGCGACGTAATACTCACGCACCCGCACATGGATCACATCGCGACCCTGCCCATCTTCGTGGACGACCTCTTCGCGTCGCTCGAAGAGCCCGTGCGAGTCCACGCCACCGCGGAGGTGTGCGAGATGGTCGCGCGCGACGTGTTCAACGGCACGGTCTACCCGCCCTTCCAGAACTTCGACAACGGCCGCACGCGCGTCATGGAGTTCGTCCCCTTCCGCGCGGGCGAGGAGTTCCGAGTCGCGCACCTGCGCGTCAAGGCCGTGCCCGTCACGCACATCGTCCCGACCGTCGGGCTGGTCGTCACGGACGGCGACAGGACGGTCGCCTTCAGCGGCGACACCGCCGCGACCGAAGAGTTCTGGCGTCTCCTCAACGACCAGCCGCGGCTCGACGCGCTCTTCATCGAGTCGTCCTTCCCGAACTCGCTCTCGAAGCTCGCCGCGACCTCCGGCCACCTGACGCCCGCCGCGCTGGGGCTTGAGCTTCGCAAGCTCAGGCACAGAGACCTCGACATACTCGCGATGCACCTCAAGCCGAGCTTCCGCCTACAGCTCGTCGAAGAGCTAGCCGCGCTCGGCGTCCCGCGCCTCTCGGCGATGGAGCCCGGCCGCGAGTATTCGTGGCCGTAAGGCTTAAGCCTTCAGACTCCTCCCGCGTATCAGCCTGTAACCCGCGAGCAGCACGAGCGCGCCTATGATGGCGAGCACGAGGCCCATAATGAAGCCGGGGTCGCCCACGTCGCCTCGGTTGTAGCCGAGCAGCGTGCGGCCGATGAAGCCGCCGATTATGGCACCGACGATGCCGATCAGGATCGTGACAATCACGCCGCCGGGGTCACGACCCGGCATGATGGCCTTCGCTATCACGCCTGCAATCAGCCCCACAATTATCCATCCGATTATGGAAGTAATCACGTCTTTACTCTCCTTTTCATTTAGCGAACTTGGACGGCCGCGGGTGTCGCATTCCTCCGCGCCCGTGTACCGTTTCCGAATCCTTACGAGGGTGCGTCACATGCTACTGCAACACGCTTGCCATTCCAACCCAAATCATGCAGCGGCGTTTGCGCCCCGGCCGCGACGGGCCGAGTTTGTGGAGCGTCACTTGCATTTAATCCACGCGCCGCCACACTGAAATCGCGGGCGTGTATGGATTTGACTGAAGAGTCGTTCACCGAAAACTATGAACACACCGACGGCGCTTCGTGCGAGATTCCTTTTGAAGCTCTTCGCGCTCGCCTGCGCGGCCGCCCTCTTGACGACCGACGCGCGCGCGCAGCGCCCTCGGCGCGCGTCGAGCGCCGAGGCGGCGGCGGCGGCCGCCGACTCGCTGCTCACGGGCGTCTACCGCATCAACGCGGAGAAGAGCGACAGGCTCTACTCGGTCGTCTCGAACGCCACGAGCAACCTGCCCTTCGGCGAGCAGCAGCGCTTCTTCATAGACCTGACCGTGCGGCTCACTCCGCCCGACCAGCTCGCCATACGCCGCACCGGAAACAGGATCGAGATCGCCTCGTCGCGCGCGCCGCGCACGACCTTCAGCGCCGACGGGCGCGAGCGCGTCGCGCGCACCGCACACGGGACTTCGCGCGAGCGCAACTCGCTCGCGGGCGACAGCCTCGTGCTCAGCTCCGCGGGCAGCGACGGCGAGAGCTACAGGGTGACGTTCACGCCCTCGGACGGCGGGCGCGAGCTTCGCGTCACGCGCCGCATCTCTTCGTCGGAGCTTAACCAGCCGCTCGTCATACAGAGCGTCTACGACCGCATCTCCGAAGTCGCCGACTGGCGAGTCTACGGCGAGCCGCGGGCGGCGAGCCCCTCGGTCGCGGGCCTCGTCAACCCGCGCGGCGCAGGGCGCGAGGAGCAGACACAGGCCGACGCGCTCCGCGCGGCCTTGCAGGAGTGGGTCGAGGCGACGAACGCGAAGGACATAGGCAGGCAGATGAACTTCTACATGCCGCGCCTGCTCGCCTACTACCTCACGCGCAACACGCCGCGCGACGCCGTGCGCGCCGAGAAGGCGCGCGTCTTCGAACGCGCGACGCGCATAGACATCAACGCGGACGAGCCCGAAGTCGTCTTCCTCGAACAGGGCCGCGTCGCGGTCATGCGCTTCCGCAAACGCTACCGCGTCGAGGGCGGCCCCGCCGCGCGCAGCGGCGAGGTCGTGCAGGAGCTTCGCTGGCGTCGCGCGGGCGACGGCTGGAAGATTTACAGCGAGCGCGACATCCGCGTCATACGCTGACTCACGGGATAATTAAAGGCTAAAAGAGGGCGCGTCTTTAGAGGTAGAAGACGTGCGAGTTGCGCCAGAGGTCTGCGGGGATAGTGCCGCGGCGCGCGGTGGTGATGAGTATGACGTAGCCGCCGCCCGCGTCGGCGGGCGCGGCGGGCGCGATGCGCTCGAAGAACTGCTCTCGCGGGCGCGTGTCTTCCGTGGCGGCGCGCGGCTCCACGAGCGCGAGGCTGCGCAGCGCCGCGTACAGGTGTTCGCGCCCCGCGCCGTGGCGCAGCCCTTCGCCGCCGCAGGTGAGACGAACTTCGGCGCGCTCGTCTATGAAGTGCGCGACGAGCGATGCGGTGAGCGCGACGGCGCGCTCGAAGCGCGCGCGCACTTCGAGGTCGTCGCCCGACTCGACGAAGTCGTCCAGAGCGATGTGGACGCGCCGCTCGTCCTCGGCCGTGAATTCGCGGACGATAAGGCGCTTCTGCCGCGCCGTGGCCTTCCAGTCTATGTGGCGCACGTCGTCGCGCGGCTGGTAATCGCGAAGGCCGTGAAGCTCGTGCCCCGTCCCGCGCCGCTCGGCCTCTCGGCTCCCCGCGTCAATCGGAAGTAGATGAAGCTCGTCGCTCAAAGCCTCGGGCTTCGGGTAGACGATTATCTCAACGTCGCGCGCGCGGAGGCGCCGGCGCAGGCGGAAGAAGCCGAACGGGAAGCGCGTCGAAATCTCGAAGCCCGTGACGAGTATGTGCCCCCTGCGCTCGAACGTCTGCTCGACGCGCTGCTCTACGGTCGCGCGCCGCGGCACGTACATGAAGTATGCGAGCGTGCGCTTACGCTCCCCCGGCCGCCTGCGCCGGAACAGCCCCTTTCCCTCCGGCGCTTCGAGGCGGCTGCGCGCCTCCACGACGACGGAGAAGGACGGCAGCACGCGCTTCGTGTTGTTGACCGTGACGATGACGGGCGCGGGGTCTCCCGCGAAGATGTGGTCGGGGAAGCGCGCGCTCACGGCGAGGTCGCGCAAGCTTGCGCGCCCGGCAGACCACGCCACGAAGAGCGTCGAGGTGAGCACGGAGAATATGAGGAAGAGCAGGTTGTTGCCGGTGTTCCACGCCGCGAACGCGACGACCGCGTAGATGCCTACGAAGACGACGCCGCCCGCCGTCAACTGAATCCCGAGGTCGAGCCGCGCGGCCTCCGAGCGCGCCGACCGCGCCAGCGGCGGCACGACGAAGATGACTATGAGCAGCGCGAAGAGGAGCGACGCAATCGCCCCGAGCCGCGTCAACTCCCAGTCGCCCCCCCGGCGCGCGACGACCGTGATGACGGCCGCGCTCACGCCGCTCAACACGACGAGCGTGCCGAGCACGGTGTTTCGCCAGCCCTTCAACTTACCCGCGAAAGCCATAAGAAGGAAAGGATGAAGGCGTAAGGATGAAGAAGGTCTTGGGTGTTAGGTTCCGGGTGCCGGTTAAAGCCAAGACCTAAAACCCATAACCCCCTCCCCTCCATCCTTCCGGCTTCGTCCTTACAAAGGAACGCTCACCGTCTTCATTATCTCGCGGAGGACTTCTTCGGCCTCTTCGCTGCGGCGGTGGAGCGAGGAGGAGAAGCGGGAGTTTACGACGAGCCGGTGCGCGAAGACGGGGAGGATGAGACGCTTGATGTCGTCGGGCAGGCAGTAGTCGCGCCCTTCCGTGAGCGCGAGCGCCTGCGCCGCGCGGAAGAGCGCGAGCGTGCCGCGCGGGCTCACGCCGAGGTCTAAAGTCTCCGAGTCGCGCGTCGCCGCGACCACGCGCATGAGGTAGTCCACGAGCGCCTCGTCTACGGAGACCGAGCTGACGGCCTGCTGCAACTCGACGACCTCTTCGCCCGTCGTCACGGGCCGAACCGTCTCCAGCGGGTCGCCGCGCTCGCGGTCGCGCAAGATTTCCTTCTCCACGTCGAAGGCCGGGTAGCCGATGCGCAGGCGCAGCATGAAGCGGTCTACCTGCGACTCGGGCAGGGGGTACGTGCCGTGGTGCTCGACGGGGTTCTGCGTGGCGACGACCATGAAGGGCGCGCGCAGGCGGTACGTGTGGCCCTCGACCGTGACGTGCCCCTCGGCCATCGCTTCGAGGAGCGCGGACTGCGTCTTCGGCGTCGTCCGGTTTATCTCGTCGGCGAGGACTATGTTGGCGAAGACGGGGCCGTGGCGGAACTCGAACTCGCCCGCGCGCTCGTTGAAGATGGAGAGGCCGATCACGTCCGACGGCATGAGGTCTGAGGTGAACTGTATGCGCTGGAACGAGCAGTCGATGGCGCGCGCGAGGGCCTGCGCGAGCGTCGTCTTGCCGACGCCCGGCACGTCCTCGACCAACAGGTGCCCGCCCGCGAGCAGCGTCACGATGGAGAGCCGCACCGCGTCGGCCTTACCCTTTATGACGCGCTCGACGGCCGACTGCAAAAGCGCGACGCGCTCCGCGGCCTCCGCCGCGCTCACCCGTGCGCCCTCACTCCCCGCGGTCTGTAGGTTTCTCATGCCTGCGCTCATTCTATAGGTCAAAAGTAAAAAGGCAAAAGGCAAAAGTTAAGAGGCGAAAACCGCGCCCGGCGTTGGTCGCGAGGCGACGGGCGAAAGGCCGCCCCGACTCTCGCCGACCCCTTTTCCCTTTCGCCTTTCTACTTTTGCCTTCCTTTTGACGCCCGTGTGACTTGCGAGGTTCCGTGTAGTAAAATTTCGTCCCGCCGGGAAAGCGAACTTGGTTTCGGCGCGCGTCTCATCGGCGCGGCTTTAATTGGAACCAGTCCGCCCCCCGCACGTGTACTGACGCGAGTGAGGTTTCTTCAAATGACACAGACCAAAATCAACGGCCGGCGCGAGCGCGGGTTCTCGCTCGTCGAGCTGATGATCGTCATCTCGATCATAGGCATACTCGTCGCCATAGGCATCCCCGCGTGGCAGGCAAGCGTCCGCTCCACCAACGAGACCGCGGCCATCACGCACCTCCAGCGCGTCCAGACGGCGCAGGTGACTTACTTCAACACGCACAACCGTTCGAGCTACGGCACCTTCGACCAGCTCGCTTCGGGCGGCTACATAGACAAGCGCTTCGCGGGCGACGCCCCGCTCGTGGACGGCTACATCTTCCGCCTCGCGCTCACGACCAAGTCAGGCAACCAGCCGCCCGGCTACGCCGTCAACGCGGACCCACAGAAGCCCACGGGCATAACCGCCACGGGCAGCCGCTTCTTCTACATAAGCTCCGACAGCGGCCTTACGACCAACAGCGATAAGCCCGCGGGCCCCGACGACCCGACCGCGGGCGGCGGCCAGTAAACCACGCCTTCACCGGCAACCCGCGCGCGAACGCCCAAGCGACCCCGCTTGACGCTCGCGCGCGCGCTTTGTTAGCATCGCGCTTCCTTCAGTACGGCAGGCCCGCTTAGCTCAGTTGGTAGAGCGCTCGCTTCACACGCGAGAGGTTTCGTAGGTTCGAGTCCTACAGCGGGCATTTTTCCTTCCGCGCACGCCAGCGTGGCCGCCAGGAGAGGAGTCTTCATGGCGGCGAAGCGCATCCCGAAACTCACCTTCTCGCAGATAGACAGGTTCTGGAAGCAGGCAAAAGATAATCGCGAAGCAATTCGGCGTCAGCGAGGCGACAGTCTCGTACGTCGTCAACGTCTGCCGCCGGCAAGTGCTCACCAGCGGCAGACGTTCCTAAGACTAAAGCCGTTTTCACTTGGGCGCGACTACCCCCTGGGAGCGCGGGCATCCCTGCCCGCCTAAGCGTGCCAGAGCACGCTTAGCAGTGAAGCGCCTTCACTCAAAGATGTGTGAAGGCGGTTCTTCATCTTCGCGCTAAAGCGCTCATGGCGGGCAGGGATGCCCGCGCTCCCAGGGAGGCGTCCGCACTCGACTGCAAGCCGCTATAAATCTCTTGCTCTTCAGTACCACCGGTAATCTATTTCGCCCAGACGGCCGTGTATGCGTCGGCGAGGCGGTCGCGCCAGGCGGTGTAGTTGTGGCCGACGGGGGCTTCGCGGTAGGTGACGGGGTAGCCGCGCGCGCGCAAGGTGACGTTTGCGCGGCGGGAGGCGTCGAGTATGAGCGGCTCGTAGCGGCCCGCGTCGAGGTAGAAGCGGAGCGGGTTCTTGCGTCGCGCGTCGGCGTCGAGGCGTGCGAGCGAGGCGAGTACGCGGTACTCGTCTACCTGAAAGGCCGTCGAGAGGCCCGCGACGCGCGCGAAGGTCTCGGGGTGGCGCAGCGCAGTCCAGACCGAGATCGTGCCGCCGAGGCTCGCGCCCGAGAGAGCGCGCGCGTCGCGAGTGGCACGCGTGCGGTAGCGCGAGTCAACTAAGGGCACGAGCGTGCGCGCCATCCAGTCCGCGAAGCGGTCGTCGGCCCAGTACTCCTTCATCCGGTCGATGGGGTCGATGAAGACGATGACGAAGGGCTCGATTTTCCCCTCGGAGATCATCCGGTCGGCGGTCTCGGCGGCGCGGCCGAGATTTACGGACTCCGTGCCGTCCTGCGCGTAGAGCACCGGGTAGCGCGCCTTGCCTTCGCTGTATCCGGGCGGGAGGTAGACCTGAACTTTTCGCTTGTCGTCGCCGGGAATCGCGAGGGGTTCGAGGCGGCCGCGCAGCTCTTCGCGGCCGGATGAATACGCGGGGGGACGATAGTCGGGGCCTGTGAAGTAGGAGTTCGAGCCGCCGACGCCGTTGTCGTTCTTGTTCGGGTTGAGCGGGTCGAGGATCCATTCGCCGTCGGCGACGAGCTTGTACTCGGCGCGTGCGGACTGCGGAAACTTGAGCCGAATGTACTTGACGTTCGCCACGCCCGGCGCGTCGCGGAGGACGAGGCCGGAGGGAGCCCAGCCCGTGAAGTCTCCGACGACCTCCACGCGCTTCGCGTCGCCTCGGTAGACGAAGGTCACGTCCTCGCCTTCGACGACGGGCGACGCGGCAACACTCTTCGCGCGCTCGGCGAAGTCTTGCGGGTAGATGCCGCCCTCTAACTTCTTAAGCTCGTCGATAGTTCCCCCGCCGAAGAAGGCGCGCTGGAAGTACGTGGCCCCCGTGGGGGAGACGACGGCTATGACGACGGGCAGCGGGTCGCGCTCGGCGGTCACGTCGAAGTTGAAGCTGCCTTGTGCGTCCGGGCGGACTTCGCGACGTTCGGAGCCCGTGAGGACGAAGGCGCGACTGCCCTGACCGCGAGCGCCTCCGTTGACGCGGAAGGTCTCGCCCGCACGCATCGCGGCGCGCACCTCCGGCGCGGGGAAGCTGAAGTCCGCGTTGGCGCGCGGGGGCTGCGCGGCCCCCGCGACGTAGCGCGCGGCGACTATGTCGGGCGTGTCGAGGTTGCGGCCCTCCTGTATGTTCGTCGCGAGCCGTATGAACTGCGCCATCGACCAGGCGAGCGGAGTCGCCGAGCCCGTGCCTTCGCCGAACCTGAACTCGGGGCGCGGGCTCTCACTTCTGTCCCACACCTGCTCGGGAATCATCCCCCCGTCGTTCGCGAACCCGGCCATCGCGTCGAGGCGTCGCGCGGCGTCGGCGTTGCGGCCGAGCGAAAGCTCGTACTGGCCGCGCTCGCCCGCGAGCAAGGCCCAGAGTCTTCCCTTCCCCGTATACTTGCCGTCGAAGTTCCAGTTTCGCCCGTCGTCCAGCTCGCCGTAGCCGTCGTGGTTGTAGCGGTAGAAGGTCGCGCCGTTCGGGGTCTCGACCTTGATGACCTTGTCCACGACTTCGAGCGACTTCGCGACGAGCGGGTCTTGCGGCGAGCGGACGCCGAGGCGCACGAGTTCGAGGAAGCCCGCGTCAACTATCTCGCGCTCGTCGAAGGTGCCGCCGCCGTTGCCCATGTCGAAGGGCGCGCCGTCGTCCGGGTCTTCGTTGAATGAGAGGCGAAGGTAGTAGTTGCCGTCGCCGTGCTTGCCCGTCGTCGTCGCAGTCCAGCGCTCGACGTTGCGCGCGAAGTCGTCGGCCGCCGCGGTGTAGACGGCGGCCGAAACGTCGTCGTTGTTGCGCCGCGCTATCTCGGCCGCGCACACGAGTCCCGCTATCTCCGCGGCGACGGTCGAGGGCGAGTAGCCGGACTTCTCCTCCCAGCGCTCCTGCGGCGTGAAAGCGCCGTACTTGACTATGAAGTCCGCGGCGGGCCGCACGTGCTTCACGTACGTCTCGTTGTCTGTGCGCCCCAACTGAAAGGCGAGCACGAGCGGGAACGAGACTTCGTCCAACTGAAGCGAGCCCCAGAACGGCCGCCCGTCGAGCCAGGAGTTTTGGGGGAAGCTGCCGTCCGGCTTCTGCTGAACGCGGAAGAGGTAGTCGAGCGCGCGGTCGGCCGAAGCCTTGTCGCCGAGCGCGTGGAAGGCCGTCGCGACGTTGTACAGGTCGCGCGACCAGACGAGGTGATAGCCGCCGACGTTCGGCTCGTTCGCGTTCGAGCCGCCGCCCCAGGGTATCGAGAGCGAGGCTATCATCGCGCCGCGGTAGGTCTTGTCCTCGTGCGCCTTCAAGACCATCGCGGCCATGTCGAACTGCGCCTGATGCTTCGCGCCGACGCGCCGCAAGGTCTTGACGTACTCGTGCCAGCCGCGCTCGTACTCCTCGCGCGTCTTCGCGAAGCCCTTCGCCAGAGAGGCGCGCGCGTTCTTCAGAGCCTCCGCGGGCTCCCTGCCGAAGCCGAGCGCGAGCGTGACACGCCCTTCCGAGCGGCCGTTGACTTCGGCCAACTGTACGACGTTGCCGTCGGCGGCGCGCGCGTAGCGTGTGACGAGGCGGCCCTGATTCCTTAACTGTCGGAGCGAGTCGCCCGGCGCGCCGAGGTAGCCGTTCGTCGTCTCGCCGAAGCCCGCGCCGGAGACGAGCGCCGAAGCCTTGTCGGCGTCCGAGGCGAGCAGCGCGCCGTCCTCAGTCCACGCCGAGTCGTGCATGCCGCTGTTGTTGAGCGAGGGGTCGTAGAAGACGTAGAGGTCTTGCAGCGCGCGGCACTGGCTTCTGAACTCCACGTCGATGAGCACGACGGGGCGCTCCGGGTCTGTCGTGTACGTCTTCGTGAGCTTGTAGGTGTTGGTCTCGCTCGTCTGCCGGAACGAGAGCGACTGAGGGTCTATGACTTCGAGCTTGTGCGCCGCCAGCTCTTCCGAAACGCCCTCGTTGCAGCCCGTGACGACGAACTGAAGCGTGCGCGTGTTCGCCACGTCCACGGTCGGGTAGTAGACCTCGTCCATCACGCCGCCGCGCAGCGTGAACCAGACCTTCGACTCCGAAGTGTTCGAGGTGCCGACGGCCTCCTTGCCCGCGCTCGTCCACTCTGCGTCCTTGCCGGGAGCGCCCGGCGCGAGGTTGTTCTGCGTGCGCGCGCCTCGCGGCGGCGCGACCAGAAAGAGGAGCGAGGCGGCGAAGAGTAGTTTAAAGGTGTGTCGGCTCATACGAAGGCGGGCGGGGCGTCGGCTCGCGCGTCCCCTTAGTTGTCGTCATCTCTCTTATTGAGCGGGCAGAAGGGCGCGGGGAAGACGAGGCGCACGTCGGGCGCGTCCCTGTCGGCCTCGACGGCAGCGGAGTTGGTCAGCAGCGTGGCCGCGCCGAGTTTGTCGGCCCCCTTCTCAATCAGCTTCTTCATCTCGGGGCAGGTCTGCTCGAACTTGCCTTCGTAGACACGGAAGTCTGCGTAGAGCTTGCCGGGCACGCCCTTGAGCAACGTGAGCGTGAAGCGCCCCGCGTCGTCAGTGGTCGCGTAGGCGGCCCGCTCGTAACGCGCGTCGGCCTGCCCCGTCTCGAAGGTGACGCTCAAGTCCGCGGCCGGGTGGCCGTCTGAGTAGAGAAGCACGCCGCTCACGGTCACGGTCGGGCGGAGCGAAGGCACGGCCAAGTCGTAATCCGCGCGCCTGTCGCCGCGGCCGACGGTCACGACCGAAGCCTTCTCCCTCTCGAACGTGCCGGGGTAGAAGACCACGGGGAACGGCTCGGCCCCGCTAAGCCTGCCGTCGTCGTTCGCGGCGATGAGGTACTTGCCGGGCGGAACGTCTTCGAGCTTGTAACGCCCCTCGGCGTCCGTGCAGTCGAAGATGCGGCCGTCGCCCTCGCCCTCCGCCTTCGAGGCCGTGAACAACTCGACGCACACGTCCTGCATCGGCACGCCGCCCGGCGCGAGCACCCTCCCGCCGATGGAGTTGTCGGAGTTGAGTACGAAGTCAGAGCCCGCGCTGGTCTTCTCCGTGAGCTTGACCGTGACGCCCGGCCCTTTGCCCGCGGGGCCGAAGTGCATCGGGAAGCGAACCTTCAGGCCGAAGGGCAACTCGGGCTCTATCGTATACTCGCCGGGCGGGAGGTCGTAAAGCTCGTAGACGCCGTCGGCGTTCGTCGTGACCTCGTAGGTCTTATCCTTCCCCTTTATGCTGACCTTCGCCCCGGCCACGCGCTCGACGAGCGAGAAGCTTTTGTCGGGGCCGTCTTCGTAGTGCGCGAGCGTGCCCGAGACCCGGTTGCGCCCGGCCGAGAGCGGGAGCGCGCGCAGGTACAGAAGGTCGTCCGCGGCGCCTTCGAGGTTTGAGCCGCGGTTGCAGCCGTAGACTTCCCAGGTCTTCGACTTCGGCTCGTAGGTCGCGTAGAAGAGCAGGCGCGCGCCCGCGTCGAACTTC
>Ga0126311_10001050_pt1 | contig 13090 bp, 8 predicted proteins | sample Plot61_FD_92539 | JGI IMG/M metagenome (GOLD analysis project Ga0126311, IMG submission 92539) | Serpentine soil microbial communities from UC McLaughlin Reserve, CA, USA - Plot61 | ecosystem: Environmental > Terrestrial > Soil > Grasslands | place: USA: UC McLaughlin Reserve, Lake County...
AAACCACTGGTGGCGATAACCGTCTCAGTGGTCAAAGCTTGAAGACCTTCCGTTTCAATCGCAGCGACTTTTCGCGCGGCCTGGGCCAAAACGGTCGTAGCTACGAGAATGCTCAAACAGATGGTTGATAGAATTTTAGTCATTTGAAGATGTTGGGAGTTTTCTCACTCATACCTCAGCGCTACGAGCGGATCTACTTTTGTCGCCCGGCGTGCGGGAATGACACTTGCCACGAGGGCGACGAGAAGCAGGAGTAATGGAACTGCGACGAAGGTGATCAGATCAGTTGCCGTGACACCAAACAACAAACTCGACATGACGCGCGTCGCGGCGTAGGCGCCGGCGAGGCCAAGGGCTGCTCCAATCAACACTAACGACATGGCGCTGCGCAGCACGAGAGTCAATACGTCTTTCATCTGCGCTCCGAGCGCCATGCGGATCCCGATCTCCTGCGTGCGTTGCGCGACTGCATAAGACGTGACACTGTAAATCCCCATTGCCGCCAACAAGAGTGCGGCAACTCCAAACACTGCGAAGATCACGAGGCTAAAACGTTGCCGATCGAGCGATGAAGAAAACACCTGGTCCAATGTGCGGAACTTCAAAGGCAATTGAGGATCGAGCCCTCTTACAACTTCTCGCATCGCCGGTACGAGCGCAGAAGCCTCGATCTGACCTCGCGCAACCACTGTATAGTCCGACGAAGGCACACGCTGTAATGCATTGCCGTAAACAGTCGGCGCCATAGGTTGATCGAGCCCGTCAGCACGAACATCGCCCACAACTCCAACGACGTGCAACAGTCGCAAATCGCCGTCCATGTTTCCGAACTGAATTGTTTGACCAACCGGATCCTCGTTGGGCCAGTATTTCTGCGCCAGCGACTGGCTTATGACTGCTGCATTAGTTCCATTGGGTAGATCGCTGGAGTCGAACAGTCGACCACGCAACAAAGGAATACGCAGCGCCTCGAAGTAACCCGAAGTCGCCCGGCAGTAATCGGCACTTCCTTTCTTCGCCGGATTGTTGTTGATCAGAAAAGTGCCGTTTGGTCCATCTCCCGAAAGTGGCAAATGGCTGATAACACCGCCGGCGACCACGCCCGGAGTCGAACTCAAGCGCTCGAGGAGTTGAGTCTGAAATAATCTCTGTCGCTCTTCGTCCGCCGTGAGTTGTATGCTCTCGTCAGGAGCCACGCCCTGCTCGAGTAAACGTGTGTACGACTGCATCAACTGCTTGTAGCGCTTTTCATCCATGCGCTCGCTGGGCAGCGATAACTCCATCGCGACTGTGCTCTCAGTGCGAAAACCGGGATCGATTTGCAGCAGTTGATAAAAACTCCTGGCCAGCAACCCGGCTCCGATCATCAGCAGTAACGTTAGGGCCATTTGTGCAACTACAAGAAAATTTCGCAAATGACGCCCGGCAAATCCACGCGCGCCTGCCGAAGTCTCTCTGAGAGTTCGTTCCAGATCTCTCACTGAAAAACGTAGCAACGGGACCAACCCGAGCACTGTCGCAATCACAAAACAAAGTCCAAGTGTGAAGACTATCGCGCGCGCGTCGACGCCAATCTCAGTCATTCGCGGGAGGCTCTGTTGGTTTAGACTAAGCAGCAGTTTTACTCCCCAAAAAGAGAGCACTACACCCAGCGCGCCCGCTGCGAGCACGAGCAACAGATTTTCTATGATGAACTGTTTCGCCAGCCGAAAGCGTGTGGCGCCGAGTGCGGTGCGCACTGCAAAATCGCGCTGCCGCGTGGTTGCCTGGGCCAACAGCAGATTGGCGACGTTGACGCACGCTACCACCAACAAGAATCCAACAGCGACGAAAATCATCATCAGTGGATTGCGTACGTTCCCCACCATGTATTCCTGTTGAGGAATGAGCGTGAAATCCACTCCGTCCATGTCCTTGACGTTTTCTTGTTTGAGCTGTTTGCCGATCGCGCTCACTTCAGCACGCGCCTGCTCCTCCGAGACGTTTGGAAGCAGGCGTGCTATGACGCTCCAATTGTGAGCCGAGCGCGAAATTTCCGCCGGAAACATCTCTCGAGGCACCCAGATTTCGGCGCTCTGTGGGAATCCCATTCCCTGCGGCATCACTCCAACAACCGTTACGTTCTTGTCTTCTAAACGTAAATGTGTGTTTGACAAGTCAGGGTTCGCGCCGAGCAGCCGTTGCCAGAAGCCATAGCTGACAATGGCGACAGGTGGACCACCTGCACGACTCTCCTCGGGAGTGAACGTGCGGCCGGCAACCGGCGTGACGCCGATGATGTTGAAGAAGTCGGCTGACACCGAGTAAGTGAGGGCACGAACTGGCTCGCTGCCTCCGTTCACCGTTGTCAGTGAGCCACTATATTGAGCGACGCCCGCGAGCGTGTGACTGCGAGCGCGCAGGTCGAGAAAGTTCGGCTCAGCAAAAGCCATTCGGCCGCCACGCGTGCTGACTTCACGAAGTTGCACAATCTGTTCAGCGTGTGGATATGGCAAAGGCCGTAACAAGACTCCATCGACCACACTGAAGATCGCCGTTGACGCGCCGATTCCGAGCGCAAGCGTCAGGATGGCGATCGTTGTGAAGGACGGTCGTTTGATGAGACTTCGAAGACCAACGCGAATGTCGTTCATAGTGTACGCTCCTGTGGAATTAGCAACGCAGATGCTAAACACGAAGCAGCGGTCTTGTCAGGCAGGTCGGGCCGCCCGAACCTTTCAAGGAGATTTCTTCCCCGGAGTAGGTCAAGACCTCAACATCTTTGTTGGTGAGTATATCCTGTGTTTGACGATTCAGGGACAGGAGAATGCACTTGCGTGGCGCCACGGCGAGAATGTTACAGGCCAAAGTCTCGGACTCTTCAAGTGGCACATCTAAAAGTTCGAATCCCCTGTGAAGGAGCCGTTGGCGAAAAGGTTTGGGCAGCATCATTGAGTTAATGGCAGCGAGCTTTTCGTCAATCAAACTGATGATGCCCATCAGGTGAAAGACTTCGTGGGGTAAGTCAACTACGATCAACTCGTTGACAAAGTCTTTGACCAACTGCCGCAGTTGGCGTATGCCCTCGTTGTTGGTACGGCGACCGCGGCCGACCGCCAACGTGCGTTCATCGATCCACACAATATCGCCACACTCCAACCTGCCTTGATCGCGAATCGCTCCCAACACCGGAATTCCCAACTCCGGCAGGAAGTCTTTCATCGCGGCAGGTTCGTAGCGTCGCTGCACCCTGGTCATGTTGCACAGAATTGCTCCTCGCGTCGTGATGATTACCGAGTCGTGTGCGTAGATTGAGTCAACCGTAACGCGAGCGTCTTCAGGTAAGTAGTGAATCTCGGGAATGAATTTTTTGAGGAGTTCGACAAAGCCTTCAAACTCAGTCACGGCTTTGTCGTAGTCTGGACAAGCTAAATAGTTGAGTCCTTCCCACTGTGCGCGCAGAGTCTCCTCATTGACATATGCCTCCCTGGGGTGCTTTACCAGCACGCGCTCGATTCTTCCAATCATCGACTGGCAGCCGTATCTCATAGCGTGCTTCCGCCGCACGTCCGATAGATTGTGAGGGCGAGGACCTTCGCGCACGTCAAAACTTCGTCGAGCGGAATAAACTCGTTGACTGTATGCGCGTGGGCCACATCACCTGGGCCATACAAAACTGCGGGCATCTTTCCGTGGTTGGTAAAGAGTCTCAGATCGGAGCCATACGGAACGCCGTGGAGTTGCGGCTCGCTTCCAAGTATTTCTCGATGACTGTTCGATAAGAGAGGAATGATCGGTTCGAGCACGTCTGTTTCGCCGGATTCAAATTGCCCTTCGAACCATTCAAGCACTGGAGGATTATGCTTCAACCAAGGATCACCAGCCGCAACACGCCCGAGAGTTTCAACAAGGATCTCTCTGGCCGCTTCGTTTGATTCGCCCGGCAGTACTCCGTATCGTCCTTCCACTATCACTTCGTTAGGCACGGTTGAGTGCCAGTCACCACCTTTGACGGTGCCGAAGGCGATTGGCGCAACTCCCATCGGATCTTCATAGAGTGGATGGTGAAAACTCTGGTGTCGCCGGCGCTCCAATTCATTGATGGCGTCCAGGATCGGATAGAACTTCTCGATGGCGCTGACGCCCGAGCGCTTCATGCTCGCGTGGGCCGCCTGGCCAGGCACTTTGATGCGGAAGGTCAACGCGCCCGATTGGACCGGGCAGATCATCAAACGAGTCGGCTCCATGATGATCGCGGCATCTGCGCGATATCCCTTCACGATCGAAGTGAGAGTACCGACGCCGCCGCTTTCTTCACCGATGACGCTTTCAATGAGCACGTCTTTTTGCGGAGAGAATCCAACACTCTGTAACGCTTTCACGGCGAAGATGGCGGCCGCGATGCCGGATTTCATATCGCAGGAGCCACGCCCGTACAGCTTGCCGTCAGCGATCTTGCCGCTCCATGGCGAGTCGTCCCACAGGTCGAGGTTGCCAACTGGAACAACATCAACATGTCCGTTGAGAATCAGTGAGCGTGCATTCCCGTTGACGTCTTCGCTCACACCGGACCAGCGTCCAATGACGTTAACCCGGTCGGCAAACGAAACTCCGTCATCGCAGAACGCCGGATGGTCTTCAAGTTCGTCACGGTTTGAACGCAGGATATCGACGTGCAGATTCACCTCTTCGAGTTTAGACGCAATAAACAACTGCGCGTCCTGCTCTTCGCCCGGTAGACTGGGAATACGAACCAGGCTCTGACAGAAGCCAAAGAGTTCATCCCGCAATTGATCGACAGCGGCTGAGATCAGCTTTGAAGTATCCGCCATTATTCTCCTAACTCAGCGAGATCTCTGAACAATTCCAGCGACTCCGGGTTCGTCAACGCCTCGGTGTTGAGCACAGGTTCGCCATGAATGATTTGCCTGACAGCCAACTCAACTTTTTTCATGCTGATCGTGTACGGGATGTCGTTCACGGCGATGATCTTCGCCGGAACGTGTCGAGGCGTGGCGTTCTCACGAGTCGTTTTTCTGATCTTCTCTTTCAGTTCCTCCGAGAGTTGAACTCCCTGGGCCAACTTGACGAAGAGAATGATACGAACGTCGTCATCCCAGTTCTGTCCTACCGCAAGACTATCGACGACCTCGTCAAGTGTTTCCACCTGCGCGTAAATGTCAGCCGTGCCGATTCTCACGCCGCCCGGATTTAGCGTTGCATCGGAACGACCGTAGATGATCACGCCACCCGTGTCAGTGATCTCGACGTAGTCGCCGTGAGCCCAAACGTTGGGAAACTTTTCGAAGTAAGCCGCGCGGTATTTCTTTTCGTCCGGATCATTCCAGAAGCCGATCGGCATTGAAGGGAAGGGAGCTGTACAAACCAACTCACCCTTTTGACCAATTACCGATCGCCCATCGTGATCGAACGCCGCGACCTTCATGCCCAACCCGCGACACTGTAATTCGCCTGCATAGACCTGGCCGAGTGGATTCGCAGTCGCGAAACAGCCGATGAGGTCTGTGCCGCCTGAAATCGATGCGAGCTGCACGTCGTCTTTGACATCGCGGTAGACGTATTCAAAACTTTTGACAGATAGTGGTGAGCCGCTCGAGAGAATGGTGCGCAGCTTGCCAAGGTCGTGAGTTTGTTTCGGCCTCACACCCTCTTTCTCAACCGCGGCAAGATAGCGCGCACTAACGCCGAAGATGCTGATCTCTTCGTCCTCGGCGAGTTTCCACAGCGAATCAGGAGCGGGATGAAAAGGAGAGCCGTCGTAAAGTACAACCGTAGTGCCTATTGCAAGAGAACTCACGAGCCAGTTCCACATCATCCAGCCGCAAGTCGTGAAGTAGAAGATGACGTCATCGCGTTTGACATCAACGTGCAGTCGAAGTTCTGTCAAATGCTTTAGCAGAGTTCCGCCGCCGCTGTGCACGATGCACTTCGGGAGGCCCGTCGTTCCCGACGAGTACATGATGTAAACAGGGTGTTCGGACGGTACTTGCTCAAACTCCAGTTCGACATCATCAGCCTGATCGATGAAAGCGTCGTACAACGTAGCCTTCGGGACATCTGGTTTTGATCCGCAGTATGGGATCACGATCATTCGCTCGACTGAAGGTAATTCACTGAGGATCGACGTCGCTCGTTCAAGACAATCAAACTGTTTCCCACGAAAGTAATAGCCATCAACTGTGAACATCACCTTAGGCTCGATCTGCCGGAAACGATCCAACACACCTCTCGTTCCAAAGTCAGGCGAGCACGAAGACCAGACTGCGCCGATACTCGTCGTCGCGAGCATTGCGACAACGGTTTCGATAATGTTTGGCATGAATCCAACAACACGATCACCGCGGCGTATACCCACATCTCTCAACGCGTGCGCGAGGCGCGCGACGGCGGCGTACAACTCGTGGTAAGACATTCGTCGCGTTGTTTGCACTTCGCCTGCGGAGATCAGTGCCGTGCGTTCATCGCGATAGCGCAGCAGGTTTTCAGCGAAGTTGAGCCCGGCGCCCGTAAACCAGCGCGCGCCGGGCATTTTGTCGAGATCGTCAACCACCGTTTCGAATCTCCTTGAAGCCTTTACTTCACAGAAATCCCAAACTGCTGTCCAAAACGCCGGAATGTTCTCAATGGACCAGCGATACAACTCTTCATAAGTAGTAAATCGTTTTCCTTCCTGCTCGTTAACAAACGCGATGAAGCGCGTCATGTTGGCGTTACTCATCCGCTCAGCCGATGGCTTCCAGATCGGTTGCTTCACCTGTAGTACTCCAATTTCATCTCTGCGTTCTCTGCGTATCTCTACGACCTCTGCGTTAACAATTGCGCTTGAGCATATTTGACGCAGAGGTCGCAGAGATACGCAGAGGACACGGAGATGATTGATTAGTTGAAGCTTCTTTAGGCATTGCATTGCAAATGATCAAGGGATTACGGGCAGGAGTATGTACGACGGATCGATCCGCGAGTGGTGGATTGTGTTCGTCGCTTCCTTCCACTCAGTTTCGTTGTATTGGTTGCCGCCGGTGTTGAGATTGCGATCGAAGCGCGGAAAGTTACTGCTCGAGATTTCGAGACGGATACGATGGCCGGGTCCGAAGTAATTGCTGGTAGCCTGAAGATCGATTTTGAGTTCGTAAACCTCTCCCGGTTTCATCCACACTTTCTTGTCGAAGCCTTCGCGATAACGCGCGCGCAAAATGCTCTCTTGTATGTTGAAGGCCGAACCATCGGGATAAACGTCGACCAGCTTCGCTGTGAAGTCAGTGTCCGGCGCTGACGATGACACATACAAAACGACTGACAATGGACCAGTGACTTCCAATCCTTGCTTTAATACGGGAGTGCTGTAGACGAGAACGTCGTTGCGAGTCTCGACGTCCGATTGGTCAAAAACTCCACTCGGCGCGTCCGCCGTTCCGGTGCAGCACAGTGGACCACCGACTGACGGCGTCGGAGTTTTCGGGTCATACACATAAACATCCGAAGGCTCATTGGCGGGCAGGGTAGTGCTGAGCGTGCCCGTGCCGAAGCGGCTGTGTGCATGTCCGTCGCTGTGGAAGTAGTACTTCGTGAATTGCGTGCGCGCGAGGGGCCATTCGTTCTCCGGGCGCCACTGGTTTCTGCCCATCACGTAGAGATGGACCTTCGGCATTTTAGTGATGCCGTTGTCGATCCCTTTAAGCCAGTAGTCGAACCACTTCAAATACGTTCCCCAAAAATCAAACTGCGCATCGCCGACGCTTCGCTCTCCAACCATCGTGTTTGCCGTGGCGCCTTCGGAGGAACAGTGCACTGTGGGCGAGATGATCACGAACTGATTGTCCCTGGCGCGCGCAGTTTCACTGTTGGTGCGAAGTTGATTGAAGAGTTTGAGAGTATCGGCAACGCCGAAGTCGTACCACGAATTGATGTGCAACGCGGGCACGTTGAATTTATCCGTGTCCTTCACGTAGCCGAACTGGTCCCACCACGGATCGCGCGGCTCGTGACTGACGAACCCTACCCAATCGTTTGGCGGACCCTGCGCTTTGTTCATCATGTCGATTAAGGGAAGGTGTCGCCATACTTGTCGATAGTCGATCTTCGGCAACGTTGGCGGTGTGCCGCGCAGCTTGGCTCCGCTCTCCCTGAACCAACCCAAACATCCTGACAGTTCAAACGCGCCGTTCATGTAACAGGCGAAGTAGTTGCGCGAACCGCCGGCCGCCTGAGGGATCATCGCGGCGTGATTGGGATTTCGCAGGCGCGCCATCTCCATCTGGTTTTCGCCGAGGTAAGAACACCCGTAAGTTCCGACCTTGCCGTTGGACCATGGCTGAGTTGTGGCCCAGTTAACCATGTCGACGCCGTCTTTGGCATCGGCGGCGGAGACGATGTAATCGCCTTCAGACTCAAATCTGCCACGCACGTCCTGGACAGCGACGACATAACCTTGTCCGGCGAAGAAGTGTGACGCATAGCGCTCGTTTCGCCACGGATTCTTGTCGTAAGGTGTGCGTATTACGATGACCGCGAGTTTGTCTCCGGCGTTTTCCGGAAAGTAAAGATCGGTTGACAGCTTGACGCCATCGCTCATCGGCACCATCACGCTCTTCTCGATTCGCACCTTGTACTTCGCCTGCGGCCTCGGATATCGCCGCTGCGGTGTCGGCGAGGGCGTTTGACCGAAGACAGCAGAGAACATCGCGAGACTAACGCACCAGAACAAAAGAAAGCTCCTTCGCATCATCATGTGCCTCGTTGTGGCTTAACTGTACGTCGTCGGGGTTTCGGAGAGTCCTAGCATCTGGCGAGCCTGGCGCGGCGTCGCTACTTCACGATTCAGTTCGTGAGCAATTCGCACCGTTCGCTCGACCAGTTGAGCATTACTCAACGCTTTCTCACCCCGCCGGAAATAAATATTGTCTTCTAACCCCACGCGTGCGTGTCCTCCCATCAATATCGCCAGAGTCGTCAACGGCAACTGAAACGGCCCAATTGCTGAACAGAGCCAGAGACTTCCTTCGGGAAGTTCGCCGAGGAGTTGCAGCACGTTGTCAACAGTCGGGAAGCTTGCGGTCTGGTATCCCATTACGGTTTGGATCCAGTACGGCTTCGTTAGCAAGTCTTGTTCGATGAGGTGGCGAATCACCCACGCGCCGCCGGTGTGATAGGTTTCGATCTCGGGTTTGATTCCACGTTCCTTCATCGCGGCGGCGATGTCGGTGACGAGTCCGTAAGTGAAGGGAAGGCATTCATCAATCTCGACTGCGGGACGCGGATCGCGCAACGGCGGTTTACGTTCTTTCAAAGTGAACTTGCTCATGTCCGGTGTCAGATTTAAGGAAGCGACTTCCGGATTCGCCTTGAGACATGACAACCGCTCATCCATCGTCAGTCCTGGTCCGCCGCCGGTCGTATCGTTGATGATGATGTCAGGACAACGTTCGCGAACCTTCTTATTTACTTCGTGCCAAACTTCCGTTGTGCGGGCGCAGAGCGTGATGTTCTCCGGATCGCGTGCATGAATGTGGACCATTGAGGCGCCGGCGTTGTAAGCCGCGTAAACAGAATCTGCAATCTCATCGGGCGTCTCGGGAATGTTCTCGTTGGATTCCTTTCCCTGTACGCCGCCGTTGCAGGCGACGCAGATGATCAACGGCGGCATTCCTTCGCGTACCTTCTGCATGAACTGATACGCATCGGTGTAGCGCCAGACGTGGTCCATGTTCGTTCTCGTACTCCTTGTAGCAGCGCCAAAGGCGCGGAATATGAAAGCCAGGGGCAAGTCCCGACTTTGTTGGGACGTCGCCCCTGGGAAATGTCAAGAAATGCGGAGCAGCCCTGAAAGGGCGTAATACTATTTCGGCCTTTCAGGCCTTGGCGCCTTGGGTTTTTTGCAACCAGGGGCGACGCGCTTCGCGCTTGCCCCTGGCTATCATATATCGCGCCTTTGGCGCTGCCTGGCTGTTATAATCCCGGGCCTTTGGCGTTAAGGCCGTGGGTCGGCGGCTTTGAGATCGCGAATTTTGCGAATCAGGCGATCGCGCCAGCGAAGGGTTTCGCTGCGCGGCGCGTTGCCTGACATGGCATCGGTCCCACGTCCCAGACGTTCGATCATTTCGGCGTCGAATGAAGGAGTTGGACCAAGCTGGTCCATGCAGTTCTTATATGCCTGCCCATAGCGAGTGAAATACTCGCGTATTCCTCCGTCAGCATTAGTGTCTGCCACAGCGAAGGGCCCCATCAACGCCCAACGTAAACCGAGCCCGTCACGAATCACGGCGTCAACAGCATCAACATCCGCTACGCCGCTTTCCACCAGACTGACCGCCTCCCTGATGAGCGCCGCCTGCATACGATTAAGCAGAAACGCAGGGACGTAACGTTTCAATAACACCGGTGTTTGGCCAACACTGGTCATGAACTCCCTGGTCTGCGCGACTACTTCCGGATCGGTCTCGGTGCCCGGCAGGATTTCAACTACCGGAATCACGTGAGGCGGATTAACCGGATGAGCCACGATACAACGACGCGCGCCACTAAGACCGGACGCAATCTCCGACATGTCGTAGGCCGAAGTGCTGCTGCCGAGAATCGCATCTGGACCAGCAGCATCATCGAGGCGAGCGTAAATAGCTTTCTTCACCTCCATCTGCTCGGGACCACTCTCCTGGACGTATCCGGCGCCCTTCAATGCATCGCTCAAGTTCGTGTGTACACTAACCAGCGATGTGATCGCACGTTCCGCCTCGAGCCACGTCAAAGCCTTCTCGATCTGGTCCGGGTTCTCATCATAGACTCGCGTTTGACAACCGGCACGAATAAACACTTGTACCCAGCTTCGCCCAATCACACCGGTTCCCACCACTGCGACGACTGGTATGCTCGGCACTACTCAACGCCTCCAGTTGATTCGATGATTAGCCTGCGACGTTGCTGCTCGGTGATGTCGCCACGAATCTTTTTCGCCACGAACCAGAACAGCGCGCCTAAAGCACCCCACGCAATGAAACACATCCACTCCAACGGAAAACTTCCTTTCGCATCAACGTACGGTTGATAGAGAGACAGAAAAAGTATGAACACCGAACCGGCCAATGCCAAAGCCGCTGTCACCACTCCTCCCGGAACACGATAAGGACGTTCGTGTTCGGGTCGCTCCCTTCTTAGTTTGAGAACTCCGAGGCAGATGAGCAGATAGCCAAGCGCAAAGCAAGCTGAGGCCAGCTTGACGATCGGAATAATAGCGCCGCGACCGAGAAACACTCCGAGGGTTGCGACCACGCCGACAAAGATCACCGATGTCGACGGCGACTGAAATACGGGATGAACGTTACCAAACCCGTTCCAAATGATTTGCGCTCGCCCGAGAGCAAACAAGACACGTGAGCCGCAGACTATCACGCCGTTCCAGGCGGTGAAGTTACCGAGGAGCGCCGCTATCAAAACCAGTTTGGTCAGGAGAGGAAAGTTGTAAGCGGCAGTGAAGACTTCAGCCACCGGAAGATTCAGCCCAACCAGCTTGTCTCTCGACAGAGACATCGAAGTCGCGAGAATTATTGAACAGTAGAACGCACCGGACAGGACGATCGAAAACAGCAGCGTGCGTCCAACAGTCTTGAGTGACGTTCGAGGAGCTTTCTCACCCATCGTCTGCGGGATGATGTTGAAGCCGCCATACCAGAACGGCGCCGTCAGGAAAACTGCAAAAATACCTGTCAGTATCGACCCCGATGCGCTTCGTTGAAAGAATGGTTCGAGATTGCCGGCCTGGCCCCAGATAATACCAGCCGAGATAAAAACAACAGCGAGTGCGATCTTTGCGTATGTGAGTAAGTCCTGAAAGGTCGCGGCGAATTTTGTTCCCCGGTAGCTCAGGAAGATCAATAAAGCCATACCGCCGAGACCTAACAACAAGCTGCCGGATTGAATCTCGCTGCCTCCGATTGTGTAGAGCGTTCTTCCCTGAATGCCGGGAAAGAGCGTGCTCGCGATCCAGCCGATAGAGATCGCTTCAAAGGCCGTGATGGCGATGTAGGCCAGCGCGTACAACCAGCCGACGGCGAAACACAATCTGGTGCCGTAGATCTCATAGGTATAGACAACTTCACCGCCAGACACGGGAAACATCGTGCTGATCTCTACATAGCAAAGCCCGACCAGCATCATCAGCAGACCGCCGCCCACGAAACCGATGACCGCACCGATTGGACCAGCCTGAGTGAGCCACGCACCTAATGCGACTACCCATCCGACACCGATGATCGATCCAAACGCGAGCGTGAAGAATTCGCTTGGACCAATATCTCTGCTTAATTGTCGATTTGGTTCAGCCATTTCCTGCTTCAGAAATCGACGCGGACTCCAAACTGGAATGCCCTCGGCAGTCCGGGCGCGAACGATCCCGACCCGAGGCCGTAACGGTTGGAACGAGTTCCGGGCGTCGTTCCGTTGATCGATCCGGGACTACCGGTTAGAACACTGCTCAGTCGATTGCCCGCGGGATCGTAGTTACCGATATTGAACAGGTTGAAGACTTCGATCATCGGCTCGATCCTCACGCGCTCGTTCAAACTAATCACTCTCGATACGCGCACGTCAGTGGTGCTGAATGTATCAAGACCAACCTGATTTGTGGGAGCGAGAGGGACAGCTCGACCGGCATTAATCGTCGCGCCGAGAGATCTCAGTTGATCAGGAGTAAAGAGTCCGGCGCTTATCAGAGCCTGAGCCGCGGGCGTGAACCCGCTTGTCACCTGGCCGTTGAAGTTTGTAATTAACTGATTCAGGCGACTCACATCAACCTCGCGTCCAAAAGAACCACGGCTCGTGTCCGGCAGCAGATCCTGGACCGTCCCATCACCATCGAGATCGGTGAAGAAGATCTCGCCAGTGCCGCTGGCAAGTGGCAGCACGGCCGACTGTGAAAGTGGCGACGAGATGCGCGTGATCGTGCTGAGTGTGAAATTCCACGGCAGATTCGTCAACAGGCTTACCGAGAACTGATGGGTTCGATCGAGATTCGACGGTCCCAAAAACTTTTCCGGGTCGTCGTTGTTCAGTGACAACGACAAGAACCCAATATCGGGCTCCGCACCTGAAGACTCGAAAC
>Ga0126311_10001051_pt1 | contig 13084 bp, 9 predicted proteins | sample Plot61_FD_92539 | JGI IMG/M metagenome (GOLD analysis project Ga0126311, IMG submission 92539) | Serpentine soil microbial communities from UC McLaughlin Reserve, CA, USA - Plot61 | ecosystem: Environmental > Terrestrial > Soil > Grasslands | place: USA: UC McLaughlin Reserve, Lake County...
AGTCAGGAAGAACACGGCAGAATTTATTACACTCCGTTAGAGAAAGCAAGGCAGACCACATCAGCGTTTGAGAGCCTGTCCCTCAAGATCTGTACTCACCAACTCGTCCTATTCTTCTCTACCAATCCTCCCCACAGTGGACAATCTTCGCAACTTCCTTTTGACGCCAACGACGGAACTGCTCAGTTTCTTCCAACAGGCGCAATAATCGCGGTGGTACGGCGAGCGATCCACGTTTCACACGCGTGCAATCCGCTTGAGTGAGTAAGCCCACAGTGGACAATCCGCAACTTCTCCTGACCAGCACAGACATGCTCAGTTTTCTTGCAACTGGTAGAAGCGCTCTAGTCCGGCGAGTCAGTCCACATACCAGGTTACAAGGATCGTTTACGCTTTTGCTCGGGTATGACCTTCGCGCAATACGCCCGCACGCAGTTCAACATAGCTACATGTTGCGCCGCAGATGCTGAAACACTACAGTCACATTCGACGCCAAGCGCTAAACCAAGCGGCCGCGGCACTAGAGCCGAACTTCGCGCGATCAGTTGAAGTTGAACTCATCAACTAAGCTTTCCTAACTACTTGAGCGGGAGGCTCTCGGCCTGCCGCTTTTTTAGCTAAACACCTTATCGGGATTTGCCGGATCATAATCCGGGTATTCATTAGGTATTTTGACTTCGTTGAAGTCTTCCGAGTCGGTCTTGACGGCGATATGTATACGATCCCCAACTCTTGCCATGCGGAACAATTGTTGAACAGACCGCGTGCGAGTCTGAATCCAGAGATTAATTCTAAGCCGGGTTTTATTCGTCATATCGAATATGATCGCGTTGAGTATTACCTTGTTGGGATAAACACTCGGAATAACTACATGATGTCGTGTCCAGAATTTACCTTTTTCAGGTTCAATGGGTTCGTCAACATCAATATACTCGCATTGAATATCAAACACAGGATACGCAGACTTGTTTTCTAGAGTGAGCGTTACGTATTGAGGATCATTCACCCAAATCATCGGAAAAAAGCACGCGATGCTGTTCCCTCCAGTTGAATAGCCAATGATGTCTTGAGCCTGCTTTTGTAGTTCTGCTAGGACGGTGTTAATCGATGAACTGATCGACTCAAACTTCTGATAGTGCTCCTCGTCCCGATTTGCCAAAAACGCCAGATACTCTTCTTCGCTAATCCGAATTCCAAGATACTCAAGTCTCAATCCGTAATTGGGAGGACTGTTCAAAAGCAAAGTCAAACGCTCAAGATGATAAAGCTCAACCACTTTGGTTGGCGCCAAATCGGCGAGTTTTTTGCGTTCCGCCAAGCGGAGTTCCTGATTTGTAACAAAGACAATACCATCTGCATTATTCCGCGAGACTCCGCCGAGGTCAGTGCTAAACTTTTCAAGGATGTCTTTAAACGCCTGCTGGCCCCGAGGGAAGTAAACCGCCGCGACCAAAATCAGCCCGTCCTTCCGGCATAACGCGTCCTTCCCACTATCCCTGCCCCCAAGAGGATGGGAAGGGTCTACGCCGAAGCGCTCCGTTTGCAACAGACTCGCCGCAAGGCGTTCGGAAGCCTTTTGCTCTTTGATCCAATCTCGCAACCGATTCCATGTTTCATCCCCGTCAAAGCGGCGCAAGTGTTCTGTCATACCTTCAATCCTGGCCCTAACGAAAAATAAGATCAAACTCGCGCCTTGCCATCTCCGGGTCAACCAGACCGTTTGGCACAATTCGCGGCACAAAATGATTAAGCCACTCCAGCGGTGGCCTCGTTGTTTGATTTACTAAGAAATCTTGGGTGTCCCCACACTGGACAATCTTCCCAACTTTTTATTGACCACAAGCACAGAAGTGCTCAGTTTCTGCCATCAGTTGCGAGAAGCGACCTAATCTGCCACTCATTACGAGTCTGTGTGCATTGGTGCGTAAGCGCCTACGAGTGCAGCATGTAACTGTGATAGCCCACACTGGGCAATCTTCGCAACTTCCTTTGGACGGCAACGGCAGAAATGCTAGGTTTCTATTCTTCTCACTTAGGCAGAACGCTGCGAGTGAATCGTTTCCATCATTGCTTGGTGTCTAGGGTTCCTATGCTTCACCAACAACACCTGCTCACCTTCGTACAATTCGGAAGCAAGCACGACCTCACGCATCTGACGCATGGCATTGCCATCAACGATGAGAGTAACTGAATCGAATCCAATCGAACCATTGATGGTCCCGAACTTCAGTTCGTCGAGTATCGTGACTGCGATACTCCCTTGGCCACATTCCGCGGAACGATCAATGACAGGCAGAACGTGGTGGGAATGACCAGACTCTAGGAGAAGAAACGTTCCCGGCGGCATGTTCCTGAAGGGGGGTAAGGCGGCTCCGACCTTCCCCGATTTGAACAGCGACTCGATTGTCCCGAGTAACGGTTGCTCACGCAGCACGCGTTCGGCCAGATCGAACTCCGGCGTTGATGAATAGAGAAAGCGACTTGATTGACAAATCTGCCGTTCGTTCAGGAAGGATACGGACTCCGCAGAAATCAATACCATGGTCCTAAAATAGGGAGGGTTACAGTACGGCGTACCTGATTTGGACGGATGTCAGCCGCAGTCGACGATAATCGTGGTGGCACCTTCTTTTCAGCGAATTATAGACGTTCGAGGGAAAGACAATCTAATCAACCTGTTTTCGCCCACGACCGAAACAATTGGTTCGGACAGTTTCTACTTGAATATTGAGAACCCGCCGTAGAGCATCTGTACATCAACACCCGGATTGATCGGTGAGCGATCACCATTGGAGATGTGTTGGTATTTGTAGCCGATAGTGATCGCGCGGCCCGAGTCTCTGACGATCTGCACTCCACCGCCAAAGTCGAAAGTGAAGTTAAATTGTTTAGCACCAGCCACTGGCACATCCTTGTTGAAATAAAGAAATCCAGCAGTACCGCTCGCGAATGGTTGAAGCATTTGCTGGCGCCTTAAGTTTAGTTTCAAGCCGATGGGCGACAGGCCCGCGCCGTACGTGTGGTCGCGCCTCCGTTGTACCGCAAACGCGCCTGGGCCTGTTGGGACGATTGTGAACTGGTTAACTGAGAGAACGGCGACCGGAACCGCGTCTATGGTCCATGAAAAGGCAAGACTATCGTTTGCTGCCAATACGCGACCGTACCTTAACCCGATGTTTCCGAATCTTGCGTCAGGTGTTTTTCCAATCCACGTCGTTGCATCGAATGAAATCGCGCCCCATATACCGAACTCATTTCGTCTGATTCCACTACCACCGGACGAGTGTTGTCCCGCCGTCGTGCTGGCCTGCTGCGCCACACTCTCGGGTGCGAAAAGAAGAAGTGCAAGGATGAGCGACAGTGCAGGAAGACTTAGTCTGCGAATATGCTGTTTAAACATGAGTTCCTCCGTAATTCCAACGCTTATTGGTCAACGATTGGGCCACATTTACGGATTATCGTTGTTAGGGATAAGTTCCTTCTCCAGGTCGCGAATCCTTTTCTTCTCCTCCAGTATTTTTCGTTGACGTTCTAACTGCTCAAGCTCGTCCTTAGGTGCTTTGGCTTTATTACGCTCGCCTTTTGCTTCGATAAGACTCGTCGCGCCGGCAGCGATGTCATCAATATTCTTTTGCTGTATCAACGCGCTCGAGCCCATCGAAAAGTTTTTCAGGCCGCCAGATGCTTCGTACAGTTCCAGGCCATACTTTGTTCTTCGTCCTCCGGTTGACGCCGGCAGGGAAACTACTTTGCCTAGTTGCGCTATTGAGAGCGGCGCTCGACTGAGCTCCTTTGGTCCATGCGTGAGAAAGGCGATCGCTCGACCCGGGATGCGGTAGTAAAATCCTCTGTCACCCGTTTGACGGAGATGTGCATTGTCCACTGTGGTTGCGAACAGGGTGCCACCAGCGCCACCTTCGCCATCTTCACCAGGCGTCAAGGAAAGTGTCACCGGCTGTCCCGTACAAACAACACCGACCATCTGCGCCGGTTTACACGCGGGTGCCCCACCAGGACACTCTTTCGTGATCTTGAACCTTTGGTCTTCTCGGACCCCCTGATTCACCGACAGCGAACACACGCCGCGCTCTTTTGAAAGCGTGAAAAAAGTGAAGGGAGTTAGTGGGAGAGACGGATTGAATCGGAAACTTGGATTCCAGGTTAGTTTCGACTCACTGCCTAAAAAGTTTGTATTTTTCAGGTCCGCGATTCTCTTGTCGAGCTCGTCCAGCAGAAGCTTGATCGTGTCAGCGCTGACATTTGGTTTCTCCAGGTCCTGTTGGCCGACGATATCACTGCGACGAGTCTCGAGTGCTTCAATCTCATTGGCAATGGCTTCGGCTTGATTGTATCCGCCGATGAACTTCGCGATGTTTCTCACTTCTTCAGGGACTCTCTGATCGGCGGCGAGTGTTCCTTCATTAATCACGCCGCCGGCACTGATAAAAGTGCCGGGCGCTAATTCAAGTTCCTCTTCCCACAGGGCCACGACTTTTTGTCGACATTCAGTTTGTGCTGCGTCGGGGGTCACGGTGGCCGCGAGTGGGATCGTCAGGGCCTTCGCCAGTAGACTGGAACCCGTCTTGATAGTGCCGGTGACAATATCAATCGTTTCGTTTGTAACATCCGCGGACGCTTTGACGAGTACCCCACTCTCCGTAAGCGTCAATTCGAGATTTCTGGTTTCAAACATGCCGCCTTTGGTTTTGATCATATAAATCTCACTCGTGTCAGGAATGAAGAGCGTGTCGAATTTCACGTTGGAGTTATCCACCGCGAACGACGTTGTTTTCCGCATCACGAAGTCGCTGTCAGGCAGGAAGCACGGCGTGAAGACGGCCAGTGCTCCGGGAATTTTGGTCGTCCTCACCACTGGTATGTCGACCTTCACCACAGTTCGGGGCAAAGCGTAAAACACGCCATTCATGGTCCGGCGGTCGCCCGGACTAGCCGGATTGACTTTCGACGTGATGACTTTACTTTCAAAGCACGCACTCGCAATTAGCGCGAGCGCCACCAGTGCGATCATAAGTGCAGGTTTACGAGGGGCGGTCACAACCTCTTGATGCGAAAGTAAAAGACGATTGGGTGTGTTCACGACGATTCTCCTTAATCGAAAATCAAGAAACGTTCAGACCAAAGATACTGATGCAGCGGCATTGACCAGACCATGACCCGTAGCGCCGTCAGGGCCAGCATTCGCTTTGAGGGAGACTCCCTCATTGCTGTCCGGATTCGCGGCGCCCGCGGAACAATCGGCGCCACCCGCGATCAGCGCCTGCTTCAACTCGTGCGGCTTCAGTGCGGGATTTTTGTGTTTAAGCAACGCGCAAACACCGGCAAGTTGTGGCGCCGCAGCGGAGGTGCCTGACGCGCCGATCCAGCCGTCGTTCGGCAGAGTCTTGTCACTAGCGGGAAACACACCGGCTGCGAAAGCCTGGTCCATATTCGAACCAGGTTGGACGGGCAGCAGAATGTAAACGCCGGACGGCTGCATTCCGACCAGTCCGCAAAGGTCCGGCACGTGCCGCCCAGGAAATGGCTTGCTAACGAACGCGCTTGCTAAGTTCGAGGCCGTAAACTTCATGTCTGGTCCAACAAAGACACCGCCAGCGGAAATTACCTCGGGGTGCATCCCGGGAAAAGCCACTTGTCCATTGCCGGCCGCGCAAACAACACAGATGCCTTTTGAAATTGCGTCGATTATTCCTAACTCTAGTGCCTTATAGGTACTCGGCACAGTGGTCAGGTGTTTTCGGTTTGTATTCGGAGCGATCAAATCGAAACACCAGCTACAGATGATGATGTCGGGTCCCAACTGAATTGCTTTCTTTAACGCTGCAACCGGATTAGGTCCTTGCTTTACCATGATGAAAGAGATTCCAGGAGCAACAGTGAAAACGTTTGCGGCTTGGGCGGTGCCATGGCCACTCAGGTCCTGCGCTGGATTGAGCGCGCCCGGAGCGAGTACGACGTGACCTTGGAATCCGTTGACTTGATAAAACGGGTGGTTAAAGAGCCCACTATCGATCATCACTACTTTTACGCCCTGACCGGTGATGCCCTGCTGGTGAACCTGCCGGGCGCGCGTTAGCGTGGCCAGGTCAGCAGTGTTCAAATGGAAATAGTCGACCTTCGGCGCCAGCGGCGACTGAAGATAGATTGCGGGTGGCTGAATATAAGCTCGTTCGACGAGGTCCTTTAAAACGGGAGGCGGCTCCCAACTCGCTCCCTCCACAGGTGCGTGAAACTCTTTTTCACGAATAGAGTGGCCGCATTGGACTCGATGGAAACTCTGTATCTGTAGTTTGGTGCCGAACGTCCGAGAAAATACCGAGGGAGTACATTCGACAGAAATACTGTATGGACTCAGCACTACGATTTCGAATCCCAAATCTGTCAGTATGCGGGCAACTCTTTTTTGGATACGGGTGTCAGCGCGGTAACTATGAATATTTCCGCAGGTGATAGTCTCATCAGCGGTAAATGGTGAAACGCCAGCCTCCGCTGGACGAAGGACTACTTCGACGCTCAAATTCCGCGGCGCCACTATCGCACTCTTCTTAATTGACACATCCCTAGCGACAGTTCCGCGCTTCACATTGGTGCGCTTCATGCGTTTTCTTTCCAGGCAGCGAGTGCTTTTTTGATTTGTTCCGCGTCATTGCTGGCCCTTGTAGTCATATATGGCACAAAGGGAAAAAACATTTCAGAGCCCGCAATGTTGTCAGTCGTGGGATTACCTATTTGTAAGAATCTTGAATGGCAGTCCCATCCGCATGATCACGCTTGCGTGCATGAAGCAAAGAGATGAGCGGTAAATCCAGTGTTACTTCGTCAGCCGCTGGTATTTACGTCAGATGGAAACAGTATGTAACGGGAGCTATGGCATCGGTGCTTTTTAAGCAAGGGACGGGAGCGAGTTTACAAGGCGTGCTGAACCACAGTTGGGCGGCTGCTCAACGCGACTTATGACTGTTGTGCGTAAACACAACGAACGCGCCGAACTGGTGACTAGCGATCCAATTCGCGTCACAAACGAACCGTTACGTCATAAATTACGTCACAAAACTTGAGGCACCTGCGACGATGGCCTCGGGTTTGATAACTAAGGAGTTTTGCTCCCCACACTGGACAATCTTCGCAACTTTTTATCGACGGCAACCATAGAAGTGCTCAATTACTTCCAGCACTTGCGAGAAGCGCCCTAAATCTGCCAGTAACTCCGACTCACGAGCATTGGCGCATCAACGCCTACAATGCAATGTGTAATCGTGGTTAGCCCTCTTTAGACGGTATCGGTGGTGGTGTAGTCCCATCCGTTCGAGTACTACAGAATTCCATAAAGGAATCAATCAGCGCAGTTGAAGCTATGTGCAATCTAATAACCGTCGCCGGTTATCTTCCCGCACGTCGCGCGCCGCGAGTGAACCCGGTTTGGCGCTTCGCCTCTGAGTAACCAACTCACGGCGAAGGATTAATTGCAGCAAGAGGGGCTTGACGCACGTCGTCGGCAGAAGCACTTAGCTTCTGTTTGGGGTATGTTATTTCGCCCACACGAGCTCTCCATCTACGTATCGCGCTATCTCGATCTCACCACCATGACCATAATAGTTAACCAGGATAAACAGATGCGGATGCTTTCGATAAATTGAATTGAACAGTGCGTTCTCTGCGGCCAAATATTCAGCGACGCTCTTCGCTCTTCGTAAATCACGCAAGGCCGCTTCTTCACCTCTTTTTTCGACTGGCCAATATGACGACTGAATTGCCACAACAAACCCTGCATCAAGAGAAAGAGAGAACCTCACGCCATCGAAAGTGAAAGATCTCCCCTCCTGAAGAAGTTCAAGTGCGACTTCAAACCGCTTGGAGTGTGGTTCGTAGATTTCCATTGATAGTTGACAGACTTTCCATCTCATTTAACCGAGCGATAGTCAAGATCGGAGAGGATTGAGTCGAGAAAGTAATCGCCAACTCCCGCCGCACGCGATTCATAGAATTGCGCACCCGACTCAAGGTCTTCTGGCGCTGCATGCGCTGTGCTCAATAACTCTGTGACATTAATCAAAAGGGGAGAATGGAAAGTACTTTCCAGAGAGTACAGCTTTCAGGAGGGTAAGTTTTGAGCAAAGAGAGCGCCAGCCAGGTCGATTGCCTTAGCCGGCGCCTTCTCATTTATGACTCATTATTTGAAGTGACCGAAGCTATCGATTGGGCACGCATCACTGCCGCCAGCTTGCATGACCGTGCAGTTAAACTGGAAGCCGGGGATCTTATCCGTCAGATACGCGCCAGTGGCGTTAAAGGCATTCAGGGGACAGGCAACACCGGTTCCCTGAACAGGACTACCACTGTATGTCTGAGGATTGTCGAGCACAGTTTGCAGGAACACGTCAGGATCGAGGTCAGCGCCGAAGTAGAAGGTAGAAACGTTACCGTTGAACATCGCATTGGTCCTGTCTACTCCAACAAGCGCCCATGCGCCGTCTCTGGCATTCCGCCAGAAGCCGGGCGAGCACCACCCTCCTTGTGTGAACGGGCGACAGCCGTGGCTAATGACGAGTTGCGCATTCTTCGCCTTTCCGTCGTATGTAGCGGTCACATTGCCGGGAAGCGTGCTTGGGTCATACCAACCGCTGATATATTTAAACGTCCCATTTCCGAATTTTGTCATTGGGGCGGTTCCCCATGGGCCAGTAATGTCGGCGTTGCTCGAGCCGGTTGCCGTGAGTACCCACAGCAGGTATGGACCATTAGCATCAGCTCCGTTGGCGACACCGCAGATCTCAGTTCTGAGGTCATAACCGCCAAAACCATCAGCAACGAGACCTTGGCCTGAATAGGTAACACTGTTAGCGTATGCGCCGGCAGCTAAAACACCGCCGCCGATTAATCCGGCCAGAGCGACTGTCGCGGCCAGCAACATCACAAATCTCCTGGTCCTGAATTTTCTTTTTAAGTGCTTCATTCTTTGTTCTTTCTACCGGATCTCCCGGTGGTGAAACCCATGTCCGACCGGAGCATAACCGAGGAAGGCAGTGGGAGTTTTTGTTCCCGATTTCGGAAAAGATGAACCGATGAGGCACGGCGCCTGTGGGAGCCAATCTCCGAAATCAGCGTGAGTTGTTTCTACAAAGCTATGACAAATTGTCTTCATCGTATGAGCTCAAGGCATCGACACGACGGCTCTAAGATTGTTGGGATTATGGGTTTGTTGAATCTTGACTACAACGGAGGTATTTGCCGGATTGTCTGGCAGGTTCCTTGGTTTTTTGGCGTAGAAGTCATGGCAGGATACTGCCACTTTGACCAGCAAGTCTTTGTATTAAGCCTCAGAACGGAGCATTTCCGTCGTTGGCTTCAAAAAGAAGTTGCTAAGGATTGTCCACTGTGGGGAGCGATGACTTGAGGTAGGCCGCTTGAACCGCACCAGAATTTTGATTCGCCCACCAGTCTTCGGAATTTTCGAATACCTATCCTCGCCGAATACCGATCCCATCAGTCAAAACGATTTTTTGGGGCAGAAACGCAGTTGCTTTACGTATATGAATCGCGGACATGGCCACCTCAGATACTTCCTGATTGACAACTCACACCATCACGAAGAAAATGGTCGCGTTAACCAGACTCCGATCTCTGACCCAAACTTCGGATACTCAAATTCTTAATTACTTCCTCTGGTGTTGTTTAGACAGTCTCAAAAGAATTATGAACTCACTCACCTCTACTCTCACGTGCGTCAATCGAGTTGCATTTATTCTGGGAATTGTCAGCTTGGTTGCCACTTTCGTAGGAACAATTCTCGTCAGTGCAAACGCTGGCTTCAGCTTTAGTCCACCCGCAGACCAAAGTCTTCTAGTCACCAACGCCAACGATCAGGGCAGTGGATCATTGCGCGATGCGATCACTAATGCGAATGCCACGCTTGGTCCCGACACAATCGTCTTCAAAATTGCCGGGGGCGGAGTGAAGACGATTAATCTATTGACTTCATTGCCTGACATCACTGATCCATTAGTTATCGACGCCACCACTCAACCAGGATATGCGGGCGCGCCGCTCGTCGAACTGGATGGATTAGCTGTCGGCACCAATGGTAATGGTTTGGTCATTAAAGCAGGTAGCAGCACGGTGCGCGGATTAGCGATTGTTAACTTCACTAACAATAGTGGCATCTGGTTGAACGCCTGCAACGACAACACGATTGAGGCGAATTATCTTGGCGTAGGCGCAAATGGAACGACGGCCAAGCCAAATGCTCGCGGACTTCTCCTTACCAATTCGTCAAATAATTTAATCGGGGGCGCCACGGCCACCACACGCAACGTGATCTCAGGGAACAGAACAAATGGTATTCAGATCGATGGCAACGCCAACGTTATTCAAGGAAACTTTATCGGCACGAATGCCGCCGGAACGGCAGCGCTTCCCAACCAAGACGGAGTCCTTATTGCTAACACGTCTACGAACAATGTCATCGGCGGCACTGCGGCCGGCGCAGGTAACCTCATCTCCGGAAATCGTGAGAATGGGATCTTCACCACCGGCGCCAGCACAACGATCCAGGGTAATTTGATTGGCACAGACATCATCGGCACAGACGCGATCCCAAATTTCAGAGGCATTCAGGCGATGGGCCCGAACATGCTGATCGGCGGCCTGGTAGCCGGCGCAAGAAACCTTATTTCAGGCAATAGCTTTACGGGGGTTAAGATCCAGGGCACCGGCAGTAAGCTGCAAGGCAATTACCTTGGCACAGACGTAACCGGAACTTTGCTTTTGGGGCGCCCTTTCTATGGTGTTGTTGCCAGTGGTAATGCCCTGGTCGGCGGCACGGTACTTGAGGCGCGCAACATCATCTCAAATGATGCGTTTGCAAACGTTGCGCTGGAATTCAACATTGCCGGTCCGGCTGCCGTGCAGGGTAATTATATCGGCACTGATGTAACCGGCACTCGTGCGCTTGGTAACACAGGCGGTGGAATCGACATCACAAGCAGTGGCAATCTGATCGGTGGCCTTGTCGCCGGCGCGGGAAATGTCATTTCCGGAAATGGGTTTGGTATTCGTCTCGGCGGCTTCTCCGTCCCAGTGGTCGGAAATGTGATTCAGGGGAACATTATTGGGTTGAATGCTACTGGAAACGCACCGCTGCCAAATGCGCAGGTGGGCATTTGGATTGATCCGGTAACAGATAACACAACAATCGGCGGGACGCAGAGTGGAGCGGCCAACAAGATTGCCTTTAACGATGGTCCAGGAGTGTTAGCTTTTGCCGGTAACGGTAATTCCGTCCGCGGCAACTCCATTTTTTCCAACAGCGGTCTGGGAATAGATCTTGGTTTCAACGGTGTAACTGCTAACGACAGTAACGACGGGGATACCGGTCCCAACAATCTGCAAAATTTCCCGGTGATAACAGGCACGATCTCGACGAGCAACAGTACAACGATTCAGGGAAGTTTGAACTCGTCGCCGAACACAACTTTTCAGATCGATTTCTATTCGAATAGTGCAGTCGATCCTTTAGGACACGGAGAAGGCGCACAGTTCTTCGGCACGACGTCCATAAATACCGACGGCAACGGAAACGCTACTATTAATGTGTCTTTCCCGGTTAGTTTGCCTGCCGGTCGAGCCGTCACAGCAACCGCGACTGATCCGAATGGAAACACCTCGGAGTTTTCGGCTGCTGGTCCAACGCCAGCGAGAGGCAGTGTGCATTTCAGTATGAGTTCGATAAACGTAATCGAAGATATCGGTGAGCTTACAGTCACGGTTCTCCGCACGGGTGGCTCCACAGGTAATTTGACTGTCGAGTATGCAATGGTCGATGGAACGACGATCGCTGGTCAGGATTACACGGCGAGCTCTGGCACGTTGACTTTCACAACCGGTGAAACAAGCAAGACTATTCAGATACCGATTGCGAATGACGCACAGACTGAACCCGATGAAATATTCGCGGTTGTGTTGCACAACGCTTCGAACCTCGAGGATCTGAGCGCGCCCAACCCGCTGCTTGTAACCGTGCAGGACAGCACAACCGTTCCAGAGCTATCGATAGATGATGTCTCAGTTGTTGAAGGTAGGCCCGGCACCACTACAGAAGCTGTGTTTACTATCAGACTTTCAGCGGCTACTGGCCGTGTGGTCAGCGGTAGATTCCTCACGGTGAACTTCGCGAGCTTCTTCGCGTTCCCTGGGGCAACTTGTGGTACTCAGGGTGTTGATTACGAAAGGCTCTCCATCAATTTCTTGTTCAACCCCGGCGCGACGACGTTTACAGTACCCACGAAGATCTGCGGTGATAACAGTGCAGAAGCTGATGAGAATTTCCTTGTTGTGCTTGCGAACCCGACCGGAGCGACGCTAGGCGTCTCGGAGGCAACCGGTACGATCGTTGACGACGACATTCTTGAGTTGATCCTGGAAGAGCCTGGTCAGGTTCCGGATCAGGCCGCGGCCCTGGATGCGATTCTCGGAGTGAGAGATCCCTTCCGCGTCGCAGGGATTCCGGATTGGTTCCAGAGTGGAAGCGATAAGAATACTCGTGTGGTGTTGATTGCGCGGAACCTCGAATTGAATCCTGCTGAGTCGTTGTCGGAAGTGTCTGTGAGGTTCACAACGACCAACGGTTCGATGTTCGTTGCGATTACCGAGGACGTGCGCTCGATCCCCAGTTCGGAATTCACGCAGGTTACCATAAGGCTGCCGAACAATTTACCGGCGGGCACTCACGCGATCTTCATCGAGGTCCACAACAAGGTAAGTAATAGCGGTACGATTCGAATCGCACCCTAAGAGTTGATCGCGGTAGGACTGCCAGTTAACCGACAGCCCCCGCACAGATCCCGGCGTGCGGTTTTCCCGCACCGGGCTCTTCATGAATACTCGCTTCCGCAGCATGACTAGAGTGATCGCTTAGCCCCGTGGCACGATTCGCGGTTGTTCGAGTGCGAGCAGGCGCATCAGTTCAGTGTAAGCGGCCCAGGTATAGCTGTGCCGCTGACTGCGCTGATTAAGCCAGCGCTGATGTATCCGTCGCACGTGATAGAAGAACTCGTCCAAGCTGGCGCGG
>Ga0126311_10001052_pt1 | contig 13084 bp, 5 predicted proteins | sample Plot61_FD_92539 | JGI IMG/M metagenome (GOLD analysis project Ga0126311, IMG submission 92539) | Serpentine soil microbial communities from UC McLaughlin Reserve, CA, USA - Plot61 | ecosystem: Environmental > Terrestrial > Soil > Grasslands | place: USA: UC McLaughlin Reserve, Lake County...
ATCCAGAACTTTCAAATCGGCACGCGTATGACCAATCGAGATCACCCAGCCTCGTGCTTTCAACTCACGCACCAGCTCGACACCGCCACTGACCTCGGGCGCCAACGTGATCATGCGCACCCCGTTCTCGGGAACCGGCAGAGAATTCAGATCGTGAGGGCCTGAGTAAGTCTTGAAGTATTCAGTATGCAACGCACCACACTGCGCCGAGTTAACGAACGGGCCTTCGTAGTGCACACCCAGAACGCGCGCTCCCCGGTTCTGCATTGACTGTGATATCGCGCGCACAGCGCTCGCATAACTTTCATCGCTGGCCGGCACAAACGTCGGCAGCCAGCCAGTGACGCCCTGCGAAGCTAAATAATCGGACACTTCCTGCAGCCCACCTGCCGTTGCGTCCATGACATCCACCCCAACTGCGCCATGAATGTGAACGTCGATGAAACCCGGAAGAAGTGTTAGTCCGCGGAGATCAATCGTCTCAACGCCGGTCGCCCCACCCTCGTCAATAGACGAAATATAACCACCTTCGATCAGCACCGATCCGTGGTCGATGGTCCTATCCGGGGAAATAACAGTCGCATCTCGAAGGAGCAGTTTGCGTGGAGAGTGATTCATATTGGGAGGTAGTTTACGCTAGAATTCGCCGTGTTTGTCATGAGAACAGCGTCACTTCTTTTCCTAACTTGCTCGATATTACTTTGCACGCACATCTGTGTAAGTGCCCAGGACATCAGCCCTGACTGCGCTCCCGCCCAGGAACAACTTAAGCTCGCCGAAACCGCAGCGGCGCAGAATGATTGGCAAACAGCCTCGAATCGTTACTGGACCGCTGCGCAGATCGCCCCCGGCTGTGTCGAAGCGCTCGTTAATCTTGGTGTTACATATAACCGTCTGAACCAGACCGACAACGCTATCAAGGCCTTTAAAGATGCACTCGGTAAAAATCCTCAACTCTTCGCGGGTCATCTGAACCTGGGGATCACGTACTTCCGCCTTAACCAGTACGATCTGGCTAAAGAGTCGCTGCGGACCGCGTTGAAGTTCAACCCTGAACACACGCAAGCAAGGCAGTTGTTTATTCTATCGTTGACCGCGCTGGAGCAATTTAAAGAAGCGGCAACCGAACTGGAGCAGTTGATTAAAGTGACTCCCGCCGACCCGGCCACAATGACGGCGCTGGGACAAATCTATATCCGACTCAAACAGTATCGGGATGCGGTTTCCATTTTCGAAAAAGCGTTGCAGCTCGAGCCCAAAGCAGCAAAGACGCACTTGCTTCTCGGCGAAGCATTGGATAACGCAGGCGAGGCGGACCGAGCGACCGCGGAGCTCAAACGCGCCACGGAACTGGATCCTTCGCTGCCTGAGGCCCACTATGCGTTAGGTCACGCATTTCTGAAACGCGGTAATCTCGACGAAGCATTAGCTGAGTTTCAGAAGGAGCTACAACTTAATCCGGGCATGGTGCTGGCACGATATCAGGCCGGCAACATCTACTTTCAACGCGACAAGCTGGAGGAAGCTGTCAGTGAACTCAGCAAAGTTGTAGCAGCAGAGCCGACTTTCAGACCTGCTATTGAGACACTGGCCCAGGCGCGTTTGAAACAAGATTCAATTAACGAGGCCATCGTCTTACTGGAACGAGCGGTAGCTTTGGATCCGACCTGGCCCAACGCTTTTGCGCTGTTGGGACGCGCTTATACTCGCGCGGGCAAACGCGACGAAGCGAAAAAGGCGTTCGCGACTGCGCAAAAGTTAAGCTCTGAAGAACGTAAGCGGCTGGAGAGAGCCGTGAGCAAGCCGAACCAGGAATTTTAGCCACGGATTAACGAGGATGACGCAGATCAAGAATTCTGATCTGCGTCATCCTCGTTAATCCGTGGCTAATCCGTTAATTAGAAGTAGAACTTCAATCCAAATTGAATCTGTCTCGGATCGCGCGTCGAGAAGAACTGTCCAAACTGACTGATCGCAGCGAGATTCGTGATGTTGTTGAATGCCGGATCCGTCGGCAACCGATCCGGAATCGTCTGGAAGACGTCGTTGAAGAGCGTCTTGTTAAAGATGTTGAAGAACTCTGCCCGGAACTGAAGCCGGTATCGTTCAGTAATGTGGAAGTTCTTCGTCAGATTGAGATCCGTAAAGAACTGGCTTGGGAAGCGGAACGGCGATCGCGGCGAGTTTCCAATCTGCCCTGTCAATGTCGTCCGGAACGCAAACGGATTAAATGCGTAAGGGATGCCGCCCGTTGGATTATCAGGGATATTGTTCAACGGATCGCTAACGATATCCGGGCGAGTGCCCCGCGCCGGGACAGTTGTAGAACCCTGAACAACGCGGTTCAGCGCCAAACCACTTTGTGCCGTCGTAATACCTGCAATCTCCCAACCGCTTAACAGCACGCGACCAACACCCGAGCTCGCAAACCCGGAATGGAACGTGGGCACCTCGTAGACGTAACTGGCGACGAATACGTGTGGACGGTCCAATCGCGAAACAGCACGCTCTAAATGAAGATTGGTGCGAATCTGAGGGACGTCGACGGCGTCGCGATCGTTCGTCGCGTCGGTAATGTTCTTGGAAAACGTGTACGCAAGCTGCGCCGTGATACCGCGTGTCGGACGCAACCGGAATGAAGTCAACAAACCGTGATAACGCGAGGTCGCGCTTGTCTGGCGATCGACGATGGAGCCGAAGCCACGGAAGGGCCGAGCGCGGTTGATACAGTTTGCCGGATTGTTGGTCGAGGCGAGAGCCGTGTCGCAGCCCGCAACTCCACTCGAGGCCGCGACTATCTCCGCCGGTGTCGGCGCGTTGATGTCAACGGGCCGGATCAGGTGATTGCCGGCAGAACCCGAATAGCCGACCTCGATCAAAGCGTTGCGAAACACTTCCTGTTGCCAGCTCAACGACCACTGCTGAATTACCGGAGTGACCCAGGGAGCGGTCGTGGCGTTTACCGTTCCCAGATTGCCGCGAGTCGCGGGTGATGCCGGCGTTGGATTGCCAAACAAAATCGGCGCCGCCACAGTTCCCGTCGGACTGTTGGAGTTGTTAAATGGCGGAGTGGTAAATGAGTTTTGCTCAACGATGCCGATCAGGGCCTGGTCGTAGTAGATACCATAACCACCTCTGAATACGGTCTTGGCGGTGTTCCACGGATCCCATGCAAACCCGATGCGTGGCGCCCAATCGTTAGTGTCCTTTTGCTGAACTTGACGACCAAATGGCGAGTTCTGTCCCGCATATGCAAAGCCATTCGTCAGATGGAACGTGCTGGTAGTGAAGGAGCTGCACGACACGTTGGCACAGACGGGCGCGAGTGCCGGGTTGTAGAGTTCCGGTAAGAAGGTAGCTAATACGTTCTGTGTATCGATCGGCTGCCGGTACCGGTAGTAACGGATACCATAGTCGAGTTGAAGATTTGGCTTGACCTTCCACGTGTCTTGAACGTAGAACTCCGTTCGCCCGAATCTCAGGTGCTCCGTCACGTCGCGTTCGGGTTCGCTATAACTGGCTGCCCTGCCGAGTAGAAAATCGGCCAACCCTATGCCCGAAGTGACCGAGCTGACGCGTGTCATTAACCCGGTGAATCCGTAGCGCCCTTGCGTCAAGTTGGCGGCATTCTCGTCCTTTGATTCCCAGCTAATGTCAAACCCCGTCTTCCATGTGTGCTGGCCGAAAATCATGGTCAGGTTATCTTTCGGGTTCCAGTTACGATACTTCACGTCAAACAACTGTCCTGAACCAATTGTGGCTGCCGTGCTTATGCCGACTCCGGTAATGTCGATTACAGGTGGCAGGCCGGAGTTGTTTTCCGGGAACAGCTCGACATTCGGAACGGAAACGTCCCTGCCGTACCGACCCAAAAGATTAGTCGTGATCTTGTTGCCCGAGAAAGTGAATACTGCCTCGTTGACGATCCGCGGTCCAAAGCTGCTGGTCAAACTGACAGCGAGCACGTCGCCAGGCACAGTTGTGTCAGTAGTTGCTACGTTAGGAAACGGATTGTTAAAGAACAGTCCACCTAACTCAGTAGTCTCAGACAGATCGCGGGTGTAACGGCCGGTAAGCCGGTGCGTCGCCGTGAAGTTATGGTCGATGCGAATGGTTTCCTGCCGCGTGTTTTGAATGCTCGGGGTCGTAACGGCAAAGCGGTTTGGCGCGCGGGCCGCATTCGTCGAAGGCACGTTGGGGTCTGGAATAAGGCTCAACAGCGCTCGTGCTGCCGGGTTAATTCGATTCTCGGGAATCGTATTGTTCGAAAACTGTAATCCAGTTACCGGATCGAATATCGGCGCGTTGCCTGCTTCCGAGAAGTTACCCTGGCGCTCGAGCAAGCTCGGAACTGCGACCGGCGAGACTGTACTTGGAGCCCTGATAATTCGCCTGAACTCCTGCGAAAACAGGAAGAAGGTCTTTTCTCGATCCGTGTTGAAGAGACTGGGAATAGTCACTGGTCCGCTCACCAGATACCCAAAATTGTTATAGCGCAGCTTCGGCCGTGGCGTGCGTGCTTCACCTGCCGCATTCAAGCCTAATTTGACCTGCTGATCGTTTGGACCGAAAGTGCCGTTCGCATTGTTGAAGAAGCTGTTGGCGTTCAGCTTGTCATTACGCAAAAACTCGTAGAAGCCGCCATGAAATTCCTGGCCACCACCACGCGTGATGAGATTTACCACGCCGCCGCCAGACTTACCGAACTCGGCAGTCGGCACCGAAGTGATCACGCGAAACTCCTGAATCGAGTCGACCGTCGGGATGGATAGCAAGGTGATGCCGGAACCAACGTCCGTATTACTGACGCCGTCAACCAAAAAATTGATAGAGTTGCGACGCGTACCGTTGATGGAGAAGTCAACTACGTTTGTTAACCCAATGCCGATTTCCGAAGCGCCGCTGCTAGTCACACCGGGCACGAGCGTCAGCAACTGCATAAAGTTCCGATTGTTGAGTGGGAGCTCAACCACCCTGCGATTCTCTACAACGTCTCCGACCGTGGAAGAGGTCTGGATTAACGGCGCCTCCGCCGTGACTGTGACTGACTCAGTGACAGCCCCCGTTTCCAGCGGCACGTTGATCGTCTTGCGATCGTTAACGTTGATCTCCAAACTCTTGCTCAAATACTCCTTAAACCCGGCCGCCCTTACAGACATGTCGTATGTACCGGGCTGGACTTGCGTCAGGGTATAGCTACCGTTGTCGTCGGACATGATCGTCCGTACTTCGCCTGTTTTGGTATTGGTCAAGGTTATGGTCGCGGCGGTCACGACCGCGCCGGCCGGGTCGGTAACCTGGCCGTCAATTCGCGCGGTAATCTCCTGGGCAAATGCAGTCTGGGAGAACCCCAACAGGAGTAGAACTACAAGACAAAATAGATGTTTATTCATATGCTCCTCGCGCATTTATGGTTTGATCGGAGAGCCGCCGACACGGAATGGCTATTACCCACCTGGAAAATTTTTGAATTGACAAGCAGATTTGCTGGACTATCCGTGAACTTATACACCGGCTGCGGCCGATTAACAAGAGTACTTAGATCAAAACGCCGCACGACGAACGCGTTCCAGGTACGCGCCGTCAGGGTTTAGCTCGCTGGGTCGAGCTGTAAAGTCGTACGAGAACAAAATAAAACCTTCCGCTTTGAGCGCCCGAGCGACATTGATCTTTTCCACGGTCGATGCAGACGGTATCCGGTAAGCGCCGATACCTGCCCAGACCTGACGCTTCGCGCTGTGCGCGGTCGTTGCTGCCACCTCGATCTGTTTTTGAAAGACTGCGGTGTCGGTCGAGTAAGCCATCGGACACGCCACGTCGAGTATTCCCATCTGCAACCAACGGCGCCAGTCCTGAAAGCGACGCGTGTAGGCATTCTCGTCGTTCGCAAACACTGCCGCCGAGACCGACGCTTCCGGCCGTCGTTTTTTGACGGCGTGATAGATGCGCTCGACGAGAGTAGTTACCTGCGCGCGTTGGAAATCGGCAAACTTTGCTGGAAACATCTCCGGCGCCGCCAGAGGATTTGTCTTCAACGTCTTCTTCAACTCGCGCCGCTCAGCGGCAGTTATTTGCGGTTCCAGCCACTGGCGAAACTTTTCCAGCGACGTACGGCTGTAATCGAAATCCGGACTCGCAAATCGCACGTAGTCAAAGTGCAAACCGTCGACAGGATAATGCTTCAGCACGTCCATCCAGATGTTGTAGATGTGATCGCGTACCTTCGGATTTGCTGGTCCGGTATAAACGCCTTCCAACTCACCTCGGTTCGCCCTGGACCATTCCACGATCTTCTGACGAAAGACCGGATCGCGCGGAGCGACGTTATAGAGCTCAGCGGCAACTGGTTTGGGAACGGCCAACCATTCGGGATGCTTGTTGTAGACGTGTTCGGGATCGCTCGGAAGTGCATCGAGATTTGCCAGCAGGTTTGTATTCAGCCAGCCATGGACTTTCAATCCTCTCTTGTGCGCTTCGGCGAGCGTTAGCGCAAGCGGGTCGAATGACAGCGGCTGGTCTTTCAAATCGATGGAACGCGGTTCGACTCTCGATTTGTAATAAGCATCACCGCGACCGCGGATCTGAACAATCAACGTGTTGAAGCCGTTGTCAGCAGCGGAGTTTACAAGCTGATGGATCTTCTCAGGTGAGGTGAGCGTCGTGCGCACCACCCAGAGCGCACGCACTTCCTGCGCTGTCGCCAACGAGGAACCGAAAGATAGTAGCCCCAGCAAGGCACAAAAAACACCAATGCTGCTGATCCGTTTTGTGCTTTTTGTGCCTCTTTGTGGCATTTGCAATTCTCAATATTGATAGCGCAGCGACACCTGAATATTTCGCGGCAGGTACTGCGTTGCGACGCCTGTGATAGCGCCAAAATTCGTGTTCGCGAGTGATGCGCTCGGAACACCGTACTGGACGTGGTTGAAAGCATTGAACATGTCAGCGCGGAGCGTCAGTTTATGTCCCTCCCATGGCATCGAGAAGACCTTCGCAATCCCGAAGTCGACGGTCTTTACACCGTCAAGAAAGAACGTATTGCGCCCGATTAGTACAGCATTGAAATCGGTACTTGATGTCGCTCGAAACGCTGTACGAGGCAGTGCGTCGCGCGAGGTAGCCGGATGGTTAACGCTGTTGCCCAGTATTGAGGGATCGAGAAGTACGGGCCGGCTTTCACTAAAACCGTCGAAGTTCAGATCGACCGCAGTCGTCGTGACTGTGAATGGCGTCCCTTTCGCGAGCTTGGCAACGGCCGAAAATTGCCAACCGCCGAAGGCCTGGCCTAACAAGCCTTTGTCTCCACTGAAGAAGGGGAGACGGTAAGTGCCGTAGATAGTAAAACGATGCGGTGTATGGAAACGTGAAAGGGCACGCGCGTCCCGAGCGTTGTTTCCGTTTTGATTACTATCCCCTGCTCCCACAAACGTCGCTTCGGAAGTGGTATCGATCGCTTTGCTCCAGGTGTAGGCCGCCTGAAAACTAAGATTGCTACTCAGCCGTTTGGTCCATTCAAGTTGCAGCCCGTGGTAGTAACTCCACGCCGCGTTGGAGACGACGATATTGGTGGCGTAGAGACCGTTCGGCCTGCGCTCATTTACGCGCGGCACACGAAAGCTGTATTCGAAGGCGCCGATAGGAACAACCGATTGGCACGGACCTGCGAATGGAGCCGTCGCCGTGCCTGTGGTACCCGCGCATAGAAAATCGGCCGCCAGCTTGATCACTTGACCGCGCAGGTTGGCGGGATTATTCGGATGATCGGCAACGCGCACGCCGTTCACAGGATCATGCAACGGCAAGTTGTCCAACGCATACCGCAACAACCCGATGCCGCGATTGCCGGTGTAGCTCACCCGCAACGCAGAAGCAAAAGGCATCTGTCGTTCAAACGTGAAATTCCACTGCTGCGTGTACGGCATCTCCAGGCCGGGATCGATCAGAGTGAGGGTGTGACGAGCGGTCTGTGGTCCAGGCACAAATACGAAGCCGTTGGTCGGATCCGCGAGGTTGACCGGATTAAAGGTCGGCGTTACCAATCCTGACTGGTTGTAGAACAAAGCGTTGGGTGGATTGAATCTTACCGTTGCACCACCCTGAGAAAAGACCGATTGGAAAATTCGCCCATGGTAGATGCCGTAGCCGCCGCGGAGAGAAGTATCACCTACGTTACCCAGCAAACGATTCATGAAGCCCGACTGAAAGTTCGGACTCCACGCAAAGCCGAATCGCGGCTCCCAGTTATCCTTGTCAGCTTTGATTCCATAGTTAATGCGGCCGGCAGCCTCCTCGGGCGCAGAGATGTATTCATACCTCAGCCCGAGATTCAACGTGAGGTTGTCACGTAGTTTCCAATTGTCTTCCCCATAGAAGTTTGCTTCCCGAATGCGGTTTTCGAGAAAGAATGGACCATAGCCTTTTTGAAAGTTCGGAGTGCAGCCGTTGATTATCTGATTGAACCCATTTCCATAGTTGAATCCGTTACAGGCGGCGACGGTGCTGCTGTAAAAGCCACGAGAAAAGTTGTCCGCGAGATCGTCGAGTCGTTGACGTCGTACATCCGTCCCCATTTTGATGTAGTGCCGGTTTAAGAGGGACGTAAAGTTGTAAACAAACTGGTGATCCGTTTGATATCGCTGAATAGGAAAATTGCCCGCGCTGCCAATACTCGACTGCGTAGTAATCGGAGTTGGATTGAAGAAACGAATGATCGGCGTGTCGTTTCCGGCAGCGATGTTGACGAGCGTGGTCCTCAAGCCCAGGCCATAGCGGAATTCACCAACAGACGCTGCGGAAAAGAGATGTGTCCACGTCAAGCCAAAGTTCTGTTGTTTGTGATTCTGATCCGCCCGTTCACCCACAATGATATCGTCGGCCAGAAATTTTTGGCGCGTGTATTGCCAGCGGGCACTGACGTTATCCGCAGACCGTGGGTTCCAATCCAACCGGCCCGAATAATCTCTTGCCGGAAAATCAAAACCCTGCTGCCCGCGAAATACTCTTGCACCAGCGGCCGGATCGTTGGGTATAGCATTGGCAAAACGATCGATAATGCCCTGAACAAACGCACGATTTGCAGGCGTGTCGTTGGTGGGAGTGGCCTTAAACCAGTTGGCTGGATTGCGTTCAGCCAGAGTAAAGACATCGCGATTGAAAGCATTTGCTCCCGAGTTCTCTGTGTGATCGAGACTGACAAAACTGAAGAGGCGGTCTTTCCACAGTGGAAAGCCCGACGTAAATCCAAACTGGTTACGACGAGTAACTCCCTTCCTGGCTCCGGGTGAAAACACATTGTTTGTGGCATTCAAAGCACTGTCGTTGTGATACCAGTAGGCATCGCCGTGAAGGTTGTTTGTACCTGATTTCGTCTGCACCAGGACGACGGCACCGTAACCGCGACCAAACTCTGAGCTGAAGTTATTTGTGATGACCTGAAACTCCGCGATCGTAGACAACGAGACACCCTGGCGGTTCTGGTTTTCGGAAGCGTCGTCGTTGTTAACGCCGTTGATTTGGAAAGTTGCACCGCGCGTGCCGGTGCCGTTGAAGTTGATCGAAGAGCCTGAGGATGCGGTCGGATTGTTTTGTCCCGACGTTGGATTCTCCTGAAAGCCGGTGAAGGTTTCGGCGAGCGTTAAAAAGTTTCCCTGGTTGAACGTCGGCTTGTCGAGAATTTCCTGTGCGTTCAGTGATCCCTTGATCTCGGCGTTCGTCGTGTTGATGGGCGCAGCATCCGACGTAACCACGACTGCTTCAGTAACGGAGCTCGGGTTGAGCGTAAAGTTGATCACGCGGGTTTGGTTCAGGCCAATCTCGATGTTTTCCTGCGCAACCTTACTAAAACCGGGACCAGAGGCCGTGACGCTGTATCGGCCCAGTGGCAGGAAGGGCGCGACGTACAGTCCTTCACTTTCTGTTTTTAGAGTGCGCTCTTGTCCGGTCTCCATGTTGCGGATAACCACCTCAGCGCCTGGCACGACAGCGCCTTTCGAGTCACTCACGGTACCGCGCAGAGTTCCCGTGACTGTTTGTCCAAAGGTTGCAGGCGCAACGAGCAGTACAAACATTAAACTTATAAAGAAAGACCGGCGATTCGTTTTATGGTCGAACATAGGCTCCTCCTAAAGACAACTCAATGTTTGTGCCTTCTGTGCCTTTTTGTGGCAAATGATATCCGGGGCCGCGCAGTGCAACGCCCGAGCGTGCTTCTGTTATTTGATTGTCCGCCAACACTGGCGCGCCGTTTACGATGACGTAACTGATACCCAATGGAAATTGATGCGGCTTGTCAAAAGTCGCCTGATCGACGATCGTATTTTCGTCGAAGATCACAATGTCTGCCGCAAAGCCTTCGCGAACCAGTCCACGATCGCGAAAGCCAAACGTCTGGGCCGGCAGCGAAGTCATTTTCCTGATCGCGTCTTCGAGTGAAATCAGTTTCAACTCGCGAACATAGCGGCCAAGGACGCGCGCGTTGTTGCCGTAACCACGTGGATGAGGCACGCTCTCGTCGACCTGACGCACGCCGCTATCCGAAGCGATCATCGTAAACGGCTCCTGCATGATCCGTTTCACATCGTCTTCACCCATCCCGTGATAGATCATGCCGGCGCCCCCGGCTTCGTACATCTCGAGCATCTGCTCTATCTGGCTGGTGACGTCGCCCTTCTTCTTAACCAGTTTCGTGATTTCAGCAATTGATTTGCCGTTGAACGATTTGTCGCGGTCATACGAAGCAACTACGGCAAACGAGTAATCCTTGAAACCACTGCGTTTCAACGCATCTTTGGTATCGCTGATCGCGCGCTCGCGCGTGGCCTTGTCAGATAGTCTCTTTTTGGCTTCATCCAGACCACCGGCACGCAGCCACGCCGGCAAGCGAGAATCGAGCGAAGTGGAACTTGCCGTATACGCATACTGGTCCACTGTCACAGCCAGACCGCGCGCGCGCGCTTCACGCACGAGGCCCAGCGTCATCGGGCTCTGGCCCCAGAGTTTCTTGTTGCTGATCTTGAAGTGAGAAATCTCGACAGGAAGCCCCGCTTGCTCGCCGATCAGAATACTCTCGCGAATAGCGTCGGCTACTTTATCGCCTTCGTTGCGCATGTGCGTCGCGTATAAGCCACCGTACCTCGCCGCGACGCGCGCGAGGGCCACAATCTCGTCTGTCTTTGCATAAGTTCCCGGTACGTAAATCAATCCCGTGGAGAGTCCTACCGCGCCGTCTTTCATGCCCTGCTCGACGACACTCTCCATTTGCTCGAGCTCTCCGGGCGTGGGAGCGCGATCTCCGAGGCCCATCACTTTACGACGAACAGAACCATGAGCAATGAGGGTGGCGAGATTGACTGTGAGCGGCTTTTCTTTGTTGCGTCCGAGAAATTCTGCGACGTCAGTCGTCGATGAGCCGCAGTTTCCGGTGACCAGCGTAGTAACGCCCATCCGTACAAAATTTTCAGCAGTGGGCAGGTTGTAGATTGATTCGACGTGTGTGTGGACGTCGATGAATCCGGGAGCAACTATCTGTCCACGGGCATCGATGGCCCGGGCCGCGGTCTCTGGTCCAAAACGTCCAATGCGGGCGATGCGGCCGTCTTTAATGGCGACATCGGAACGAAACCAGGGATTACCACTGCCGTCGACGATGCGAGCGTTAGTGATTACGAGATCGTAGAGAGGCGCGGGAGCTTGTGCGTCGACGTGCAGGATCGCAAACAGAAAGCCGCCTATCACCAGCGCAACTAACACCAGTGCGGCAGACTTAAGGAGGAGACTCATTCTCACCGATGCCTGTTTACGATTCGACTGCGTTTCTGAGTAGAAGAGTTTGAATTATAGGCCCATAAGTTGGAATAATAATAGCTAAATGTTTTTATCACTTTGATAAGAACGGCTGATGGGAGTACAGAGAAAACAATCCGCAGATTACGCAGGTTAAATCTGTGTAATCTGCGGATGAAGTTAGAAGCTGAGCTTGCCTGAAAGTTGTATGCGGCGCGCGTTGTTCGTAACGCTGTCGTTAATGCGGCCGAAGATCGTCGAGGTGATAACCGCGGTCGGATTATCAAACGACGGATTATTCAAAACGTTGCGCGCATCTACTCGCAGATCGAAACTCACGCGCTCGCTAATTCTGAACTTCTTCGATAGCGATGAGTCCCACTGGAAGTAATTCGGGGCGATAAAGAAATTGCGGCCGGTATTTCCGATCGAGCCCGGCGACGGTGCAGAAAACTGACTGCGCGTGGCCGCGTCAAACCAGAAATTCCTGCCGCTTTCCAGCACCAGGCTACCACTCTCCCTGCTGCAACCATTGCAATCGGCGGTGGACTGGACCACGCTGCTAACAGTATTGATGCCGGAGTAGACGGTGAACGGTCTGCCCGACATCCAGATGACCGTTCCCGCCGTCTGCCATCCCCCGATGACGTGGTCCACGATCGTCGGTATTCCGGAGAGAAACTTCCTGCCTTTTCCAAACGGCAAGTCGTAAGTGTAAGTGCCCTGAAACACGTGGCGTCGATCAAAGTCAGACCAGGTGTAGTTCAGACTGCGATCTCGCAGGTCGAAGGGAGTGCTCGAGGCCGACTGAACGGATCCGGCCGATACGCCGCTGAGCGACGGATCCCACGAGCGATTATCTTTCGACTTGGACAACGTGTAACCAAACTGGAAACCCAAACCGGCGTTGATGCGGCGCTTGAAGATAAACTGAAGTCCTCCGTAGTTTGAGTAATCATTACTGTCGAACACGTTCAAGCCGCCGGTGAACTGCGGAAACGGCTGCAACAGGAATGGGAAGCCGGTCAAATCAAGCAGGCGCCGGTTGAGCTGTGCATTCGTACAGATACCGGCAGTTATATCTTCGGCCACGCAAGTCTTTTGTGAAACAACCAGACCTGCGGCCGCGACACTTCCCTGCGTGATGTTTGTCGTGTTGAGAGTGCGGAACCTTGCGGTGCCGGCGTTGTTTGCTGCATTACCCGACATGATCAAATTGATAAGCGGGCTGTTGTACGACGAACTGGCTCTGATCTTATTGAAGGCATCGAGAAAACTCGTCTCACTCACGCCCGGAACAGAA
>Ga0126311_10001053_pt1 | contig 13081 bp, 6 predicted proteins | sample Plot61_FD_92539 | JGI IMG/M metagenome (GOLD analysis project Ga0126311, IMG submission 92539) | Serpentine soil microbial communities from UC McLaughlin Reserve, CA, USA - Plot61 | ecosystem: Environmental > Terrestrial > Soil > Grasslands | place: USA: UC McLaughlin Reserve, Lake County...
ATGAAGAGGTTCGGCCAGCACCTCCCCGTGACGGCCTTCGGCCAGTCCGACCTGCACACGCGTTGGGGCTACGACCACAGGCGCTCGATGGACGTGGGGCTCCACCCGGACAGCCCGGAGGGGAGGGCGCTCATGGCCTTCCTCGCGGCCGAGGGCATCCCCTTCATGGGCTTCCGCAGCGCGATCCCCGGCGTGGCCTCCGCCCCGCACATACACGTCGGCCTGCCTTCGCGCAGGCTCAAGGCGCGCTGAGCAGCGCGCCGGCCCGCCCAACAACTCATTCACCCCTTAAATATCTGTTTTGAAATATCTGTTTTGGCCCTCGGCAGCGCGCCGCCCGAGGTAGCAGAAAACTGCTACACGGGCGTTGGATATTTATCTATCAAGAGGGCGAGTGAGGTAGCAGTAATTCGACCGGAAAAATGGTCAGTTACTCCGATGTGCTATTCCCTAAGAGTCTCTATCTTGTTAGCCGTCCTCAAAGTGAGACTTGGCCTACCGGCCCGTGCGGACTCACGAAAGTACAAAAAGGATTTTGCCCGTGGGAACGGAATCGGGCGCGAAGAGACGGAGAGGCATGACGCCCGATTGCATCGCCGAGTACCGGGAATGGGTGGAGCGCTCCGAGCGCCTTTACGGCCGTTTCCGCGTCAGGGTGAGGGGCAGGGACGCCGCGGGCAACAGGTTCAAGGTGACGACCGTTCTGGAAAACATCGGCGGTGGCGGCCTCTACGTGCTCCTCGACCGCGAGGTCGAAGGCGGCGCGCCGCTCTCCGTTTTCGTCAGCTTCTCGACGCTCCCCCCGGAGGAGTTCGTAAGCGCGCCGCGCCTGTGCGCGCTCGGGCGCGTAGTGCGGGCCGAGGCACAGCCCGGCGGACTGTGTGGAGTGGCGGTCTCATTCACACGCCACAGGTTTGTTTGAAGGACAGAAGGTAAACCGGGGCGCGTCGTTGCGCCCGTAAATCCACCGAAGGCACTGGCAAAGGCTGACCCTCGACAGAAAGCCCCCCAGCAGATGATATGAAAGGATTGCCCCCAATGAATAGCAGCAAGAACTCCCCCACGGCCGGAACTCGTAACCCGTTCAAGCTCGTCTTCGGCAAATCACGAGTCCGCCCGGCCGCAATTTTTATTATCCTGGCGACGCTCGCCACCGCGGGCTTCTCCGCGACCTCATCGGCGGGCTCGCTTCACAGAATTATATTCGGCAAAACCTCCGACGCCGGTAAGGGCATCAAGCTGAGGGCCGCCGCCTCGGGCGGGCAGATTCAGAACATATCGAACGCTTCGGCGGCCGTGAACGCGTCGGCCGGTGTGGCGCGCCACGGCCACACGGCGACGCTTTTGGACGGCGGCAAAGTCCTCGTCGTCGGCGGCGACGGCGACGGCACCGCGGAGGTCTTCGACGCCTCCTCTTCAACCAGCGCGGTGACCGGCGGCCTGAGCATCCCCCGCTTCGACCACACGGCGACGAAGCTTTCGGACGGCCGCGTGCTGGTCATCGGCGGGCGCAGCGGCGGGACGGCGGTCGCCTCGACCGAGATTTACAACACGACTACCGGCTCTTTCGAGGCCGGGCCTTCCTTAGGCGTCGCGCGTGCGGGTCACAGCGCGACGCTTTTGTCTGACGGGCGGATTCTGGTCGCGGGCGGCGACGAGGCGGGCAGCGTCGAAATCTACGACCCGGCTTCGAACAGCTTCGGCGCCGGCAGCGCGACGTTGAATGAGGCGCGCTCCGGCCACTCGGCGGCGCTGATGAACGACGGGCGCGTGCTCGTCGTCGGCGGACGCGACGCCGGCGGAAACGAGTTTGCCTCGGCGGAGATTTACGACGGCGCGGGCTTCAGCGCGGTGGGCGGCGGGATGGCGCACCACCGCGTGGGCGCACATCTCCGCGTGCTGCCCGACGGCAAAGTTCAGGTCATCGGCGGCAACGACGACGACTCGATGGAGGTCTACGACCCGGCCTCTAACCAGTTCGGCGCGCACGGCCACCTGATTCCTGACACAGACCCGGACGCCGCGCTCCTCGAAGACGACATCCTCGGCGCGCAGACGCGCGCGGCCTTCTTCCACAACGGGCAGACGGACGCGGCGCGCGACCGCGAGGGGCACACCATCACGGAAGTCCCGCAGTCGGGCAAGGCCGTCGTCCTCGGCGGCGTGAACGGCGAAGGCAGCGCCCTCGACTCCGCCGTCATCCTCAACAGCTCCAACGCGACCGTGACGACCGACAGGCTCGACTACCAGCCGGGCGACAACGCGACGATTTCCGGCACGGGCTGGCAGGCCGGCGAGACCGTCAACATCATCCTGCACGAAGACCCGCACACGCACACCGAGCGCAGGGTCGCGGCTGTGGCCGACGCGGACGGAAACTTCGCCGCGGCCTATCTGGTCGAAGCCCACGACATCAACGTCAAGTTCATCATCGGCGCGAAGGGCGCGACTTCGGGCCGCACGGCGCAGACGACTTTCACGGATAGCGTCGGCGTCACGGCGGGTTCGGGCGGTACAAGCATTTCTGCTGACAAGGCTGCCAATGCGATTGTCCCGGCGTATACCACTCTCGGCGACATGGTGATTAACGAAGGCACCGCTGGGGGGCTTACTACTGACTTTGCCGTCCAAACAAATACGACGCTTATATTGACGGCTCCTGGTGGTTGGCAATTCAACCCCGGAGTGGGGACAACTGCAACGACCAAGTCGGGAGCGGGCGCTAACGAACTCACTGACAACAGCATCACAGTTACCTCGACGACCATCACCGTCAACATCAGCGTCACTGGTACGACTCAAACAAACACCCTCAGCATCAAGGGGATACAAGTTCGAGCAACGGATGGTGCGAACGTACCGGGCACCGGCACCATTCTTAGAACGGCTGGAAATCCCGGCACAGCAACAATCAACGGTATCGTGAATGGCACGACGAGCTTCGGGTCTCTGTCGCAGGTGGCCGGTGTTATTAACAAGCTCGTCGTGACTCTCCCCGGCCAGACCTTCACCGACGGCTCGACCGTCGCGGGCAGCGGCAACACGGGCAGCGTCACCAATCAGACGGCGGGCACCTCCTTCAACATCTCGAAGCTCACCGCGACAGACCAGTTCTTCAACGTCGTCACCTCTTACAGCGGCGCGAAGACCATCAGCTACACCGGCCCCGGCACCAACGCCGGTTTCTCTGCCCCCACGTACACCACCGCCGTCAGCTTCGCGAGCGGCGTCTCGACCACCACTCTGGCGACTACGTTGAGGAAGGCCGAGACGACCACCATCACCGCAAGTGACGGGACGACCACCGGCCCGGCGAGTTCGAGTCTCAACGTCGTCGCGGGCGCTCTGAGCAGCTTCGTAGTTACCAACACCAGCGACGGCCCCATCAGCTCGCCGCAGACCGCGGGCACGGCCTTCAACATCAAGGTCAGGGCGATTGACGCGGACGGCAACACCATCACCGGCTTCGACGGCGGCAGCAGCAAGGTCATGATTGACCCCTCGTCGGGCACTCTCTCTGCCGGCGGCGGCACCTCGGACGCGTTTACTAACGGCGTGCTCTCTCCCTGGAGCGTTACGTTCGCGACTTCCGGCACGTACCCCGGCAGCTTCAGCCTGACTGCCACCGGAATCGGCGGCAACAGTTCGATAACGGGCACCAGCAACTCCTTCACGGTGAACGGGCCTCCATGCACCACGCCGGTCGTCACCGGCCCGACCAACCAGGCGGTGACCTACGGCAGCAACGCGACCTTCACGGCGTCAGCCACCGGCACGCCTACGCCGACGTTGCAGTGGCAGGTCAGCACGAACGGCGGCGGGTCATGGTCGAACATCGGCGGCGCGACGAGTTCGCCGCTGACGGTCACGGCCCCGACCGTCGCGCAGAGCGGCACGCAGTACCGCGCGGTCTTCACAAACACCTGCGGCAGCGTTAATTCGAGCGCTGCGACTCTGACGGTGAACAAGGCTCCTCTGACAGTCACGGCCGACAACGCCTCTCGCGTGTACGGCGACGCGAATCCGACGTTCACGGCAAGCTACTCCGGCTTCGTCAACGGCGAGACGCTCGCCACGAGCGGGGTCACCGGAAGCCCGAGCCTTACGACTACCGCCGCGGCGACTAGCGCCGTAGGCTCTCACACCATCACCGCCGCGCCCGGCACGCTCGCGGCGAACAACTACTCCTTCTCGTTCGCCAACGGCTCGCTCTCCGTCACGAAGGCCGCGCTGACCGTCACCGCCGACAACGCCTCTCGCGAGTACGGCGACGCGAACCCGGCCTTTACGGCGAGCTATAGCGGCTTCAAGAACGGCGAAACCTTTGCCACCAGCGGCATCACCGGAAGCCCGAGTCTGATTACAACCGCCACGCCCGCGAGCAGTGTGGGCGGCAGCCCGTACACGATCACCGCCGCGGTCGGCACACTCTCCTCCGGCAACTACTCCTTCACCTTCGCCAACGGCCAGTTGACGATAACGAAGGCGACGCTGACCGTCACCGCCGACAACGCCTCGCGCGAATACGGCGACGCGAATCCGACGTTCAACGCCAGCTACTCCGGCTTCAAGAACAGCGAGACGCTGGCGACCAGCGGCGTGACGGGCTCCCCCAGCCTGACCACAACCGCGACGGCGTCGAGCCCCGCCGGCCCCCACACAATCGCGGCGGCGCTCGGCACGCTCGCGGCGGGCAACTACACCTTCAGCTTCGTTGACGGCACGCTGACCGTGAACAAGGCCACGTTGACCGTCACCGCCGACAACGCTTCGCGCGAGTACGGCGACGCCAACCCGACGTTCACGGCGAGCTACTCCGGCTTCAAGAACGGCGAGAACTTCGGCACGAGCGGCGTCACAGGCGCGCCGTCGCTGACGACCGCCGCGACGGTCGCGAGCCCCGTGAGCGCTTACGCAATCACGGCCGCTATCGGCACGCTCGCATCTGGGAACTACAACTTCAGCCTCGTCAACGGCACGTTGACGGTGAACCCTGCGACGCTGACGGTCACGGCCGACAACGCCTCGCGCCAATACGGCGACGCGAACCCGGCCTTCACGGCCGGCTACGGCGGCTTCAAGAACGGCGAGACGTTCGCGACGAGCGGCGTCACGGGCAGCCCGAGCCTGACGACGGCGGCGACGGCGGCCAGTCCCGCCGGAACCTACACGATCACGGCCGCGCTCGGCACGCTCGCCGCGACCAACTACACATTCACCTTCGCCGACGGCACACTGACCGTCATCGCCCGCGCGATAACAGTCAACGCCGACCCGCAGTCCAAGACCTACGGCGACGCAGACCCCGCGCTCAGCTACCAGATAACGTCCGGCTCGCTCTTCGGCACGGACGCCTTCAGCGGCTCACTAGCACGCGCCGCGGGCGAGAACGTAGGGAACTACGCGATCACTCAGGGCACGCTCTCGCTCAGCTCTAACTACAACCTGACCTTCGTCGGCGCAGACCTGACCATCACTGTGCGCGCCGTGACGGTCACGGCCGACGCCAAGTCAAAGGTCTACGGCGACGCAGACCCGGCCCTGACCTATCAGGTCACCTCCGGCTCGCTCGCGTTCAGCGACACGTTCAGCGGCGCGCTGGCGCGCAATCCCGGCGAGAACGTCGGCACCTACGCCATCACTCAGGGCACGCTCACGGCGGGCGCCAACTACGCCCTGACTTACGCCGGCGCGAACCTGACCGTCATCGCCCGCGCGATAACGGTCGTGGCCGACTCGCAGTCCAAGACCTACGGCGACGCAGACCCGACGCTCACGTACCAGGTCACGAGCGGCACGCTCGTCTCCGGCGACAGCTTCAGCGGCGCTCTCTCACGCGCCGCGGGCGAGGCCGTGGGCGGTTACAACATCAACCAGAACACTCTGACGGCGGGGCCGAACTACAACCTGACTTACGTCGGCGCCACTTTCACCATCACCGCGCGACCCGTCACCGTCACGGCCGACTCCGGCCAGGGCAAGACCTACGGTGACGCAGACCCGGCGCTCACGTACCAGATAACGAGCGGCTCGCTGGCCTTCGGCGACACGTTCGGCGGCCTGCTGAGCCGCGCGCCCGGAGAGAACGTGGGCAGCTACGCGATCACTCAGGGCACGCTCTCGCTCAGCCCTAACTACAACCTGACCTTCGTGGGGGCGAACTTCGCGATTGGTGCGCGTCCCATCACGGTGACGGCCGACTCCGGTCAGACCAAGGTCTACGGCGACGCAGACCCGGCAGCGTTCACCTACACCGTGACCTCCGGCTCGCTCGCGTTCAGCGACGCCTTCTCGGGCGCGCTGAGCCGCGTGGCGGGTGAGAACGTGGGCAGCTACGCCATCCAGCAGGGCACCCTCACGGCGGGCGGCAACTACACCCTGACTTACGTCGGGGCCAACTTCGCGATCACGAAGAGGCCGCTCACCATTACGGCCGCCGCAAACACGAAGACCTACGACGGCAACACGAGCGCCGCCGCGACGCCGACCGCGTCCGGACTACAGTTCGGCGACACGGTCACGGGCCTGGCCGAGGTCTACGACAACAGGAACGTCGGCACGGGCAAGACGCTTTCCGTCTCTGCCTACACGGTCAACGACGGAAACTCCGGCAACAACTACACGGTCACGGCGGTCGCCGACACCACGGGCGTCATCAACCAGGCCGCGCTGACCATCACGGCGAAGACCAACACCAAGACGTACGACGCCAACGCTACGGCGGCGGCGGCGCCGACCGTGAGCGGCCTGCAAGGCTCGGACACGGTGACGGGTCTCGCGGAGGTTTACGACAACAAGAACGTCGGCACGGGCAAGACGTTGTCGGTCTCCGCACACACGGTCAACGACGGGAACGGCGGCGCGAACTACGCCGTCACGCTCGTCAACGACACAACCGGCGTCATCAACCAGGCGGCGCTGACCATCACGGCGTTGACGAACAACAAGGTCTACGACGGCAGCACGAGCGCCGCGGCCGTGCCCACGGTGAGCGGCATTCAGGGGCTTGATACGGTGACCGGCCTGGCCGAGGTCTACGACAACAAGAATGTGGGCACGGGCAAGACGCTCTCGGTCTCGACCTACACCGTCAACGACGGCAACGGCGGCGGTAACTACGCCGTCTCCACCGTCAACAACACGACCGGCGTCATCACCAAGCGGGCGATCACCGTCACGGCCGTGACGAGCACGAAGGTCTACGACGGCACGACTTCGTCGTCAGGGACGCCGACCGTCTCGCCCACGCCCGGCGGCATCGCCAGCGGCGACACCGCCAACTTCACGCAGACCTTCGACACCCCGCTGGTCGGCACGGGCAAGACGCTGACGCCTTCCGGCTCGGTCAACGACGGCAACGGCGGGCTCAACTACAACGTGACGTTCGTCCCCGTGATGACCGGCACCATCACGACGGGCTACTGCTTCAACGGCTTCCTGTCGCCCATCGGCGGCTCGGTCGAGACCCTGAACGGGGGCAGCTTCGCGGATCCCCTGCGGGCCTTCAAGCTGAACAGCACGATCCCCGTCAAGTTCGCGATCAGGTCTTGGAACGGGACGACCTGCGGCAACGTGGTGACCACCGGAATCCACACGTTGCAGGCGAGCAAGTACAACAGCGTCGCCGACCCAGACCCGATGGTGATTGATGCCACGCCGACCGACGCGGCCACAACGGGGAACCAGTTCCGGCTGACCGATTCGGAGTGGCACTTCAACCTGAACACCAAGGGCGGATTCAGCCAGGGCACCTGGCTGCTGAAAGCCACGCTTCAGGACGGCAGCGTCCACACCGTGTGGGTTTCGATCAAGAAGTAAACCCTCCAACTCTCCCGCGGGGCGGGCTCCGGTAACTACTACGGAGCCCGCCCCGCGGCTCTCTCGCCCCCAGAGTTAACGGCCCGCCGAAAGGGCTCACAGCGGTAGGTGTTTTAGCCGCCGCCGTAAAAAGGTGAAGGGTTTAATGCTGGTCTGCCCCTCGCCCCTATTCGTCAGGGACCAGCCCAACACGCTCGTTCTCGGGAAGGAGAATAAGATACATGAGACGGAAACTAGCCGCCCTTTGCAGCCTCGCCCTGATGGCGACGCTCGCCGCCTTCACCTCTTCCAGGGTCGTGAAGGCCGACGCCCCCACGATTCAGATCACCGGCCCGTCCGGCACGGTCTTCGTCAGCCAGTTCCCCTACAATACTTCGATACAGTTGACCATATCCGACGGCGAGGGCCAGTTGGATCACGTCAACGGCCTCAGCATCAGCGTGGACGACGGCAACGGCTCCGCGCAGCTCTACAGCAACATCAACGCCTTCGCGCAGCAGGGCCAGGACGGGCCGATTGAGTGTAGCCAGCAGTTCGCCACCAGCTACCCGACGGGCTCGTGCTCGGTGTCGGCGGGCGTCGGCACCATCGGGCTGCCCTGGGCCGTGCCCCACGCGGGCAGCTACACCGTGACGGTGTCGGCGAAGCATCAGAACGACCTCGGCGAGGATGAGGAGGTCGCCACCTTCCAACTCGTGGCGGTCGAGTACCCTGCGCCGCCCGCGATTGCCAACGCCTTCATCAACGCGACGCCGAGCCTCAAGTCGCTCAACGCGAAGAAGCGCGGCTGCATCATCTCCCAGATCGCCCAACGCGCGCAGGACCCGAACAACTACGGCCCGAGGCCCGGCCCGTACAACACGCCGGCGATTCAGTCGGACGTACTCGCCATCGCCGCGTCAGGTTGCGCGCAGTAGTTACGGCGCACGCAAATCTGCCACGAAGGCGTGCCCCGGTTCCGCGCAAGCGAAATCCAGGCCGGGGCATGGCGTCGGTGAGCTGACAGACTTGATAAGTTGCACCCGGCGTCGCGACTTATCAATTCAAAAGAGTGGAAGGCCGCAAGTGTGGCCTTCCACTCTTTTGTGCTTGCTTACAGGGTTTTATTTTATGGCGGATGACGCCCCGGCGGGTCACACCTCGCATCAGCCCGGCAGCGCCTCTTTCCGACAGTGGCAATTCACCGCCAAACCCTGAACCGCCTCAGGCGCCGCGCGTGCCGCGCGTAAGGGACAGCCCCTTTGAAACCTGCGGCTTTTTAGTCGTTTACTGAAGTATGACGAATTACGCCGAGGGAAGCGTTCAGCCGTTAGGGCCGGAAGAGATTAAGGCGCTGCTGCGCGCATACGCGGCGCTCGCGCTGGCGCAGCACGCCGCCGAGCAGTACGCCGACTACTCGACGCCGGACGCGCGCCTCGCTTCGTTGGTTAAGTGTCAGGCGCTCGCCGCGCGCGAGTTGGACGGCCTTCTCGAAAGGGCCTTCTCGGGCCTCCCCGAAGCCTTCGCGCCCGCCGACGCCGAAGGGGATTGCCCCTCTCTGTTAATGTGACCGAACGCTTCCCGCCCGCTTCTCAGCCCCGACCATACGCCCGCGGCCGTGACATTTCTCCTACGTAAAATAGGAGGTATGTCCGATGCGCCCGCCCTCCCCCTGCCGTAACATACGGACACGCAGTAAAGATTTTCCCCGGAAGGGACTTCGGGGTGGGCGTGTTCGTGTTCGAGTACGTCCCGCGTTTTTTCGTCAGCCTTCCCTCGTAATCGCATCGCCGGCCGCGCAGTCTATGAAAAAGCGAATACTCTGCGTTGACGAGCACGCGGACGCCTGCCAAATGCTGACGGCGCTGTTGTCGCGCCGGGGATACGAAGTGGTCACGGCCCGGAGCCCCATCACGGCGCTTACAATCTCGTGCGGGCAGGTCTTCAGCGTCTACGTGCTCGACGCGCAGTTCTGGGGCGGCGCGGGCGTGCGGCTGTGCAGGAGCATACGCGAGTTCGACCCGCTGGCCCCGGTCGTCATCTTCTCTTCCAAGGCGGGCGAGCGCGCGCGCAGGGAGGCGATGGAGGCGGGGGCCACCTGCTTCGTCCTCAAGCCCGACATACGTGGGCTGTTGGAGGCGGTGAGTCGGGTCGCGTCCGAGGTTCCGGGAGACGCCGCCGAGCGCATAGGCGCGGCGGGTTATTAGCCGCTTATAGCGGCGTGCAGATGGATGCGACTCTTAAAGCCGGGAGCGCGGGCATCCCTGCCCGCCTTGAGCGCGAGAGCGCGAAGACCGAGAAGCGCCGAGACTCAACACTTGAGTGTCGGCGCTTCTACTTCAAGCGTGCAGTAGCACGCTTAGGCGGGCAGGGATGCCCGCGCTCCCAGGGAGGAGTCGCGCCCGAGTGGACGCCGCTGTAGTCCGAGTCCTTTTCACCGCACACCCGTCGGGCCGGAAAAGGAGACCTCCGCCCTCTGATTACGTCCGCGACCCGTATGCGGAGGAAAATCCTAATCCTTCCGGCACAAAAGTGCCGAGCGAGTCGGAATCTTTTTTTGCCGGGGAGGTCTCACCCTCTCGGGCTTTCATTTACAATCTGCTTGAAATGTCGTCCGCGCAGACTCCTTCTGACGCGGCGGCCGGGGAAGGGCGGGACACCCGCCACCTTCTGCTCAAGGGCGACGGCTACCAGAGCTTTCGACTCTGCCGCCTCCTTCGGTCGCGCGTCTCGGACTCGACTCGACATTAGAAAGGGCACCGCGCGTGTTAGAAATCATAGACCTGAGTCAGGAGATATTCACGGGGATGCCGACCTTCCCCGGCATGCCCGAGGTGCGCGTCACAGTCCACTGGTCGCACGAAGAGTTGGAGGGCGTCACGGACGCGGGCGTGGTCTCGCCAGCCGTCAACCTCCTCGAACTCGGCGAGCACACGGGCACTCACGTTGACGCCATCAGCCACATGGGCCGCGAGTACCGCGCGCAGTCAATCGACGCGATGCCGCTCGCGAACTTCTACACCGAAGGCATCTGCCTCGACCTCTCGCACAAGGGTCTGTCGGAGTTGATTGAGACATCAGACCTTGAGCGCGCGCTCGCAGACGCTACGCTTGAAATCAAGCGCGGCGACACCGTCTTACTCTACACCGACCACTACCGCCGCGCGTTCGGGACGGACGACTGGCACCACGGGCCGGGCGTGAGCGTAGAAGCGACGCGCTGGCTCGGCGCGCGGGGCGTCGCGGCCTTCGGCGTCGAGCCCGCGGCGCCGGGCGTGCGCGGCGTCTCGAACAAGGAGGTTCACCGCGTCTGCGGCGAGCTAGGGTTTACGCACTACGAGAACATGTGCAACCTACACCGGCTCGTCGGCCGCGGGCGCTTCCGCTTCGTCGGACTGCCGCTGAAGATTCGCGGCGGCACCGGCTCGCCCGTGCGCGCCGTCGCAGTCTTCGGGGGCTGACGTAAAAGAAACCCCGCCCGCGCCCGCGTTAACGGATGTACGTTGACAGACACGCCGGCCTCTCATTAACATCTGCCGACTCTTTACGGGGCGCTACCTTCGCGTCGGATACTTAGGAAGTCTTCGCCCCCGCCCCCTTCTCTCTTCGGCCGCCGCACGCGCGCGGCCAAACGTTAGAGCGATTCAGAACCCACGACGGACTGGAGAAAAATATGCGTCCCCCTTGTATGCGTAAACCCGCCAGGCAATCTTTCGGGCTCTCGCTCGGCCTCCTTCTCTTCTTCGCGCTCGCCGCCGCCGCCTCGGCGCAGACGCAGATAACGACGGGCGTCGTTCAGGGAACCGTTCAGGACGAGGCGGGCGCGACCGTGCCCGGCGCGTCCGTCGAAGTCAGGAACGTCGAGACGAACCTGACCAAGACCCTTTCGACCGACGACAACGGCCGCTTCGTCTTCCTGCAACTCCCGCCGGGCCGCTACACCCTGACCGTCTCGAAGTCGGGCTTCGCCACTATCAAGCAGGAGGAGTTCACGCTCACGGTCGGGCAGGCCGCGAACCTCGATTTGAAGATGAAGGTCTCGGGCGTGCAGGAGGTCGTCACCGTCTCGGCCGTCCAGACCGTGGACACCGCCAGCTCGCAGACCTCCACGACGCTCGACGAGCGTTCAGTCGGCAACCTCCCCGTCCTCGGCCGCAAGTTCGAAGACCTTTTGACGCTGACGCCCAACGTCTCGATAACGCAGGGGCCCGACGGCGACGAGATAAACTTCGCGGGCCAGCGCGGCATCTTCAACAACATAAGCCTCGACGGCGGCGACTACATGAACGGCTTCTTCGGCGAGCAGGCCGGGGGACAGCGCGCCGCAATCGACATCCCGCTCGACGCGGTCAAGGAGTTTCAGGTCGTCGCCACGGGCGCGACCGCAGAGTTCGGCCGCACGGCGGGCGGCGTCGTAAACGTCGTCACCAAGTCCGGCACGAACGAGTTCCACGGCTCGCTCTTCCACTTCCAGCGCCTCGAAGCCCTGACGGCGAACACGTCCGACGGCAAGCCCCTGACGGACTTTCACCGCGAGCAGTTCGGCGGGAACGTCGGCGGCCCCATCAAGAAGGACAAGGCTTTCTTCTTCGTCGCAGTCGAGCAGATATTCGAGAACCTGACGCGCGCGAACCTCTCCGAGCAGTTGGGCGGCACGCCCTGCGCCGTCGCCGCGCCGACCATCGGCGCCAACGAAGCGCTCATCGACGCGAACGCCGACTGCCAGCGGCTCGCGCTCCTGAACTTCTTCCGCACGACGCGCGACCAGGACGAGGGGCTGCCCGTCGAGCGCCCCATACGCAACACGGCCATCCTCGGCAAGTTCGACTTCGAGCTGACGAAGAGCAACCACCTCACGCTCTCGCACAACTTCGACTACTCGAAGAACGAGAACCAGACCTTCGACGTGGCGACCTACGGCACGACGGCCAACGGCACCGAAGGCCCCTCGAAGATTCACGCCTTCAACGCCAACCTCTTCACCACCCTCTCGCCGACGAAGGTCAACGAGTTCCACTTCACGTACGGCCGCGAGGAGCGCCCGCGCGCGGCCACGCAGTCGAACATCCCCGCCGACACGGCGATGGGCTTCGCCACGACGTTCCGCTTCGGCCACCCCTTCTTCCTCGGGCCGAACGTGGACGAGACCTTCTGGCGTACGCAGATCAAAGACAATATCTCCATCGTCACGGGCCGCCACACTGTGAAGTTCGGCGGCGAGTGGGTCCACAGTCGCAACTCGCAAATCTTCCGCGGCTTCTTCGAGGGCCGCTACATCTTCGAC
>Ga0126311_10001055_pt1 | contig 13065 bp, 12 predicted proteins | sample Plot61_FD_92539 | JGI IMG/M metagenome (GOLD analysis project Ga0126311, IMG submission 92539) | Serpentine soil microbial communities from UC McLaughlin Reserve, CA, USA - Plot61 | ecosystem: Environmental > Terrestrial > Soil > Grasslands | place: USA: UC McLaughlin Reserve, Lake County...
CGGCGCGGAGCTCGTCGGCGGCGCAGCGCATCTCCTCGATCACCTCCGGGCGCGTCTCGGCGAACAGGGCCTCGAGCTCGTCCTCCGAGAGCGCCTCGCCCGAGCGTCCGCGCTCGATCGCGGCCGGCGCCAGGCCGGGATCGACGACACGGTCGTTGCGCCGCCCCGACCCCTTGCGCGGGATGAAGCTCCAGTACTTCAGCTTCACCACGTCCAGCACGCTCTGCTCGATCCACTCGGGATCGAGGTACTGCGGATAGGCGCACAGGCGCTCGGTCAACGCGTAACCCTGCGCCTTCAGCCGCTTGCGGACCTGGTGCGGGCTCGGGAAGGCGTGCTCGGGCGAGATGTGGTCGCCATTGGCCGACAGGCCGCCGAGGTCGGTTGCCCCGCACTCCACCAGCTCGTCCCACCAGTCGGCGAGGTTCGGCGGGATCTGGATGCCTACGTCGGGCATCAGCCGCCTCGTCTCGGCGACCAGGCGCTTCATGTCGCCGAGCGTCACGTCCGTGGCCCAATCGGGGCGCGGGAGCTCGCGCGACAGCGGCGAGCCGTCGCCCTCCCACCGCTCCTTGGCCGCCTCGTCCGCGATCTCCGCCACCTCGCGGCCGTAGTACCGCGGGTGCGGCACGAAGTTCTGGAGGATCACCTCCTGGATATGGCCGTGGCGGGTGTGCACGGCCGCGAGCCCCTCCAGCGACGCGACCCGCTCGTCCTCGCTCTCGCCGATGCCGACCAGGATCCCGCTCGTGAACGGGATCCTCAGCTCGCCCGCCGTCTCGATGGTCTCCAGGCGCCGCGCCGGGTGCTTTGTCGGCGAGCCGGCGTGGACGGTCTCCATGAGGCGCTCGGCGGCGGACTCGAGCATCAGGCCCTGCGACGCGGTGACCTCCCGCACGCGCTCGAGGTCGTGCCGGTCGAGCACCCCGAGATTGGTGTGCGGCAGAAGCCCCCGCTCCAGCGCGCGCTCGCACGCCCAGACCACGTAAGACGTGAAGTCGTCGTGGCCGTAGGAGCTCAGGCGCTCGGCGACCTCGGCGTTGACCTCGGGTCGCTCGCCGGTGAGGACCAGCAGCTCCTTGGCGTTGCGGCGAACCGCCTCGTCGAGGCGGGCCTCGACCTCGTCCGGCGCGTACAGGTGCGGCCGGTGCGTCGCGAACGCGCAGTACTTGCAATAGCACTGGCACGTGCGCGAGAGCGACAGCGTGTAGTTGCGCGAGAAAGTGACCCGGCGCACGGGCTCACGCTAGCGCAGCGTCGAGCGATCCCGCCGGGTCGGCGGATCGGGACGGCGGAGATGCCGAAGGCCTACAGGTCCTCGGCGGCGCGCGTCTCGGCGTCCTTGACGACCTGGGCGGCCGCGCGGACGTCGCTTGTGGGCGGCTCGGCTCCGAGCGCGAACTGCGGGCCCGCGATCACGAAGCGATAGACGCCCACCGCCAGCAGCGAGCCGACGATCGGGCCGATTAGGTAGGGCCAGGTGCCGCCCCACTCATCGCCGATCAGCGCCGGGCCGAACCAGCGGGCGGGGTTGAACGCACCGCCCGTCAGCGGGCCGAGGATCATCACGGCGAAACCGAGGGTGACGCCGATCACCAGCGGCGCCCACTCCTGGCGAGCGCGCGGGTTGAACGCCACCGCGCACACCGCGAGGACCAGCAGGAACGTCCCGATCGCCTCGACGAACGCGCCGGCGACGTTGCCGCCCAGCAGCGGGCTGATCGAGACGGCGCCGTAGTGGGCAAGCCGGCCCTCGTCGACCAGCAGGGCCTTCACGGCGAGCGCGCCAAGCACGCCACCGGACAGCTGGGCGAGCACGTAGACGAGCGCGTCGAGGGGGTCGATACGCCGCAGCGTCGCGGCGGCCAGCGTGATGACCGGGTTGAAGTGTCCGCCGGACGCGGCCCCGAAGGTGATGATGAGCATGAACAGCGCGAACGCGTGGACGAGGCCCACGACGGCGAAGTCCGATCCCTGCGCGGCATCCGACGAGGTGGCCACGAACAGCACCACCGAGGTGCAGACCGCAAACACCAGGAAGAACGTGCCAACAAGCTCGGCGATGTAGGCCGCTAGACCTCGATCCTGCACTGACTCCTACCTCCAGATCGCGTCCGACTTTTGAAGCCGCCGACTCCGGACGCGAGGCGAGGAGCAGGCGGTCTTGCTCGGCGCGGCAGTCTAACGAGACATAGCGGCCGGAGCGCTTAGCCCCCGCCCTGCTCCTCCTCGTGCAGGCGCCTGGCATCGGCGATCACTTCGAGCGCGTCCGACCGCGGGTACCAGCCGTCGATCTCCACGGGCTTGCCCTCGAGCTGCTTGTAGACCGAGAAGAAGTGCGCGACCTCGAGCTGAAACGCCTCTGTGAGGTCATCGAGGTCGTCGAGCTGCTTCCAGCCCGGGTCGTTCAGCGGCACGCAGATGATCTTGTCGTCGATCCCCTTCTCGTCGCTCATCTTGAAGAGCGCGATCGGCTTCACGGGGATCACACAGCCGGGGAAGGTCGGCTCCGAGACGCAGACGAGCACGTCGAGCGGGTCGCCGTCGCGACCGCGGTGGCCGATCAGGTAGCCGTAATCGGTGGGATAGACCGTCGAGGACGAAAGGAAGCGGTCGAGGATGACCTCGCCGATCCCCTCGTCGTACTCGTACTTGTTGCGCGACCCCTTCGGGATCTCGACGAGGGCGAGCAGCTCGTCCTTCAGGCCGTGGTCAGCCACCTCGCCGCAAGGCTATCCTGCCCGCGCGAATGAGAAGGGTCGCAGCGTCGCTGGCGGCCGTCCTCGTATTCGGCCTCACGGCCTGTGACGAGGACGGTGCTGAACCGGGCGCCTCGCGAGAGGCGACCCTCGTGCTGGATTTCCAGCCGAATGCCGTGCACGCCGGCATCTACACGGCGCTCGCCGAGGGCCTCTACGCCGACCGCGGCGTGAACCTCGAGGTCCGCGAGCCGGCGGCCTCCACAGACGCGCCGAAGCTGCTGGCGGCGGGCCGCGCCGACTTCGCGATCCTGGACATCCACGACCTCGGGATCGCCCGCGAGCGAGGCCTCGGCATCGTCGGCATCGCCCCGATCGTCCAGCGGCCGCTGGCCGCCGTGATCGCCGGCGACCGCGACGCGGTGCGGCGACCCCGCGACCTCGAGGGCGGAACCGTGGGAGTGACCGGGCTGCCGTCCGACGAAGCGGTGCTCGACTCGGTGCTCGAGGCCGATGGCGCCGATCCCGATGCCGTCAAGCGCGTGACGATCGGCTTCGACTCGGTGGCGGCGCTGTCGGCAGGCAAGGTGGACGCGGCCACCGCCTTCTGGAACGCGGAGGGGGTGACGCTCCAGGGCGTTGGCGTCCCCACACGCAACTTCCGGGTGGACGACTTCGGCGCCCCCCGCTACCCGGAGCTGGTGCTGTGCGTGGACCGCTCGACCGCGGACGACGACGACGCGCTGGTGGACGACGTGGTCGAGGCCACCGCGGCCGGCTACGAAGACGTCGTCGACGACCCGGAGGCGGGCCTCTCCGACCTCATCGCCGGGGCCCATGGCCTCGATCGCGATGAGCAGCAGGCCCAGCTGACAGCGCTGCTCGACGCCGGCGCGTTCTCGCCGCCGGGCGAGCTCGACCACGAGGCGCTGGCCGAGTGGGCTCGCTGGGACGCGCGGTTCGGGATCGTCGAGGAGGAGCCCGAAGTGGACGACGCCTTCGCGCGCTAGAGCGAACGTCGCTCGCGGAACTCGCGGCGAACCGACTCGGGCCGGCCCCACATCTGCACGACCTCGGCGCGGCCCTCGCGGTAGTCGCGCAGCACCAACTCTCCCTCGATCCCCTCCTCGTCGAGGAGCCGCAGGGTCCCGATCGTCGTCTCGGCCGCGGCGGCGTTGCCGAAGGTGTGGGCGACGTTGAGACGCCAGTGCCAATCTGCCCGCGAGTAGGGCTGGGCGTTGACCTGCGTCAGCAGGACCGCGGCATCGACGTAGTGCTCCTCGTCGAGGATCCGCAGGTCACAGACGATGTCGGTCCAGTCGTCGGGAAGCGACTCGACGATCGCGCTGAAGTCCTCGGCGAGTGCCATCGCCCGAAGCGTACCCAGGGCGGCCTCGCGACCGGTCAGCCGAAGAAGACCTGCTGAAGCAGGAACACGTTGAGCGCGATGATCAGCCCACCCAGGACCGCGGCGAGCGCCGACAGCCACGGGGGATTGGCGAACGCGCCCATCACATCGCGGCGCCGCGCGATCAGCAGCAGCGGGATCAACGCGAACGGGATGCCGAACGAGAGGACGACCTGACTCATCACAAGCGCATCGGTTGGGTCGAGGCCGATTCCGAGTACGACCAGGGCCGGCGCGAGCGTGATCGCGCGACGCAGGAAGATGGGGATCCTGCGGCGGATGAAGCCCTGCATCACCACCTGGCCGGCCATCGTGCCCACCGAGGAGGAGGCGAACCCCGACGCGAGGAGTGCGATGCCGAAGATCGTGCCGGCGTTGTCGGAGACCGTCGTCTGCAGGCCGTGAAACGCGCCCTCGATGCTGTCGATGCCCGTCAGCCCCCCGATGTTGAAGAGGGCTGCCGCCATGACCATCATCGACAGGTTCACGATGCCGGCAAGGCTCATGGCCAGCACGACATCGATCTTCTCGAAGCGCAGGATCCGCCGCTTCTCATCGTCGGTGCGACCGACGATCCGCCGCTGCGTCAGCGCCGAGTGCAGGTACACGACATGCGGCATGACGGTCGCGCCGATGATCCCCGTGGCCAACAGGATGCTCTCGGTGCCGCTGAAGCCGGGAACGAACAGGTGTGAGGCGACGTCGCCTGCACCGGGCTTGGCGTAGAAGATCTCGAAGCCGAAGCACAGCAGCACCACGCCCGCGAGCGCCGCGATCCCGGCCTCGAGGCGCCGGAAGCCCATCTGCTGGAGCCCGAGGATGGCGAACGCCCCGACGCCGGCGATCAGGCCGGCCGGGAAGAGCGGGATGCCGAAGAGGAGGTTGAGCCCGAGCGCGGCACCGACCACCTCGGCGATGTCGGTGGACATCGCGATCACCTCCGCCTGGATCCAGAGCCCGATCGAGGTGCGCCGCGAGAAGGTCTGGCGGCAAAGCTCAGGGAGGTTCTTGCCGGTGGCGATGCCGAGCTTCGCGGACTGGGTCTGGATCAGCATGGCGATCAGGTTCGCCGACACCACGACCCACAGCAGCAGGTAGCCGAACTGGGCGCCACCGGCGATGTTCGTCGCGAAGTTCCCAGGGTCGATGTAGGCGACAGCGGCGATGAAAGCCGGCCCGAGGAAGGGCCACACCCTGCGAGCCCCGCGCGACCGCCCATCGAGCGAGCGGCGCGCCGCACGTGCGACCGCGGCCTCGCCGGGCAGAACGGCCTCGACGTCCACCTCGCTCGCCGCGTCGCCGTCCCGCCCGGGTGCCGGCGGCGCCGTCGTCGTAGTGTCGAGGGGGCGGTTCAACGCCCGCCCACCACTCGCATCTTGCGTGCCAGCTCGCCGCCCAGCACGTGCCGCTTCCCCTCCGACTCGACGACCATGGGCCCGCCGAACGGCTGGACCTCGCGCATAGCCAGCCTTACGCCGGGCCTGATCCCTCGATCGGACAGGTACCGCAACATCGCCGGGTCGCTGTCCGACACCCGCGCGAACGTCGCTCCCTCCCCGGGCCCGACCTCGCTGAGGGGACGCGTGGCGTCGTCGGCGACGTCGAGCTCGGCGTTCGGGATGGGATCGCCGTGCGGGTCGTGGCTGGGATCGCCGAGCGCTGCGGCTATCCGCTCCTCGAGCTCCTCCGAGATGTAGTGCTCGAGCACCTCCGCCTCGGCGTGAACGCGGTCCCACGGCATCCCGAGGACCTCGGCGAGGTAGGACTCGAGCAGCCGGTGGTGCCTGATCACGCCGAGCGCGACTCGGTCCCCATCCGCCGTGAGCGACACGCCGTGGTAGGGCTGGTGCTCGACGAGCCCCATCTCGCCCATGCGCTTCACCATCGCGGTGACCGATCCCGGGGAGACGCCGAGGCGATCGGCGAGTGCGGTCGTCGAAACGGGGGATCCGTCTCGCTCGTAGAGCGCGTGGATCGCCTTTGCGTAGTCCTCAACCGCCTCGGAGTTGGCGGCGGCCGGGTCGCGGCGAAAGCCCGAGTGTGGTGCGGGGTCTGCTTTTGGGCCGGCCATACATCATATTTTGACACATCAAAACCCCGCACGAGCCCCGACCGGCGCCTACCTACAATCCCAGCAGTGGAGGCGACCGCCCAGATCGAGCTCGACGGCCAGTACCGGGCGCTGCGCGAGGCCGCCGGATGCCTGCGCCGCGACGGCCGCGGCATCGTGGCCGTGCGGGGCAGCGAGGCCGCCGACTACCTCCAGGGCCAGCTGACCCAGGACGTCGAGGCGCTCGAGCCCGGCGAAGGCGCTTATGCGGCGCTGCTCGCCCGCAAGGGCCGCATGCAGGGCGACATGCGCGTGCTGCGGCTCGACCCCGAGAGCTTCGGTCTCGACGTCGAGGCGGTGGCCCTTCCCGCCGTGGTGCGCCACCTCGGCATGTACAAGGTCGGGCGCGACGCCGAGGTCGCCGACCTCACCGGAGGCCGGGCCCTGATCTCGGTGATCGGGCCCGCAGCGGCGAACGTCACGGGCGCGCCCCCGTTCGGCGGGGAGCACGCGCATGCGGAGGTCGAGCTCGCCGGCGTCTCGTGCCGTGCCGTCGCCACCGAGTCCGGCGTCGACCTGATCTGCGACGAGGGCGGCGCCGAGAGCGTGCTCGACGCCCTGCGGGCCGGCGGTGGCGAGCCGGTGAGCGAGGAGGCCGCCGAGATCGTCCGGGTCGAGGCCGGGCGCCCGCGCTTCAGCCGCGAGATGGGCAGCGCGACGATCCCCGAGGAGGCCGGCATCAACGACCGCGCGGTGAGCTTCACGAAGGGCTGCTACATCGGCCAGGAGACGGTCGCGAGGCTCCACTACAAGGGCAAGCCCAACCGCCACCTGCGCGGCCTGCGCCTGGAGGCGCCCGCCGCGGCCGGCGATGCGATCGCGCTCGGCGACCGCGAGGTCGGCAGAGTCGGCACCGCTGTCCTGTCCCCTGCCCACGGGCCCATCGCCCTCGCCATCGTTCGCCGCGAGGCCGAGGCGGGCGCGAAGGTGGCCGTCGGCGACGGCATCGCCGCCGAGGTCGTCGACCTCCCTTTCTGACGCCCGCCGAGTGCCGCACGAGAAGCGCCCCTTGTTCTAGGGTTGCGCAACCGATGGGCGCGAGGGAGGCTTTTCGCTCGATCAGGCCACGCGTGGGGACCGCCGCGATCGCCGCGCTGGCCCTGGCCCTCGCGGCAGCCGGCTGCGGCGGCGACGACTTCGCCAACGACCCCAGGCCCGCGGCCCCCGTGGTCCTCACGGCCAAGGTCGACTCCAAGGAGATCGTCGTCTCGCCGGCCAAGCTCGGCGCGGGGCTGGTGAACATCACGGTCTCCAACCAGTCCGAGGACCCCGTCTCCCTGACGCTGGTGGGGCCCCGCTCCGAGGACGACACCGAGAGCGGCGAGGTGCCGCCGGGTGGCGTCGGCAACCTCAAGGCCTCGCTCAGCGAGGGCGACTACGAGGTCAACGGCGGCGAGCGGTCCGACGCGAAGCCGGCCGAGATCAAGGTCGGTCCCCCGCGCCCCAACTCGAGCGACGACCTGCTGCTGCCCTAGTCGGCCTCGGCGGCCGAAGCGATCAGCGAGTCGATCAGCCGCAGCTTCTCTTTCACCGCGTCGACCATGGCGTCGAGGCCCTTACGCGCGTTGTCTGACGAGGTCTTGATACCGGTGAGGGTCGAGCGGATGGCCTGGGCCTGCCCCACGATCGACAACGCCTCGGCGGCTGCGTCGCGGACGGCTACGGCGTCCACCTCGAGATCCGTCTCACGTGCCAAGAGCACCCGCGCGGCGGCGAGCCGGTAGGCGACCTCCAGGGCGAGACCGTCGGGCTCGTCCCGATCCACGGCGATGATCATCTTGTTTCCCTCGTACTCGCTGAGCTGCTGGCGGCCGGCCGGCACGTTTTCTTCGCCGGCCACCACGAGCACGGCGAACGAGGCCGCCCGCTTGGCCATTCCCTCGTTCAGATACGCCCATGCCTTGTTCTTGGAGAGACGTTCGGCGTCCTTGGACTCGAACAGGATCCGGCCCTGCGCCGGACCGTCGCAGGCTCCCAGCTCGACCAGGGTGTCGCCCTTCTTGCCTCCGCCCTCGGCCTGCTCGGCACCGGTGTGCGTCGCGGAGTCGCCGCGCAGCGCCGCGATTCGCTCGATCGCATCGTGCACGCGCTCCTCGAAGGTACGACCCTTCCGCGTTCCCGCAGCCTCTGCCTCCGCCACGCGCTCGTCGGCGAGGCTGCGCTCGTTGGCGCGGGCGAGTTCCTCTCTGAGCCCCGCGATCTGCTCGTTCGTGTCAGCGGTCTGAAGCCGGTGACGCTCCTCCGCCTCGAGCAGCTTCTTGCCGATGCGAACCTGCATGCCCACCAGGGGATTGGACGGATCCTCCTTGGTCAGCGCCGTCAAGAGTGACTCGCGATCGGCGGCCACGATCTCCTTGATCTGCGCCTGAACCGAATCGCTGCGCTCGATGCCGAAGCTCGTGGCCAGCTGCTCGGCGATCGACTCGGCGCCCTGTTCGATCGTGGCGCCCAGCTGCTTGTCGAGCTTGCCGAAACTCGTCTCGACCTCGTGGCGCACGTAGTCGACGTTCGCGGCCGTCTCCTCCGTGTCGAGCACGCGAGCTCCGATCTCGACCGCCTTGCCGATGGTCTCGGCGGGGGCCTGGCCGCTCTCGGCACGCTCGCGCACGACCCGCGCGGCGCGCTCGTCGCTGACCGTCAGGCTCTCGATGACGAGGCGGTCGTCGAGCACGCGGACGACGCCGGCGCCGCCGTCGTCGAGGGGTAGCTGTGGCCTCTCGCTCGCTTCCATGGGGACTCACGACCGTAGTCGCAGGCCCGGACGTGAACCTGACGGCGGGCACGGAATTGCGTCTGCGCCCGCATCGGCGGGTTCTCCGTACCATGCGCGGCCCTTCCCCCACCCCGAGGAGTGACGCAGTTGGCCGTGGATACCGCCGAAGTCTCGAAGCTCGACGTGGATGCCGGCACCCTGCCGGAGACGATGGCCGCGTGGGTCATCCGCCAAGAGCGCGAGGGCGAGCCCAAGGACGCCTTCCAGATCGAGGAGATCGAGGTCCCCGAGCCCGGGGCGTTCGAGGTGATCGTGCGCGTGATGGCCGCCGGCGTGAACTTCAACAACGTCTGGGCGTCGCTCGGCAAGCCCGTCTCGGTCTTCAACTACGGCGACCATCCCGAGTACGGCCACCACATCGGCGGCTCCGACGCCTCGGGGATCGTCTGGAAGGTCGGCGAGGGGATCACCCGCTGGAAGCCGGGCGACGAGGTCGTGATCCACTGCAACCAGGCCTCCTACGAGGACGTCGAGGTCCACGGCCTCGACCCGATGGCCGCGCCGAGCCAGGAGATCTGGGGCTACGAGACCACCTGGGGCTCGTTCGCTCAGTTCACGAAGGTGCAGGCACAGCAGCTGCTGCCGAAGCCGCCCAACCTGTCCTGGGTCGAGTCCTCGGCGTACGGGCTCACCTACTTCACGGCCTACCGGATGCTGTTCAACCGCTGCAACATCCAGGCGGGCCACAACGTGCTGATCTGGGGCGCCGCCGGCGGGCTCGGCGTGTTCGCCACGCAGCTCTGCAACGCGGCCGGCGCCAACGCCGTCGGCGTCGTCTCCTCGAAGGAGAAGGGCGAGCTGGTCAAGCAGCTCGGCGCCGTCGACTACATCGACCGCAACGAGTTCGGCGGGATGATGCGCACCGACGCCAACCATCCAGCCGCGGACCCCGCAGCCGACAAGGAGCGCTTCAAGGCCTCGCGCGGCTTCGCCAAGCGGGTCAAGGAGATCCTCGGCGACGCGCCAGACGTCGTCTTCGAGCACGTCGGCCAGGCGACCTTCCCGACCTCGGTGTTCACCGTCAAGCCGTTCGGCAAGGTCGTGATCTGCGGCGCCACCTCCGGCTACAACCTCGACTTCGACGTCCGCTACCTGTGGATGAAGCAGAAGGAGATCCTCGGCTCACACTTCGCCAACGCCTACGAGTGCATGCGCGCCAACCAGCTCATGGCCGAAGGCAAGGTGCGCCCGGTGCTGTCACAGGTCATGGACTTCGACGGCGTCCCCGAGGCACACCAGATGCTCCACGAGAACCGCCACTCGGGCAAGATCGCGATCCGGGTCGGGGCGACCTCGGACGACGAGGGCAAGCACGAGGACGGCGAGGGTGCGATCTGGGCGGAGGTCGGCGCCTAGCGCGACCGGCCGCCTGGAGGCCCTAGGGGCGTACGCCCCAGTCGGCCTCTTCGTCGACGACCCTGTTCGCGGTCAGTGTCGTCACCGGGCCGCCGGAGATGAGCCTGCGCTTGAGCTCCGTGTCGCCCTTCTCCGGGCCGACGTCCCACACGATCTCATCGCCGTCCGGCGAGACGGCCGGGAACTGCTCGTAGTTAGGGCCGTTGACGAGGGTGACGGGCGTGTGCGGCGCAGTCACCGGCGCCGAACAGAGGTCTTGGTCCGACGGCGGGGCCGCCGGCGCGCAGGCATAGACGAGGTTCAGCGCGTCGGGCGTCCAGTCCGGGTCGAGCGCTGCGGTCGTCAGGTCCCCGGCGACGATCTCCTCGTGGTCGAAGTCACCGCTGCCGTTGAGGTAGGCGATGACGACCTGGTAGGAGGCCCCGCCGGAAAGCTCCCGCGCGTACGCGATCGCGCCGCCGGCCGGCGAGAACTCGGGCGTGCGGTCATGCCCGCCCGCGGGCGTGATCTGCTTGCGCACTCCGCTGACGAGGTCGTACGTCTTCAGATAGTCCCCGCTCGCTCCGTCGAAGCAGATGTAGGCGAGGCTCGTGCCGTTGGGAGCCCACGACGGCATGCCGATCCCCCCGGCGCACGAGCCGTCGCCGAAGGATCCGACGACGTGGCCCGTGCTGGGCTTGATGATGAGAACCCGGCTGTCGGTCGGCGTGCTGCGCTGGTAGGCGATGCGCTTGGCGGTCGCGTCCCAGTCGGGGAACACGCTGCTCTGCCGCCGGCCGGCGCGGTCGGTCAGCCGCGTGAGGCCGGCGCCCGAGGGCTTGATCAGGTAGACCTCCTCGTAGGGCGTGCTGGTGCGCGGGAAGCTCGCGAACGTGATCAGGCCGTCGTTGCCCGGAAAGGCTGCATGCGCCGAGGGCGCCGCCCAGATGCAGGCCAGCAGGATCCCCGCCGCGATGCCCCTGCGAAACATCGCTTCCAACCTACCACCTCACTGGGCGGCCGGTCCAGGCTAGGATCCGGCCCGCGGATGGCCGACTACGTCAACTTCATCGAGTGGCACACGCACCCGTTCCGCTCGGATCGCTGGTACGCGATCTGGCAGGCGTCGCTCGACAGGGCGCGCGCCTATGGGGCGACCACCTCGTATCTCACCCGTAACACGGACGACCCCCTGCACTTCCGCCAGGTGACGCACTGGGAGAACAAGGACGACTTCGAGCGCTTCTGGGCCTCCGACGAGATCTCCGGGCTTCGCCAGGAGGCCTTCAACTACTTCAACAAGCCGGTCGCATACGTCTGGCACCAGCTCGTAGCGGACACCGCCCCCGGGGGCGAGCAGGACGCCCGTGAGGGCGACGAGCCGGTGGCCGCCGAGGCCTCCGCCTGAACCGGGCCGCGACCGCGGCGCTCGCCGCAACCGCTCTGCTCGCCGGTTGCTTCGGCGGCGACGACGCGCAGGAGGACGGGAACAGCACGGGGGCCGGCCCGCCGCCGAACATCGTCGTCGTCATGACCGACGACCAGACCGCGGCGCAGTTCGACACAAAGGTGATGCCGTACACGACCCGCTTCTTCGCCGAGCGGGGCACGGAGTTCGACCAGGCGATGGCGGCGCCGCCGCTTTGCTGCCCCGCCCGCGCCGGCTTCCTCACCGGCCAGTACCCGCACAACAACGGCGTCGACGCCAACACGCCCGGTTACCCGCTGCTGCGCGAGCCGGACAGCACCCTCCCGGTGTGGCTGCGGCGTGCGGGCTATCGCACCGGGTTCGTCGGCAAGTACCTCAACGGATACGAGCTCGTCGGCGGCGCCGAGCCCGCTCCCGGCTGGGACCGCTGGCTCCAGGTCCAGGGCTACGCCGACTACTTCGGCTATGACGTCAGCGACGACGGCGACGTATCGCAGGCCGGAACCGGGCCCCGCGACTACTCGACCCGGCTGCTGACCCGCGAGGCGATCCACTTCGCCGACGATGCGTCCGCCGGCGGCGATCCCTTCTTCCTGTGGCTTGCCTACAACGCGCCGCACACGCTCACCGGCGGCTATCCCCCACCCTGCGACGGCATTGTCGCCCAGCCCCCCTCGTCCCGGGCCTACGAGCGCTTCGCGGACACGCCCCTGCCCGAGCCCGGGTCCTTCGACGAGGCGGACGTCTCCGACAAGGGCCGCTGGGTGAGCTCGCAGCAGCTCGGCGACGGCGAGATCGAGACGATGACGAAGCGCTGGCGCTGCGGGCTCGCGGCGCTGCGGGCCGTCGACACCGGCTTTCACCGCCTGATGGAGAGCCTCGAGGCGTCCGGCGAGCTTGACGACACGCTGGTCGTCTTCCTCTCCGACAACGGCTACTTCTTCGGCGAGCACCGCATCGCGGACGACAAGCGCCTTCCCTACGAGCCGGCCCTGCGCGTGCCGCTGGCGATCCGGATGCCGGCGGGGGCCGATCAGCCCTCACGCTCCGACGCCCTTGTCGCGAACGTCGATCTCGCCCCCACGATGATCGACCTCGCGAGCGCGCGCCCGTGCATCGCCGATCGGTGTCGTCCCCCGGACGGGCGCTCGCTCGTGCCGCTGCTGACGGGCGATGAGGGCGAATGGCCGCACGACCGCGGCGTCCTCGTCGAGCTCGACGACGGGTTCACGTATTCGGCCATCCGCACTCCCGGCCATCTCTACGCCGAGCTGACAGCCGATCGCCAGGGGCCGCTGCCGCAGCCCGAGA
>Ga0126311_10001056_pt1 | contig 13062 bp, 12 predicted proteins | sample Plot61_FD_92539 | JGI IMG/M metagenome (GOLD analysis project Ga0126311, IMG submission 92539) | Serpentine soil microbial communities from UC McLaughlin Reserve, CA, USA - Plot61 | ecosystem: Environmental > Terrestrial > Soil > Grasslands | place: USA: UC McLaughlin Reserve, Lake County...
CCATCAACTTTAGAATGATCTGTTCCACTTCCTGTAAGAGAGATAGTTGTTCCAGACATTCCAGACATTCCTGAAATGGTAGGGGTGGCTGAGGGTGTATCGGGAATATTTGGAGCAGATCTCGGTGCGCTGATTGAAGTCGAAGATATTTCTTCAGAGGAAATCGATGCACTAGCGGTAGGAGGGGGAGGATTTACATTTCTAGTTATGGGATTAATTGCCAAAGGAGTTAATTGTGTAAGTTTATCAATAGCTTTTTCTAGTGATAATTTTTCGGTTTTCTGGTAATAAGAAATTAACTTATCTCCAATTGAAGTATTTCGTATTATAGTATCAATAACCATTTTAGCCTTCAGGTCGGCCTTTTGTCGATAATGTTGAATTCTGTAAGAATCACCAAATTTTTCAATAGGGTTAATTTGATAGATTAAATCAATAACTTCTCCTGTTACAATTTCTATTGTTATATCAAGAGAGATAGATAATGATTGAGGTAGCAAATGATCTGATTCTTGTTCTTTCCAGTTATAGGTTACATATATGCGATCAGCATATCTATCCAACTTAAACCCTGTTTTCTTTAATTCATTGAAGATATTGTTGATAGTTGATTCCTCAGTTAAATTTACTGGCAATCTAAAAATACCCATTTTATATCCATGAAGAGGATATACACCGCGTTTAGAAATTTCAGAAAGCATTATCCATACTCTATCTTTTAAGAAAACAGACATATTTTTATTTAAACTGAAAAACCTAAAAGGGTTTCGATTTTAATCATGTATGCAAATCCTTTCTCTAAGGTAGAAGAATAGTCTTCAAACAGCTATAAATTCTATTTAACGCCCTACAGATGAAATTGTTGAGGTATGACGATTATTACATTATTGAAAACTATATTTTTGATAACTATCTGTTCAATTCATTCACAATTATGAGTATATCTTGAATATATAGAATATTCTCTTCCATTGTGACAGAATGGTTAAAATAATAAATTTAGAACTAGCATACAGATTATTTCAATAAGAATAGACTTACGTATAATCTAAGCCCATTTAACAATGACAAACAATTTCTAAAGTTGTAGAATATTTCTTTTTCTTTGATTCAGGGAATTTTTATACGTATCCCTAACAGAGGAATATATAAAAAATCCAAGGATAAAACTAATTATCATAAGCATTAGACTATTGTAATGTTAAAGTTTTACAATAACAATTATGATTATAAAAATTTCCTCTTTGTTTGTTTAGAAATACTCCATTTAATTGGTCATTTATACTCTTTTCTATTTAATATGCTATTAAGTTAGCGCTTTTACTAGTTTGATGATTGTTTATCTATTCTGATAAGTTTTTATTAATTCATCACTAATTATTGCGATAGATCCAAATGAATGCAGGAATCAAAAATTTTTGGTATTATACCATACTTACCTATTCATCTAAGATTAAGATTTATAGTTTTAATCAATAACGATTAACTAACATTAATTAAACACTTAAATTATCAGAAATTTTAGGTTTTGATTAATGGGCCGGTAGTTTAGCCTGGTAGAATACCTGCCTTGCATGCCATATACGCAGAGGAGACGTAGGTGGTCGTGGGTTCAAATCCCACCCGGTCCATACAATCATTCATATTTCATTATCGTTCTCTAATAACTTTTGAATTATCTTCTCTGCAATAACATTTGAAGCTAAATCCTGAGCTTCTTTTGTTTGAGCTCCTATATGAGGAGTACAAATAATATTTGATAATTGCAATAATTTTTTATTAGTAGCTGGTTCTACTTCAAAAACATCCAATGCTGCTCCTGCAATTTTTTTTGTTGTTAGAGCATTGTATAATGCGTTTTCATCTACTATGTCGCCTCGGGATGAATTGATAAAAAAAGCAGAAGATTTCATATTTGAAAAAGTAGATTCATTAAACATATGTTTAGTATCAGGAGTTGATGGAACATGACATGAAATAAAATCAGAACTTGCTACTAAGGTATTAAAATCTGTTGTTATCATACCTACTTCATTTATAAAATCTTGTTGAATGGGAAAGGTATCATAACCTATAATATTCATACGTAGTGATCTAGCAATTCTGGCTAGGTTCCTTCCAATGTTTCCAACCCCAACTATTCCTAAATATTTTCCTCTTAATTCAATTCCATTCAGTTCCTTTTTCATCCATTTTCCTTTCTTCATTTCACTATCAGCTAAAGGTATATTTCTCGCTAATGAAAGCATAGAGCCAATAACTAATTCGCCAACGGCATTAATGGCAGCTTCAGGTGAATTTATTACTTCAATATTTTTTTGTAGAGCTGATTCAACATCTATATTGTCCAGTCCAACTCCTACTCGAGCTATAATTTTAGTTTTTTTTGCATTTGAAATAACATCATTTGTAATTTTGGTCCTACTTCTTACTACAATTACATCGTAATTTTCAACTTCTGATAATAATTCAGAGTGCGTGATGGATGGTTTATCGACTACATTAAGACCAGCTTTTTTTAAAATTGTTAATCCTATTTTTGATATGGGGTCACAGACTAAAACATTTCCAGTTATTTTCATGGATAAAATTTTTTCAAATACTAATATAATTAATACTTACCTTACTTAGAACAGTAATAAAAAATAATAAAAAAGATTTTAATTGGTAGAGATAATTTCTCCTCTTAAATGATCCACATAATAAGTTTTATTTAGTGCTGGTAAATTTACTTCCCATCCGAAATGACTTCCAGTAGTAATGGTCGGAGAAGTTTTTCCCACATAATTGCCTATGAAGTTAGTATCTTTTTTTGATTCATATATTTCACCATTACCTTTTATATAGACGTATTTAGAATTTATGTTATTGATATCATTAGACGATAAATTTTCATGTTTCAGAATAATGGAAACAGCAGTGTCGTTAGAGATAGATAGATAGTTAATTGAAGATCTAGTCAAGGAATCTATCAGAGCTAAATAAACGAAATAAGTAATTACCGATGCTATAGCTAATGATAATAGAACCTGCTTTATCATGCATTAAATTATTATTTTATTAATTTATTTTAATTGTTTAATACATTTAATAATACAACTTTTTCATATTTCACTATTGATAAGCATTGAAGAAAAATTATATTCATTAGGATTTGAATTACCCTCTCCTCCAAAATCTTCTGGTTCTTATATTCCCTTGGTTGAAGTAAATGGTATAATCTTTGTTTCTGGACAAATTCCTTTAGATACAGGGTCAAACCCCGTAAAAATAAAATATCAAGGGAAAATAGGAAAAGATACAACACTTGAAAAAGGTCAGGACGCAGCCCTCCTTTGTACTCTTAACGCCCTAGCATTATTGAAAGCTCATTTAGGAAGCCTCGATAAGATCAAAAAAATAGTAAAGGTATCGGCCTATGTAAATTGTATTGAGTCTTTTTCAGATCATCCAACTGTTGTTAATTCAGCATCAAATTTTTTGGAAAGTCTATTTGGGGAAAAAGGAAAACATTCACGGATCGCTATTGGAGTCCAAAGTCTTCCATTAGAAAGTACAATAGAAATAGATTTTATAGTTTCAATTTAATCTTATATTACGTATATAAATTTATAATTTATATAAAATAAAAGAAGATATTCTTCAATAAAAGAAATTCTTATATAGCCTTTTAAAAGAATTTGATTATATTTTAAAATGTATAGACAGTTAGCATTGACCTGGACTCAAATGTGGAAAACCAATAGTGAGGAATTGAAATCGAGAGCTATTGGGTGGAGAAAAGAGCTATCAATTCATAGAATAAATAAACCTAGTAGATTAGATAGAGCAAGAAGACTCGGATATAAAGCCAAACAGGGTATTGTCGTTATTAGAGCACGAGTACGAAGAGGAGGAATGAGAAAGCAGCGTCCAGTAGCGGGTAGAAGACCTAAACACAGTGGAGTTGTTCATATTAAGCAAGCAACAAACATGCGGCTGGTAGCTGAAAGAAGAGTTAATGAAAAATATCCAAATATGGAAATAATAGGTTCTTATTTTCTCTATAAAGATGGTAAACATTCATGGTATGAAGTAATATTAGCAGATCCAAGTCACCCCTCCATTTATAAAGATAAAGAAATGCGAGGAAAATTAAAATCTTTAACTTAATTTTACCCAAAAATTTTTATATAAATCACATTTTTGTGAGAGACCTAATTTGTTCATTCAAGGCATATAATTCATTTTTGTCTATGTTCTTGTCTATAGTAATATAATAAACTAATCCATCAATATAAAAACTAATAATATCTACTTTTTTATTAGAAATAAAAATGAATTCAGTTTCTCCTATGGAGTTTTCATAGTTTTTTCGGATATTATAAATCATAGAATGAATAAACAATTCGTTCCTCATTTCTTCTGTTTTTAAAAAAGGGGTTAAGCCAGTTCTAAGTTGGCCTGCTATTGTTCTACCAAATTTATTTGTTACACCTACATAACGAATTTTAGATGATAGTTCAAGTATTTTCTTACAGTTGGTTTTATATTGCGATTTTAATGTGGAAAGATTTTCAGCCATATTATACGTTATCAAGGATGATATAAAATAGTTTATGAAAAGTTAATATTCTTCAAATATAATATAAATAAATTTTAAAAATTTATATTTGCGGTAATGATGATATATATTGAAGTGCATGTATAGTATCTAACTCTTTTAGACTTACTTTATTAATAGAAATATAATTACTAAATTTTGATATGTATTTTTCTTTTGAAGGAAAATGATGGAAGGATTTCTTGATTATGTTCTCATAAGTCCTAAAGGGAAAGTAAATTCTCTTAGCTAAGTTGACCATCATTTGCTTTGTTTCTTTATCAATTATGCCTTTTTTCCAGCTCAAAAAAATATTATATCTAATATCAATCATTGCTTCAGAAAGAATATTATAATGGGAATCAAATGTTACTGCAATTTCATCGTCCGAATTAATGATGTTTTTTTTAAATAACTCAAAGATTTTTCCAATACCTTTCATTCCAAATTTTTCTAATTCTACTGCGCGTAATGCTCCAATACTAGAGGCACCGTAAACTTTAAAATTCTTATTATTGATAACTTGAAAAACTTCGATCGGGGAAGGAGGATATTCCTGAAGGAAAACTCCATCTATTAGAACAATATCTCTTCTTTCTGCTAAAAGATTTAAATTTATAAAATCACCCTTTTTGGCTGGAGGTTTAAAATCAGCATCAATAATTTTTTTTGCTTTGTTTATATTTAAAGATGGTCCTAAAAAAATAATTGGTAAATTCATTTATAGGAGCTCCTCGCTCTCAAGCCCATTACCGACTTTGAGATTTTAAATGTCTCAAGACTAGGAACTATAGCTCTTACTACTGGAATTTTTATTTTTGGATTTGTTAAATTGACGATTATAGCCTTCTTTAATCCTACTATTTTAAAAAATTTAATAATAAGATTAATATCATCTAAAATATCTTCATTCAGATAAGTAATTATATCAGAAAAGTTAATTGTCTTTTCTGAAGCCATAAATTGCCATGCATTTTTATCGTCTGTATTATTATCATTATAGTGTATTTTTCTCAGGTCATCTCTGGCTCCTTGAATATTTGCTGCTCTTGTTTGAGAAACTTCCGTTATAGCTCTTAATAGTGCAATTCTTTTATCAGGGTGAGTACCGTGGCCCTCCGCCAAATAACCATAGTCATGAGATATCCACTCAACGCATGCAACATTAAAAGTAGGAATTTTAATGTCTGTAGTAATATCCTTAATTATCAATCGAATATTAAATTTTTTGAATGTATTTATTAATTTAGTTACTTGATGAAAATCTTCTTGAGAAATTTTCACATCGGGGAATATAGAATTATCATCTATGAATTGTTCTTTGGAAATTGGATTGATATTATAGCCGTGTCGTTGGAAATTATGATATATATTATTTAAAATATGGAATGGAATTGCACTTGCACGTAATTGAGCTAAGCTTATTGCATCTCTTTCAATGACTTCGCATAATGCATGACATACTGCTTCTTCAAAAACGTTGCCAGAGGCTAGTCCATTAGTATGATGAAATGCAAAAGGATTAAGAGACGGCGAGTTTGGAGTATATCTGAATAATGCTAATGCAGCCGGAACCAATATATTCTCCCGGCAAATAATATCATAGCCTTTTACATAATCCATTACCATGTTATTGTGAAAATCAAAAGTTAGCGGTTCAACAACCTCCTCAGGATGTAGAATATTGTAAGATTGTTTTAGTTTATTAAAGGTTCCACTAATAAATTTTCCGTAATAGTTTGTAGGTAAGGATGAATAGCGTTCAATGCTTTCCATAATTGCACTTACTTTTGCATGTTTTTTCGTAGGACCCTTTCCGCTATATACCCAAATATAATCTTCTGTACCAGGTAAAACACAGGAATAATTAGGAATGTATAATTTATCCATGTATGTAATATCGGCAATTCTTGTAAGTCCAATTTTTTTACTTATTTCTGAGACATCTTCAAGAGTTTTCTCTACAGGATTGACTCTAGATGTTCCATTCATTGTCCATTTTTTTTGACTGCTAAATATCAATACTAGGAAAATTATCTATTAAGTTCTTATCAATTTTACTAATCAACATTAAGATTATATAGAACTCACGTATTTTTTTTGTTTATCTTGATTTCGCGACAGAAAGAAGCAGAAATAATAAGTGACATTCTGCTAAGGGCTGCGAGCGAACCTGACTTTAGAAACTTACTTATTAAGAATTCAACAGAAATACTAGAAAAATATAATATTTCTAATGAAGCAAAGTATATTATTAAGAAAAGTATTAATGATTTCACTCAGTGACAGGTATTCATTAATTCTAATCAACTATTTTTGATTTGTCATAGATTATTATTGTAAGTTGAGATAATTATTTGTTTGTCCCCCGCCTCTGACTCACAACTATTCATAGATATAGCCATACACAAAGGTGTATTTCTCCTAGTGCACTCTCTATAACGGGGTTACCGAATACTTTAGCTAATATTCGGCAATTAATATAAATATTAACCATTATTAAACAATTATGTATTGATATTTACTATACAAGAGATTATTTTTATTCTTACCCTATTTTTTTATTCATAGCAAACTATTTTGAACTGAAAACAATTGGCTTATTTTAGCATTCAACCTCTAATAAAGGTGATAAAGTAAATTCAAAGGCGGATAAAGGAATGTGTAAATTAAATTTAGTAATCAAATCAGGGTTAACTTCTCCTATAAAACCTATTGTTTTACTTTCATATAATATCTCTGCACATCTACCTTTTAGAAATAAATTATTACTGTCATTTCTTCTCGTTGTAATATGCTTTCCAAAATTTATTTTAAAAATAGATTGTGCTATAGATTTAGCTTCTGTATAATTAGATTTGTTAGATGCAACTATAACTCCTAAATTCCATTGTTCAACTATTTTATTTTTAAAACTAAATATTTTTCCGATTTCAAATAATTTTTGAGGATATTCTTCATGAATATTGTAAGAAAGATTATTTATTAAAGATGATAATACATTAGTTCTAAGAAATTCATGTTCTTTACTTTTGCTTTCCTTTACTTTAATTTTTTCAAGTAATTCTTGATCCTCAGAATTAAATATAGTAGCAATTGTCCGATCTAATAAAGTAAAATTTACCATCTCTAAGAATCCAAGCCCGGTTAGTGTCTCCTTTATCTCATCAATTTTTCTAAAGTATTCATTTCTTATCCCTGGAGAGATCAAAAATGAAGGTATGGTAAATTCAATATTATCGATGCCATATCCTATTGCTACTTCTTCCACAATATCTATAGAATTAGATATATCGGTCCTATAAGGTGGAACTAAACATTTAACTTTTTTATTGTTTGTTATTGAAACACCTAACCTACATCTATTTAAAATTTGTCTAATTTCTTTTGTTGATAAGTTCAATCCTAAATAGCGTTTAATAATATTTGTATCAACTGAAATTGTATTATCTTTAAGAAGTTTTAATGAAGAAAATGTAGATTTATGGTCATGTATAATTCCAGAACATATTTCATAACCTTCATCATAAAGATAATAAGCAATAATTGCTAAAATGCTCTTACATGTTTCTAAATTTGTACCTGTAATTTCTATTAGTAAATTATTACTTTTATCATTTATTTTAGTGTTATTACTATTTATGATAGGAGGAAAGGATACGATTTGATTCTTTCTATCAGCAATAGTAGGATAACGGTGCAAATTTCTTAATAAACTACTGTATTTTTTCCCAACTGCGAGATCGGATAATATTTCTTTAAATTTAAATGGTTTAGTTTGATCTAATGGTATAAATGATGCTTGTTGACCGCTTGTATTATATGTTAAAGGAAATTCGATAGTATTTAGATCATGGATACCTATAGCAGCTTTTTTTCTTCCTCTTGCTATTCCGGTATGAAGATCTTCTTGCATAGAAATTAATTGATCAAGAATAAAATTATTTACTTCTTTATTTTTAGCTACAAAAAATAATACTACTGGTCTTATTTGCTTTACCTGGGGATCTATAGTTATTTCGTATAATTTATCATTAGAATATCTGAAAATTGGTAAACCTACTGTCTCATTTAGTAATCCCTTTAAAGATCTAAATATACCTGTATCACTAGAAAAATCAGGACGATTAGGATTATATTCTACTCTTATTTTGTCTTCATCTATTCCTTCAATATCTAATCCAAGAAATGGAAGCTTTACTAATATTTTTTCGATATTTTTATTTGGGAAAATATTTTTAATACGTGTCTTTAAGATGTTTACAACTGGCATTTACTTAAACCTCGCAACCATCCAATTTTATTATTATATAATTCCCTTACATCTGAGATTCCATACTTTAACATGGCTATTCTTTCAATCCCTCCTCCCCAAGCTAAAACAAGGTTTCTTATGCCTAAGGGTTGTACTACTTCGGGCCTAAGTATGCCCATTCCAAATAACTCGATCCATTTATTTAAATTATTGTTAAATATCATTGACTGTAGTGATGGCTCGGTATAAGGAAAATAAGTTGGCCAAAATTTTATTTTTTTAATTCCAATTTTCTTATAGAATTCCGTTTGAATACCCATTAGGTCTCTTAAAGTTATTTCCTTTCCTGTTACTACTCCCTCAATCTGATTAAATTCAACCAGATGTTTATATGATACTTTTTCATTTCTGAAAACACGTCCGATAGTGAAGATTCTTGCTTCATCTGGTTTAGTTTCAGAGAGATATTTTAATGTCACCGGAGTAGTATGTGTCCGTAAAACTGGTTTTTTAGCTATTTTAATGTTCCATGAATTCTTCCATCCCTTTATATGGGTATCAGAAATTTGTTTTATAAGGTTTTTATTTCCTATTTTGGGTTTAATTTTCTCTGACAAATAAAAGGTATCCTGCATGTCCCTAGCAGCATGGTCCTGGGGAGTAAACAAGGCGTCAAAGTTCCAAAACGCTGATTGTATATACTTACCATCAATTTCGACAAAGCCAAGACTTGTGAAGGCTTCACGAATCTCATTAATCAGATCAGTCAAAGGATGTTTTCTTCCTGGATTTGCCATAGGAACTTCGGCATTGACATCGATCGGACGAAAGGTCAGAGTCTTCCATTTTCCTGCTATTAAATGCTCTGAAGCTAATGAAGTAGTATTTTCCTTTTTCAATAAGGTTTTATCATTTATATTTTTCAAATTTAAATGAGTTTTAATTTTCTTTCCGAGTTCAGTAAGTGATACTTTTTCCTCATCTTTTTTAAACCTAATAAATTTAGGCCTTTTTAGTAGTAACTTAAAAAACCCTAATTCGGAATTTGTTAAATCTCTCTCTGTTAGGTGTTTGGATGAAAAAATTTTGTTCAAGAGCAACTCTTCCCCACTGGCATTTTCAAAATTATCTATTAGTTTAAAAATTAACCCTTCTATTTCTGAATTTGATATATTTAACCATTTATTAGATTTAGCTTTGGAAATTGCTATATTAATTTCCGTTTGCGTTAACAATCCTTTTTCTAATATTGTTCGAAGCGCTATATTGCCATCTCTTACAGCTTTTACTAATCTTCTTTCAGGCAGACCATGTTCTATGGCATTTATTCCAATTTCATCTAATGATATGAAAGGAGGTATTTTGTTGGATTCAATTATATTTTTATACTTTAACCATTCCAATCCTCTTCTGATTTGGTCAAGGGTAAGAGTACTCAATTTTACTAAATCGGTTATGGAAATTTCAGAGAAAGAATTGAAAGAACTAATAATTTTTTTTTCGATAGGATGCAGGTCTTCAATATGGAGTGGAGTGTTTTCCAATTAACTCTAATAAAAATTATTTTTAAACGTTTAAACGTTTGTAATTTCATTATTTAAGAAAATGGAAGATCCTCCCCTTAATCTCGATAGAAGTAACATAAATTCTTCTTTTTGTAATTATCAAGATAATAAAGAGATTATTGTTACACCCTGGGAAGTCTCTGGTGATTTAGAAGATAAAATGTATATTAATCTAATAGAGAAATTTGGAACACAGCCTCTCTCAAAAGATTTAATTGAAAAATTTAGAAAATTAACAGGAGAAATCCATCCACTTATAAGATCTCAATATTTCTTTTCGCATCGAGATCTGGATTGGTTACTAACCAAGTACGAGAATGGTGATCCCTTCTATCTATATACTGGAAGGGGTCCATCAGGTTTTATACACATCGGCCACATTTTACCATGGTTGTTTACTAAATACTTACAGGATAGATTTGGTTCTAAATTATTATTTCAATTAACTGATGATGAAAAATTTCTCTATAATCCAGGAGTCACTAGGGAAACGATTTCTAAATATACTTCAGAAAATATACTAGATATTATAGCAATAGGTTTTCAGCCTAATTTAACCAAAATAATTATAGACACGAAACATATTAATTATTTATATCCAATTGCAACTGAGATTGCAAAAAAAATAACTTTTTCTACTGCAAAATCAGTTTTTGGTTTTACGAATACAACAAATATAGGTATGATTGGTTTCCCCCCTATTCAAGCTGCCCCCTGTTTTCTTCCTTCAATAATTGAAAAAAAACCCACACCGGTTTTAATTCCTGCGGCAATTGACCAGGACCCTTACTGGAGGATAACAAGAGATATAGCTGTAAAATTAGGTTTTTTTAAACCTGCTCAAATACATAGTAAATTTCTCCCAAGTTTATCCCGAAATTCGAAAATGTCATCTTCACAACCTGAAACGGCTATATTTACAACAGATGAACCAGAAATTGTTGAAAAAAAGGTATTATCATCCTTTACAGGTGGACAGGCTACTATTTCGTTACAAAAAAAATTAGGAGGAAATGCTGATATATGTCCAGTATACGCTTATCTAAAATATTTTTTTGATAATGAGAAAGAATCTTTGGAACGCTATATTAGGTGCAAAAGTGGAAATTTATTGTGTGGAGAATGTAAAAGTGATCTTGCCAATAATACTAAAACATTCATAATTGATTTTAAACGAAAAAGAGAAAAAGCTAAAGATAAAGTAAAAGAATTTATGTTTGATGAGAAATGTCTAGCAGAAGAAACTTAAACACCTTTGTATGTTTTGATAAATATGAAAAGGAGAAATTGACCAGCTTATTTTCGATTCAAAAAGATGATTCAATTTTTGTAATGGATGTTGAAAATTTAATTGACAATGAGATAATAATTAAATTAAAAGATAAATCTTGTCATAGTATTACGTTAAAGAATAAAGATAACGCAAATTCTCTTTTCATGTTGATCAAAGAAATAAAAAATGGTAAAAGAAGATTCATATCTATCGAGAATGTAAAATCTAATAGTGAGATCCAGATAATAACAGAAACCATTTTGTTTTAATATTCAAGAAAAACTATTATTATCTGCCTGTCTTCCTCCTTTTTTTATCTTATAATTACTAATTTATTTTTATTTATTTAGCGTTTTTTATTAATCTATTTTGATCAATTGTTGTCTCTGTTTTTCAAGTAACAGTTCTCGAATTTTGCTAAAATTCAATTGGGTAGAATATTCTATTAATGGAATAAATTTTTGTATTGTTTCTAAAACTATAGGAATTGCATGGATTGAGGATACTCATTTTTAATCTCAACCATAGAATCTGACGGCATTATTCGAAAGAATTTTATTTTTTGACTCTACTTTTTTAATGGATTCATATTGAATTCTCGATACCAATATAGTAATATCTCAGGGGTAAGATCCCAGCATAAATTCAAATACTTATCAATTTTAGCAAATATATTGACATTCAATCTATTTCTAACATACAATTATTTGCATAGAAAAGAATTGTCCTCTTTTTCATTTCATAAGTATTTTTCCTTTATCATCAATTTCACCATTTCTTATTCTAGTAGAGGATATAGGTTTCCCATCACTTGACTTTGCTATTTCAACTACTATAACACGCAATGGTTTAAGATAGTTATTAATTCTAATTTCATTAATTTGCTTTACTTTCGTCAATGTTTCTTGGCTAACTACAATTGCTTGAATTTGTGATGATTTAATAACAGGGCCAAATTCATCTTCTAGTTTAATTATTGTGTACTTGGCATTTTTAAAATTTAGCGAAATATTTTTTTTTAAATTCAAAAATCGCCTCAGATAATTGTTTTTTATATTCAAAGTTGATTTATATCTTTTTACAAATCTATCACTTGTGAGTCCAATAATGACATGGTCGCTGATATCAAAAGCAGTTGAAAGTAGTTTTATATGACCGATATGAATACAATCAAAAGTTCCCCCTGTTGCGACTAGATTTAACTTTTCCAATCGTATTTATCAACATATTTCATTAATAAAATAAAAATATAATATTAGTAGGTTTATTTTTGAAAAATTTTGATAGCCTGTGGTGGACACACATTTTCACATGCTAGACAAAATATACAATCTTTTTCTCTGGCCATAAAAGGTTTTTTTTCAGACCCTGGATGACCAGGTGTTTC
>Ga0126311_10001057_pt1 | contig 13061 bp, 12 predicted proteins | sample Plot61_FD_92539 | JGI IMG/M metagenome (GOLD analysis project Ga0126311, IMG submission 92539) | Serpentine soil microbial communities from UC McLaughlin Reserve, CA, USA - Plot61 | ecosystem: Environmental > Terrestrial > Soil > Grasslands | place: USA: UC McLaughlin Reserve, Lake County...
TCGAGGACCTTTTCAGGCCGTTCGAACAGCGAGGCGCGGTGCATTGTTTTGCCTGCCCCCGGGGCGACCTCACACAGCAGGTTGCGGACTGTGCCGATTCGCTCTGTCGCTTCTATTTCAGGTCCACAACGGTTTTCTCATCGATCTTCTTACCGATCTCAGCGTGCCCGACTCGCCCGTGGTCCACGTCGTCATATCTCTAAACAGCAAAGTCCTTACATTGTAAATATACAATGTAAGCATAGAGGTGCAAAACTCTGGTTGTCAAGAGGCGTCAGAGGGTTTTCCGATTGGCCCGGTTTGGGGCGAAGCTCATCAACGTCTCGTGGCCCCTTCGATGCGCGTGTGGCCTCGCGGGTTCTGCGGCACTATGATGCGCGAATGGGTATCAGAGGCTTGTTGTTGGACCTCGATGGAACGTTGTACGTCGGGAGGGAGGCGGTGGAGGGGGCGAGGGAGGCGGTCGGTTCTCTCGGGGCCTCCGGCTTCGTTGTTCGGTACGTCACCAACACCACCAGGAATCCGCGCGGGTGGGTGTGCGAGCGTCTGCTCTCGATGGGTTTCGAGGTGGATGAGGCGGAGATCTTCACGCCCGCCCGCGCGGCGGTGCGGAGGATCGGGGGTGGTAGCTGCTTCGCCCTCGTGGACGATTCGCTGATGGAGGACCTCGCGGGGGTCGACTTCACCGACGACCACCCGGATTACGTGCTGGTCGGGGATCTCGGGGAGGGTTTCACCTACGAGCGGTTGAACCCCGCTTTCCGCCACCTCATGCAAGGGGCGGAGTTGCTGGCGTTGCATAAGAACCGCTTCTGGCAGAGGGACCTCGGGCTCTCGCTGGACGCGGGCCCTTTCGTGGCGGCCCTGGAGTACGCGAGCGGGAAAAAAGCGTCCGTGGTCGGCAAACCCGAGCTGGACTTCTTCAGGCTCGCGCTCGAGGACCTTGGGCTCAGGGCGCATGAGGTTGCCATGGTCGGTGACGATGCCGAGGCGGACGTGCTAGGCGCCAGGAGGGCGGGGCTCGTGAGTATACAGGTCAGGACCGGGAAATGGCAGGCCGATTCGGGTGCGGCGGATCTCGTGGTCGACAGTGTCGCGGACCTGCCCAGAGTCGGCGAGTTCGAGGGAGGAGAAAGATGAAGATACAGGACATACCGGTGGAGACAGAGGAGCGTTACCAGCTGGTCTCTATCACGGACGAGGTCAGGCGTGCCGTCAGGAATACTGGCGTCGACGAGGGCATCTGCATCATCTCCTCAACGCACACGACCGCCGCGGTGACGGTCAACGAGGATTACGACAGGGACGTGCCCAGGGACCTGGCCGCGGCATGCCGGGCCTTTTTCGATGTACTAGAGGTGCGTTTCGAGCACGCCGAGGGCAACAGCGACTCCCATTTTCTGACGAGCCTCTTCGGGCAGTCGCAGACCCTACTCGTAAGGGGTGGAGGGCTCGACCTCGGGCGCTGGCAGGGGGTATTCCTGGCCGAGTTCGACGGGCCGCGCAGCAGAACCGTAAGGGTCGTCGTTTCGTAGCCGCTTCCGCACCTGACTTGTTTAGTTAGGGCGCAACATTCGGTAAGATAGGGTTGGAGGTCTTGGGGTCTTGGGCGCGGAAGTCGTGGCCGGCCGAAACTAGTCTTTGTGGGAGGCTTGTATGAACGGATGGGTCAAGGGCGGAATGGCGCTCGGGGGGCTGCTCTTCGGGCTAGGGGCCCTCAGACGGGCGCTCAACCCGAAGCCTCGCTACCTCTCCTGGGAGAAGCCTCCCTACGGCGCGTTCGAAAAGAAAGTGCTGATTGTTGGCGGGGGTTTCGGCGGGTACACGGCCGCGACCGACCTGTGCAAGATGGTCGAGGACCGGGACGACGTCGGGGTGCTCGTCATTGCCAAAGATAACTTCTTCACCTTCTGGCCGCTCGTGCCGGGGATCGTCAGCAGCGACATAGACGCGCGCAACGTGGCCCAGCCCTTGCGGCGGGCCCTCATCCTCGCGGGCGCCAGCTTTCGGCGGGCGCAGATCACGGGCGTCGACTCCGAACGGAAGGTCGTCAAGGCCGATGGGGGCATTGAATTTCCCTACGACCAGCTCGTCATCTCGCTCGGCGGCCAGCCCAACTTTTTCGGCATTCCCGGGGTGGAGGAGCACAGCCTCACCATGAGGGGCGTCGAGGACGCCGAGCGCGTGCGCAACCGGGTTATCGAGCGCTTCGAGGAAGTATCGTTGACCAGGGATGAGATCCCCGAGTCCAAGCTCACGTTCGTCGTTATCGGGGGAGGTGCGACAGGGGTCGAGGTGGCCTCCGAGATCCACAGCCTCGTTCATGAGGCCCTGGCCCCCGACTACCCGAACATAGACCCTCACAGGGTCAGGATCTATCTGCTCGAAGGGTTGCCTAACATCCTCCCCGAGCTCGACCCGGCCCTCAGGCGGGCTGCCAGGACGAGGCTCGCCAACGAGCGCATCGAGGTCCTGGTTGGCGCGATGGCTGAGGAGATCACCGCGGACCGTGTCAGGCTCAAGGGGGGACGCGAGATCCCATCGGAGAACGTGATCTGGACGGCAGGGAACCGTCCGAACATGGCGATCAAGGATTTCGGCCTGCCCTTCGACGAGCGAACCGGCATCCCCGTGGACCTGACCTTACAGGTCGAGGGCCATGACGGCATCTGGGCCATCGGGGACTGCGCCGCCATCCAGGACGTGCGCCAGGAGGACGGCAGGATCGTACCCCCCACCGCCCAGGCCGCCATCCAGGAAGGCCACCTAGTGGCCAAAAACGTGATCAAGACGATCGATGGCGAGAACGACCTAGAAGAGTTCGAGTACAAGCCGCTCGGGCAACTCGTCGAGCTCGGGAGCGACTTCGCCGTCAACGAGGTGATGGGCGTCCGGTTCAGCGGGTTGTTGGCCGCCGTGTTCTGGCGTATGACATACCTGGTTCGCCTGAACAGCCCTCAGAGCAAGGCGCGGGTGGCCGCGGACTGGCTGCTCGGCCTCCTCCTGCGGCCGGCCGTGACCCAGACACCAGGTTCCTCCACCGACGAATAACCCCGAAACCTTGAGCCGCGGGCGCTAAGGTGCTAGGTTGACCGTGTACAAAGGAGCACGAGATGCGGCCAAACAGCCGGGCGAGACGAAACATGCAGCACAGGAGACCGCGTGAGCCTCGCTAACCAGCTCACGCTGCTCAGACTCGTCGCCGTCGTGCCCGTGATGGGCGCGCTTTATCTGCCGTTCGAATGGGCGCGTCCGCTGGCCGTCGTGTTGTACGTGGCCGCGATCCTTACCGACTACTTCGACGGCATCGCGGCCCGTCGCAACAACGAAGTTACGGGCTTCGGCAAACTCATGGACTCCATCGCCGACAAGGCCCTCATCGTCTCGCTGTTCTTCACGCTGGTGGGCGAAGGATCCATGCCCGCCTGGATGGCGGCCATCATGGTGATCAGGGAGTTCGCCGTGACGGGCCTCAGAATGGTCGCCCTCGAGGCGGGAGAGATCATCGCCGCCAACAGTTGGGGCAAGGCGAAGATGAACGCCCAGAGCCTCGCCGTCTTTATACTCCTGGTCGGCAAACCGGGAGCCGGAGGCTGGCAGGGGGTCGTCAGCCAGATCGGGTGGTGGGTCATGCTCGTCGCCGTGGTGCTCACCATACTCTCCGGGTGGTCTTATCTGAAAGACACACCCAGGATACTCTCGATCACATCGAAGCGAGATCAGAGGCTCTGAAGCGTTCCGTGAAGCGACCCGCACTATCGGCGGTTGGCCCTCAGCCTTCAACTGTTTCCTCCTGGCTGATTACGCGGTTTTCGGAACCGAATGTGTTGTCTCAGGATGGGTGGAGCTCTCTGACAACCGATCCAAAAGCTGTAGAATCACGCCCCATATGGGGGGCAGCAACGACAAACGTCTGAGGCCGGCCGAGGTCGAGATGATCCTGCGCCGCGCAGCGGAGTTGAATGCTCGCAGGTGGACCCGCGACTCCGAAGACACCCCCTCGGTCTCTCCCGAGGTTCTGGTGCAGGTGGCCGCGGCGGCTGGAATCCCGGAGCAAGACGTGCGCCGGGCGATGTCGGACATGGCCTCGGAAAAGACGGCCGAGTCCCACTCGTTCGCCCGCAGGTTCTACGGTCCTGCGCGTCTGCGGGCCGTGCGCGACGTGGAGCGTCCCGCTGAGGGCGTCGGCGAGGATCTCGAAGGACTATTGCGGCTGGACCAGGGTCTCAAGCTCAGGCGCAAGACGGGGTTAGGCTCCATGTGGGATCCCGGCGACGAGCTCGGGGTGGTGCGCCGGACGCTGGACTTCTCTGGGAATAGAACCCTGCTCAAGGCGGGGAGCGTCGAGGTGCGCGTCGAGGACGCCTGCGAGGCGAGGTGCGAGGCGAGTCTGACGGCTGATCTCTCTAACCAGCGGGGGGAGTACCTCTCGCTCGCAGGCATCCTCGCGGCGACCCTGGCGGTTCTCTTTATCCTCGCCGGGATGCAGAGCCCGCTCTTCTTCCTCGGCGTTCTCCCCGTGGTCGCGGCGCCGGTCTTCGGCTTCAGATACGCCTACAGCAGGGGATGCCGGGAGATCAGACGTTCCCTCGACGACCTGCTCGACGCCGTCGAAGTTGCCCGTCCCGAGCCGGAGGACCCCCAGGACCGCCAAGACCGCCCGCAGGGCCCGATACAAGGTCTCGAACCCATCCCCAGGTTCACCCCGAAAAAGAAGGAAGACCCCTAGAACGGTGCGAATGTAGGGGCGCCTCGCGAACCGCCCAGTTAAGCGCGGCGTAACCCGTGCCGAAAACACTCTGTAGTGTGTTCGATAACCGTGGCGGTCTGACGTTGGTGTTTCCCCCTTTGTGTAAGCTTGGGTCAGGCCTTATATTTAGCCTGTGCCACTAAACGTCTTAAAGGAGATCTTCGGCTTCGACTCGTTCAGGCCGGGCCAGGAGGATGTCATCCGGGCCGTCCTTGAAGGCAAGGACACCCTCGCGGTGATGCCCACGGGTGGCGGCAAGAGCCTCTGCTACCAGATACCGGCGCTGATGCAGGTGAGCCTTACGGTCATCGTCTCGCCCCTGATTTCCCTGATGAAAGATCAGGTCGATTCGCTATTGCAAAGCTCGGTCGCGGACGCCGCGACGCTCCACTCCGGCCTCTCGCCCGAGGAGCGCTGGGAGGTGGAACGCAGGGTGCGCACGGGCGAGGTCAAGATGCTCTACGTGGCCCCCGAGCGGCTTAGGTCTCTGGAGTTCGTCCTCGCCCTCAGGCGAGCCGGCGTCGGCCTTTTCGTCGTCGACGAGGCCCACTGCATCTCCGAGTGGGGCCACAACTTCCGTCCCGACTATTTGTTCTTGCCGCGCGCCGTGAGGGACCTCGGAAACCCGCCCGTGCTCGCCCTCACCGCCACGGCGACCCCACGCGTCCGCCAGGACATCCTGCGCTCCCTCAAGATGCGCTCGCCCGAGGTGGTCGTGACGAGCTTCAACCGCCCGAACCTCACCTACAGGGTCGTTCCGGCAAAAGAGAAAAAGCACAAGCTGCCGCGCATCCTGGACGTGATCCGCAATTCTCCCCCGCCCGGCATTGTCTATGCCACGACCCGCAAGGAGTGCGAGGAGCTGGCAAAAGACCTCCGCCGCTCGGGGGTGGACGCCGCGGCTTATCACGCCGGGATGGGCTCGTCGGAGAGGGCCTCCGTGCAGGAGCGCTTCATGACCGACGAGCTTGGCGTTGTCGTCGCCACGGTCGCCTTCGGGATGGGGGTGGACAAGCCCAACGTCAGGTTCGTGATCCACTCCAGCGTCCCCGGAAGCCTCCCGGCCTACATCCAGGAGTCGGGACGGGCTGGCAGGGACGGGCAGAAGGCTGAGTGCGTCGTCCTGTACCGCGGGGCCGATCTCGGCCGACGCAAGCGGCTCGTCACGGTCGGCACGGCCGGGGAACGCGAGGTCTCCTCCTTTTTCTCAGCGCTCGCCGGGGTCGAGAGTGGGGGCAGGGTCAACGTGCCGCCGGCTTCGCTCTCGGCGCTTGGCGGCGTCGACCCGGAGGCGGCCGGCATCGTCATGGGGAGCCTTGAGGAGTCGGGTTTGATCTCCCGCGGCTACGACCTCTGGGCTGAGGTCGAGGTCCACCGCATAGACGAGGAACCCGAAGGCCTGCGCGAAGAGGTGAGCGCCGTGCACGCCGCCCTGCCTGGAGCGGGCTCGGTCGGGATACCCGCGCTCGCGCGCAAGGCGAACTTGCGTCCTGCGGTCGTCCAGGGCGCTATATACAGGATGATGGTAGACGGCGTCGTGGAGGCGGTTCCCCGCGGTTCCCTGGTAGACGTGAGGCTGAAGACCCTGGCGCTCGACGGTGACAACCGCCGGGGCATCGCGGCCAGGCTCAAGAACCGGGCCAACACAGCGTACAACCAGATCCGGGACGTAGAGTCGTTTGCCAACCTGAGAACCTGCCGCCGCGAACACCTCCTCAGACACTTCGGCGACAAGGAAGAAGTCGCCCCGTGCGCCGGCTGTGACGTCTGCCTGGGCGAGATAGAGGAACCAGTCCAGGCATCAAGAGGCGGCGTGCCCCTAGGGACCCCGCTCGTGCCGGCGTTCGCCCATCTATCATCGGCCGATGATGACGGCCTGGCGGTTGACGCGGCGCTCTTCGAGCGGCTGAGATGTTGGAGGAGCGATCAGGCAAAAAAGCAGCAGGTGCCCGCCTACGTAGTGCTCCACAACTCGCACCTGGAGGAGATCTCCGCCCGTAAGCCCAGTACCGTCCACGAGCTCGGCGCCCTAAAGGGCGTCGGACTCCGCCGCGCGGCCCGCTACGGAGACGAACTGCTCGCCCTGATCCACGGCGAAGAAATCGCGGACGGCGGTGACACCCCTGAAGCCGAGGAGAACAACACCGAGCAAAACGGCTTCCGGGCGCACCTGGAGGTCGCGGAGCGGCTCCTCGGGGCCGGGCGCGGGGCGGACGCAGTGTCCGAGCTGGCTCGTGCCATCGAGCTCGGCGGCGAGGAGGCGCGGCGCGAGGTAGACGGGTTGTTGAGCAAGATCGCCGTTAGATGATATTCGAACGAAAGGAGTTGCCATGCGTTTGAGAGGGAAAAAGGTAGCGGTTCTGGTGGCTGAGGGTTTCGAGGACCTGGAGTTCTGGGTCACGGTCATGCGTTTGCAGGAGGAAGGGGCAGAGGTCGTCTCCGTCGGGCCCGACACCGAGCCTGTCGGCGGCAAGAACGCCCTCGAGGCACAGGCCGACACCACGGCGGACGCCGTCGACGCGACAGAGCTGGATGGCGTCGTGATCCCGGGCGGCTGGGCTCCCGACAAGCTGAGGCGTTACCCGGACATCCTGGATCTCGTCAGGACCGTTCACGAGAGGGACAAAACGGTCGGCATCATCTGCCACGGCGGGCTGGTCGCGATCTCTGCCGGCATAGTCGACGGCGTCAGCGCGACGGGATCACTCGGCATCAAGGATGACCTCGAGAACGCCGGCGCCACCTGGGTGGACAAGGCTGCGTTTCGGGAGGGAAACCTCGTCTGGGGCCGCGTCGTCCCCGACATCCCCGATTTCTGCCGCGAGCTCGTCGCCGCTCTGGTCGAGAACTAGATAGAAACCGCGGCTGTTTCAACGGGCCACGCCCTTAGGCGCGCCGTTGCACGAGTGTAAACCAGACGGTCGCGGGTATAGAGCGTAGGCAAGCGCCCGTGTTCTCGAGGGACGAGGGCGGTGTGTAGTGCGGACTCCGTGGAAGGAGTGAGGGTGAACACCTCAAAGGTAAACGAAACGGCGCCCATGATCGTGCGGGTGGTGCAAGGTTCTTTGATGGCGGGCCACGGGGCCCAGAAGCTTTTCGGGTCTTTCGGGGGACCTGGGTTGGAGGGGACTAGCGGCTTTATGGAGATGCTCGGCATGCGCCCCGGACGCCCGTGGGCCTATATGGCGGGGCTCTCGGAGTTCGGGGGCGGCGTGCTCACAGCGTTGGGGCTCCTCAATCCACTCGGCCCTCTCGGGGTTATAGGCTCGATGGCGATGGCCACAAGGAAGGCGCACTGGGACAAGCCGATCTGGGTGACGGAGGGTGGCGCCGAACTACCCGTCCTCAACATGGCCCTCTCGACGGCACTCATGATCCGCGAGCCAGACGCGTTCTCCCTCGATCAGATCCTGGGTATCCGACTGCCTGCCTGGGTCGGGCCGGTCGGCCTCGTCGGGGTCATACTCACTGTGATCTACTCTGAACTCGATTCCGATGGTGAAGACGAGCAGGAAGAAGCCCAGGACGAAACGCGCGAGGAGCTTGCCGGGCCATAATCGCAGCGGGCATCTCCCACCTCCGGCATCATCGTAGGTTCTCATGAGCGAAACGTGGCTAAACAGCGAACCAAGCGCGGTCGGTGTCGTCATCGGCCACACCTCGAAGCGCAGCTACGACCGCCCGGTGGTCTGCCCGACTTAAGATCAACGCCAAGCTGCTCCAGGTGGTGGGTGCAATCTTCCTGATGGTTGTGGCCCTCATGTTCTTGTCGGTCTTCGCGTTGGCCGTGTAAGCCATGATATCGTGAGGCCAAGAGCGGTTCGCAAAAGACCTCTTGCGAACAGGGCTATCTACCTATCCCGCAGCGGCGCCGTAATCGTAGGTTGGGAGGGGTCCACCGCCTGCGTCCCTTAGCACGTAGCCTTCGAACATTCGCTTGACGGTGTTAGGCTGGCTTGCGGCAAGGTTGTCGTGCATGTCTGGGTCTTTCTGGATGTCATAAAGCTTCGAATCTCCGCCCTGGTTGGTGCTGAACATCACGTAGCGGTCGTCGCGGGCCCAGACGTGGTCGTTGTAGCCGAGCGAGAAGTGTGGCCTCGCCTCCGGTTCTCCGCCTTCGATCAGGACTGAGAGGTCCTGTCCGTCGAGTTCCTGTGATGGCTCTATGCCGAGGAAGCCCAGAATCGTGGGGGCGACGTCGTGGGTGGAGGCGTAGTACTTGCTGGTGTCGCCGGCGCCCTTGCCTTCCGGGTGCCTTATGAAGAACGGTATGTCGGTGACCTCGGGCCAGAGCACGTTGTCTGGCTTGCCGGTGTAGCCGTGTTCGCCGTGGGCGACGCCGTGGTCGGAGAGGAGTATCAGGAGGGTGTTCTCGAACAGGTTCAGCTCTTCCATCTTGTCGAGGAAGTGTCCCAGCCAGCGGTCCATCATCGTTAGCTCTCCCGAGTAGCGCGCCTTCATCCTCTCCAGCTCCCTCGGGTCCAGGTAGTCGCTGGGACCGTAGATCACCGAGAACGGCTCCTTGAGGTTGTACGGCTGATCGTCGTACATCTCTACGTACTTCTCGGGGGGGTCCCAGGGCTCGTGCGGATCATAGGAGTCTACGGTAAGGAAGAAGGGGCCGTTCTCGCTCAGGATCTCCAGGTAGTCCGCCGCCTGGGTAAAGACCATGGGGGAGAACCAGTCGGCCTCCGTTTTCCTGCTCTGCACGTTGGCGAAGTACTGGCGCATCTGGCCAGTCATGGCTGGTATGTTTCCCTTCATCAGAGCCTGGGATACCTTGCCCTCGGGGGCGGTCCAGATCGGCTTGTAGTTGTCGGTGGTCTGCCCCCGGAAGAAGTCGAAGACATCGAAGCCACGGTGCATGTCGTAGGAGGGTTTCATCTGGTGCATGGTGTCTGTCACGAAGTAGGTCCCGTACCCGGCCGCCTGCATCATCTGCGCGAGCGTGGTCTGGTAGAGGGGAATAGGCTCCCAGCCCTGAAGGATCACGTCCTCGTCCTTCGGGGGCTTCCAGTCGTAGAAAGGCCACGTCCGCCTTCCGGTGTGTATGGCCCTCCTGGCGCAAATGGTGGGTATGGACTCGGGGTAGGCGTTGGTAAAGCGCAGGCTGTCTCTGGCGAGCGCGTCGAGGTTAGGGCTTTGAATAGTCCGGTTGCCGTAGGCCCCAATGTGATCCTTCCTCAGGCTGTCGATAATTATGAGCACGACGTTGGTGCCCTCTTTTAGGGTGGGATGGTCGCCCCTGACGTTGCGGATGCGCTCCGTGAGGTCGCAACCCGTCGCGCCGAGCAGGGTCGCACCGGCGAACCCCACGCCGGTAAGCTTGAGGAAATCCCTGCGAGAAATCTTGGGTGACGTGCGCTGCTTCACAAAGCAAGAGGTTACTACGCGTGATTACTACCTACAAGCCCGCCACACATGCATCGCGTGAATCCTGATACCTGGCGACACACCACGACTGTTAGAATCATCCCCATGAAGAGCGTTATAGCCGTAGGTATCGGGTTGCTGCTGGCGCTCGCGATCGGGCTTCTCGTCGTCCAAGGAATACTGGCGCCGGTCTTTACCACCTTTTTCGGCCTCGAGCGGAGCGGACCCGACGCGCTACCGCTGATCCTGCTCGTCTTCGCCTCCGCCTTCTCCTTCTACTTCGGCGGGATGGCCGCCAGCTACAAGGCGCCCTCCAGGAATGTCCTGCACGGAATACTGGTCGTCCCCGCCGCCTTCGTCCTCGCTTCGGCGTTGAACCTCGCCCTCGGAAATGGCCTTCTCCCCGGCATCGAAGGAGCAGGCCGCGGCCTGCTCGAGGTCCTTTTCCTCCTCGCCTCCGTGGCAGCCTCCTACGTAGGGAGCAAACGCGGTGCAGAGATTTACGCCCACAACCGGAGGGTAGAACAACTAAGACGCAAGTAAGCGTTTCAGCGCTTCAGCTAGGTAGCTTTTCAGTAGGTCTTGTTGCCGATAGTTAGCCGGATAACCTTCCTGGTGAGGTCGCTTCACATCTGTTCGTGGTCTTGGGTGGGAGTCGCTGCTAACGCTCTTGCTTACAGGCTGAAATGCTGAAGGCGGAGGCCGCAGACAGCGTGCTGCGCGGCGCGAAGCGACGCGCTAGCGTGCCTGGACCCCGATCATTAGCATTCCCTTCGAGTCCATTCTGGCGTTGGGGCGCCGGCTTGAGGGTTCGATTTCGGCGGGATCTTCTCCGGCGCCTGTGAGGTAGACCCTTGGTTCCTCAACGCCTTCAGTAGGGTCCGAGACGTAGCGGCGCCAGGCCACGTCGTCCCAGAGGAACGTGAGCGTCGGTTTTCCCGGGGTCGCGTCGTCGAGGGCGGCGTGGACCTTCGGGAGGCCGAAGGCCCGCGAGATGGACGCCACGGTGCTCGCGTGTTCGCTCTGGTTGAACAGCGTGATCCCCTCCCTCAGGCGGCGTTCGGGGTTGGCGAGCCGGTCGAGGCTCTCCAGGGCGTCCCTAAGCGCCTCGGCGTTGCGACGGCTCTCCTCCCTCGCCGCCTCGAGCCTGGCTTCGAGATCCTGGACCTGCTCTTCGGCGAGTATTTTCTGCGCCTCGATGTCTTCCAGACGTTGTCTGTGCTCTTCGTCCGGTTCGCTTGCGCCGTCGGGGCCGGCGGAGGGATCTTCAGTGTCCGGGCAGAGATCGTTCAGCAAGGTTTCAAGGTCGCTTCTGCTGGCCTCAGACTCTTGCAGGGTCTCCTCCAATCCGGCAATGCGAGCCTCGTAGGCGGAGATCTCTGCCCCGAAGTGGCCCACGACCTGTTCGAGAGCATCTGTCGCTGATGACCTCTCGTTTAGCCTAGTGGCCTCGAGCTCTTTCAGACGGGTCGTGTAGGCGCGCAGCTCAGTCTCGCGCCGGACCGTAGCCTCCCTCAGACGTTCTTCTAGGACCCAGGTCTCCGCCTTCCTGCGCTCGTCCTCCGCCGCGAGCCGCTCCGCGTTCTCGCGGCGGAGTTGCCCGGTCTCCTCCGCGTGACGCGCCCGCATGGCCCTATTGTCCGCCTCCCGCTGGGCCTGGATGGCGGAGATCCTCTTGTCCGCCGACCCTTTGGTCTCCGCCAGCCTCGCCGCGTGCGTCTTTTTCAGGTCGTTCTCGCGCCGCTCCGTCAGCGCCTTGACCTCCCTGAGCTCCCTCCGGCGCCGCTCCTCCAGAGATTGGCGGGAAGAGTCGAGTTCCTCGCGCAGCGCCTCTAGCTCACCTTGCTGCCTCTCGACCACCGTCTGGTAGTCCTTCTGGAGCTCGAGCTCCCGCGCGGCCGCCGCGTTCCTGAGGGTCTGCACTGCCGCGTTGTGACGCTCCTCGGAAGCGCCACGTTCCTCGGCCAGCCTCCGCTCGAAGTCCTCCTTCAGGGAACGCTCCAGTTCATGCTCCCTTTGCGTGTTCTCTTCGCGAACCGCCTCGAGCTCAGCCGCATGCCTGGCCTCCTGCTCCTGATAGCTCGTGCGGATTTGCTCTTCCCAATTTTCGGAGGCGTTCTTGAGGGCTTCAATCTCTTCCCTGTGGCGCGCTTCCAGCGACTCGCGCTCGCTCCTGAATTCTTCCTTGATGTCGTCGAGGCGAAAATCAGAGGAAGCGGCGTCCACGTCGGCCAGTCGCTGTTCTTCCAGCTTTCGGCGCACCTCGGCTAGCTCGTTGATGTGCTTATTGCTCAGGCGGAGCTGCTCGTTCGAGTGCCTCTGTTTGAGCGAGGAGATCTCCGCGTTCAGGTCCTCGACCTCCCGCTCCGCCTCGATGCGGGTGCGCTCCTTCGTCTCCAGTTCGTCGGCCCTTGAGGAGACCTCCTCCTGGGCTGCTTTCAGGGCCGCGTACGCATCCTCCAGGTCGCCCCTGAGGCTCTCCACCTCCCCTTCCAGGCTTTCGATCAAGGCTCCGGCAGCTTCCATGCCCTCCGCGAGCCCGGCCATCGAGTCCCTGGGGTCCTCGCTCATGATCGCCTCTCTTGTATTACCCTCGCCACCACGATGGCCGACAGGTTAACGCCTTGCAAGTCCGCGGTAAAGCCCCAGGGAACGTGGTCGGAGACATCCGACGAAGCAGAAGTACCTGACAAGCTGCGGTGCTGAAACGCTGACTAGCTACCCATGCAGTCGGGGCAAAGGCCCTCGACGACCATCGTCGCGCGGGTAACCTTGTAGGGGGTATTCTCGCTGATGCGTGCTTCGACGCCGCCGAGATCGACGCCTGGAACCTCGGAGACCTGGCCGCACGAGGCGCACCTGATGTCCAGGTGCGGCTCGACGTTCAGGTCGTAGCGCGTAGGGGACTCGGCCCAGCGCTTGGAGCCTATGATGCCCA
>Ga0126311_10001058_pt1 | contig 13054 bp, 12 predicted proteins | sample Plot61_FD_92539 | JGI IMG/M metagenome (GOLD analysis project Ga0126311, IMG submission 92539) | Serpentine soil microbial communities from UC McLaughlin Reserve, CA, USA - Plot61 | ecosystem: Environmental > Terrestrial > Soil > Grasslands | place: USA: UC McLaughlin Reserve, Lake County...
GACGAGGACAAAGTCGTCGCGATCATCGCGGGCGGTACGTCCGGCAACAGTCGCGCGGCTGCGCCGAAGGCACAGGCATCACATATTCCCTTTATCTCGCCATCGTCGACCGATCCGGCCGTGACGCAGACAGGCAACTACATCTTCCGCGCCTGCTTCGTCGACTCATTTCAGGGTGAGGTGATGGCCAACTTCGCCGTCAACACGCTCAAAGCGCAGAAGGCGGCGATTCTTTTTGACTTCAACTCGCCTTACAGCAAAGGACTGACGGACTACTTCAAGCTCAGTTTCGCGCGGCTCGGCGGAAGGATCGTGAGCGAGCAGACATACACCCAGGGCGACGCGGATTTCAAAGGGCAGTTGAGTACGATCCGATCCGCTGAGCCCGACGTGCTCTATATTCCCGGTTATTACGGCGACGTCACGCTGGTCGCGAAACAAGCGCGCCTGATCGGCCTGACGCAGCCCCTGCTTGGCGGCGACGGTTGGGACGCACCCGAGCTCTGGCAGCTCGGCGGTGATGCGTTGAACGGTGCGTACATCACGACGCACTACTCCGTTGACGATCCATCGCCGGCCATACAGACGTTTGTCGAGCTCTACAAGCAGCGATACGGCAACTTGCTACCCGACGCGCATGCCGCACTCGCTTACGACGCAGCGCGCCTTTTGTTTGACGCGATCGCGCGCACCGGATCAACTGACGGTGATAAGCTGCGCGAGGCGCTGGCCCAGACGAAGAACTTTGCCGGCGTAACTGGTGTAATCAGTGTGGACGCGGATCGCAACGCGGTGAAGCCCGCCGTTGTCATGAAGTTGGAAGATCTGAAATTCATTTACCAGGAAACGATCCCACCCCAGGTTCCCATCCGTTAAAATCCGCGTTTATCCGCGTACGGCTTTTCTCGCTGCCTCTAACGCTTCCGCAACTCTTGTACGCGCCGTCCCGCCGATCCGGGCTTTCGCACCTAACGTACTCTCAAGCGACAGCGCCTCGTAAACATCTGCCTCAATCAACGCTGAGAACTCACTCAGATCCATTTGCTCCAACTCTTTCCCTAGCTCGATTGCACGCGTTACGATCTTCCCAACCACCTCGTGCGCTTCGCGGAAAGGCACGCCCTTGCGCACGAGATAGTCTGCAAGCTCAGTCGCATTCATGTAACCACTCGACGACGCCATGCGCGCCCGCTCTTTATCAATCCCAAGATTTCCCAACACCGTAGCCGTCACGCGAAGACTCGCCGACGTCGTATCCAACGCATCAAACACAGCCTGCTTGTCTTCCTGCATATCTTTGTTGTAAGCGAGCGGCAGGCCCTTCAAGGTGACTAGCAGCGCCATCAGATCACCAAACACGCGCCCTGCCTTACCACGTACAAGCTCCATCGAGTCGGGATTTTTCTTCTGCGGCATCAGGCTCGACCCGGTAGCAATCGCATCGCCGAGCTGAAAAAGACTGAACTCGCTCGTCGCGTAAAGAATGATGTCTTCGGCGAGTCGCGACAAGTGGACCATGATCAGCGAGCACGCATTTAGAAACTCAACACAAAAATCGCGATCGCTAACAGCATCGAGACTGTTACGCGAAACATCTTCGAACCCGAGCGCCGTCGCCAACGCCTCGCGATTAATGGGAAACGAAGTACCCGCCAGCGCGGCGGATCCGAGCGGCAGAACATTCACACGACGACGCACCTCGCCAAGGCGCTCGCGATCACGCGCGAGCATTTCGAAGTACGCGAGACACCAATGTGCAAGCAACACGGGTTGTGCTCGTTGCAGGTGCGTGTATCCGGGAATGACGACTTCTCGATTAGCTCCGGCGAAGTCGAGCAAGGAGGTTTGTGCGTCTCGAACAATCTCGCTGAGATCATCGATCGAGCGGCGCAACCAGAGTCGAAAGTCAGTAGCAACTTGATCGTTGCGGCTGCGTCCCGTGTGCAACTTGCGGCCGACGTCGCCCGCCAGAGAAATCAGTCGTGCTTCGACAAATGAATGCACGTCTTCAGCGGGATGATTTTCATGGACGCCGCTTTTGAGGATCGTTTCGAGGGCATCGCGGATCTGAATTCCTTCGCCGGCTGTAATCACACCCGCATTCTCCAAAGCCTGGCAGTAAGCGATGCTGGCAGTGACGTCTACTTCGAAGAGCCTTCGATCGAAGTGAAACGAGTTATTGAACTCAGCGAAGCCGGGATCGATCTTTCCTTCAAATCTCCCACCCCAAAGTTTCTTCGACTCAGACATGAGTAATCTCCCGGTTCAAGGTCTCTTCTCAGGTTTCAGACAGAGGTTGCGCCGAGCCAACCCGTGTGATAGTTTATGCATCTATGCATGACTTATGCAAGTTAATTGCATAATGATCTATGAACAAGAGAGACCGGCAACAGAAGATTCTGAGCTTGATACAAGCCAGGGCCATCGGTACGCAGGAAGGCTTGCGCGGATTGCTCGAGCGCGCTGGCGTGCCGGCGACACAGTCGAGCGTCTCGCGCGATCTCGAAGAACTGGGCGTCGTCAAGCACCACGGCCATTACACGCTGCCACGAACGAACGGCGGCACTAGTCGTGGCCTCGTGAGTTTAGACCAGGCGGGCGACAGTCTGGTAATTGCGCGCACCCTTCCCGGACTGGCCTCGGCTGTCGCTGTCGAAATCGACGCCGCCGGCATTCCGGACATTGTCGGCACGATTGCCGGCGAAGACACGATCTTCGTCGCCGTTCGCGACGCGAAGTCGCAGCGCGCAGCAGTGCAAGAGATTTGGAAGTTATTCGGGGAACACGGATAAATACCGATGAAGACGGACATCAGAAAAATCGTGCTGGCGTACTCAGGCGGCCTTGACACTTCAGTCATGCTGCGCTGGCTGAAGGAACATTACAACTGCGAGGTTGTTTGCTTCTGCGCTGACGTGGGCCAGGGCGCCGAGTTGTCGGGTCTTGAAGAGAAGGCGATCGCGACCGGCGCGTCGAAGCTCTACGTCGAAGATCTGCGTGAAGAGTTTGTGCGCGACTACGTCTGGACCGCCGTTAAAGCGAATGCCGTTTACGAGGGCGTGTACCTGATGGGCACTTCCCTCGCCCGCCCTGTCATCGCAAAACACCAGATCGAGATCGCGCGAAAAGAAGGTGCCGAGGCTGTCGCGCACGGCGCGACCGGCAAGGGCAACGATCAGGTGCGCTTCGAGCTGACGTATTACGCGCTTCAGCCCGACATCAAAGTCATCGCTCCGTGGCGCGAGTGGGACTTCAAAGGCCGCATGGATTTAATCGCGTATGCGAAAGAGCACGATATTCCCGTGACCGCGACCGCCGCGAAGCCTTACTCGACTGACGCGAACCTGATGCACATCTCGTACGAAGGCGGGATCCTCGAAGACCCGTGGGCGGAGCCGCCCGAGAATATTTTCCAGCTCACGCGCTCGCCGGAGAACGCGCGTAGCGAAGCGCAGTACATCGAGATCTCTTTCGTGAAAGGCGAGCCGGTAGCGATCGGCGGGAAACAACTCGATCCGGTGACGCTGCTGGAGACGTTGAACAAGCTCGGAGGCGAGCACGGGATCGGACGTGTCGATGTCGTCGAGAATCGTTTCGTCGGCATGAAGTCGCGCGGCGTTTACGAAACACCGGGTGTCACGATCCTGCAAGCCGCACATCGCGCGCTTGAGTCGATCACACTCGATCGCGAAGTGGTCCATCTGAAGGATTCGCTTGCAGTGAAGTTTGCCGAGAGCATCTACTACGGTTTCTGGTTCGCGCCCGAGTTCAAGCTGATGCGAAAAATGATCGATGAGACTCAGGCAACTGTGACCGGCGATGTTCGCTTAAAGCTCTTTCGTGGAAACGTGATCGTCGCCGGGCGACGCTCGCCGAATTCACTTTACGACGAGAAGGTGGCTACCTTCGAAGCCGACACGGTTTACAACCAGCGCGATGCGGAAGGTTTCATCAAGCTGAACGCGCTGCGACTCAGATTGGGAGGTGAACGATGACAACGAATACAAAGCCAATCAACGTAATCGACGTCGACAAAATCGGCTCGGCAACATCACCGCTCGCGCTCGCGAAAACGGTTGCGCTTGTCTCCAGTTCTGAGTCGACGACAGCGGGCGACGTCGTCGTCGTGCGCGTGCTCACTGACAGCGCGACCTATAACATGCTCGAGCTGCCCACCGGCAGGCTCGCGAAGATCAACCCTGGAGATCTGTTGCTTGGCGTGCTCGGGCGGCGTCGCGCGTTGAAAGGCTTTGTCGGCGATGTTCCCGCGTCTCTGCAAAGCGGCGATCAGCTTCACTTGCTGAACATGGGCGGCGTGATCGGCTATTGCACCGGACACCACTCGAGTCTCGGCGATGCGATCAAACTCGAAGTGATTGGACTCGTCTGCGACGAAACCGGCAGAGTGCGGAATATCGCGGATGCGGCGTTGCCGCCGCGCACCAGTCTGGGCGAGACCGCGCCAATCGTCATGATTGCGGGTACGAGTATGAACAGCGGCAAGACGTACGCAGCGACTGAGCTCATCAAGCAGGCGACGCGCGCGGGTTTGCGCGTTGCGGCAGGAAAACTTTCCGGCGTCGCTTGCCTGCGCGACACGTTGAACATGGCAGACCATGGCGCCGTCACGACGGCGAGTTTTCTCGATTGCGGTTTGCCTTCGACTGTCGACGTCGCGGATCTGGCGCCGTCAGCAAAGGCGATCATTGCGCGGCTCAACGAAGTGCATCCGGATTTGATCGTGATTGAGCTGGGCGACGGAATTCTCGGTGGCTATTCGGTTGACACAGTGCTGGCAGACTTCGAGCTGCTCGACGCGACGGCGGCGCTCGTGTTTTGTGCGTCTGACTACGTTGGCGCGTGGGGCGGGATTGAGTTGTTGCGGCGGCGTGGGGTTGACGTTGATGTGATCTCGGGTTCGGTGACGGATTCGAAAATGGGTGAGGATTACATCAGGACGCAGTTCAGCGTGCCGGCGGCGAATGCACGACGCGAAGGTGGCGCGCTGTTTGAGATAGTGATGGGCCGAGTGGGCGTCTCAGTCTAAAACAAGTGAGGAAGGGGGCTTGCCCCCGCTGTTGGAAGGGCGGGGGCAAGCCCCCTTCCCGACTTGTTCTTTGTTCAGGCTATTGTTCCTCGTGAGATTTTTAGGAAAATGAAAAAACAGGAGAAAATTCGATTGGAGCGAGTGGGCGTCTCAGTCTAAAACAAGTGAGGAAGGGGGCTTGCCCCCGCTGTTGGAAGGGCGGGGGCAAGCCCCCTTCCTGACTTGTTCTTTGTTCAGGCTATTTGTTCCTGGTGAGATTTTTAGGAAATGAAAAAACAGGAGAAAATTCGATTGGGGCCGAGTGGGCGTCTCAGTCTAGAACAAGTGAGGAAGGGGGCTTGCCCCCGCTGTTGGAAGGGCGGGGGCAAGCCCCCTTCCTGACTTGTTCTTTGTTCAGACGATTGTTCCTGGTGAGATTTTTAGGAAATGAAAAAACAGGAGAAAATTCGATTGGAGCGAGTGGGCGTCTCAGTCTAGAACAAGTCAGGAAGGGGGCTTGCCCCCGCTGTTGGAAGGACGGGGCAAGCCCCCTTCCTGACTTGTTCTTTGTTCAGGCTATTGTTCCTGGTGAGATTTTTAGGAAATGAAAAAACAGGACAGAATTCGTGTTGGAATCTTCGGCGGGTCGGGATATGGCGGCTCGGAGTTGCTCCGTATTCTGCTGTTCCATCCGCATGTCGAGCTGGCTTTCGTCACCGCTAACGAGCAGGCAGGGAAACCGATCGGCGAAGTTCATCGCAACCTCAACGGCCTGACGCCGCTCAGCTTCATCAAAGATCCTGAAGACCTGGGCGGCGTGGACTGCGCCTTCCTCGCGCTCCCACACGGTCAGGCGATGGAGATCGTTCCGCGCCTGCCTGCACACGTGAAAGCAGTCGATCTCTCGGGCGATTTCCGCCTTCGCGATCAAGCCATCTTCGAGCAGCATTACAAACAACCGCACACAGCGATGCACGCGCAGCCGGATTTTGTTTATGGCTTGACTGAAACGAACCGGGAAACGATTAGACACGCGCGCCTGATCGCGAATCCGGGTTGCTTCGCGACCGCGACGTTGTTAGGTCTGGCGCCGCTCGTCGCTAATGGGATGATCAATGGCCGCGTTGTTGTCGATGCGAAAACCGGATCGTCAGGCTCGGGCGCCAAGGCCGCGGCGAACACGCATCACCCGCAGCGGATGAACTCGTTCTATGCCTACAAGCCTTTCACGCACCAGCACGTTCCGGAAATCGAGCAGGAGCTGGCGCACGTTGGCGATTGGACCAACGAGCTCGTGTTCATGACGCACTCGCTGCCGGTCGCGCGCGGTATCTTCGCGACGATCTACGCGGAGAGCAAAAGTGAGCTGACCGAAGCGGCGTTGCGCGACAGCTTCGCTGAGTATTATCGCGAGTCGTTCTTTGTGCGACTCGTGAATGGATCACCTGACATCAACTGGGTGAAGACGACGAACTTCTGCGATATCGGTTTCGCAGCGCGTGGCAAACAGATCGTGGTCTTCTCCGCGATCGATAATCTGGTTAAAGGCGCTGCCGGGCAGGCGGTGCAGAACATGAATTTGATGTTTGGGTTGGATGAGACCACCGGCCTGAAGCTTGTAGGAACGAATCCATAAAGCCGATGACGAACGAAGATCAGTTTCAGCTCGCCACGTATAAAAAGATGCCGATCGCAGTTGAACACGGCACGGGCGTCTGGATCTATACGAGTGACGGCGAGAGCTGGCTCGACCTGTACGGCGGTCACGCTGTCGCCGGCACAGGACATTGTCACCCGCACGTCGTCGAAGCGATTCGAAAGCAGGCGGGTGAGTTGTTGTTCTACTCGAATCTCGTCTACTCGAGCGCGCGTGCGCGGGCCGCCGAGAAACTCGTCTCGATTGCTCCGAAAGCACTGACCAAAACGTTCTTTTGCAACTCGGGCACGGAAGCAAACGAGAACGCCATGCGCATGGCGCGCATGTCTAGCGGCCGCGAGAAGATCATCACCTTCTCCGGCGGGTTTCACGGGCGCACGGCGGACGCGATCAGCGCCACTTTTCTCGGCAAGTACCGCGAGATCGGAAAACCAAATGTGCCCGGGCACGTTGAGGCCGAGTTTGGGAACATAGAATCGGTGCGCGCACTCGCCGACAACACTGTCGCTGCGATCATGCTCGAGCCGATCCAGTCGATGGCGGGTGTGCGCATGGCCGGGCCTGACTTCTATCGCTCGCTTCGCGCGCTGTGCGACGAGCGTGGCATCGTGCTCATTTACGACGAAGTGCAGACGGGCATCGGACGCACGGGCCAATGGTTCTTTGCAGGCAGCGATGCGGGTGGCAGTGTCGTGCCTGACGTCATTACACTCGCGAAGTCGCTGGGCAGCGGTGTTCCTGTCGGTGCGTGTCTCGTGACTGATGCGATTGCGTCACACATCAAGGAGAACGATCTCGGCACGACCTTTGGCGGCGGGATGCTGGCAATGGCCGCGGTCACGGCCACGCTCGAAGCGATCGAAGAGGATCGGATGTTGGAAAACGTGAGGCGCGTCGAAGCGTATCTTCGGGCGCGGTCGCGTGAGGTGGAGCACGTTCAGGCAGTGCATGGGCTCGGGTTTTTGTTGGGAGTCGAGTTCAAGGAAAACGCCGCGGCAATTCATAAAAGATTGCTTGACCGTAAGATTATTACGGGAACATCGAGCAATCCGAAGGTGTTGAGGCTGTTACCACCGTTGTGCCTGGAGGAATCGCACGTAGACATGCTGATGGCGGCGCTATGAATTTGCTAAGCACAACGGACATGACTCGCGAGCAGATTGAGGCAGTGTTGGAGTCTGCTTCGAGGTTCAAGGGCGGCGATGATCTTTCGAAGCCGCTCGCCGGGAAGTCTGTGGCGCTCGTGTTTTTCAATCCCAGCCTGCGCACGCGCGCGTCGATGCAGGTTGGGATTTATGAGCTTGGCGGCAATGCCGTCGTATTGGAGCCGGGCGGCACGAGCTGGACGGTCGAACATCGCGAGGGCGCGGTGATGGATTCTGACAAGACTGAACACGTCGCTGAATTCGTGCGCGTGCTCGAGCGGTATTGTGTAGCAATTGGTGTGCGAACTTTTGCGGCGTTGAAAGATTGGGAAGAAGAGCGGACGGATCCGATACTCAATGCGTTTGCGAAGTACGCGTCAGTTCCGATCATCAATCTCGAATCGGCGATGCATCATCCCTGCCAGTCGCTGGCGGACATGTTGACGATTCGGGAGAAGCTCGGTAACGGACGTAAACGCGTTGTTCTCACGTGGGCCTGGCATCCGAAGCCGCTGCCGATGGCTGTGCCGAACAGCTTTGCACTTGCGGCAGCACAGATGGGCCACGATCTCGTGATCGCACACCCGCCGGGCTACGATCTCGATGAGGAGCTGGTTGAAACTTTGGGCACGAGTGTCGAGATTACAAACGATATCGATGCCGCCTTCACGGGCGCCGATGTGATCTACGCGAAGAGCTGGGGCTCGAAACAGTTTTACGGCAACGCGGATCAGGACATCGCCGCGCGCGCGCAATACCGGAGCAAGTGGATCGTCGATGAAGAAAAGATTTCACGCACAAACAATGGCCTCTTCATGCATTGTTTGCCCGTGCGTCGCAACGTGATCGTGACGGACGGCGTGATCGATTCACCCGCCTCGGTGGTGATCGACGAAGCTGAAAATCGTTTGCACGTACAGAAGGCAATACTGGCAAGGTTGTTGGGAGGTTAGACCATGCTTGAGACCAAAGCTATTGTCGACGATCAGCTTCGCCTGGATCTGCTGCGCGAAGCGTTGCCTTACATTCAGCGCTTCAAAGGGCAGACGTTTGTCGTCAAGCTCTCGGGCAAGGTTACCGAAGACTACGAGAACCTGACGTCACTCGCCGAAGAGCTCGCGCTACTGCACCAGGTCGGCATTCGCATCTGTGTCGTTCACGGCGGCGGCAAACAACTCAGCGAGCTCGCGAAGAAGCTCGGGATCGAGCAGACGATCATCGAAGGCCGGCGCGTCACCGACGACGCCACACTCGAAATGGCAAAGATGATCTTTGCCGGAAAGATCAACACGGACATTCTCGCCGCCCTGCGGCAGCGTGGCATCGAAGCGGTGGGACTCTCAGGCGTCGACGGCAATATCGTTCAGGCCGAGAAGCGGCCGCCCAAAGAGATTCTCAACCGCGAGACCGGCGTGCGCGACAAGGTAGACTTCGGATATGTCGGTGACGTGGTCCAGATCAACGCGCGACTTCTGACAGTGTTACTGGATCACGGATACCTGCCGGTGATCTCGTCACTGGGTGGGGATCACGAGGGCATGGTCTTCAACATCAACGCCGACACCATCGCCTCTGGAATCGCAGCTCAGCTACGAGCAGAAAAACTGATCCTGCTCAGTGACGTTGATGGTATTTACCTCAAGCCGGGCGTTCCCGAGACAAAGCTGTCCCATGTCACCGCGGCTGAAGCCGGTGAGCTGATCGGCAGTGGAGCGGCGTCAGGTGGGATGATCCCGAAGCTCCAGAGCATCATCGTTTTGTTAGAACGCGGCGTTCACAGCGCACACATCATTAGCGGCACCAAACGGAATGCACTCCTGTCCGAGATCTTCACGGACCAGGGCACCGGCACCATGATCGTCGCTTGAGACGGGAAGAGCGGTGGCAAGCCACCCTTCCCGGCTCTAATTCAATCAGTTGCCCAACGGCGACTCCGGCAGGAACCGGTCACGATCGAATGGCGGATCCTCATGCTCGGGGATCTGATCGTCGGGCCAATCACGTCTCCACTGCCTTCGATAATCCGCATTCGCGTAGTACTTCAGGTACGTCTCGTTGTCATTTTCGCTGCCGCTTCCCGTCAGATCGATCATGTAAGCGTAGCTTGGATTCTCAGGAAACAGCACCGTCTCCTCACGCAGCGCCTCCTCGTAAAGATATTTGTAGAGATCGCGATCGGAGAGATGATTCGTATGAAGCAGATAAGCTCCGAGCGCAGCCATTTTCTGGATGAGCTCTTTCAGCCTGGATTTCAGCGCATCTTCGTCGAGCGCGTCGGGCGCCGGCACTTCCAAACCCGAATTCTCGAGCAATCGCAGCAGGCTGATCGGTTCTGCGGCTTCGTATTCGAGCACGTGTCGAAGGAATTCTTCTTCCATATCGGCAGGCATCGACTCCAGCGTCGAAGTGCTGCCCCCGAGTTTTTCCAATTCAGCGCGGAGTTTGTTGATACGTTCTTCCTGGCTGGGCTCGTCGGCAAATTCTATGAATGACATGTTGGCTCCTTAGGTTAGAGGTTGAGGTTTGAGGTGCCCTGGGAGCGTGTGAGGCCCTCCGTCCGCTTGAGGGGTAGCGCATTGTCGTCTCTGCGTGAGGAAAAGTAAAGTACCGATCCGGATTCAATCCGCGTAATCCGCGGCTAATTCATTTCGGTGGCGGAGGCGCCGTGAACATATCCAAATTCGATAACCCGAGACTCTGTTCAATCTCTTCCATTCGCTTCACCGCCGCCTCGAAGCCGTCGCTTCCAAACTGCTCGTGCTCGATTTCTTCAAACTTCTCTCCGAGCGCTTCCAGCTCGTTTGGCCCTACAGCAGCTTTCCACGCCGGAAACACCACCGTGTCTTCAATCGCAGCATGATGGTCATACATGCGTACGAACGACTCCAACGCCTTTGCCAGCGGCTCGACACTGTTCGACGGAATCCGATCGGCCTTTGACAGCGACAAGACGTAATCCGTGATCTCGCGTCCGCGCACATGCTGGACCAACAAAGTATCCACATACGCCGCGGCGGCTCCGGGCGCCTTCTTCACAGCCGGAAAGATGAAGACTTCTTCCAGGCTCTTCTCGTGGTAGTCCTCACCGAACACACGAAAGAGGTTCGCTGCTTTTTCGAGTGCATCGGGCGGGACTGACGCCGCATCCTGCCGCAACCGCGTGGCCGATTCCTGGTAGACCAGTAAAGCGCGTCGCAGGATTCCGTGTTCGCGCATCAAGTCTTCAGTCGCAGTCACCTCGACTGCCTCCGCCTCACCCGGCGCCGGCCCTTCATTCTTGTTTTCATTATTCGTGGCGCCGCCGGTGCGCGTCGGCGTGTTGCGGCAGGCGTTGACCAAAACGCCGGCGCCCACGACGGAGATGCCGGCTAGCAGTTGTCGTCTCGTTTTATCCATGCCTTTGATATTACTCCGCTCACGACGTTAGACTAAGCGCGTTTCCATGGACAACAAAGAAATCGCCCGCCGGTTCTATCGTCTGGCCGCGCTGATGGAAGTTCGCGGCGACGATCCCTTTCGCCTGCGCTCATATCGTAACGCAGCCGAAGCGATCGAGGTGTGGCCCACGTCGTTGAAAGAGATTGCGGAGCAGGAAGGCGTTGCGGGCTTGCAGGAAATTCCGGGTGTGGGCAAAGCGATTGCGGGGAAAGTCGTCGATTTATTGACGAAGGGTTCCTTCGACGCCTGGGACCGGCTGACAGCCGAGACTCCGGAAACAGTACTCGACCTGCTGGAGATTCCCGGAATCGGCCCCAAGACCGCCGCCCTCCTGCACCAGCGCTTCAAAGTCTCATCCCTCGCCGACCTGAAAACCTTCGTCACCTCCGGCGGCCTCGACCTGGTAGACGGCATCGGCCCCAAAACCGCCCAACGAATCAAAGAAGCACTTTCCTGATCAGTGTCATCTGCGTTAATCTGTCGCCCACTTCCTGACCAAAGAGGACAACATGACAAAAATGAAACGGCGCGAATTCATTCGCAACAGCGCTGCCGCCGGCATCGCCTTTCCAATCATCTTGAAGCAGAGCACGGTGAAGCCGCTGGTGATTGCGTCTGCTAACGGGAACCGGTTCAAGAATGGCGGCAATGTGACCGCGGTGCAGAAGGCGTTCACGATGATGACCGAGGGGGCGGATGTGCTCGATGCGGTGATCGCGGGCGTGAATATCGTCGAGCTCGATCCGCTGGATGACAGTGTCGGCTACGGCGGGTTGCCGAATGCCAACGGCGTGGTCCAACTCGACTCGTCCTGTATGCACGGGCCGAAGAAACGCGCGGGCGCCGTCGGCGCACTGGAAGGCGTGCGCACGCCGTCTCTGGTCGCCCGGGCAGTGATGGAAAACACGGATCACCATCTCATCGTCGGCAAGGGCGCACAGGATTTCGCGCGTGATATGGGATTCAAGATCGAAGACGATCTCAACACGGAAAACTCGCGCAAACAGTGGCTCGAATGGAAGCGCCGCACAGACCCGCAACACTATCTCGATCCGAAGAAGCGCGCTGAAGCCGGTCATCGCGTTGCACTCGAGATGTTGGCCGAAGGAAAACTGCGCGAAGAGAACCTGCACGGCACGATCAACTGCGACGGCATCAACTCGCGCGGGGAGATCTGCGGCGTGACGACAACGAGCGGACTCGCCTGGAAGATCCCCGGACGTCTGGGCGACTCTCCGATCCTCGGTGCCGGGCTCTATGTTGATGGCCCGGTCGGTGCGGCTGGCTCAACCGGACGTGGTGAAGCGAATCTTTTCAATCTCTGCTCGTTCGTGATCGTCGAGGAGATGCGACGCGGCGCGCACCCGAAAGATGCAGGCATGGAAGTGCTGAACAGGATCAAGAACAACACCATCGAGAAGAGACTGCTGAATAGCCGTGGGCTGCCAAACTTCGGGATCAGCTTTTACATCCTGAATGCGAAAGGTCAGTATGCGGGAGTGACAATGTACGAGGGCGGATCGTTCGCGCTCTGTAACGAGAATGGACCGCAGACGCTCAAGGCAGAGCCGCTGCTGCAAGGCAAGCCGAGTGATTAGCCACAAAAAGCACAAAACAGAAAGGGACTCTCTTCTGTGCTTTTTGTGCCTTTTTGTGGCAACTGATTTAATTTGCCGTAGCTGCCGTACGTCCATATTTCTGCGTGGCGAAGCCGACGATCAGGCCGACGAGGGCGCCCGGTAGAATGATCTCCAGGTAGTAACCGCCTTGCATGAACGCCACGAGGTA
>Ga0126311_10001059_pt1 | contig 13038 bp, 11 predicted proteins | sample Plot61_FD_92539 | JGI IMG/M metagenome (GOLD analysis project Ga0126311, IMG submission 92539) | Serpentine soil microbial communities from UC McLaughlin Reserve, CA, USA - Plot61 | ecosystem: Environmental > Terrestrial > Soil > Grasslands | place: USA: UC McLaughlin Reserve, Lake County...
GGACGACGGTCGGCGGCCGGCTCGCGAAGGCGAGCTTCGAGCTTCCGCTGCCCATCAGCGCCGTCAGCTCCTCGTGGACGATCTTCACGACCTGCTGGCCGGGCGTCAGGCTCTTCAGCACGTTCTGGCCGAGCGCGCGCTCGCGCACCCGCCCCACGAAGTCCTTCACTACCTTGAAGTTGACATCCGCCTCGAGCAGCGCGAGCCGGATCTCGCGCATCGCGCGCGAGACTGCCTCCTCGTCGAGGGATCCGCGCTTGCGGACGTCGCCGAGCGCCGCCTGGAGCTTGTCTGAGAGCGTTTCGAACATCGGCGTTCAGTCTAGTTAGCGGTTATCGTCCGCCCGGCAAACGACGAGGAGGAGAGGAAATGGCCAACGTTGCGAAAGTCATCACGCTGATCGGATCGTCCCCGGAGAGCTTTGCGAAGGCGGCAGAGGCGGCCGTCGCCGAAGCGGCGAAGACGCTGCGCGGGATCAGCGGGGCCGACGTCGTCTCGATGAGCGCAGTCGTCGAGAACGACCGCATCACCGAGTTCCGCACCACGGTGAACATCGCGTTCGCGGTCGAGCGCAGCTAGGCCACCCCCGGCCTGGATCGTCCTGGCAGAGCCCGGCCTCGGCCCATAGCCTCGCTCGCGAACGCCCTACACTCCTCGCATGAGCGCATCCGCACGACAGGTGCGGAAGACGGTCACCATCCTCTTCTGCGACCTCGTCCACTCGACGGGGCTCGCTGAGGGCGACCCTGAGGCGTACCGCCGCGTCCAGGCGCGGTACTTCGAGGAGATGCGCAGCGTCGTCGAGCGCCACGGAGGAACGGTCGAGAAGTTCATCGGCGACGAGGTGATGGCGGTCTTCGGAATACCAGCTGTGCACGAAGACGACGCGCTGCGGGCGGTCCGCACGGCACAGGAGATGCTGGCGGCACTGCGCGCGCTCAATGACGAGCTCGGCGCGTCGATCGGCCTGGAGCTCCAGGCGCGCATCGGCGTCAACACCGGGGAAGTCCTGGCCGGCGACCCCGCCGGCGGCCATGGTTTCCTGGCCGGTGAGCCCGTGATCATCGCCAAACGGCTCGAGCAGGCGGCGGAGGCCGGTGAGATCCTGATCGGGAAGGCGACCTACCCGCTGGTCGCAAACGCCGTCAAGGCAGGCCCGCTCGAGCGGATTCCGGTGAAGGGGAAGCAAACCGGCGTCGGTCGCAGGCGCGTTCATGAGGTCGACCGCGATGCTCCCGGCTTCGCTCGCCGGCTGCACGCCCCGATCGTCGGCCGAGACAACGAGCTCGCTCTTCTCCGTACCGCGTTCGAGCGTACGGTGGAGGAGCGTTCCTGCCGGCTCTTCACCGTGCTCGGCTCGGCGGGGATCGGGAAGTCGCGGCTGGCCGTGGAGCTGATGTCGTCACTCGAAGACCGCGCAACGACCGCCGTCGGGCGGTGCCTGCCGTACGGCGAGGGCATAACTTTCTGGCCGCTGACAGACGTTCTGAGAGAGATCGGCGGCGAGCCGGTGCTCGAAGCGGCCCTCGCCGCCGACGAGCAGCGGGAGACGGTGCTCGAGCTTGTCCGCGGCGCAACCGGCGGCTCGGGGGCAACCGGATCGAGTGCGGAAACGTTCTGGGCAGTTCGCCGCGCCTTCGAGGCGCTCGCGCATCAGCGCCCGCTGGTCATCTGCTTCGAGGACGTCCACTGGGCTGAGCCCACGCTGCTCGACCTCGTCGAGTACCTCGTCGGCTGGAGTCGCGACGCGCCAATCCTGGTGCTCGCACTAGCCCGTCCGGAAGTGGTCGAACAACGACCCAGCTGGATTGCGCCGCAGCCGAACTCCGACGCGATCGCGCTCGAGCCGCTCTCGAGCGACGATGTCGAGTCGCTGCTGACAGAACTCGCTGCCGAAATCTCGCTGTCGACGGAAGTCAGGGAGCGAATTCGGGCCGCGGCCGAAGGAAACCCGCTCTTCCTCGAGCAGATCAGCGCGCTCGCCGCGGACCAGACCGGCGAAGGAGAGCTCCCGGTGCCACCGACCATTCAGGCCCTTCTCGCCGAGCGGCTCGACCGCCTGTCACCCGACGAGCGCGAGGTGATCGAGAAAGCGGCGGTGGTCGGCCGCGATTTCCCAGAAGCGGCGCTTGCGGCCCTGGCGGCGAACGGGCGGCAGACCTCGGTCACAACGCATCTACTGGGGCTCGTCCGCAAGGGGCTCATCCGCCCTGATCCGTCGCCCGCCGCCGGAGGGGACAGATTCAGCTTCCACCACGTCCTCGTTCGAGACGCGGCCTACGAGGCGATACCCAAGGCCGTTCGCGCGGAGTTGCACGAGCGCTGCGCAGACTGGCTCGAGCACAGGCCAGGCGAGGTCGCCCAGTACGACGAGATCCTCGGCTACCACCTCGAGCAGGCGTACCGCGCACGCGCCGCGATTGCTCCGCCGGATGAGCGAAGCGAGCGGCTAGCGGTGCGCGCGGGACGCTCGCTGGCGGCGGCAGGCCGTCGCGCCGACACGCGCTACGACGTTCCTGCCGCGGTTAGCTTCTTCGAACGTGCCGCCGCCCTGCTTCCGAAAGACGATCCGGAGCGACTCGAGCTTCTCGTAGACCTCGGAAGCGTCTTCATGAAGGCGGGGAGCTTCGCCGAGGTGGACCCTGTGCTGTCCGAGGCGCGGGTGCGGGCCGAAGCCGCCGGAGAGCGGCAGATCGAGTTGAGGGCGCAGATCGAGGAGGCCTTCCTTCGCTCCTTTACGGAGCCGGCCTTCGAGTGCAAGGAGCTGCTGCCGATCGGGAAATCGATCATCCACGAGTTGGAAAAGCTAGGCGACGACTGCGGGCTTGCGAAGGCATGGCACCTTGTCGGCGACGCGCATGTCACCGCCTGTCATTGGGGTGAGCGTGCGGAAGCGCTCGAGCAGGCGCTCGAGCACGCGCGGCGAACGACCGACCGCCGCCTCCAGGGGAGCTTGACCGACATCCTTGGGCAGGCACTCCTTTACGGGCCGACGCCCGTCGAGGAGGCGCTTACGCAGTGCCGCGGCTTTCTCCAGGAGGTCCCCGGGGATCGCACGGTCGAGGCGGGAGTGCTCACCTCGATCGGTGGGCTTTTGGCAATGCGGGGCGAGTTCGACGACGCGCGGCGCTCCCTGGCGCGCGCCTTTGCGACGTACGAAGAGCTGGGGCTCCGATTCCGTAGGGCCGGCCGATCGCTCGCTGCCGCCAACGTCGAGCTCCTCGCGGACGAGCCGGCCGCGGCGGTGCGCGCGCTTCGAGAGGGATACGACCTATGTGTCGCGATGGGCGAGCAGGGTTTGCGGGCGACACTCGCCGCCTATGTCGCCGAAGCGCTCTACGTCTGCGGAAAGTTCGACGAATCCCGTGAATTCAGCGAGATCTGCGAGGAGCTCTCCGCAGAAGATGACCTGGTCAACCAGGTCGTCTTCCGGTGCGCGCGCGCGAAGGTCCTGGCCCAGCGCGGAGAGCACGAGCACGCGGAAGAACTCATGGTCGAGGCGACCGAGCACGTTGCAGAAACGGACTTCCCGGACCTGAAAGGGACGGCGTTGCTGTCGCATGGCGAGGTCCTTCGCCTGGCCGACCGAGCCGAGGAGGCAGCGTCGCTCGTGCAGGGGGCGCGGCTCGTCTTCGAGCGCAAGGGGAACGTCGTCGCGGCGCGGAAGGCGGAGGCGCTCCTGTCCGAGCCTGTGGCTGACAAGGATGCACAAGCGCGTTAGGCTCTGCCGCCACGACGAACGGGAGGTGTTTGGTGCAAGGTAAGCCAGAATTTCGCGGCGACCGTAAGCCGTCGTTCAAGGAAGCGGCGGAGGATGCTCATGCGAAGGCACACGGTCACTCCGAGAAGTGGCTCGTCGTCTCGAAGATCGAGGTGATAGGGCCAAACGCGATCCGCGACTACCGCGTTACGCTCCAAGTGCAGGACTAGCGGATCGCTCCAGCGGGAGCTGCTGGCGCGGCTCCTCGTATTGCACGGCAACTTATCGAAAAACGGCGGGAGCTCATCGATGCCCCGGGCGTCAGCCGAGCACGAGCGCACGCGCGAACTGATCGGCGTCGAACGGGCGCAGATCCTCGAGCCGCTCTCCGACGCCGATCAGCTTCACCGGCAGCTCGAGCTCGTGCGCGATCGCGACGGCAACGCCGCCGCGCGCCGATCCGTCCAGCTTCGTCAAGACCACGCCGGTGACGTCGACCGCGTCGCGGAAGAGCCGGGCCTGCTGGACCCCGTTCTGCCCCGTCGTCGCATCGACGACGAGCAGCGTCTCGTGCGGCGCTCCCTCGAGCTTTCCGGCGATGACGCGCTCGACCTTGGCCAGCTCGGCCATCAGGTTCGTGTGCGTGTGCAGGCGGCCCGCCGTGTCGACGAGGACGACGTCGCGCCCGCGCGCCTGCGCGGCCTCGATCGCGTCGTAGGCCACCGCCGCCGGATCACCGCCGCGCGCTGCGCCCACGAAGTCGGCCTTCGCCCGCTGCGCCCACACCTCGAGCTGCTCGTCCGCCGCGGCGCGGAACGTGTCCGCCGCGGCCATGATCACTTCGCGCCCGTGCTCGTTGAGGACGTGCGCAAGCTTGCCGATCGTCGTCGTCTTGCCAGTTCCGTTGACGCCGACGAAGAGCAGGATGCTCGGCGCGGCCCCGACCTCGAGCCCGCCGGGCGCTCCGAACAGCGCCGCGATCTCCTCGGCGAGCGCGTGCTCGAGCCCCTCCGCGAGGTCATCGCGCGCCTCCAGCCGCCGAACGAGCTCCGCCGTCGTCGGTACGCCCACATCGGCCGCGATCAGCGCTTCCTCGAGGCGCTCCCACGCCTCGTCGTCGTCCGGGTCGAAGGCGGCGGCGGCGAGCTGGCCGACGAGGGCACGCCGGCTACGGCCGAGCGAGTCGCGCAGCCGCGAGAAGAAGCCGACACGCTCCTCCTCCGGCTCCGCCACGCCGCGGTCGCCGTCGCCCAAAGCCTCCGCCCAGGTCCTCGTCACGCGCAGAACCGTAGCCAGCGCGGCTGGGCGAGCTAGCCCGCCGCCGCCAACGGCTCTTCGCGCGGCACGCGGCGCGACACGACCTGCGAGATCCCCTCCGAGCCCATGGTGACGCCGTAGAGGACGTCTGCCGCTTCCATCGTCCGCTTCTGGTGGGTCACGACGATGAACTGCGCGCGGTCTGCATAGGTCCGAAGCAGCGAGACGAAACGGCCGATGTTCGGGTCGTCGAGCGCGGCCTCGACCTCGTCGAGTAGGTAGAACGGGCACGGCCGCGCAAGGAAGAGCGAGAACAGGAACGCGATCGCTCCGAGCGCCCGCTCGCCGCCGGAGAGCAGCGACAGCCTCGTCACGCGCTTGCCTGCGGGACGCAGTTCGACCTCGATCCCCGGTTCGGCGTGCTCGTCCTCCGGGTCCGGCTGCGTCAGACGCAGACGGCCCTCGCCGCCCGGAAACAGCGTTGCCGCGACCTCCTCGAAGTGGCCCCGGACCCGCGAGAACGTCTCCTCGAACCGCCGCTCGACCGTCTCGGTCAGCTCGGAGCGCAGCTCCTCGAGCTGCTCAAGGCTCTCTTCCAAGTCTTTCCGCTGCGCCATCAGCTCCTGCAGCCGTTCCTTCTCGCGCTCGTGCTCTTCCTTGGCGAGCGGATTGACCTGGCCGAGCGCCTGCCGCCGGTTGCGGAGGCGCTCGAGCGCGATGGCGAGGTCGTCCCGATCCTCACCTTCTGCCGGCGCCGCCGCCGCCGCATCGAACCGGCGCCGCGCCTCGTTGGCGTCTGCCTCGATCCGCGCCAGCTCGACCTCGGTCGCTGCCGCCCGCTCTCGGGCCTCGCCGGCCTCCCGCCGAAGCTCGGCCTCGGAGCCGCCGAGCCGTCGCAGCTCGTCGGCGAGCTCACCGGTGCGCATCCCGCCCGCGTCGGAACGCGCTCGCAGCGGCGTCTCGAGCTGGGCTGCCGCCCCGGCTGCCGTGCCGAGCACCGCGGCCGCTCGTTCTGCCGAGGAGAAGAGGCGCTCGAGCACCGCGCGCGAGATTCGGGGCCCATTCGGACGCGCCGCGGCGAGAGCGGCACGCGCGGCTTCCGCTTGGCCAGCGGCCTCTTCGGCTGCGACCACCGCCTCTCGCATCTTTCGGTCCAGCTCCGTCGCTTCCGCGGCAAGCGCACGCCGCCTGCCCTCGAGCTCGAGCAGCACGCTCTCTGCGGTCTCGCCGGCAAACCAGAGCTCGCCGCGCTCCGGAGCGAACGCGTGTCCCTCTCTCGTCACCGCGACGCCTCGTCGTGCCTCGAGCAGATCGTTGGCCTCGACGAGCCAGACGTCCGCGAGCAGAGCGAGCGCCCGCTCGCCGCCCGGCTTCGCCCGGACGTGGTCGACGAGCGGCGTCGCACCGGGCGCCGGCGCCTCCCCGCGAACGGGCGCTCGCGTCGGTGGAACGAGCACGAACAGCGTCCCGAGGCCGCGTTCACGCGTGCCCTCGAGCAGCGCGAGCCCCTCCGAGGCGCTGCCGGCGGAGACGGCTGAGGCGCGCCAGGCGAGCGCAGCCGCAACCGCACGCTCGCAGCCGGCGTCCGCGTCGAGCCCCGCCAGCGCGAGCTGCTCGCCCTGCTCCGAGAGCGCGCGCGCCGCCGGAGGAATCCCTTCGCGCTCGGCCAGCGACCGCTCGAGCGCCCGGAGACGTTCGGTCGCCGCCGTCGCCTGCTCGGCGACCCGATCGCGCTCGAAGGCAGCCTCGTGCGCTTGCGATGCGGCTCGCTCGAGCTTTCGCGCGAGCTCGTCCGCCTGAGCCCGCTCGTCGTCGTCTGTGCCTTCTCGCGCGGCGGCGAGCTCCTGCCGCAGCCGCTCCAGCAACTCGTGGACGCTCTCGTGGCGCAGCGCGGCTCGCTCGGCCGCGCTACGGAGTCGATAGAGCGCCGCCGTCGCCGCCTCGCGCCGGCCGGCTGCGTCGGCCAGCTCCTCCTCCGCGCGCCTGCGCTCGAGCAACAACGCCTCCAGCCTCGCCTCCACCCGCTTGCGCTCGAGGGCCGAAGCCGCTCGCCGTTCCTCCGCCTCGCTCGCGCGCTCCGTCAGCGCCTCCAGATCGAGCTCCGCGATGCGCGCCTCGATCGCCGCGATCTGGCCGGAGAGCTTCTCCGCCCGCTCGGCCGCCGTAGCCTGGAGCGCTAGTGGGCGCAGGCGCTTGCGTGCCTCCGCCTCGAGGTCGCGCGCGCGCTCGACCTCGCGGCCGACCCTGGCGAGCTTCAGCTCGGCGCGGTGCCGGCGCCGCTTGAACCGACCTAGCCCGGCCGCCTCCTCGACGAGCGCCCGTCGCTCGTCGGGACTGCTCGCGAGAATGGCCTCGACGCGGCCCTGGCCGATGACCGAGTGCATGCCGCTGCCGAGCCCGACGTCGGAGAGGAGCTCCACGAGATCCGTCCGCCGCACCGCGGCGCGGTTGACAAGGTATTGACCTTCGCCACCGCGGTGCAGGCGTCGCAGGATCGAGACCTCCGAGTAATCGAGCTCCGCCAGGCGCCCGTCCGCATTGTCGAAGACGAGCTCGACCTCGCACCAGTCGGCGGGCGGCTTCTTGCCCGAGCCCGCGAAGAGCACGTCGTCGGCACGCTCGGCTCGCAGCTCGCTCGGGCTGAGGCTTCCGGCGGCCCAGACGATCGCATCCGCGATGTTGGATTTGCCGGAGCCGTTCGGCCCCACGACGACGGCGACGCCCGGCTCGAGCCGGATCTCGACCGGTTCCGGGAACGACTTGAAGCCGCGCAGGGAAATCGAGCGCAGGTGCACGCGCCCGAACGCTACTCGTGCCTGCGGATGCCGCCGCTCAGCCGGTGAGCCGCTCGAGCGCCTCGGCGGCGGCGCCCTGCTCCGCATCCTTCTTGGACCGGCCCGAGCCGACGCCGAATTGCTCGCCGTCGACCGTCGCGGAGACGGTGAACGTTCGGTCGTGCGGCGGCCCCTCGACCGCGACCACGCCGTACGTGACCTGGCGTCCCTGCCGCGCGAGCTCCTCCTGCAGCTCCGTTTTGTGGTCGACGTAGCTCGTCGCGGCGTACTCGATCCGGCTGCGAAACGCCGCGACGACCGCGGGCTCGATCTTCGCGAACCCATGCTCGAGGAAAAGGGCCGCCAGCGCCGCCTCGAGGACGGCGCCCAGCACGTTCCGATTCCGGGACAGCTTCTTCAACTCGTCCTCTCCGACGTCCCCGGCGTGCTCGATCAATCGCGCCCCGAGCTCCAGCTCACGTGCGACGACGGCGCAGCTCTGCCTCGAGACGATGTGCGCGCGAAGCCGCGCGAGCTGGCCCTCCTCGAACTCAGGGTGCTCGTCGAAGAGCGCATGCGCGACTGCCAGCTCGAGCACGCTGTCGCCGAGAAACTCGAGCCGCTCGTACGAGTCGCTGCGCTCCTCCGCCCAGGACGGATGCGTGAAGACCTGTTTCTGCCGCGCCCGCGGGAGCTCGTCGATCAGCCGCTCGAGCTCGATGCGGGTGGCGCTATCGCTATTGGTGGGAGGTGACGTAGTCGACCGCTTGACCGACCGTTCTGATTTGCTGGGCTTGCTCGTCGGAGATCTTGATGTCGAACTGATCCTCGAGCTCCATGATCAACTCGACGAGATCGAGCGAGTCGGCGTCGAGATCCTCCTGGAAGGAAGCCTCGTCCGTGATCTCGCTCTCGTCGATTCCGAGCTGCTCGACGAGAACTTCCTTTACTCGCTCGGCAACTTCCGCGCGCGATGCTGCCATGTCACCTCTCTTGACGATCGGGGTCGAAAGCGGCCGGATGCTAACACGCGGGCGGGGAGGCCTCGCTAGACCGATATCTCGTCGCGGCTTCTGGCCGGTCGTTCCGGGAACCGTTCCGCCAATCGCCCGACGACTCCGTTCTCCACGCCGCGGGCCGCCAGCTTGATCGCATTCGCAATCGCCTTCGGCGAGGAATTGCCGTGGGCGATCACTGCAATCCCGCGCAAACCGAGCAGATAGGCGCCGCCGTAAGTGTCGGGGTCGAGCCGCTCGCGCAGCCCCCGCGCAGCGGGCCGGATCAGCAGCCCGCCCATGCGCCCCCTTCTCGTGCTCACGATCTCCGACCTGAGCGCATCGAGAACCGCCTTGATCGTCCCTTCGAGCAACTTCAGACAGACGTTCCCCGTGAAGCCGTCGCAGACCACGACGTCCGCAGCGCCGATGAGCAGGTCGCGGCTCTCGACGTTGCCGGTGAAGCGCAGATCGCTCGAGGCGAGCAGCTCGTGGGCTTCGAGCGTGAGCTGGTTCCCCTTCTCGGGCTCCTCGCCGATCGACAGCAGTCGCACCTCGGGCCGCTCGATGCCGAGGATCTCCTCCGCGAAGATCGCTCCCATGTGCGCGAACTGGAGCATGTGCTCCGCGCGCGTGTCTGCGTTCGCGCCCGCGTCGATCAGAACCGATGGACGCCGCTCTGCGGGGATCGGCACCGCGATGGCTGGACGAAACACGCCGGGCAGCCGCCGCAGCTCGATCAAACATGCAGCGAGCATCGCGCCGGTGTTGCCGGCCGAAACGATCGCGTCCGCCTCACCGTCGCCAACGGCACGGCAGGCCCGGACGAGGGAACTGTCCGGCTTCGCGCGGACTGCTTCTCCCGGCTTCTCGTCCATCCCGATCGACTCCGACGCGGGCACGATCGGCAGGCCTCCAACGTCCAGGTCGGCAGGGCCGTACAGGATCGGCGCGACCGTCTCGGACGACGCCTCGAGCGCTCCCGCGACTATGGGTTCCGGTCCGCGGTCGCCCCCGAGAGCGTCGACCGCGACTCGGACTCCCACGGTTCTACGGGGTGGGTGCGCGGAAGGGTTCGACCTCGCGGCCGCGATAGGTACCGCAGTTCGCGCAGACGTGATGCGGCCGCTTCGGCCGGTGACAATGGGGACATTCGTTGACCCGCGGCGCCTGGATGCTGTGCTGCGCGCGGCGCTTGTCTCTGCGCGATTTGGAGGTCTTTTTCTTGGGGACAGCCATGAGCGCGACGACTATAGCTGGATCGTCCTCGTTGCCGCGAACCGCTCCAGGAAGCGCCGGTCGTGCGTGACGAGCAGCACGGTCCCGTCGTAGCGCTCGAGCGCGCGTTCGAGCTCCTCGATCGCCGGCAGGTCGAGGTGATTCGTCGGCTCGTCCAGCACGAGGCAGTTGACGCCGCGCAGCGCGAGCAACGCGAGGACCGCGCGGGTCCGCTCACCCGGCGACAGTGACGAAGCCCGGCGGAGGACGTCGTCGGCGCCCAGGCCGAACTTCGCGAGCAGCGACCGCGCCTCGAGCGACGAGTTCGACGCTTCCGCGCAAAAGGCGTCGAGGAGCGGCGCGGCGCCTCCGAATCGCTCCCGCTCCTGATCGAGTTCGCCGAGGAGGACGCCCGGCCCGATGTATCGGCGTCCGGCGGCGAGCGGGATCCTGCCGAGCAGGGCGTGGAGCAGGGTCGTTTTCCCGCTGCCGTTCCGGCCGAGCAGCGCGACGCGCTCCTTCCACCCGAGCTCGAGGTCGAGCGGACCGAGGCGGAAGCTGCCGCGCTGGACGACGGCGTCTTCGAGGCGGGCGACGACGCGACCGCTCCGCTTGTCCGAGGCGAACGACAGTTGCAGCTCCCACGGCTCGAACGGCTTCTCGACGTCCTCGAGACGCTCGAGTCTCCGCTCGGCTTGCCGTACCTTCGAGCGGAGCGCTTGTGTCGGGCGCCGATCGGAGCCGCCGTGCTCGCGCGCGAGAACCCTCGAGCCGGCGCGCCGGGCTAGATTCTGGCGCGAGCGCAATTGCGCCTCGATCTCCTCACGCCGCCTCTCCGTCTCCTCGTACAAACGGTACTGCTCGGCAAGTTCGCGCTCGCGGACCACTTCATAGTCGCTCCAGCCGCCGGCGTACTCGCGAGCGGCGTGCGTGCGCTCGTCCAGCTCGACAACGCGCCTGACCGTACGGTCGAGGAATTCGCGGTCGTGCGAGACGACGACGACGCCCGCGCGCGACGATGCGAGAAACTGCTCCAGCCGGTCCAGGCCCTCGAAGTCGAGATTGTTCGTCGGCTCGTCGAGTAGGAGGACGTCGAAGCGCGAGAGGAGGATCGCGGCAAGCGCCGCGCGGGCCGCCTCCCCGCCGGAGAGCGCCGTCAGCGGGAGGTCGAGCCTCTCCGCGGGCAGTCCGACGTCCGCACACGCCGTCCGCGCACGCACTGCCAGGTCGTCGCCGCCCAGGCCGAGGAAGGTTTCCAGCGCGTCAGCATGCTCCTGCACGAGGCTAGGCTCGTCCGCCAGCCGCGCCGTCAGCTCCTCCAGGCGCGCATCCGCAGCAGCGACGCCCGTCCGCCGCGCGAAGTAGCCCATGAGCGTCTCCCCGGCGCTTGCCTCGGGCTCCTGCGGCACGTAGCCGACGCTCAGCGATGCCGGCGTCCGCGTGACCGTCCCAGAGTCGGGCGGTTCGAGCCCCGCCGCGATCCGAAGCAGCGTCGACTTGCCGACGCCGTTCGGGCCGACCACGCCGATCCGCGCGCCGGGCGGCACGCCGAACGTGACGCCGACGAGGATCGGGTTGGCGCCGTGGTACTTCGTGACCTGGTCGAGCGTGAGCATTGGAACTCCTGACTGAGAGCTGGGCAGCGCACGCGAGGGCGCGCGCGAAAACGAAATGAGCTCAATCAGTCACGCATAGCACGGCGCCGAAGCGCCACCTGCGATGTTACAGCTTGTCGCGGAGGGCTTGGAGGGCTGCCCAGCGCGGATCCGGCTCGCTGTCGTCGTGCGTGTGCCACTCGACGTTCATATCCTTGCCGCAGACGGGGCAAAGGCCGGCGCAGTCCGGGCGACACAGGATCTTCGCCGGCAGCGCGAGCACGAGCGTGTCTCGCGCCCACGATGAGAGGTCGAGCCGGTCGTCGTCGAGGTACGGCGTCCGCAGCTCGTCCGAGCCGTTGGGGCGCGTCGCCTGGTACTCGCGCGCCGAGATCTGCTCCTCGACGACGGTTTCCTCCAGGCAGCGAAAACAGGGGCCGTGCAGCCGTCCGACGAAACGCAGCTCGAAGACGGTGCCGGTGCTCGCACGCGTGACCGCGACCTCCGCCGGGATCTTGTCGGGGACCGGGAGGTAGCGCTGGCCGGCGAGCCGAATCGGCTCGAGCTCGATCTCCTGCTCGCTCCGATGCTCCTCGCCCGACCGAAGCTTGATCGAGCGCAGGTTCAGGACGGTCACCCGTCCAGGTTAGCTCTCGCATCCCTGGCTGGCGGCTCGCCAAGGCCGGCGAAGCCGGCCCCCGCCGAGCCGCCTGACGCCGCTCGCGGCAGGATGCTTCACGGGCGGCGCTTGTCCGTGCTGATCTGCACTGTCCTGCGCGCCGCCCGCTCGCCTCCTTTGCGAGCGGCGCCCCAGGAATGCGAGAGGACGCCTAGTACGGCGGCTGATCGTCGTTGTCGCTAACGCCGACGGCGACCATCACCGACTCCTGAGAGCGCTCGTGGAGCCGCTCGCGGCCCCGCTTGACGGCGCCGAGGAACTTGTCGAGGTTCATCTCGAGCGTGGAGAGCATCTGGTCGATCCAATCCTCCGTCTCGAGCCGTTGCTCCCGGGCTTCTCGGCGTGCGTCGTCGACGATCTCCTGCGCCTGGCGCTCGGCCAGCTTGACGATCTCGGTCTGCGAAGACTCGCGAGCGGCCTGCTCGCGCGCCTCGCCGAGGATGCGGTCGCACTCGCGCTTGGCCTCCGCGAGCATCTCCTGCCGCTCCTTGACGATCCAGCGGGCCTGCTTGATCTCCTCGGGGATCGTCGCGCGCATCTGATCGAGGATGTCGTAGATCTCCTCGCGGTCGATCCTGACCTGGTCGGTGAGAGGCACCGCCTTGGCGTTGTGCACGAGGTCGTCGAGCTTGTCGATGAGTACGAGGACGTCCATGGGGCGCCAGTGTACTGTCTGCGGCGGACTACTCCTGCGGGTTTAGTGGTGCGCCCGGTTGTGCCGTCGGAAACAGCTCGGCGAAACGGCTTGCCACAGATGCGGGGACGAAATCCTCGACGCTGCCTCCGAACGACGCGATCTCCTTGACTCCGCTCGAGGAGA
>Ga0126311_10001060_pt1 | contig 13035 bp, 12 predicted proteins | sample Plot61_FD_92539 | JGI IMG/M metagenome (GOLD analysis project Ga0126311, IMG submission 92539) | Serpentine soil microbial communities from UC McLaughlin Reserve, CA, USA - Plot61 | ecosystem: Environmental > Terrestrial > Soil > Grasslands | place: USA: UC McLaughlin Reserve, Lake County...
ACCCGACCTGTCCGCGGCATGTGCGGATGTTGGCTTGATCGACGGGACCCTGAACCCTGGTCTGGCTGTCGTGACGACGTCCCGCGCAGCGAGGCCACCCAGGGCACGAGCCGCGATCTCGGTGACCCAGCCACGGTGACTAGGTGGTCTGCTGAGGGAGTCTAGTGTCAGAGCGCGAACCTCTCCTCGTGCAGTTGCTGCCTGGGGAGCCCCAGCTGGGCCAGCGAGCGGCGTACCGCGGCGGACATCCCAGGCGGCCCGCACAGGAACACATCGCGGTCGACGAGCCCGGGCACCAGCCGGGCCAGCGACCCAGCCGTGAGCAGGTCCGGAGAGCTGCCCAGCAGGTAGATGACCCGCGCCCGGCGGCGCTCCGCCAGAGCGTCGAGCTCCTGGCGGAACACCAACTGGCCAGGCGCCTTGGCCCGGTACAGCAGCGTCAGCTCCTCGCCGGGCACCACGGGCAGCGTCTCGAACAAGGCACGCATCGGGGTGATCCCGACCCCGCCGGCGATGAGCAACACGTTGCGGCGGGTGCGACGGGCCGAGGTCATGGCGCCGTACGGGCCCTCTGCGATGACCCGGGTGTCAACCGGCACCCCCTGCAGGCGATGCGAGCCGTCGCCCAGCGCCTTCACCGTCAGCCGCAGCCGGTTCCCCACCGGCGGTGCCGACAGGGAGAACGGGTGAGCGGTCCCCCCCGACCCCCGGGTGAGGAACCGCCACCGGAAGAACTGGCCCGGCGCGGCCTGCAGCTCGGCCACATGACGACCCTGCAGGACGAGCGACACCACGCCAGGCGCCTCGGGAAGCACCGCCACGACCCGCAGTCGGTGCCGCATCGCCGCCTGCAGGGGCGCGAGGATGCGGTAGCGCAGCACCAGGGCGAAGGTCAGCGCGTACAGCACGCCCCACGTAGCCTGCAGCCACGGGCGGCCGGCGATGTCGGGGCCGGCCAATTGGTGGCTGAAGCCCAACGCCACCGCGATGTACATCGTCAGATGCAGCAGGTGCCAGGTCTCCCACCGCAACCGCTGGCGTGCCGACCTGGCCGACGCCACCGCCACCGCCACCATGAGCGCCGTGGCGAGCGTGGCGGTCGGCAGCCCGGGCCACGTCAGCACCTGCCGCGCCGCTGAGACCGGGTCCTGGCCGGTCAACCCGCTCCAGGCGAGCACCGCGAAGCTGGCGTGCACCAGCACCAGGGTGAGGATGGTGGGGCCGCCAGCGGCGTGCCACCGCGCCAGCACGTCCGCGCCGATGCCGCGCTCGAGCACGGGCCACCGCGACATCAGCATGAGCATCACGAGCACCCCGTAGCCGGCCAGCATCCCGGAGATGTGCGCCACCGACGCGAGAGGGTCGGGCGCCACACCGTCCAGCACGACCGCGACCACAGGCCACAGCCCAGTGAACGTGCCCAGCACCCCGACGATCACGAGCACCGCCCCGGCGATGTCGCGCTGTGGTGACACGGCAGCGACCGTGGACGCGGGAGTGGTCGGAGCGGAAGCCAGGTAGATGCTCATCGCCCGAGGCCCCCGCCACCTGGGCCAGCCGGCAGCGGTGCCTCGGTGAAGATCGGTGAGATGTCAGGACCGCTCAGGCCGAGCCACAAGCCCACCACAACTGCGGCGACGAGCAGCACCAGGCCGATGACGTCGAAGCGTCGGGTCATCGCAAGCCACCGCCCCGGCCACCGTCGCCGGTGAAGCCCCCGGCGCGGTCGGGACCGCCGTTCCCGCCGGTGCGGTCGACCTGCACCAGGCCGTCACGACCGCCGGGGCCTCCGTCACCCAGGTCCGCTGCCACCGCAGCGCCACCTACCGCCCCAGTAAGGGTCAGGCCTAGCACGCCCGCCAGAAGCACCCTGCGGTGAAGGCGCCGAGTCGCTCTCGGACGTTCCACGGGCGGCGGGACGGCGGCCGCCGTAGCCACGGCGGGCTCGTCGTCGAAGCCGTAGTGCTCGGTGGCCCAGCGGTTGACGGGGTCCGGCACCTCACGGGGATGGTGAGCCTGGCCGCTCCCCGGGGTGGCGTGTGGACCGGCTTGCGCCACGGGCGGGGGCACTGACGTGGGTTCGGGCGGTCCGCAGGCGGCTCCGGCGGTCGGCGCCCAGTCGATGGGCCTGCGTGGATCGGACGACATGGGTGCCTCCGGGACACTGGAAGATCTGAACGAGGGTGTCCCAGGGTCGCGGTCACACTTCGGCCCTGACGAAGGGCACCCTGTGCCGGCCCTGTGCATCGGGGCCACGGCGCCGGGGCGCCTGGGCGCACCACTGCGGATCGCCGGGCGCTCAGTCGTGCAGGACGTCGTGGAGGCCGAGCACGCGGTCGAAGATGTGGAACCGGTAGGTGACCCAGAGCGCGAGGAACCAGAGCAGGAGCGCCGGGAGGACCGTCTCGTAGACGGGGGGAGCGGGCCCGGTGAGCCCGAAGTAGTCGGAGAGGGCCGGCGTCACCAACGCGCCCAGCAGCACGACCAGAAGCGCGATCACGAGGGCAGCCGGGCGCTTGTCGGGGCTCGGGCGGGTCCAGGCCGCGAACAGCCGGGTGGGTGGTTCAAGGAACAGGATGAGCAGAATGGAAGCCAGGGACACGAACGTCGATAGGCCGGTCTGGGCGCCCAGGGTGGCAGCTGCCTGCTCGAAGTTCGCATCGACGCCGTAGGTGAGGCCGGTGTACCGCTCGAACTTGGCGACCATCCTGTTCAGGATGGCGGGGTCGGTGAACCCGTGGGTGATGCCGGTGTAGAGCAGGGTGTAGACGCCGACCCCGGCCCCGGCAGTGATCACGGCCGCGGGCAGGACGAACCGCGCGAGATTGATCAGCAGGTGCTGGTCGGGTGCGCCGGGCCTGGCCCAGGCCGTGAGGAAGATCGTGGGGACGCCGACGGTGAACAGGGTCAGCCCGGTCTGGGCCGGGGAGTACGGGAAGCCCAGCCCGAGCATGGTGATCGTGGCGATAACCAGCGCCTGGGTCGCGACCCGGGTCAGGAACACCTGGGTCGAGATGGCGATGCCGCTGATGATGCGCCGGCCGTGCCGACGGGTCGGCAGGAGCGCGCCCAGGGAGTCGTCGACCAGGACGATGTCCGCGACGTCGCGGGTGACGGCGCTGCCGCTGCGCATGGCCACCCCGACCTGCGCGGCCTTGAGGGCACGGGCGTCGTTGACGCCGTCGCCAACCATGGCCACGTAGCGACCCTGCCGGCGTAGGGAGGCGACGATGCGCTCCTTCTGCTCCGGAGCGACCCTTCCGAAGACGGCACCCCTGGCGACGACGGCGTCCAGCTCGGCGTCGTCCAGGAGCGCGAGGTGGCCGGCGTGCACGGGCTCGGTGTCACGCAGGCCCGCACGGGCGGCGAGCGCGGCGACGGTGTCGGGGTCGTCGCCGGAAAGCACCTTCAATGCGATGCCCTCCTCGCTGAACCTGGCTAGGGTGTCGGGCACGTCCGGACGCAGCTCGTCGGCCAGGGCGAGGATCGCGAGGGGCTCCAAGGCTGTCAGGGCCGGTCTGCCGTCGGAGCCGCGCAGGGCAGCGGCTGGCTCGGTGGTGCGCGCGAAGACCAGCACCCGCAGACCGTGCGCCGTGCGGGCGCGGACCTCCGCGGTGACGTCGCTCCCGCGCAGCGCCGATGCCAGGGCCTCTGGTGCACCCAGGACCCACGTCGTGTCGGCAGTGCGCACCGCGCTCCAGCGCAGCGAGGAGCTGAAGGGCACCTCCTCCAGCACCGGCACCGGTTCCCCCGGCAGGTGGGCGGCCAGGGCCGTGGTGGTCAGGTTCGCCGCGGCCGTGCTGCGCGCCATCGACCCCAAGGCGGCCGTGACCGCCCCCGGATCGTGCCCGCCGAGGGGGACCACCTCGGCCACGGCGAGGCGGCCCGTGGTCAGCGTGCCGGTCTTGTCGGTGCACACCACGTCGACGTTGCTGACGGACTCCACGGCGTTGACCCGCTGCACCAGGGCGCCCTGCCGCGAGCAGGCGACCGCCCCGACGGTGTAAGCCACCACGATGAGGAAGAACAGCCCGTAGGGAACGAGCCCCGACAGCACCGCCGTGGTCTGCACGACGCGCAGCACGGACAGGCCCTCCAGAGCCGCCTGCAGCAGGATCGCCCCGCTCATCAGGACGACCAGGACCATGACCAGGCGGACGCAGAAGGCGATCTGCCGCTGCAGCGGCGTCGTATCGGTCGAGGCGCGCCGCGCCTGAGCGGTCAACCGGCTGGCGTAGCTGGCCGCACCGACGTCCCGGGCCAGCTGCAGCCCGCCACCGCCGACGCAGTGGCTGCCGGACAACAGGTCCTCGCCCGCGGAGCGCAGCTGCGCCTCCGACTCGCCGGTCAGGAGCGACTCGTCCACCTCGACCGCACCCTGCAGCACGGGGCCGTCCACGACGAGCTGCTCGCCGGGACCAACCCGGATGACGTCACCGCGCACCACGGCCTCGGGCAAGACCTCGGTGTCCTGGCCGTCACGGACGACGACCACCGGCGTCCGCGCCAGCAGCTGCAACCGGTCCAGCTGCCGCTTGGCCCGGACCTCCTGCACGGCGCTGATCACGGCGTTGAGCAGGCCGATCGAGACGCTGATCAGCGCGTCGCTGTAGCGGCCCAACGCCAGCAGCGTGGCGCCGATCGCGAACAGGATGGTGTTGTAGCCGTTGAGGACGTTCGTCCGCACGATGCGCGCGTAGCTCCGCGAGGAGGCGCTGACCGCATCGTTGCCCTCGCACCGCCGTCGGCGGGCCTCCGCCTCCCCGCTGGACAGTCCGTCGAGGTCGGTCGCCGCCGTGGCAAGGTCAGCGCTGGCACCGGGCGGGGCACTGGGCACGAAGGCCATCATGGGGCAGTCGACGTGGGCGCGCCCTCCGGTGATTGAGATCGAAACGTGCAGAAGGTGCTCGAGGCCACCAGCGAGGGCAGGTCACGTCATGACGCCGCCTCTGCGTCATGGGCCGACCTGACTCGGTGCCGCCGACCCGAGGGCAGTCACTCCAGCACGGGGTGAGAACTGCGCGGACAAGAACCGCACAGGAGGCGCACAGGGCCGGCCGCTTAGCGTCGTCGCCATGAGTGCACTTGCCGTAACGGCCCCACGAGCTGCGGGGGTCGCCAGCCGCGGCCCCCCGGATCGTCGTCGAGCGGCTGACCAAGCGGTACGGCGGCCTGCGGGCGGTGGACGACCTGTCCTTCTCCGTCGAGGGAGGTCGCGTCACCGGGTTCCTCGGACCGAACGGCGCCGGCAAGACGACGACCCTTCGGATGCTGCTGAACCTTGTGTTCCCGACCTCGGGCACAGCGCTCATCGGCGGCCGTCGCTACGTCGACCTCGAGGAGCCCACCCGGTGGTCGGCGCCGTCCTCGAGGCGTCGTCGGCCGACCGAGGCCGCACCGGCCGGAACCACCTGCGCGCCGCGTGCATCGCCGCCGGTCTACCCCTGAGCCGCGCGGACGAGGTCCTGGACATGGTCGGTCTCACCCCGGCCGCGGACCGCACTTCCGCCGGGTACTCCCTGGGCATGCGTCGGCGGCTCGGCATCGCCACCGCGATGATCGGTGACCCCGGTGTGCTGATCCTCGACGAGCCGGCCAACGGGCTCGACCCCGAGGGCATCCGGTGGATGCGCGAGTTCCTGCGGGGCCTGGCCCACGAAGGACGGACGGTGCTCGTGTCCAGCCACCTGCTCAGCGAGATGCAGGCCCTGGCCGACGACGTGGTACCGCTCGGACGGGCCGCGGTGCGGCCGGGGCAGTGCGCCACACTCAGCGCCTGGCGTAGGGAGTCAAGCCGTGCAACACGGCTGCTCGCAGCGTGGTCGGTCGTCGACGACCGCGGCGTTGCCCCTTGAGCCGCTCAGGTCGGCCTTGCAGGGTGCCCGACCCCACCAGGGCGCGTAGGCTCGGCAGCGAGGCGCGGATCCGTTTGAGACACAGCGGAGGTCGCGCGCGAGCGCGGGGAAGTTGGCGCGATGAGTGAGCAGATGGCGGACCGCGGCCCGGACGACCGGGAGCGCGCCATGGCCGAGCTGGCGCGGATCCGGTTGGACGACCAGCCGCTGACCAAGGTGCTCGAACGGGTGGCTCAGCTCGCCAAGGAGGTGCTCCCGGATGCTCGGGACGTCTCGGTGACGCTCCTGGACGACGCGCGGGCTGCTTCCTCCGGGCCCGCACGAGCCAAGACCGTCGCCTTCACCGGGGACCTCGCGGTGGACCTGGACGAACGCCAGTACCGGTCGGGCTTCGGTCCCTGCCTGGACGTCGCGGTGAGCGGTGAGACGATCCTGGTCGACACCAGCGACGACAGCCGCTACCCGGACTTCAGCGCCGCCGCGCGCCGGCGGGGAGTGACGCACTCGCTGTCCGTCGGTCTGCCGATCCCGCAGCGCACCATCGGTGCGCTGAACATCTACGGCTCCGCGGGGCCGTTCACCGACCGCGAGGTCGAGTCGGCGCACGCCTTCGCCGGGCACGCCGCGGTGGCCGTGGCCAACGCCGCGCTGTTCGCCGGCACCGCGGACCTCGCCCGGAACCTTCAGATCGCGATGGCCTCCCGGGCGGTCATCGAGCAGGCCAAGGGCATCGTGATGGCCCAGCGCCGATGCAGCGCCGATGAGGCGTTCGAGCTGCTGCGCGCCGCCTCGCAGCGGCAGAACGTCAAGCTGCGCGTGCTGTGCCAGTCCATCGTCGACTCCGCCACCTCGCGTAACTGACCCGCGGCCCCCGACGTCGAACCCAGATCTGATCATGGAACCGATCCCCGAGTCCGCGGCCGTGCTTGCGGCCCTGGAGGCCGCAGGCGGGCAGGAGCTGAGCGACCATGTGCGCGAGGTCGCGGGGCTGGTCCGGACCGTGGTGCCGCAGTGCACCGGGATGAGCCTGAGCCTGCTGGCAGACCGGCTCACGCTCACCCTCGTAGCGACCGACGCCCAGGTCGCCGCGCTGGACGCCGTGCAGTATCTAGAGGGCGGCCCGTGCGTTCACGCCCTCGACCGGGACGGCCCGTTGCGCACCGACGACCTGAGCGGGCGGCTGGACGAAGAGGCGTGGCGGGTGTTCGCCACGGCGGGGGCCGCCACCGGGGTGCTGAGCACCTTGTCCTTCCCGATTCGGGACGACAAGGGCCGCGTGCTCGGTGGCGTGAACCTCTACGCCTCCGCCGCGCACGCGTTCACTGGGCACGAGTCCACGCTGGCCCAGATGCTCGGCGGCTGGGCTGGCGACACCATGGCCAACGCGGACCTGACCTTCGCCACCCGGGCCGCCGCCGAGCAGGCACCCGAGGAGCTGGCCGACAGGGACGTCGTCGCCCAGGCGGTTGGGATGCTGACCGTGCTGGACGACGTTTCCGCCGACGAGGCGCGAAAGCGGCTGGCGGCCGCCGCGGCCCAGGCCGGCGTCCGGGTGCAGGACCTCGCACGGACCATCATCGCCGGGCCAGGACGGGGCGATACCTAGCCGGGCAACTGTGACGGGAGTCAGCGGCGACCGCGGGTCCGCAGGACCCGCCAGCAGCCCGACACGAGAGCTGCGTGCATCATCAGGACCGCGGACCACGGACTGCATCATGATGGTCTGGAACGGGTGCTTGGGCGGGCGCAGCCCTCAACGCCGGGCACCTACCGCCGCTGGTCCGCCGCCACGACGGGACCGTCTCGCGGATGGACCGGGGGGCGTCCCCGCTGATCGGTGCCCTGGCCCCGGGCATGGGGCGCCGCGGCGAGGCCGCCGAGGCCCTTGCCCCCGGCTCGCTGCTGCTGCTGTACACCGACGGCCTCGTCGAGACCCGCGACCACGACATCGACCAGGGCATCGACCGGCTCTGCGCGCGCTGGGCGCGCTGGACCCCAGCGCCGGGCCCGAGCAGGTCTGCGACGCCCTGACCGACGAGCTGGTCGGACCCGACCAGGACGACGACGTCGCCCTGCTCGCCGTCCACATCGACCGCGCAGCCGACAGGCGGTGACCCTGATCCGACGTCTCTTTTCGGCAGTCGCATGCCGCCTACGACGTCCTCAATTCGGCACGACCGCCCGCATCCGGCCGACGGCATGGTCCGCGGTCGCGCGGCCGGCTTGCCGTACGTGGGCAGTCCAACCTCATGATCCGCTCGACCGAGCTTCCACGGTCGCGCGCGCCGCCGACGGTGGCGCCTGACTGCTACCGCCCTGGCCTCAGAAGCCGCCGCCTCCTGACGCACCTCCGCAGCCCCGCGACACTGCCGCACCGCCGCCGCCGTTGAGGAACCCCGACCCACCGCCGGGACCCGTCCTCTTCCCGCATCGCCGGCAGAGCCTCCGGACGTCATGTGGCTGTGCTCCTTCGAGTGCGCCGCAATCCACGCGTGGCGTCCCAGGCGGCACCGCAAGTTTCTGGCCATACGGATGAGTCCGTTCGGACGAAGGTCGGGTGTCTTGATGTTGCACCAGGCGATTGCCAAACCACCGGGCGGTGACGCTCCGGCATGATTTCCACTCCCTCGTCGGCGTGACCGCGCAGGGCCGCGCCGCGGTGGTCAGCTGCCTGCGGCCATGCACGCGACGAGGATGTAGTTCGGGTGACGGTCGAGGTTCTTGCGAGCGCGGTCGCAGCGCATCGTGGTCCGTGGGTCGGCGTGCCGGGCGGCGATCGCAAACGTCGCGCAGGCCCACGCCGGCATCGAGCATCGTCGTCACGTATGTATGGCTGAGCATGTGGGGATGCAGGTGTGGCGTCGCAAGGCTGGCCGACGCTGCGAGGTGCTGCAGCCGCCGGACGGCGCATGACGGTACATCCGTCGACCGCGACTGTTGGGCAGGATCGGCCCGACGCTTCGGCCGGGAACGGCCTGGTCGATGGCCCGCCCGACTGATGGGGGTAGCGGGACCAGGACGACCTTGGTGCCCTTGCCGTTGTCCCGCAGGACGCGGTCGCCGTGTTGCTCACCGAGGTCGGCGACGTCGGAAGTGGTGGCCTCGAAGATCCGCAAGCCGAGAAGGCCCAGCATGGCGACGTGCGCCAAGTCGTGCCGCTCCGGGGACTGCCGGGCGGCGAACGGAGGCCTGGAACCGCGGATGCGTTGAACCCAGGGTCGGTGACGCGGTGGGCACGGTGGGCCGCCGCGGATAGTCGGCCGGGGAACGATCGAGCACTCCGTCGATAACCCAGGGTGCCGTAGAAACCGGCCACCAACGCAGGTGCGGCGAGAGACGGTCGATGGCTTGAACCCGCGGACCTCCTGCAGCCACGCACGTACCGCTCCAGCCCGCGCGCCGCACCGTGAGGAATCGAATCTCTGACCGGTGCACCACGGTCAGGACGACCCGGAGGTCGGAGTGCGTGTGCTCGCGTGACAGGCCCTCGTAGCGGGACAGGTACGCGGTGACGGCATGAACGTGGTCGTCTGTCGGGGCGGGCATCGGATCATGGGCGAGGTCAGCATTGATAGCGCTCACGGTGGTCGCCGCGCTGCCGTCCTCGTCGACTCGGCGACCGGGACATGGGCTCGCCCGCATCGGCACGACCGGGCGCATTCGACCCGGCGGCATGAGTGTGCGCCGGCCAGTGGCATGAGCGCGCGCGTGAGCGGTCGTCATCGTGCCTGCTTCGGTACGCACCTTCCGTCGCTCAATCGTTCGAGCGGCGGCGTCAACGACTCCGGCGGTCCGGCGCCGCGAAAACCGGCCCTAGCCCGGGAGATTCAACGCTCAAGCACTGCCTCGGGTGCACCCTTCCGGTCACCCCGAGCTTCAGCCACGCCAGCGAGCTGCCCGCTGAAGCGGGTGCTCGGGAAGGGACTGTCGTCTCCGCTTCTTCAACGGATGAGTGGCTCGGTGGCCTCGTAGACCGCGTCAGACGACTCGCGAATCAACAGGAATTCGGTGAACTTGACGTGCTGCGTCGCCGTCGTCTTGTTCATGGAGGCTTCAGCCTCGCTGGAGGGCTCCCTCGACGGCTTCACAGGGATCGCGGACAGGCTCGATCTGACGGATGGCGCAGGCGGCCGCCGCGAGCAGGTGCCGCAGGGTGGTGCGGTCCTCGCTGGCCAGGCTCGACAGGGCGCGGTCCTCAGCCGCACGGACGTCACGCTCCAGCTGCGCCAGCCGCTGCCGCCCGGTGGTGGTGGCGACAAGGCGGCGCTGGCGCCGATCGGCGGCGTCGACCTGGCGCTCGACGAGCCCGGCAGTGACGAGGTCGTCGACGACGTAGGTCATCACGGTCCGGTCGATACCCAGGTGCCCGGCCAGCGCGAGCTGGCTGCGCTGGTCGCCGTGCACGACTGAGGCCAGCACCTGAAAGCCCCGATGGCCCTGCGGGACGTCGGCCAGGACCTGGCCCACCTCGTCCTGGTAGTGGCGCAGCAGCACGCCCAGGGTCCATCCCAGCTCCTCGTGCCCGAGCCGGCCACCGTCCGTCGTCGCGTTCGCCACGCCTCCATCATACCGGATACCGCGCTTGCACAGATCGTCTGTACGACATACGGTTTGTCCTGCCGCAGAGCCCTGCGGCTCGACCACGTCAGGGACTTCTATGAGCGACTACGGGCACGACCTCCTCTTCGGCTCCTTCATCACCCCGACGAACGCGGACCCGCAGGTGCCCGTGCGGCTGGCGGTGAGCAGCGAGGCGGCGGGCTTGGACCTGGCCACGTTCCAGGACCACCCGTACCAGCCCGGGTTTCTCGACACGTGGTCGCTGATGGCGTACGTCGCCGCGCGTACCCGGCGGATCGGTCTGTCCGGCAACGTGCTCAACCTGCCGCTGCGTCCGCCGGCGGTGCTGGCGCGTGCGGTGGCGAGCCTGGACCTGCTCAGCGGCGGCCGGGTTGAGCTCGGGCTGGGCGCCGGGGCGTTCTGGGACGCCATCGAGGCGATGGGCGGACGCCGGCTGACCGCCGGACAGGCGGTCATCGCACTGAGCGAGGCGATCGACGTGATCCGCGGGGTCTGGGACACCTCCACCCGCCAGCCTCTGAAGGTCGACGGCACGTACTACGGGGTCCACGGCGCCAAGCGTGGGCCGGCACCCGTGCACCCGGTCGGGATCTGGCTGGGTGCGTACAAGCCGCGGATGCTCACGCTGACGGGGCAGAAGGCGGATGGGTGGCTGCCGTCCTTGGGGTACATGAAGACCCAGCAGGAGCTCGCCGACGCCAACGCGCGCATCGACGAGGGCGCCGCCGCAGCCGGACGCGAGCCGTCCGCCGTCCGCCGCCTGCTCAACGTCGGCGGAACGTTCACCACCGGGACCAACGGCGGGTTCCTGCAGGGACCGGTATCCCAGTGGGTCGAGCAGCTCGGCGCACTCACCCTCGAGCACGGATTCAGCGGGTACATCCTGATGGGCGACGACGAGCGGTCCCTGCGCGTCCTCGGCGACGAAGTCGCCCCCGCAGTCCGAGCCCTGGTCGCCGAGCACCGCGGCGCTGGGGCGGTCACCCGATGAGCCGCGACCACGGTCACCCGGTCCGGTTCGGCATCGTCCTTGACCCCGCGCACCTCACGCCGCACGCACTGACCGAGCTGGCCCGGGTCGCGGACGAGGCGGGCCTTGACCTGCTGGCCGTCGCCGACACCACCGCGGCGACCGAGCAGGTGTCGGAGCGGAGCGGGCTGGACCCGTGGACGACGCTGGCCTGGGTGGCCGGGGCGACCAGCCGGATCACGCTGGCGACACACGCCCTCGCGCCGACGGGCCCGGCGACCGTGCTGGCCCGCGCGGCCGCCAACCTTGACCTGATGACCAATGGGCGCCTCGAGCTCGGGCTGACCGCCGTCCCGGCAACCGTCGACGGTGGCTCGTCGCCCGCCGTGGGTGTGCGCCCTGAGGCGGGCGCGCTCGGGGAGACCATCCCGATCCTGCGCAGCATGTGGGCGACCGACCGCAACCCGGTGCACGCCGCCGGACCCGCACACCGCGTCCCGGGCGCCGACCCCGGTCCCGCACCGGCCCACGACGTCCCGATCTGGCTCAGCGGCACCGACGACACGCTGGTCGACGTCGCCGTACGCACCGCGGACGGGTGGTGGATGGACGCCACCGCATCCGACGTCGACCCGAGCACCGTGTCATCGGCGCAGTTCCGGCTCGACGTCGCCGCCCGGCGGGCACGCCGCGACCCCGCAGAGATCCGCCGCCTGCTCACCGTGGGAACCATCCCAGCGGTGTCTGACCTCGTGCGGTTGGCCGTCGAGCACGGCATCGACACGGTCGTCCTAGCCACGACCGACTCCGCCGCCGTCCAGCGCTTCGCCACCGAGGTGGCCCCCGCCGTCCGCGACCTCGTCGCTGCCGCTCGCACGTCCCGCGGCACCCGGCCCGCTCCCACCCGATCTGCTCGGGTCCGCGCCGCCCGACGCGACGGCATCCACTACGACGACGTGCCCGCCGGCCTGGAGACAGTAGAACCGGGTGACACCCGCTACGCCGGCATGCGCTCGACCTACCTGCGCGGCGGCCGACCCGGCCTCGTCGTGCTCCCACGCGACACCGTCCAGGTCGCCCAGGCCCTGACCTGGGCCCGCACTCAGCCCGTGCCCCTCGCGATCCGCAGCGGCGGACACGGCATCAGCGGCCGCTCCACCAACGACGGCGGGATCGTCCTGGACCTGCGCCACCTCAACGACATCGAGGTCCTCGACCCCACCACCCGCCGAGTCCGCATCGGGCCTGGTGCCCGCTGGGGAGAGGTCGCCGAAGCGCTCGAGCCACACGGATGGGCCCTGACGTCCGGCGACTACGGCGGCGTCGGCGTCGGCGGCCTGGCCACCGCCGGCGGACTGGGCTTCCTCGCCCGCCAGCACGGCCTGACCATCGACCACCTGCGGGCCGCCGACGTCGTCCTCGCCGACGGCACCATCGTCCGGACCAACGACCAGCACCACCCCGACCTGTTCTGGGGCATCCGCGGCGCCGGCGGCAACCTCGGCGTCGTCACCGCGTTCGAGTTTGAGGTCGACCAAGTCGGCGACGTCGGGTTCGCCCAGCTCGCCTTCGCGGTGGACGACCTCGCCGGCTACCTCCAGGACTTCGGCGCCCTAGTCGAAGCCTCGC
>Ga0126311_10001061_pt1 | contig 13015 bp, 5 predicted proteins | sample Plot61_FD_92539 | JGI IMG/M metagenome (GOLD analysis project Ga0126311, IMG submission 92539) | Serpentine soil microbial communities from UC McLaughlin Reserve, CA, USA - Plot61 | ecosystem: Environmental > Terrestrial > Soil > Grasslands | place: USA: UC McLaughlin Reserve, Lake County...
CGCGATCCACGGACGGACAAACGCGACGGGGATCGCTATCAGATAACCCACGATCGAGATCTTGCCTTTGAAGTCCGACCCGAGCGCGGCCGCCAGCAACGTGTTGCCGTGCGAAGCAAGCAGCGCGTGTACGAGGATGTAATAGGCAACGCCGGCGAGTAGCAGCACGGACCCGTAAAGCGCTACCGGCCACGTTGTGAAGTGGTTCTCACCCATCCACGCTGTCACAAACGGAATCAACGAAAGCCAGAACAGCAGATGCAGGTTGGCCCATAGGACCGTGCCGTTCACATGTTGCGCCGCGTGCAGCAGGTGGTGATGATTGCTCCAGTAAATCCCGAGAAAGATGAAGCTCAACACGTAACTGCCTAGCACAGGTAGCAGCGGTCGCAGTCCTGCCAGCGACGCGTCGTGAGGTGGCCGCAACTCCAGCACCATGATCGTGATGATGATCGCGATTACGCCGTCACTGAATGCTTCAACTCGTGCCGTAGTCATCAGATGAATCCGTGGCTACTTCTTCCCTCAAACTGTTTTCGCTATCCACTGACTGCACAACCTACCACGTACTGCTCTCTCTTTTTTCTTCACGCAGGTAATTCATTCAAATCGTAAAACACAGGTCGTCCGCAACGCTGGAATACCTCCAGTTCGCGACGGGCCCCATTGGATTCACCAATCAGCAAAATCGCATCACACCTCTCAGCCAGCGCTTCACAAATCATCATCGTAGTCTCGTACTTATCTGCTACGCCGGCTTCTTCGACGACTGGTGCTGCTGCATTCACGGCGACCAGCGGGATGTGTCCACGTTTCAAGACCTCGGCCGCCACCTTGTCGAGTCTTGCTCTGTTGTCCATTCTTTTCTCGTCCGATTCAGCGGAAACCGGACCGGATACCATGACTAACATAACCCCACTCTCAGAGATCTTATTTATCGTAACAGCGAATGAACCTCTACTCTGAAACTTTGCTCGGGGCGGCTACGGCTCCTTCGCTGCTGAATCGTATATCCAAACCAAAGTCCATACAGAGTTATCAATGCGAGTGCTGCCAGTGCGCCTGATATGATTCCGGACTCTGTGACTTTGTGCGCTACCACATAAAAATCACCTGAGATACCCAGCGCGAGCGGTACGAGTGACCACAGCAAAATCCTGCTTGCGAAGCGGTGGAAGCGTTCCGTCTGTTCGCCCTGCTCCACAATGCGGTGATAGGCTGCCGGAGTCATCAGCAGAATGATCGCCAGACCGACGCAGCACAAAGAAATGAAGTGGATGATTTTCAGCGACTGCGGCAGTTTTTGAAATGCTTCCATGAACAGCGAGATGAATTGAAATCCGATGAGCGCCTGCGCGCCTGGCAGAGCAACTCGAATTTCTGTCAGCACTTGCTTGATTTTGTCTCCCAGTTTCATCCCACTACCTTGTTTCTGCTCTTGTTCTTTTGACATTTTCCGCTCGCCCTCGATTTCCTTTGCGTACTTTTTCCGGTGAACTAATTCGAGTCCGTACCAAAACAAAACTGCGGTGACAAACGCTGTACCGCCGGCTATTACGCCTTGCGTGCGTCCGAACAGCAACTCAGCGCTGACTAAAAAATCGATTCCCAGCCCGAACGCAAACGGAAGAATGGCTGCACTCAACACGGCGGACGCAAAGCGGTGGACGTCTTCTGTGTCCTCACCATTTTCAGTGAGTTGGTGGTAAGTTGCCGGCCAGATCAGCAGCGCCACTGCCAGCACCATTAAGCCGAGCCCCGCAAACTTCAGATACTTCGCGTGCGCTGATAGTAGTTCAAAGCCCGGTTCGAACGTCGCGCGGAACTGCAAGCCGAGGAGGACTTGTGAACCAATCACCAGAATGCGGCCCTCGTCCAGCGTGTTCTTAACCTTCTCCTTCAGTTGCGCCATGCTCGCCGGGATGAGCGAACGGAGTGCCACTCGCGAGTTACTGCGGTCAAGATCCGGCGATTTATTTCTCACATAATAGTCACTGCGATTCAAACGAGTTACGAGAAACGATAGAACCGGACGTGTGACGTCCGGTTCCTCGACCTCCAGTTGCAAGATCCTAATTGACCTTGCTTTTCTTGTAGAAGAAGTAATCGGCTGTATAGGGAATGAATGCCTGGTGGCCGAGATCTGCTGAAGACAGACATCCCACGGCGGGCGCCAGCCCTCCCACAGTATTCACTCGCTGCATGAAAGTAGTTTTCGTCAATCGGTCGCCTGTTGGCCCAGCCTGGGTTCCGGTATCCTTTACATTCAGCAGGACCCAGGGAATTGAGTCCGACCTAACAATGGCAGCCTTGACCAGCTTGGCCCAGACGGAGCTCGTGTCGCGCGAGTCCTGCCACGAAACGCGAATGGCGCCGCCCTCATTCGGGTTGGGACTGGAAAAGTGCGTGATAAGTTGCTCTCCCTGGTCGTTGAATAAGGTCGCCTGCGGCGTGAACAACGTAAACGCGACACCCAAAGGACAGTTCTGGTTGGTCGGATCGCATGGTGCACAAACGTAGTTCTGTGTGCCGACGCCACGTCCCAAAAGAAACACTTCGTTGCCTGCTTCTACGTCAAGGCCCGGAGGCACCATGGGCGGGCTAATAGTATCTTGAGCGTGGGCCAACTGCGGCAGCGAGACCATGAAACCCAAGACGAGAGTAGTGGTCCACGCGACGATCAGAAGGCGACGCGTGATCCGGTTCTTTATTGCAGTGTAGTTCATGTTATTTCCTTTCGCGCCTTAAGCGCGGGCTATCGGGCTGTCGCGAGTTATGAAAATGAATCCGTATGATTCAGTAATTCTCTTTGCAGCAGCCCAGGTTACTCGAGCATTGCTCGATGGGCTCAATCGCCTTCTGCGGCCTCACACTTTCTAAGTTCGGCCACAAAGAGCGGAGCGTTTACGTGTTGGACTCCGTGGCCCATCAAGCGCTTGATAAGCGCAATTCCTTCACAGTCGATGAAGCAAATGTTTTCAGATCAATGGTGAGTTGCAGTCCTTCCCGAACACGGACTCGGCAGATGCGCGTAGTAGCTCAATCCATTGGCCACTTAATGAACCATCCAATTGCAGAGTAAATTCCCGGTCCGACTCAGGAATTTTTGTGATCTTCAACATTCACGTATCTCGCTTCTATGAAGCAAGTCGCTTCTATCGCTAGAGGTTGAGGAGCAAACTGTCTTTTTGACGCATAGCTCGTGGAGCGAGTACACATTCAGTGCACTCACACGCTCACACATGGTCTTGCCCCTCCTCTTCGTAGGCGAAGCCCCCTTTTCCTCTTTTTACCTTGGTTGTTCAGCGGTGCTACCGAGCGCGCGCCAGGCAGGAATCACTCGCGCTTGCTCGGGGGGAGCTTTAAAGGGAAATCACAGGCGCGAAAAATCAATCGTCTTCACAAAAAATCAACAAACAAGCGCAGCCTTCGCGATGATTTCTCCGGCGACTGAGATTACTGTTGCGGCGTTTCGATCAGTTGAACTCTCTCGAGCGTTCGCCCCCACGCACTCTCGCCTTTTCAAGTAATCAATTCGCGAAGTCCAGCTCTCACATACAATGGCTTTGCAGACTGCGAACCTGATGATGGTTGGACTCGGCACCGCAGGTGACGCGCCGCGGAACTCCGAGCAGCCACCTTTAATAGATGGAATCCATCTCCGTTGGGCTTTTAAGCGCGAGTTGGGATTTCCCTGGTTTGGGTTCTATCTGTTTCGCCGCGTCCATGAGGCTGGCACTCTCTCGTGGCTGAGTCAACATACCGGTAAGTTGCCGAAGGGTACGTGGTCCGGCAACACGCTCGACACGCCCCTCGGACGTGTTGTCAGTGACAAAAATCTCGCCCTGACTGAAGACTTCCCGCCGCCAGACTCTGTAGAGTTTGACCTGGCTGATCGCAGTTTTCTGGCAGTTGTGTTTCCGGACGCTGAACCGGTGCGACGCATCGAAGCGCGCATTGGATTCCGTTCACGTCCCGGTGATCCGCCGCCGGCCAAAACCACGATATCTTTCATCGGACGCTCCACTGGCGCAGGACCAAATCCAAGAACAGAAAACGGTGTCATTTTTGAGAGTCGCGATAAGACGGATCGACCACGACCAAACACGTTCATTCGCTCCGTCCAGACGGGCGCGGGACCCCTTACAGGCCTCGGATGTAAGTTCAATCTCAACATCACATTGCCGCAACCTTCGACTTTCGTTGAGGTGACTTTAACCGGAGCCGGGCGCCGTAATGCGCCTGACGCCACTCCCATCATTGAAGTTTTCAATCAAGACGGAACGCGAGCCGATAGTGCAGCAATGCGCGATCCCAGCAGTCGCGAACCTGAAACCTTCCTTCTGGCCGGGACGGCGATTACGCGAGTCGTAATCGACGAACGACTGGCTGGCGATGACAAGGATGACGAGCAGGAGCGAGTGATTCTTAACGAGCTATCGTTCGGCAGCGCTGCGATATCAGAGGTTGAACTGACTGCCTTTGCCGCCACGACTCCGGTTAGCGAGGCAAGCATACGTGGATATGCCGGGCGCATTGTCACGACGCAGATTGAATTTGAAGGAATTTCAAGTATTCAGTTTACCTCGGCGCGCGCGGCACTGATCGATCTCGGAGCCGTTCCGCTTACACAGAGCGCAACAATTGGTTGGACACGACTATCGCAGTTCACATATCCACTGCGCCTGCCGGTCATCCATCCGGATTACCCGTGTACGCCGCAGCAGAACGAAGACTTCGCGCGCTCGCGGCAACTCGCTTCCGATCGAATCCAGTATGGCAGCCCACAACAATTCACGCCGGCGCCAGTGCCGATCACGAATGCCGGTACGATCTCAGTTACGAACGCTTCGCCGATCGTGTTGGGGGTGAATACTAACTGGACAAACGCATTGCTCGATGCCGTGCTGCAAGTCACTGGTGACCCTACGGTCTACACGGTTGTAATGGTGGTCTCTCCGACCAAGCTGGTGCTGAGCCGGAACTACTCGGGCACGACGCGGAGTGGAGCGCAGTATGGGATCTCGCGCGATCGGTTCGCGCAGTTTTACAACTATCTCGTGAGTCTCGTCACTGGTGGGAAAGCCGCGCCACCGATGGCGAATCGAACACTGCCGGCGCCCGTTGCAACAGCAGGCACAGTTGCGATTAAAGAGTCGCCCACGATGGTGCAGGGAACTGGCACCGCCTGGGCTTCGCATCTTGCCGGTCTCGACTTCCAGTTGGAAGAAGAGGAAACGGTCTACACCATTGCCGGCGTTCAATCAGCCACCAAACTGACGCTCGAACAACCCTACGCCGGCGAGGAAGTGACGGGCAAGACTTATCGTATCGGCGCGCGTCTTCAGTCGTCAGTCGCAGGCGCGCGCATGCCTGCTCAATCGCCACTCGACATGGTTCTTCTCGGCACACTGCATCCGGCTGTCGCCCAGATGAGTGGACTCTACTGGATCGATCGCACAGCCGAGCCGGGACAGACGTACGACTACCTGATCGTTGGTGATTACAACGGAGTGGCGCAGTTGAATGCGGACAACATGCTGGCTGTTATCCAGCAGAGCGGCTTCAGCAACCTCGATGGCTCGATCGTTTACAGCAGGCGGGTGGCTCAGGCGCCTGCATTAGCCAGTCCTGATCAACTCGAGATGTATGCGCTTCCGGGAAGCAGCCGCCACAATGAAAGCGGCGCGGTCGAAGAGGCTATTAATAATGTCGGCTTACGCTGGAACCTGAACAAGACCGAGCTCGGAGTGCTTCTTCCCGGACGCGCCGTCATGTATCACGTGTGGCGTGCCAACCTTGGAAACGGCACAACGCCGAGCCCGCCTGCTCGCTTCGATCTGATCACAAAGAATTGGCCCGTGCTGGTTGTTGATGCCGCTAACGCGCTCCAGCCGTCGTCTGACTGGCCGCCTTTCCCGTTGCATGCACTCGACAATGCGCTGAGCGATGGTTGGTACAGTTATCAAGTAAGCGGCATCGATATTTTTGGACGTCACACGCCCAACAGCGTCGCAGGTGCTTGGCGCCAGTGGGCTCCAGCGCCTGAATCACGCCCGTGGTATTACGTCGATCCGCCGAGCAGTGCGGTGATTCATCCATCCGCGGTACGTCTGCTTACGAAGACGGCCGCGCCGCCTCCAACTGGAACTGAGGCTTTCGCTCTCGACGCCGCGGATCCGGCTGTGATTAGGGACGCGGTTTACACTCAATGGTGGACCAGGCTCAACAACGCGAGTTGGTACCGGAATCTGTCTGAGCTCGAGAAGAAGAATCTTATCGGGTTGCGCCTGCGTTGGCAGTGGCCGCAGTCGCACCTGGAGCAGGCGCCGCATACTCGCGAATTTCGCATTTACTACCAGCCCGGCAGCTTGAACGCCGTTCTCGGAAACACGCAAATAGTCACTGCAGCGGGCGAAAGCGAGAGCGAAGTCACGACAGACATTCCGAACACCGCGCCGGTGGATAGTTACGTCGGAACCGCGCTCTACGCCGGTGAAGATGCATTCGTGGTCGTTGGCAGCCAGGCGGGAAATCCATTGCGGCTGCGTGTTCGCAATATTGGACCAGGTGACAACATCGCGCCGCCGGCAAACGCACCTTGCACGATCGCGACCCCACCCGTGTACTCCGCAGGACTGGCTTCCGTCGCGAATGGATCGAGAGTAGTTAGAGGCGAGGACACTGGTTGGGCCACAAGCCTGGCCGGCATGTTGTTTCAGATCGCGACCGACGAGCGGTCGTATCGCATTGCAAGCGTGACGTCGCAGTCTCAACTCGTGCTCGGCGAGCCATACGCCGGGGCCGCCAAAGGCGATCGCGTTTACAGCATCCGGCATCCGCGTTTTGTTGACTATTCAACGCCGGTGAGTTGGGCACGGCGTTTTTACGTTGTCGGGTTGGACCAGAACTGGACCCCCGGCACGGATGCGGGCAGGCCGGTGCGCAACTATGAAATCATTCTGCCAGTGCCGGAGGAGGCTGTGCACGACAGCGTGCCGCTCACTCCTTCTCGCGCTGAGCCAATCGTCTACGCACACGTTGGCGTAAGTGCCGCTGACGATAAGTCGTACACCGCCGACGATCCAAAGTGGACTGGTCCCTCGGCAGGACGCGCCGGGAACGAAGGAAAAGTTGGACCAGCAGCCAAGATCTTTCGCGTGCTGCGCGAAGCTCCGCCGGCTCCGCTATTGCCACCCATGCCGGAGCGAGTGTTTGCCACGCGAGTGGATCAAAATGGCGCTTCGTTCTACACGTTCCGTTGGCAGCCGTTGGAACGAACGATGACGCACGTGTTCCGCGCGTTTGACGAGGGCGTGTTTCAGGCCGACTGGGCGCAACGACCGCGGCCCGCGCTCGATCCAACGAAGGTTGAGTTCTTTCCGAGTGAAACGACGGATCCGCGTTGGAACGTAGCCAAGCGCCAGCAAGTAGCGACGGAACTCAATCACTTAAATACCTTCGGACACGATGCGACGGGAACAGCGCAGTCGTTTATTTATTACCGCGCGCTTTCTGCTGACGCGCTGCGAGTGCTGGCAGGGTTGTCAGGCAACGACACGGCGTTCACACAAGTGACGACCGCACCGCTAGATCCCAATGATCAAGCAAACGCTAACCGCCGCGGTCCCGACGATCCGGACAACTTTCAGATCGGCGACCCCGGCAATCCTCTGGCATCCCCTAACTTGCGCGTTTTCATCGACACGCTGGCCGGTCGGACAACCAACCGCCACTTCTATCGCGCCACTTACGTGGACGCCGCTCACAATCAAAGTGCGTTTAGTCTTGCGACACCGCCAGTCCAGGCGCCGAGTGTCGTGCCACCTCGCGCGCCTGTCATTACCAAGTCGATCGCCGGGCACCGGCGAATTACCCTTCAATGGATGTCAAACCGCGAGCTCGATCTGGCGCGATATCAGGTCTACCAAACGGATGAGCCTGCACGAACAGAATCAGTGCAACTAATGACGCTTGTCCACACTGAGCCTGTAAGTCCTGGACCACCTGAGGCGCGGCCGGCGGAAATCGCCTGGACAAACGAACCAGTTCCGGCAGGCACGGACCAGTTCTATCGCCTGGTGGCGGAGGATCATCAGAGTAATACTTCGCAGCCGTCGCCCGTCGTCGTAGCTCGCGCCTTCGATGATTCGCAGCCGGAACCGCCCGCATGGGGACCACCGGTTGCATCGCCAACTGGTCTCCTCCTGAATTTCACCCCGGCGCAACCGTCACATCGATGCTTAATTCAGCGTCGCGAGTCAGAGATCTTGTCAGATGAGTGGATTAATCTTACCCCTTGGCTGGCAGCGGGTACACGGCAACGGAACGACAACACACGCGAAGTAGGTCGAACTTACATCTATCGCATACGCGTGTTCGATCAGGACGGCAGGATCAATAACAACTTCAACGAACTGGTGGTTTGAGCAATGGCATTGTTCAGCATGTTTCTTACCTCCCCGCCGTCTGCAACGCCGGTCGCGAGCGTGTATCGCGAGCAGCGGGCATTTGGGCCCTCCACCAGCACTGAGGCCGGGTTCTCGCCGGCCTTAGTAATGGAGATCGCTGAGTCAGCGCCACCTGCACTTCGAATGGTACGGACCTGCTGTAAGGGATGGTTACAGGTCGTAGGCGTTCAGTCCGGAAGTTCCGAAACTGATCCTAATGCACCGTTGGTTGTGGCCCTTAAACCAATAATCGGCGACACGCTGAGAGAGCTTGGGCAACTGGAGTTGTTCGAGCCGCCACTTTCCTTTATCTACACTGGGCTGGATCCGGCGAGCCTCCGCACTAATCTGATGCCCGTCATCAACGAGACGCCGTACTTCAGTCCAACCGGCACCGCGCTCACACCGGATCAGCGTTGGCAAGGGTTCAGGAGCGGACGAGCACTCAAGATAACGACGATGGGATTCGCGCTTGCGGAGGTGAGCGCCGCAAACCTGTCGAATGGCTTCCGCTCGTTTAGCTTTGCCGCTCGGACGAGCTGGATGCGGGTGCCGGACGCCACGACACCACCGTTGAATTTCCTGGATCCCATAGTTCTCTTCCAACGACTTGTGAATAGGGAATTGATTCCTGCGGCTGAAGCGACAAACTCATGGCTCGAAGTAGTTACAAAGAACCGCGTACTAATTACAGTCCGGAATGAATGGAATTCGCCCCTCACTAACGAGAGCGTACTCGTAACGGATGGGACCACGCAGCACACTGTGCCACTGGCCACAGACCGTGAGGGTACTTTCGTCGCACCTGCGGGCATGAGTGCTTACGGTGTTTCTATCACCGGGCGAAAGCTCACGAGGATCGCGGGTGCTTTTAATCAGATCGAACCCAGACCTGAGTTCAGCACCGTCACGCCGGCTCATCACGTGCTCAGCAGCGTCCGGCCCGAAGACTGGTTTCATGGTCCGGAGCCGGACTTTGACGATCCCACGAAAGTATTGCCGCTCTTTACAGAAAACAACGCTGTGGAGATCTTAGTTGATGGATTACCAACCTTCCGGAGGATGGTATCGGACCTGAGAAAGATTGGTGGGACCACACACTTCTTCCTTTTCACAAACTGGTACATTAAGCACACGTTTGAGTTGGTACCTGGTGTGCCAAGCTCAACTCTGAAGCGGCTGCTTGAGGACATCAATGAAAAAGGCGCAACGATTCGAGCGCTGATCTGGCATCATTTCCTGGGCACCGGCCTGCCTATCGTTGGCCACAATAAACCAACGCATGACTTTATAAACAATCTAATCAATGGGAAATCTCTACTCGACAGCAGAACTCATCATGCCTTTACTCCCCTTCCCTTTGACTTTGTAACCGAAGCACTAGACGAAGACGTCACCGGTCCGATGGGGACGGCGGCCGTCGCACTTGAATCTACTTTAGGGCTTAAACCGTTTCATCCGGGCGCCCATCACTCGAAGACCTCTGTTATTCGCGCCACGGAGGGAACGATCGCCTACATCGGCGGCATTGACTTCAATGCAGACCGGCTTGATGACGCGCGACACGCTCGCCTTCCCGCTGAGAAGCGATTTCACGATGTTCATTCCCGCATAGCCGGGCCGGCGGCGCTCGATTTGGCAAAAGCTTTTGTCGACCGTTGGAATGATCATCCCGAAAATAAATTGACTGACCGGCAGCTTACGATCGCGCCTCCGTCAGCTTGTCCGCCGGGCGAAACCTGCATCGAACCAGTGCCTGCAAACCCAGGCAGAGCAACGTGTATGGTCCAAATAGCTCGCACTTTCGGAGCTACCACACAGGATTACGCCCGCGACGGTGATCGCACGATCTGCGCCACGCTAAAGCAGGCACTAGGCCGTGCAAAGAAATATATCTACTTCGAAGAGCAATACCTCGTCTCGTTGGAGTTGCGAGATGAGCTGTTGAAGGTGCTGCCGCACATCGAACATTTAATTGTGGTAATGGATCATTGGGGTGACGGCGTACTCAGATTCACGAAGGAACAGTTTGCCCGGGCGCGTTTTCTATTCCTAAAGCCGCTACACGATCAATTTAAGGACAAGTTGCACGTCTTCACACTGGTGAAGGACGGAATTCCTTACAAGGTGCACTCCAAGGTCGTCATCATCGACGATGTATTCGCGACGATTGGTTCAGCGAATATGAATCGTAGAGGCTTTACCCACGATACCGAAACAAACGCATTCATCCTTGACGGACAGGTCGTGGGTGGCGTTCGGAAATTTGCGCGTGATCTCCGCGTGCGGCTATGGGCCGAGCACCTGGGATGGATTCCTGGAGGTGATACCAGCAAGCTGTGGCATATCGATAAGGGCATCGACATATTGCTAAACGCCAAAGCTCCGAATGTTCGTCTGCAACTCTACGATTACGAGCGAGGAAAGGACATAGTCCAATCGCCGCAGTGGGACCGTGTCATTGATCCCGACGGATCGGAGCCACCAGCCTAACAAGGCCCGAAGAACCTGATGTCTGAAGACTTTTATTTTCTGGCGCCGATAAGCTCACTGCTTCCGTCTGGGTTGGAGGCCTATCTTCCTCTCGATCCGGAAACAATCACGGCCATCGATGCCAAGGTCTCATATACCGAGGCCAATCTCATTGTTGAGGAGAGCGGTCTCGGATTTGACGCAATGATCGTGATAACAGAGGAACTAAGTATAGAGTTCCCCTGGCTGGCCGGTATGTCACTTGTCATCGGCGGTGGCGCGGGCCCAGGCCGCACCAGTTTCACAGTCGCGGCCTTCGTGAATGACCAGGGTTTCACGTTTGGCATTGACGACATCGAAATTGCGCTTCGGCTTCCGCCTCAGTTGCTTAAGCCTGCCCCGCCGGAAGACGAGGAAGAGGAAGAAGACGAAACTCCTTCGCAAGCGAAGATCTCGATTAAGGGCGGGGTCACGGTAGATCAGAGTTTCAATCTTCAAGTTAAAGGCTTCGATAGGATTTCTCTCTCGCCGGTGATGATCGGCGACACCGGCATCATAATCTCCGCGGATGACGTAAAGCTCGATCTCTCCCCGACAGAGACTATTCCGGAGGTTCTCGCGGCCGGGTTCGATGAAAGCTTCGTGGGCGTTTTTATCGGCAACGCTAAGGTCCGCCTTCCGGAAGGATTGCCGGCTCTCGCCCCGGAAGATCTCGTCCTGCAAAACTGCGCGATCGGCGCCAGCGGTGTCAGCGGTCATCTTTCTGCCCAGTATGCTCCGGCTCTCAATCCCGAAACCAAACGTTACACCGGGCGTGGCGCGAGTGATCTCTTCTCGATACCATTCGCCCTCTTTAACATCGAACTCGAGTTCAAGCAGAACGCGTTCGTACAATCTAGAATTGCCGGCAAATTACTCCTGCCGTTTTTTGATGAATATTGTGACGTCGACATTGGTCTTAATCATGATGGATTGTTGACCGCTCGACTATCCGCTGCCGGCGGTCTCTTCAACTTCACAAAGCGAAACCTGTTTAGCGTGCGACTCGAGAGTATTGCGTTCGAGCTTAGGGACGGTGTGCTTCTGACCAAGGTCGCTGGTGAAGTCACACCACTGGTCGGCGCCGCGCAGGGATTGCAATGGCCCAGCTTTCGTATTAGCGAACTTTCGATCGATTCGAAAGGCAACATTCATCTCGAAGGTGGATGGCTGAACCTGCGCGAGAAGTACATCGTGAACTTCCATGGGTTTCAGCTCGAGATCAGCAAGCTTGGTTTCGGCAACACCGAAGATGGCGGGAAGTGGATGGGTTTCTCCGGCGGTGTGAAGCTCGTCGCGGGGATGCCGGCGGGCGCGTCCGTCGAAGGCTTGCGTATCACGTGGTACGAAGATGGGCGACCCATCAAAATCAGTCTCAACGGAGTACACGTTAACTTCGAAGTACCGAACACGCTGAAGTTCGCGGGCGAAGTCTCTTATCACAGCAACCTGCAACAATTCCGCGGTGCGATCAAGCTGGATCTGATCGCGCTCAAGATGCAGATCGATGCCACCGCTATCTTCGGAATACAACAGGAGGGGCAACCCTATCTCGCGATCTATTTGGCAGCCGAGTTTCCTGCCGGCATCCCGCTGTTCGCAACAGGTCTCGGTGTGTACGGCATGGCGGGATTGTTTGCGCTCAACATGGAACCAAAACGGGCGGCAGGTCAGGAGTGGTACGTGCTGGGTTCCACCACTGACTGGTATCACAGCCCGCCGGTTGGCGTAACAAGCCTCGATAAGTGGGCCCCGCGCACCGGCAGCCTGGCGCTTGGCGCTGGTATCACACTCGGCACGATCGCTGACAACGGTCACACGTTCTCGGGACGGATGCTGCTCGCGATCGTCTTTCCTGGTCCAATTCTATTGATTCAAGGATCCGCCAGCCTTTTACAACCGCGGACCACGCTTGATAAAGACGCAACCTTTCGCGCACTCGCCGTACTCGATGGCCGCGCAGGCACGTTCCTCGTCGGACTCGACGCTCAATATCGTTACGACAAGAATGGAACGTTGATCGATATCAACGGAGCCGCCGAAGGGTTCTTCAA
>Ga0126311_10001062_pt1 | contig 13001 bp, 14 predicted proteins | sample Plot61_FD_92539 | JGI IMG/M metagenome (GOLD analysis project Ga0126311, IMG submission 92539) | Serpentine soil microbial communities from UC McLaughlin Reserve, CA, USA - Plot61 | ecosystem: Environmental > Terrestrial > Soil > Grasslands | place: USA: UC McLaughlin Reserve, Lake County...
CATCGTTGAAAAGTCCCAGCAACAAAGATCCGATCCGATCACGATCGCCTTTCTTGTGCCAGCGAAAGCCGGCAACAACGCAATCGCAGTCGCGCTCGTGTTTGACCTTGAGCATCACGCGTTTGTTCGACTCGTACGTTCCAGCGACAGGTTTAGCCACTACACCATCAAGACCCGCGCCTTCAAAACGACGAAACCAGTCTGAGGCCTTATCGAAATCGCTGGTCACAGGTGTTATGTGTAACGGCGGCTTCGCGGACGACAGCATTGACTCCAGCCGTTCGCGACGCCTGGCAAAAGTTTCGCCCCGCAAGTCTTTCTTACCCTCGCAAAGCAGATCGAAGAAGACGATGGATGCGGGAATCTGTTCTGACAGTAGTTTGATCCTCGAAGCCGCGGGATGAATGCGAAGCTGGAGCGAGTCGAAATCGAGTGCTCCTTTTTGGGCGACGACGACCTCGCCATCGAGCACGCAGCGAGTTGGCAGTTGCTTCAATATCGGATCGATCAACTCGGGGAAATAGCGATTGAGTGACTTTTCGTCGCGGCTCTGAATCATCACTTCTTTGCCGTCTCGGAAAATGAGTGCGCGAAAGCCATCCCACTTCGGTTCAAAAATCCACTCGCCGGCGGTGGGTAGTTGGTCCACGCGTTTGGCAAGCATCGGCAGAATCGGCGGATTTACGGGTAGGTCCATGATCTGTGTAACCTGTTTTGTCCACAGATTACACAGATTAGTGAGTCCGCGGAAGTATCTGGGCGGTATCACTTCCGCGGACTCGTCGTGGCCCCCTCACCAAGGCCACTACTGAGACTGGAGACCTCGGCCTCAAGTCTCAGAACCGGCTGCGCTCAGCAACATATCGCGCGAGGCGCTGAGCACAGCCCGTGCTTGATCGCGAGAAACCATGGGAAACTGGTCGAGAAAAGTGTCCATGGTCTGATCGTCTTCTAAAAACTCAAAAAGCAATTTGATCGGAACCGACGTTCCCACAAAAACTGCGCTGGTTCTGTGCGGGTCGTGATCAATCAAGTCATCAAGCTTCATTACCCTCGCGTGAGCCCCTGAGTCCGCAGAAGCGCCCTCGATGCGCCGCATGCTTCCGCGGACTCCCCTGGCCCGCCACCAGGTTCTCCAAGGCTCGATTCGGTTGTCGATTTTGGCAGTGCTTTACGATGCACTCGTCTTTGACAATAAGCCACGGCCAATGCGCAGCCTACTCTCCCACCCGAACGAGTGATGAGCATCGCCGGCGAGCTTGAGAAAACTCACGGCGGCAATCGCAAGCAGGCACATCCTACTCCCATCAGCGAGTATGTGCAAGTACATTCTTCACGCAACTGGGAGTAGCGGTAGGAGTTAGCCGAATCAATCGAAGCTCAGGCGATCCATCCAATAGTCAGGAACCCGGCGAGAATGCGCTACAGCGATGACGACGATAGTTTGTTCCTCCACCCCGTAAATCAATGAATACGGAAAGCGCGCAAACAAACATCTTCGTATGTCTCGTTCTATTTTAGTCGATGAAAATGGATAAGACTTAACAAGCCGGACAACTCGGTCCAGTTCATCCAGGAAATCCACTCCCTTTCCGTCGACTTGTTCGTTGAACCAGACGACAGCATCATCAATTTCCTGTTGCGCGAGTGTGAGGAACCTGACGTTCACTAACGGTTGTATTTACTCATCAATTCTTCATAAGACACAGTGCTAAGCTGGCCTGCTTTGTAAGCGTTCCAACGTTTTTGAGCCTCAGCAGCCCAAATATGATCTATTTCATCGTCGGGTTTATCGAGGTCGGTGAGGATTGCGTCGAGCACACGCAGTTTTTCTTCTTCGGGCAAAGCTCGAATCTCTGACACCAGCTTGTCTGCATTAGTTGCCATCTCCTCTCCAATATACACGCTAATTAAATATTGGTCACGATAGTGCCTTTCCATAACTTGCGCGAAGCGCGTGTTTGGTAGCATCTTTCTTTCATGGCGAATGACTTTCCGGAGCTTGCGTTTAATCTAACTGCGATTGCGAAGAGCTTTCATAGGCGCGGCTGGTTGATGGGGACGAGTGGGAATTTGAGTGCGGTGGTCCAGCGTGATCCACTCAGGCTGGCGATGAGTCCGAGTGGTGTCGATAAAGGTGAACTTACACCGGATCAGATGCTCACGATCGACGAGAATGCCCGTATCGTGAACCAGGATTTGGGCAAGCCTTCCGACGAGAGTCTGCTTCATATACGAATTGTGAAAGAGCGCGGCGCGGGCGCGGTGCTGCACACACACTCAGTTTGGAATACCATTCTCTCTGATCTTTACGCGTCCGAAGGTGGCGTGATGATTTCCGGCTACGAGATGTTAAAAGGACTTCACGGCGTGCGCACGCATGAGCACTCCGAGTGGTTACCAATAATCGACAACTCTCAAGACATGCCCGCACTCGCCGAGTCGATCGCACAAACACTAAACAAACACCCGGGTGCGCATGGTCTCTTGTTGCATCGTCACGGACTGTATTCGTGGGGAGAAACATTGGCCCAGGCGAAACGACATATCGAGATTCTCGAGTTCCTGCTCGAAACGATGGGACGAACATTACACATCAGAGGTCTTTAAGCATGGCTGTAGTCACGATTGTCAATGAAGACAAAACCCTCACGAGCGCAGAGGAGATCGCTTCAGCCCTCGCCTGTTACGGCATCGACTACGAACGCTGGACACCTTCGCATTCCGTCGCGGATGACGCACCACCCGAAGAGATTCTCAACGCGTACTCGCGCGAAATCGAAGATCTAAAACTACGCGGTGGCTACGTCACTGCCGACGTGATCGACGTCAGTCCTGCGACAGCGGGACTCGACGCGATGCTCGCGAAGTTTAATCGCGAACACTGGCACGATGAAGACGAAGTAAGATTCATCATTGCCGGTCACGGACTATTCCACATTCACGCGACAAACGGCGCCGTGCTGGCAATCGAAGTTGAAGCAGGCGATCTGATTCGCGTACCGCAAGGCACGTTGCATTGGTTCAACCTCTGCTCGGATCGTCGTATTCGCGCGATTCGCCTGTTTCAGGACACGGCCGGATGGACGCCGCATTACACGGAGAGCCGTGTTGATGAAAACTTTACCTCATGATTCGCGCGATCCTGCTCGACATCGAAGGCACCACTACGCCGATCGCTTTCGTCCACGAAGTGCTGTTTCCCTACGCGCGTGAGCACGCAAAAGAATTCCTCGCCGGCAACACTGATGCAGACGACATTGCACGTTTGCGTGCGGAACACGCCGCCGACGTAAACAACGGCGAGCATCCTCCGCCGCAACTAGATGCCTATGTTGAATGGTTGATCGCGCGCGATCGCAAGTCGACTGGACTGAAATCGTTGCAGGGGAAAATCTGGCGGCAGGGTTATCTGGACGGCTCGTTAAAGTCTCAGGTTTATGCGGACGTCGCGCCGGCGTTTGCGCGTTGGCGTGCGCGAGGCTTGAGTATCAATATCTTTTCCTCGGGCAGCGTCCTGGCCCAACAACTTCTGTTTGCACACACGGACGCCGGCGACCTCACGAAGTTTATCGATCAGTATTTCGATACGAATATCGGCAAGAAAGGTGAAGCAGCGAGTTATCGCAGGATCGCTGACGCGTTGAGTTTACGTGCCGAAGAAGTCTTATTCATTTCCGATGTCGTCACCGAACTCGACGCAGCAAACGAAGCCGGCATGGAACCTCTGCTCTCCATCCGCCCCGGCAACCCACCACAGGAAGGTGGGGAGAGATATCGATCGATTCACAGCTTCGAGAATTTAGAACCTTGATGCCACGGGCTTGTCCCGTGGAGTCCTCACGCTTGCCGCTACGTCGCTGCTAGACACAAGCACCTCGCGCAAATTAGAATCCCACAACCTCACAAATGAGACTTTACACTTATCTACCTCACGAGATTCATTTCGCTTTCTGCTATCGTGTCTTCTTCTCGTGGCGAACGTATCGCGCCCTTCCGCTTTCGCCTTTAACAACACTTCAGCGCCGAACGTTGGACGCTTTACTCCAACCTTACAACATTCGTGTGCTCGAGTGCGTTACAAATGCAACTGAGCTGAAGTGCATCGTAAGCCTTCGGCCGATTGAAACGATTTCGGGCTGTGCCAGTAAGTTAAAGGGAAGAGTGAGTAAGTGGCTTCGAGACGAACTTAAGTTAACGGAGCCCGAATTGCTGCTGAGCAAAGGTTATTTTGCATGCACGACTGGCAAGAGCAGGAGCAAAATTGTCGAACGATATTTGAGTTTGCAGGCGAAGCATCATGGCTACTCACACCGCATTCTTCCTCTATTTTCGTTGAGCAGTATCGACTGAGTACGGAAGACGAAGAACGGCTCGCCCCAAATCACGCAATCGTCGTCGCAAAATTTCATTTCGTGTTTAGTACAACTGGACGTAAAGGGATATTTGGATCATCTCAGGGGAAAAGAATTGCCCGAGAATGGATGAAGATTCAGGAAGAACTTCAGTTTGCGTTGCTCAAAGTTTCGTTTGTTTCGGACCATGTACACGTTGCACTTCAGAGTCATCCTGCTGTTTCGCCGGCGACGATTGTAGCGACGTTGATGAATGCGGCTCAGCAGGTTGTGTTGAATGAGTTAATTCAGGCAGGTGTGGATCGTCTCTGGATGAACAGTGCTTATGTGGGATCCTACGGAGATCTGGCACACGCACAGATTCGCAAATACATGGAGAAGTGGAAAAGTAGCAGCAAACGTGAATGCTCCACAGGGCAAGCCCGTGGCATCTGCTCGCTAAGTTTAGACGAAGCGGTTAGCCGCAGCGTGAGACTCCACGGGACAAGCCCGTGGCATCTGTTTTGTGAAACTAAGAAGCGCGAATAGCAAGCGAACGTGAAAACTCCACGGGACAAGCCCGTGGCATCGTCAGATAGATGCCTGAAGAAATCCTAGCCTTTCTGGTCGACTCGGATCGGACCATGCATCAGACGAGACGATTTCCTACACCTTAACGCTTGCACCAGGCAAGGTTTTGTTCATCTCTTTTTCACGTTGAAGTAATAAAAGCCAATGTCTTCGCTCGCACCTCCTTCCTGGCGACCGCTTAATCTGAGTTCGTAATCACCAGACTTAAGGACCGATGCCGGTAGCGTGAGGCTGACGGCGCGTGCTCTACCTCGCGTCCTCGCAGTCAAATTTTCTCTCGTCCAAACTTGCCGGCCCGCGGCCGTGCGAAGTTCCACAGCAAATGTTTTGTACGGCTCGTCCGGATCGATGCCGATCTGCAGGCGCACAAGACGCGAATCGTCAGGCATCGCTAAATGTGCCTTCTCACCACCGCCACGTGAGAGCCCCGGCAAAAGAATCAGCGAGGCAACGACTGGTCGCGGCGCGGGGGACGTTTCATCTCCAGTTTCACTAAACTGGCGCAGCGACTCGTCACTCTGCTCGCGTTGTTGTTTCTCCTGAGCGAGCTGTGCATTCAGTTCCTCGTTGCGGCGGTGCTCGGCTTCTACCTGTTGCTGTAATTCGTTTTTTTGCGTCTGATTCTGCGATTGTAGCTGTGCGAGTTGATTGCGCAGTCGCATTGTTTCCCCGAACAGCCACACACCGCCCATCAAAAAGAACAACATGCCCCCAACCATTGCAAACTTCAGTGCAGGATTAAGTCCAACAAAAAATGCGTAAAGCGAGTCGCGCCAGGTCCACTGTGCCGGCTGAGAAATTACGGTCCTTTCCAACGCGACTGGCACGCGTGCGAGGGCTTTCGCAAATTCCACGCGCTTGCGGCGCTCAGCCGAGGCGAGGAACCGGCTTTCGAACTTCTGCCGCTCGGCTTGGGAAAGTTCGCGCCGCACGTAGTCATCAATAAGGTCGTTTTCGACCGCCGTGACCAGCGCGAGGTATTCCTTATCTGCAAACGCGCGGTCCTCAATCTCGACCTGCTGTTCTTCAGGCAAGTCGCCGAGCAGGTAGCGCGCGATTAGTTTTTCGTTGTTAGCGTCTGCTGCCATACCACTCCCAAAAGGTGCCGCCACTGGGATTTACGATTTTTAACTTTTCATCAGAACAATCAAAGCGGGGATCTTCCACCTATGAGTGGCAGAATCCGCGATTTCATCACATAGACTTTTTTACGCCCGGCTCAGACACTCTTCGACGCAGCTCTGGAGCCTCTCTCGTAGTCGTAAGGCTCGCATTCTCAGTGTGTTAACCGGCACTCCGAGACGGTCGAGCAGCTTTTTCCGGTTCTGGATCTTTTGCCCCTTCTCGCCCTGGTAGTACTCAAGAATCAGCTCGCGATTGTCAGGCGACAGGCTCTGGAGACAATCGTGCAAGCAGGTGAGACGATCTTCACCGTCGTCAGCGGCAACATAAACCTCGCTGGCCGTGCCGATTTCATTCAGCGCCGTCTGCTCACGCTGCCGGCTCTTTATGATTTCGAGCAGTAAAAGCCGCGCGACTCCCATGGCATAACCCGCCGGGTTGAGAATCGCTTCACCCTCGTCGATCTTTCTGGCGATTCGATTGAAGGTTTCGTCGGCGTGATCTTCGGGAAATGAGCAGCCGCGCCACACGAAGAAACGGGTGAGATTGCTTCTGATCTCCAGGTACTTTTCGCCGCCGCTGTCGCGATCGCCTCCGAGCGCAACCAGCAGCCGATCGAACGCGTCCTGGGTCAGTGTCCACTTTTGTCGAGCGTGGTCCTGCCCGTCAGGCATTCTGTTGGCCCAGTCAGAACGAGATTTAACGAATCACTAACGCTTAATGTTTGATAGCGTCGTAAAGCTGTTTCGCCAGGTCCGCGTCGAGACCCTTCAACGTCTCATACTGGGCCATCGCCGCGGGTTTGTCGTGTATGGCAACGTATGTGAGAGCGAGATTGAAATACGCCTGCGCGAGGTTAGGTCGTAGCTTGATGACTTCTTTATACGACTCAATCGCTTCCGAGTAGCGCCCCGCGTTATACAGGGTGAGCCCCAGGTTGAAATGAGCAGATGCGTTCTTCGGTTCGATCTCCGATGACTTCTTGAGCGCCGTGGCGGCTTCGTCGTAACGCTTCAACCCGTTGTAAGCGTTACCGAGATTTTTGTAGGCGTAGGATCGAACCTCGTTTCGTTCCTGGAATCCGAGTTTGTAAGCCTCACCAGTTTCGCCGAGGAGTTTGATTGCCTGTTGGCTGGCCTCGACTGCTTCCTGAAATTGATTGTTATGGTTGTAAGCGAAGCTGAGATTGTTGTAGACGTCAGGACTGTTCGGGTCGCGTTTCAAAGTTTCTTTGTAGAGGTCGATGGCTTCGGGATAACGGTTTAGGCGCGCAAGTGAAAACGCGAGTGGCAAGTAGGCGCCGTTGTAATCCGGCTTTACTTTGATCGCTCTCTGATATGCGTCGACAGCCTGAGCAAACTTGCCCTGGTCCACATAAACATTTCCCAAACCCGCGAAGGCGCGTGCATCGTTGGGAGCAATCTGCGCGGCCAGTTGATACTGCTGCTCGGCCTCTTCGTAACGCGGCTTTGGAGCGCTTCGAGCTGCATTGGCGCGCGCGATAATCGAATCCTGCTGTCGGACGGTCGGTTTCTTCGTCTGCTTAACACGACCGCCACCGGTTGCGCCGCCGCTATTCACCGACGGATTTTGCGGCGCCCGGAAAATCAGGGCCGCACCACCGGTGATGTCACGCGTCAGGCTGCCGCCCCCTGTAATGTCCTGAGCAGTCACACAAACAGCAGCCGTAAAAGCCAAACAGCCGAGCCAGAAAAGACGTTTTCGCATGCGCCAGTACCTCTCCTTCGCATGCAGATTACAACTCATTAACGGCCCATAACACAAGCTAGCTCGGGACTCGCGACCCGAACCTTGTGTGGGCCATTCTTTTCCTTGAGCAAGCGACGGAGCTTCATGCGTGCTTTGTGCAGTTGCGATTTCGAGGTGCCGACAGCACATCCCAAAATCTTTCCGATCTCCTCATGCTCGTATCCTTCAACGTCGTGCAGAATGAGGACGGCGCGATAACCGGGCGACAACTGCCGGATTGCTTCATCAAGTGCGATCCGATCGACGACCGACATCCGGGCGTGGTTCTGAGTCCCAAGCACGATTTGCATTGGAGTTGTGCCATCTTCTGTTGTCCGTTCTTTGCGTACTGCGGTTTTGCGAAAGTGCATGAGCACTTCATTGACTGTCATCCTGTGAAGCCAGGTAGTGAACGATGAATCTCCGCGAAAAGTCTTGAGCTTGCGAAACAGTTGAATGAAAACGTTCTGCGTCAGGTCTTCAGCGTCTGACGCGCTGTGCGTCAGGCGAAAGCAGAGGCTGTACACGCGCCGGTGGTGTAGCCGGTAAAGTTCTTCAAACGCGGCGGCGTCACCAGCAGCAGCAAGTTGTATGTTTTCATCAATCATCACGGCCACAGAGGCAAGACCTGCGCTTGCGCATCGAACACCCCCCGGAATCCAACGCACACATGCTTGCAAGGCATACACAGGTCTTGCCTTCACGATGAAGGATAGTGGACCAGGCTTGTGGCAGTCATAAACTTGTCATGAATGTTGAGTAATGTTTCGGTAATGCGCGTGAGGAAAGGTCTGAGGATGTCGCGGGCTTGCCCCGTGGCATCTTTACTTAAGGTCGTCGAGCTGGAGACCGATGGGATTGGCGCCGATTCCCTTGAGGCCGTCTATGACGCGGGTTACCTCGCCGTAAGGAATGTTGCGTGGGGCTTTGATAAAGACTGTTTTCTGAATGCGCTCTCGCTCGGAAAGATCGAAGCGCGTGAGCATGTCGTCCCGGTAGACGTGATTTGCGAGTCGATCATAAAAGACTTCCCTCAGTTTCAAACTGAGCGGCGCCATATCATCGACCGTTCCCATATCAGTCAAGGAGTTGAGCATCAAGGTTCGATCAGGTTGGATCGAAACCACGAGTGTGTGCGGATTAGGATTAACATCCGGAGTATTATGCGGCGGCGAAGGCAGTTTGGTCTCGAAGCGATGCGGCTTGAGGGGCGCAGCGACCATGAAGATGATCAAAAGAACGAGGAGGACATCGATCAATGGAGTAACGTTGATAACCGGCGTCGCGCCTTTGCCTTCACTCATCTGCATTCCTCCTGCGAAGAGTGCAGATTTAGACACGCAACCGATTAAAAGGTTCCCGAAGAAACTTCAGCGTGTGTTGCCTTTGGGGAAAAGGACGCGGTAGCTGCGGGTTTTGTACTCACTTCACGTCCTTCAAGCCGTCAATGATCACCCGGGCAACGGTGGGAATGATTTCGCGTTCGTTCGCATGGCTGGTCGTAAACGTTGCGAGTACAAACTTCGCGCCGTCAGGCGCCTCGATGTAAGCGACGTCGTGTCGCGTGGTGCTGGTCCAACCGGCTTTGGACCAGAGACGAAAACCGGCGCGACCTTGCAACGCGATGCCTGTGAAGCCGTGCCCCTGGTCGTCCGGATCGGCGCTTTGACCGGTGTAGTCTCGCTTCAGCAGATCCATCATTGCTGCTGTGCGCGTCGCGTTTGCAGCCTTGCCCGTCACGATCTCCATCATCAAGCGCGCGGTGGCGTCGGTAGTGAGCTTGTTGCGGTTCTCACCGTTTGGACCACGTGAGACACGCTCGCGCCCGTAAGCGTCTTCGCAGAACGTCTTCTGGTTTACGTTGATGCCCGTGTAACCAAGTGAAGAGAAGTAACGATTGACGGCGTTGCGCTGGTATTGCCACACCTCCATCTCTTTCGGCGGCAGTTCGTAGCCGCCAGTGGTGTGCGTGAGCACGTCAACCACGTATTGCGTGGCTTCGTTTGAAGAGTCGACGATCATATCGCGCACCGCGCGCGTCAGTTCAGGTGTCTGCTCGATCTTCTTGTCTTCGAGCCAGCGCTGAACGGCGACGAGATAGAAGAGTTTCACTACGCTCGCGGGATAGATTCGTTCGTTACCGTGAAAGCTTGCGGTGGCCGAACGCTTTGTATCGCGTAAGTCTATGAGAGTGATGAAGAGTTCGTTCTCCTGAAGTTTTTTATCGGCAAAACGATCGAGAGTTGTTTTTGCAGCGCGGTTGACGAGATCCTGTAAAGACGTTTGTTGTGCTGAGATCGAAGTTGTGATCGCTAAGATTGCGAAGAGTATCTTGATCATGCGCAAAACGTATAACACAAGATTACACAGATTAGACGGATTTTGTTATAAGCATTGCGTGCAGAAGACACCTGAGGCGGACCTGGTCCGTGGCATTCGGCGCTGGGACCTCGTCGCGCTCACGATCAACGGCATCATCGGCGCCGGAATCTTCGGTCTCCCTTCAAAAGTTTACGCCTTAATCGGGACTTACAGTCTCATCGCCTTCGTAGCGTGCGCGCTCTTTGTCGCGCTGATCATACTTTGCTTTGCGGAGGTCAGTAGCCGGTTTGAAGAAACGGGTGGTCCATATCTCTACGCGCGCGAGGCATTTCAACCGGCAGTCGCTTTTGAGATCGGCTGGCTCTTCTGGCTCGTCCGTATCACTGCGTTTGCCGCCAACTGCAACCTGCTGATCAACTACCTGAGTTTCTTCTGGACACCAGCGACATTGCCAAACTGGCGAGCAACGATCGTCGTGCTGGTTGTCGTAATGCTGGCGATCGTAAATTTGCTCGGGATACGGCAAGCAGCCATCGTCAGCAACCTGTTCACCGTCGGTAAGCTCGTGCCGATCATTATCTTCATCGCGGCGGGCCTCTTCTTTCTCAACCCGCAAGCATACGCTCCTGGTCCAGCTCCAACCACAGCCGCTTTCTCGCAATCCGTCTTGTTGCTTGTATATGCGTTTACGGGCTTTGAGATGGCTACCATTCCGGCCGGCGAAATACGCGACCCACAGCGAAGCCTGCCTCGTGCACTGCTGATCGCAACCCTTGTGGTGGCGGTTCTTTACATACTGATTCAAGTGGTTTGCGTCGGAACGTTGCCGGGCCTGGCTCAATCTCAGAAGCCGTTAGCTGATGCGGGTTCGCAGTTTCTTGGCGCAGCGGGCGGTGCGATCATCTCGGCCGGAGCGGTCGTTTCGATCACGGGTAACCTGAACATTCTGTTGCTTTCGGGATCGCGTCTTCCGTTTGCGATGGCGGAACAGAAACAGTTGCCCGCATTTATTGGGAGCATTCATGGAAGATTCTTCACGCCTTATGTCGCGATTCTGATTACGGCGGCAATCATGCTGGTCTTGACGTTGAAGAGTTCGTTCCTTGCGGCGTTGACGATTAGCGTCATTGCGCGTCTGTTTACTTACGGCGCGACCTGCCTCGCGCTGCCGCTGTTTCGCGCGCGACGAGAAGCGCCGGCAGCGTTGTTTCGATTGCCGGGTGGGACGGTGATTGCGATACTTTCCATGGTATTGATCGTCTGGTTGCTGCTGCACAGCACGTTGGCCGAAGCGAAAGCCGCAGCCGCCGCGGCCGCCGTCGGTCTAATAATCTATTTTGTTTATTGGCTCTATTCGAGACGTGGATAATCTGGTAGACAATTTGAGCGCGATTGTCGGGCGCGGGAACGTTCTCTCCAAACCCGACGAGCTACTCGTCTACGAGTGCGACGGTCTGCCGCAACACAAGTATCGCCCGCGCGCGGTGGTCTTCCCTTCTTCGACTGAAGAGACCGCCGCCGTCATGCGCGAACTCGCGCAAGCTAACGTTCCTTTCACACCACGCGGCGCTGGCACGGGACTCTCCGGCGGCGCACTCGCACTCAACTCCGGCGTCGTCATCGAAATGGCGCGCATGCGCAAAATTTTGTGCATCGATGTTGAGAATCGTATCGCAGTGGTCCAACCGGGTGTTGTTAACCTGCACGTGTCGCGGGCAGTTGCGCCTTATGGTTTGTACTACGTTCCTGATCCCTCAAGTCAGCCGAGTTGCACTATCGGCGGCAACATCGCGGAAAGTGCCGGTGGCATTCACTGTCTGAAGTATGGAACGACAACGGATCACGTACTCGGCTGCCGCGTTGTGCTTGCAGGCGGTGAGATTGTCGATCTCAGTGTTGATTCAGCCGGCTACGATTTAACGGGGACGTTTATCGGTTCGGAGGGGACGTTTGGCATCGCCACTGAAGCGACGTTGAGGTTGGCCCAGGCGCCGCCCGCGGTGCGTACGTTGCTCGCCGAGTTTGGTGAAGTCAACGATGCGAGTCACGCTGTCTCAGCGATCATTGCCGCCGGCGTCATGCCCGCCGCACTCGAGATGATGGACCGCGAGATTATTCGCGCTGTCGAAGCGAGTGTGTTTGCGGCCGGACTCCCGCCCGACGCCGGCGCCGCGCTGCTTATCGAATTAGACGGCATCGAAGCGGGGCTCGACGACGAAGCGCAAAAAGTGACGAGCATCTGCATGGAATACGGCGCGCGCAATTGCCGCTACGCGCGTGACGAAGCGGAACGGAAGAAGCTCTGGGCCGCGCGCAAAGGCGCGTTCGGAGCGATCGGACGTATCTCGCCTGATTCGATGATTCAGGATGCAGTGGTGCCGCGTTCAAGACTGCCGGAAGTGCTCGGGGCTGCTTACGACATCGCGACGCGATATCAACTGAAGATCGCGAATGTCTTTCACGCGGGCGACGGTAATCTGCATCCGCTGATCTGTTTCGACTCTCGTTTTCCGGACGAAGTTCGACGTGTGAAAGAGGCGGGTCGTGAGTTAATGGAAGTTTGCGTACGGGCTGGCGGGACGATTACGGGCGAACATGGTGTCGGCCTCGATAAACGCGAACTGTTGCCACTCGTGTTTTCCGATGCAGACATGAGTGCGATGTTGCGTGTGCGCGCGGCGTTCGATCCGCTGGGACTCTGTAATCCGGGAAAGATCGTGCCGCTGTTGCGTGGCTGCGGTGAGGCGAAGGCGATCGCGACTGAAGTGCCGGAACCCGCCGAAGTACAAATACATTCCGGAACACGGATCAACACGGATGAAAACCACGGATTGTCACTGGCGCAGATTGTGGGTGATGCGCATGTCACTTCGCAGGATGGAA
>Ga0126311_10001063_pt1 | contig 12999 bp, 7 predicted proteins | sample Plot61_FD_92539 | JGI IMG/M metagenome (GOLD analysis project Ga0126311, IMG submission 92539) | Serpentine soil microbial communities from UC McLaughlin Reserve, CA, USA - Plot61 | ecosystem: Environmental > Terrestrial > Soil > Grasslands | place: USA: UC McLaughlin Reserve, Lake County...
CGAGGATCAGCGGAACGAACAGCCCGGCGCCGCCGAGTCGCCGCTCGGCGAAGACCGCGATCGCCAACGTCGCGATCGTCGCCGCGGCTGCTGCCAGCAGCGACTCGACCCAGTAGCCCCGGAGTCGCTGACGAAGCGTGAGCATCGCCGGCTCCGGCGCTAGTGACGTGCGCGCCGACGAGGCACGTCCGGCAGTGCGTCTGCGGTCTCTGCGAGCCCCGGATCGGCCGGGCCGTAGACCTCGTAGCCGCTGCGCCCTGGCGCACGCACGCCGGTCACGACGAGCCCGACCGGCTGGAGCATGTGGCGGTCGAGAATCGAGCGCGCTCTCTGCACCTGATCACGCGTCGTGTACCCCAGCCGCGAGACAAGCAGCGCTGCATGGATCGCCGGGTTGTTGAGCAGCACCTGCGCGTCGGCCACCGGGTTGAGCGGGGGCGCGTCGATCACGACCATCGCGTCGTCCGCGGCGAGATCGCCCAGCAGCGCGGAGACGGCAGGTGAGCCGAGCAGCTCCGACGGGTTCGGCGGCAGCGTTCCGGCTGGCAGCAGCGAGAAGTTCGGCAGCTGCGGGAACGGCTGCACCAGCAGGTCATGCAGGTCCTCACGGCCGGTCAGCGCGGTCGTGATCCCACGGTGCGGATCCACTGCGAAGTGATGCGAGAAGCTCGGCTGACGCAGGTCGAGCTCCACCAGCACGACACGGCGACCCGCCAGCGCGATCGCGTGCGCGAGGTCGATCGAGACGGTCGACTTGCCCTCGCCCGATACGGCGCTCGTGATCAGCAGCGTGTCGAGCTGGCGCGTGACGGCGACGAAGTCGAGCGCGCTGCGCAGTATCCGGTAGGGCTCGAGCGAGCCGATGCGGTCGTCGGCGCGGCGATGCTTGAAAGCGTTCGGCGGGACGGTTGCGAGCACCGGCAGCCGGTAGGCGCGTTCGAACGCTTCGACCGAGTTGACGCGGCGATCGAGCGACTCGAGCAGGAACACGAGCGCGCTGGCGAGCGCGAGCCCGACAAGCAGGCCGAGGATCGCCGTCGTCTTGAGCGTCGCGCCGCTCGGAGTGTCGGGCGGGCTCGCGCGCGTGATGATCTGCAGCCCGCCATTCGCGATCGCACGCAGCTCGTCGAGTCGCTGGCTCGACGCCTGCAACGTGGAGCGGTCGGCGGATTCGACGGGGAGCGCATCGATCTGGCGCTGCAGGTCACTCTGCGCCGCATCGATCGCGTCGAGCTGCTGCTGCGTCTCGGTCGCGAGGTACTGCTCGGCGAACGCGTTCGCCAGCCGCGCCGAGAAGATCGGGCTGGTCGTCGAGGAGGTGATGTTGATGACGTTCGCGTTCGGTGCGGCTTCGACGTCGACCGCGCTCAGCAGCGTGTCCGGCGTCGCATCCGTTCTGAGCTGCCGTCTCACGGCCTGTGCGACGTCGCGCGAGGAGGCGATCAAGACGTTCGTGGCGGCATCGCGCTCGGGGTCGCCGCTGCCGCGGCTCACCTGCAGCGCCTGCTCGGTCAGCGTCGTGTTGTTGAAGGCGACGCTGGAAGTCGACTCGTAGCTGCGCGTACCCGTCTCGTAGCGGGCGATCGCGGCGATCATGCAGGCGAGCACGACGCCCACGATCAGCAGCCAGCGGCGGCGCAGCACTTCGAGGAAGACCGAGAGCGTCTCGCGCTCCGTGCCGCCCGTGGCGAGATCGGTCGCGGAAGGGGTCACGTTGCCCGCCATCCGAGATCAGAGTCCGTGCACATCTACACGATGCTACTTTGCGGCGCCGTCGTCTCGATTGGCCGTGGCCGCATTGGCATCCAGCCGTCCTTGCACGTCCATGTACAGCGCGGCCGTGCGCTCGGCGATGGCGTCCCACGAGAAGCGCTCGTCAGCGAGCGCGCGCGCGGCTGTGCCGCGGGCGCGGCATGCCTCGCGCCCGTCCGCCGCGATCGTCCGCAACTGCTCCGCCAGCGCGTCGGGGTCGGCGCGCGCGCAGAGCCAGCCGGTCTCGCCGTCGACGACGTACTCCGGCAGCCCGCCGACGGGGTAAGCGACGACCGGGCAGCCGTAGCCGTAGGCGAGCAGCAGCACGCCGCTCGCGCTCGCTTGGCGGTAGGGCAGCGCCGCGACGTCGGCGGCCGCGAACAGTCGGCCGGCCTCCTCCGCCGGTACAAACCCCTCGCGCACGACGAGGCGGCCGGTGAGGCGCGCGTCGTCGCGCAGGTCGGCGACCTCCGCGAGCGCGCCCTTGTCCTCGCCCGCGAGCACGACCCGCACCTCGGGCACGTCCGCTGCCGCCAGGAGCAGGTCGCGCACGCCCTTGTCGGAGCGCAGCTGGCCGAACAGCAGCACGACGGGCTCGTCGTCGCGCGCCCCGAGCTCGGCACGCGCGGCGAGCGGATCGGCATCCGGCGCGCCGCGGCGAGCGAGGCCGCCGTACTCGCCGTGCGGGATCACGACCGCCTTCGCCGCTGTCGCGGGCGGCAGCGCACCGCGGTCGTGTTTGGCGTGGATCACCAAGCGGTTGGCGCAGCGGTCGGCGAGCGCGCGCGAGCGCGCATAGGCGCGCTCGCCGCGGTCGAAGGTGTTGTGCGGTGTCCACACGAACGGGCGCCGCGCTGCCCGTACGAGCAGCGCCTGCAGCGCGCCCAGCGGCGGCCACTCGCCTCCCTGCACGTGCACGACGTCTGCTCTGCGGGCGAGGCGCAGCAGCGGCGCGTTCGCGGTCAGATGCGTCGCACCGTTGACGGCCTTGGACAGCCGTGCGCGACGGATCGCGCGGCCGAGGGCAGTGCGCCCCCGCACGTACGGGAAGAGTGCGTGCAGCGCGACGCCGGGAGCAGAGGGGTACCGATGGTCGCGCGCGGTCGCGACGTCGACCTGCCAGCCGGCCCGCGCGAGTGCGGCCGCCAGCTCAGCGGTGTAGTCGGCGACACCGCCGACCCCGCCCTCCTCGACCAACACGACCCGCGGCACGCTCATGCGCGCGGAGGCTATCGCCCGCCGGCGTCAGCCGGTCGTGCCGGCTCTGTAGTGCGCCGCGACCTGCGCTGCGCTGAGCACCGCGCCGTAGACGGCGGGCTCGTCGATCGCGCCGTTGAAGAACTCGCTGCTGCCGTCCCACGACCCGATCATCAGCGCGTTGCCGTTCGTGGTGGCCGAGCCGGAGAGCGCGATCGAGGCGACTTGTGTGCCGTTGACGTAGAGACGCTGTGTAGAACCGTCAAAGGTGCCGACGACGTGGTAGGTGCCGCCGGCGACGATCACGCCGGACGGTGTCTGGAGGCGGCGGCGAGTGCCGCTTTGGATGATCGTGAACTCGAGTCTGGGGCCGTTGAACTGCAGCGAGTAGGACTCGGCCTTCGTCATGACGGACCGGAAGACACCGGAGGACGGCAGGCTCGTGGGCTTGATCCAGGCCTCGAGCGAGACTCTGCTCGTGAGCTGCAGGCCGGCGGAGGACGGCACCGAGACCCGTCCGGAGCTGCCGTTGAACGCGACGGCCCGGTTGACCATGTCGGTCGCCAGCAGGGAGGGCTGGTTCAGGATGAAGCCGCCCGTGTACGTGCCCGCGCTGCCACCCGCGACCTGGTTCGCGGCCGTCGTGCCGGACGTCTCGCCGAGGCGCCACCAGGCGACCGGTGTGTCTGTGCCGATCACGCTCGCGTAGGACGCGGGCGGCGGCGCCGCCTGCGTCGCGGCGGAGGCGACCGGCGACCACGCCGAGCCGTTGCTCGCGTCGACCGCTCTGACGCGGTACCAGTAGGTCGTGCCGGCGGCGAGGCCGCTGTCCGCGTACGACTGGACGTTTGCGCCGAGCGAGATCGACGTCGGCGCGCTGAACGCCGAGTCGGTGCTGCGCTGGAGCACCTGCGCCGTCTCGGCGCTCGCGTTGTCGGCCCACGCGAGGCTGATCTGGGACGACGAGACGGGCGTCGCCGTCAGGCCGCTCGGCGTTCCGAGGGGGAGTTGCGAGGCGGCGAAGTGCGCGGCGACCTGTGCCGCGCTGAGCGTCTTGTTGTAGATGGCGGCCTCGTCGATCGTGCCGACGAAGAACTGCTGCGCGCCGTCCCACGAGCCGATCCGCACGCCGCTGATCGTGACGTCGGTGGCGCCGGTGAGGGCCGCGGAGGCGACCAGTCTGCCGTTGACGTAGAGGCGCTGGGTCGCGCCGTCATAGGTGCCGACGACCTCGTATGTGCCGCCGGCGGCGATCGTGCCGGCGGGCGCCTGCAGGCGCCGGTTGACGCCGAGTTGCAGGAGCGTGAACTCGACTGTCGGCCCGTTCAGCTGAAGCGCGTAGGAGCCGGTCTTGGCGATGATCGAGCGAAGGCTTCCGGCCGCCGGCAGGCTCGTCGGCTTGACGAAGGCCTCGACGGTGACCGGGCCGGTGATGTCGAGCGAGCCCGACTGTCCGACGCGCACGTCGTCGCCGGCGCCGTCGAAGCCGACCGCGGAGTCCACCTGGTCGGTGCCGAGGAGGCTCGCGGCGCCGAGCGTCGGCGGGCCGTTGTACGTGCCCGGGTTGGCGACCGTGATGTCGCCGGCGATCGTCCCGCTCGTCTCGCCGAGCCGCCAGTAGGAGACGGGCCGGTCGGCGATCACGCTCGCGGCGTAGGAGGCGGCCGCTGGCGTCGAGACCTGGGCGACGTTCGAGTACGCCGACGAGGTCGCGCCGTTGACGGCCTTCACGCGGTACCAGTAGGTCGTTCCGGCCGCCAGGGTCGTGTCGGAGTACGACTGCTGGCCGGCCGCGAGCGCGATCGACGTCGGCGACGTGAACGACGAGTCGGTGCTGCGCTCGAGCACCTGACCCGTCTCGCCGACCGAGTTGTCGAACCAGCCGAGGTCGACCTGCGAGGGCGATCTCGCCGAGGCCGTCAGCCCGCTCGGGGCGGAGAGCGACGCGGCGCTCGCCGCGTCGTAGTGCGCTCTCACCTGCGTGGCGTTCAGCACCGTGCCGTAAACGGCGGCCTCGTCGATCGTGCCGTTGAAGAACTCCTGTCTGCCGTCCCACGAGCCGATCACGATCGGGTTCGTCGTGACGGTCGCGCTGCCCGAGAGGGCGGCGGAGGCGACCTGGGTGCCGTTGACGTAGAGCCGTTGGGTCGTTCCGTCAAACGTGCCGACGACGTGGTAGGCGCCGCCGGCGACGATCACGCCGGAAGGCGTCTGCAGGCGGCGGCGGGTGCCGCTCTGGATGATCGTGAACTCGAGTCTCGGACCGTTGAACTGCAGCGCGTAGGCCTCGGCCTTCGTCATGACGGAGCGGAACACGCCGGTGGCAGGCAGGCTCGTCGGCTTGATCCACGCCTCGAGCGAGAGTCTGTTCGTCGCGTTGAAGGCCACCGCGGCCGGAACTCTCACGTAGCCGGTCGAGCCGTTGAAAGCTGCCGCCTTGTCGGTCTCGGTCGGGACGAGCGCGGGCTGGTTGAGCGTGACGCCGGTGGCGCTGTACGCGCCGTTGTTCGCGCCCATCTGATCGACGGCCGCGGTGCCAGAGGCGTCGCCGAGACGCCACCAGCCGACGGGTGTGTCGGCGGCGACCGCTCTGCCATATGCAGAGGTCGGCGGCGGCGGGGGCGTCGGCGGGTCGAACGAGATCGTGTCGGTGATCTGCGGACTCCACTTGCCGCTGTTGTCCTGGAACAGGACGCAGACGGTGCGCGACCCGGTCGCGTTCGAGCCGCCCGTCGACGGGTCGGTGAGGTCCCACGAGATCGTCTGCGGTATCGAGCCCGACGACGTGTTCGTGTAGCTCTTCCAGGTGTTGCCGTCGTTGGAGACTCTGATCGCTCTGACGCCGCTGACGTCGTCGCGGCCGAGCACGTCGAGGCTGACGGCGCCCGTGCTGGTGCTTCTGTCGACATGGTTGACCGTGACCGTGCCGCTCGGTGCGTCGCTGTCGGCGATTCTCCCGCCCGAGACGACGAACGTCGTGATCGACGAGTTGTCGGTCGAGCCCTCGCGTGCGTTGTCGGCCTTGCTCGAGCTCTCGTAGACGAGGTTCTGCGGGTCCGAGACGGAGCGCAGGACGTAGGTGCCGTCGGCGAGCGTCCCTTGGCCGAGGTCGATCCACTGCTCGAAGCGGTAATAGTCGTACGTGTCGCCCCAGCCTGAGGAGAGACCCTGCGCGATCACGTTGTTTCTGTTGGGCATGCAGGCCGCCGGCGGGTATGCGGAGGGCCACACAGCGGCGAAGACCGACGTGACGAACTCCTCGTCCTCGACGCAGCTCGTCGTCTTCTGGCCGACGAGGTCAGGTCTGCCGACCGTCTCGCCGCTGGCGACCCAGGTGTCGTACGCCGCCTTCGTCCACAGCTCGTAGCCGCCCCAGTGGTCGAAGTGATAGTGGACGTGGACCGGGTGGTAGTAGAGCGTGCTGCCCGACAGCGGGATGTCGACGTAGCCGCCCTGGTCGTCGTAGATCCGCTGGTAGGCGGGTCCGGACGGCGGGTTGAGGCTCGTGTTGATCGTCGCGCGGATCTCGACCGGGCCCTCGCCGACGTTGTAGACCGTGTTCGAGAAGCGCAGCACGTTGCGCAGGTCGCCATGCGAGTCGGCGCTGACGTCGGTGCGATCGAAGCGCAGCTCGCGCGGCGGCAGCGTTCTCATGTTCGGGTAGAGCAGGTTCGCGGCATGGGCGGCCGCGGGGCTCGCGAGCAGGAACGCGAAGATGAGGGATGTCAACAGGCGTGGACGCATGTGCGAGGGGGCCACGATGGTAGCCCTTTCGGGGCCTGTCAAGGCGTGGCTGGACGCCTTGGACAGAGATGGACGCACATGCGCTCTAGCGCTCAGCGTCCAGACCGCCGCGCGCCGACCACGAGGCGCTTGACCCGCCGACCGCCCACGTCCCACGCAGCCGCCAAACCTGGGGCCGGGTCACGCGGATCGAGCAGACCGAGCTCGCGCGCTCTCAGGTAGGGCCGCAGCAGGCGCAACAGCCGCCCGGGCCGGCGCCACACCGGGACCTCCCGCAGTTGCGCGAGGATGACGCGCGCGTCGAGCAGCGGCACGACGATGCCGACGCCGGCGCGCGGCACGGGCGCCGGCCCCAGCTCGCGGCCGGCGAGCGCGGCGATGACCCGTGCGCTCGCGTCGGCGCCGCACGCGTCGCCGAGTCCCCACTGCGCGGGAATGCGCACGTTGACCTCGATGAACCAGCGCTCGCCCGTGTCCGGATGGCGCTTCGCCTCGACGCCGGCGACGCCGACGAAGCCCGCCGCGTCGAGCACCGCTCTTGCCAGCGCGGTCGTCTCCGGCAGCGGGGCGGAGAAGCCGACGGCCGTCGCGCCGAAGCCGGGTGGCTCCTGGCGCAGCTTGTGGCAGCCGAAGGAGAGCGGGTAGCTGCCGTCGGCGAGCCGGATGACGATCGCCTCCTCGACGTCGTCGTCGCCGCCGGGGATGTACTGGCACAGCAGCATCCCGACGCCGTCGCGCAGCGGCTGCTCGAGCAGCCGCGCGGCCGCCGCCGTGTCCTCGACGACGAACACTCGCTCCTCGCCGTAGCGGAGTCGCCACTCGTGTGAGAGCACCGGCTTGACGACGCACGGCCACGGCGCCTCGCCGGCCAGCTCGTCGAGCTCCTCGAGACCGCGCACGACCTTCGTCCACGGCACGTTGACGCCCGCGCGCCGCGCGATCGCGTCCGCCGTCTCCTTGTCCATCAGCGCGAGGTGCCCGGCGCCCGAGACCTCGAATGCGCGTGCGTTCGCCGGGACGCGGTCTGCCCGCTTCGCGAGCAGCTCGCTGGCGCGGTCGGTCGCCGGCACCAGCACCAGCTCGTCGCTCGCGGCCGCGAGCCGCTCGATCGCCGCGAGCCACGGCTCGCCGTCGGGCTGGAACGACGCGACCACGCGCTCGACGCCACGGCTGTACAGCTCCCACTCGTGGCCAGGCGCCGTGAGGACCGTCACGCGCGCGCCCGCGCGCACCATCGCGCGCGAGAGCGCCAAGCCCGAGCTGTGCGGCTCGATCACGACGACGTGGGGCCAGGCGCTCACCGGGGCGGGGTCCTACGCGGGCGTCGCAGCAGGCGACGGAGCCGGTCCTGGCGCTCCTGGGGCAGCCTGTGCGCCAGTCTGCGGGCGGCGAAGCGCAGATGCTTCGGGGCCAGCCACAGGCGGATCAGCGGATAGCGGCGGCCGCGGGGGAACAGCGTGCGCCAGGCGAGCGGGCGGTTCTCGTCGCTGAGGCGCCACTTGTAGTCGTGCGCGCCGCCGCCGAGGTCAGCGCTGCGCACACCGCCGGCTGCGGCCGACTCCAGCGCCAGCAGCATCGTCTGCGTGCCGGGCGCGTGCTTCGCCCAGGCGGCGTCGAAGCCGCCGCCCCAGAAGCCGACCGTGTCACCTGCGCGCAGCACCAGCTCGGCGGCGACCGGCCCGTCGGGGCCTTCGAGCAGTGCGACCGCCAGGCGACCGTCGTCGTTCAATGCGCGCGCCGCCGCCTCGATCACGCGGCCTGCCTCCCCGCCGACGTTCGAGCCGCCGCGACCCTCCCAGCGGGCGTGGTGCAGGCACAGCAGCGCCTCGACGGCTTCCGGCTCGGTCGCGAGGCGGCCGCTGACGCCCTCCTCCTCGAGCCGCCGCGCGGTGCGCCGCGCCTCCTTGCGGAACTTGCGCTCGCGGCGCGCCATCCACCCCTCGTAGTCGGCGCCGAGCGCGATCGTCGGCGCATCCATCGTCACGTCCGTGCGCAACAGCGGGCGTCCGCCGCGCGTGGGCCACGCGTCGGCGACCAGCTCGGGCCACGGGTCGCCCGCGTCGATCCCTTCGAACACGACGCTCGCCGGCGGTGGCGTCGCGCCCGCGAGACCGGCCGCGATCGCTGCGGCCACCTCGCGTTCGCGCCCGTCGCGCGCGAGCAGCCCGACGCGGTGGCTGAAGCCGGCGCCGAGCAGGCGGTACTCGGCGAGACCCAGCCGGCCGACCTGCGCGAAGAACGGGCCGACGCCGACGAGCTCGTCGGCGTCGTCGAGCGCGAGCACGACACGCAGGCGCGCGTCGCCGCGCCGCCCCTCGCGCCACCAGGCGAGCATCCAAGCCGGCGCGCAGAAGGGACGCCCGGCAGCGGCCGCGAGCTCGTCCCATGCCTCGACGTACGGCGCTAGTTCCTCAGGTTGTTCGACGACGAGCGTCCGCAGGGCGGGAGAGATGACGGTGGGCACCGGCGGATAGTATGGCGCTGCCGTGGGTCGCGACCGCATCGTCTCCATCCAGACCACGAACGAGCGCGGCGGAGCCGAGTACGCGAACGTCGACCTGCTCGAGGCGCTGCGTCAGCGCGGACACGATGTGCTGCTGGTCACGAACGTGCCCGACATCGCCGCCAAGACGCAGGTGCCGGTGGAGGCGATCGACCTCGGCCCGAAGCTGTCGAAGCGAAGCGTGGTACAGACGGCGCTGGCGACGCCGCGGACGCTGTGGCGCATGGCGCGCGCGCTGCGCGCGGCGCGGCCGGTCGGCGTGACCTTCCTGCACTTCAAGAAGGAGCAGCTGTTGTGCGCGCTGCTGCCGCCGCAGCTGACGGGCCGCATCGCATGGGCCGAGTGGGGGCCCGTGCCGCCGAACCTGCGCAGAGGATTGCCGCGCCTGCTGTACGCACTCGCGGCCCGCCGTGCGCGGGCGATCATGGCCGTCTCGGAGGGCACGAAGCGGACCGTCGTCGACGCGGGCGTACCGGCCGAGAAGGTCGTCGTCGTGCCGAATCTCGTCGACGTCGACGAGGTCAGCTTCGAGCCGGAGGCGCGCGAGCGCCTGCGAGCCGAGTGGGGCGCCGGACCCGACACGCTCGTCGCCGGCTGCATCTCGCGCTTCCAGAGACGCAAGCGCAACGACGTCGTGATCGATGCGATGGCGCACGTCGACGGCGACGTGATGCTCGTGATGGCGGGCGAGGGCGACGAGGAGCCGGCGCTGCGCGAGCGCGCCGCGCCCTTCGGCGACCGCGTGCGCTTCGCGCCGAACGTGCGCGGCCACGTCGAGGCGTTCCTGTCGGCCTGCGACGTGCTCGTGTTCGCGCCGAGCCCGACCGAGGGCGCCCCGCGCGTGATCGTGATGGCACAGCTCGTCGGCGTGCCGGTGATCTCGACGGACCCCGAGGGCGCCGACGAACTCGTCCCGCCCGGCACCGGCACGATCTGCTCGCCCTCGCATGACCCGCAGGCGCTGGCGGCGGCGCTCGCCGTCTACCGCGACGATCCGGAGCGGCGCAGGCGCGAGGGCGCGGCCGGGCGCGAGGCGACGCTCGTGCTGCACGACCCCGAGCGCACGCTGCGAGCGGTCGAGCGGGCGCTCGGCCTCTGACCCTCCCAGCCGCCGGAGCTAGGCGGACGGCAGGCGCGCGCGCAGCGCTCGCAGCCGATCGGCCTGCTCGTCGGTGAGCGCGCGCTTGGCGGCGTTGAGCACCGTATAGCGCATCCGCATCGGAGCGGTGTGTGCGAGCGTGAGCATCCGGCGGCGCCCCGGGGGAATCAGGACGCTCCAGCCGACCGGCTCGCTGCTGTCGGCGAAGCGCTGCTTGTAGGCCTGCTCGCCGGCTCCCAGATCGATCTTCTGCTCGCCCGTCGCGAACGTCTCCTCGACGGTGTCGAGCAGGCCGAGCATCGACGGCTTCAACTTGGCGTGGCGCTCGTCCCAGCCGCCGTTGAGGTAGACCACGGTCTTGCCGGCCGCGAGGAACAGCTGGGCCGAGATCGCCTCGTCCTCCAGTTCGAGCATGCGCAGGCGGAAGCGCCCGGATGGCAGCAGCGCGCGCCCCATGTCCGCCAGCATCGCCGGGAGCTGCGCTCCGAGCTGCACCAGGTGCGAGTCGCCGCGACCCTCCCAGCGTTCGGCGTGCAGGCGGGCGAAGTCGGCGACGTCCTGCTCCAGCGTCGCCTCGGCGGACAGGCGCGTCGTGCCGCCGGCAGCGGCGAAGCCACGGCGCAGCCGGCGCATCTGGCCGCGGAAGTTGGAGCTCTTGCCGGCGAGCCAGGCGTCGAACGACGGTTCGGTCAACGTGACGAGCGGGCAGCCGTGCTGGTGGTACTGCCGCAACGTCGGCTGCCGGGGACCAGGCCAGCGCTCGCGCAGCGCGGCTGCCCAAGGGGTCGCGGTCGGCAGGCCCTCGAGCGCGATCAGGCTGGGCTGAGGCGTCGCGCGGGCGAGCGTCGCGCCGATCGCCGCCGCCACGTCCCGCTCGCGGCCGGGAACGGCGAGCGGCGCGAGGCCGGAGCACAGCTCGATGCCCGGAAGCCGGTAGTCGATGCGGGCCCGGCGCGCTGACGGCTCGACGTAGAAGGGCGCGATGCCGACGAGCTGGTCGCCGTCGCGAACCGCAACGAGGCGCGGCTGCGCGTCGGCCGAGGCGATGTGCCTCCACCAGGCCAGCACGAAGCCGGGCGTCATCTGTGGGCGATCGCAGAGGACGGCGAGCTCATCCCACGCGGCGGACAGCGGCTCCAGGGCGTCCCGCGCGGTGACAAGCTCCGCGGCAAGCATGTGTCGAAGGTAAACGCACAACCGCTCACGAAGTTGGTCAGATGGCGCGCTGGCGCGCTGCCGGCCCCGCGGGCGCGAGCTACCCGAAGACGACGTTCGAGACTGCGTGTCTGTTGGTGAGCGAGCCGTCGCCCGCGGTGAAGCCGACGTAGGCCGAGGCCGGCAGCGTCACCGCCTGCGAGAGCACCTGCGTCCCGTTGACGGCGACCGTCAGCACGCCGCCCGCGGTCGTCACTCTCACGTGGTTCGTGTTGCCCTGCAGTCTCGGCACGAGGTTCGCAGTCGCGATCCAGTGCAGCAGGTCGGTGCTGGTGCTGGACACGGGGCCATCGGAGATCCCGGCGAAGTTGTTCGACGGGGCGACCGAGTTCTTGTACTCGACGAGCGCCGTCGCGATGCCGGGGATGCCGGAGAAGCCGAGGCCGCCGCCGCGCACGCCGAGCTTCGTCGGGGTCGCGCCGGTCGCGGACGCGTTCTGGATCGTGAACGTCATGCCGTCGGCGCCGGTGCCGCCGCCGATGTAGGCGTCGAAGTCGACGGTCATCGCGCGCGGATCGACTGCTCTCGGCCAGAACGCGCTGACGGACTTGAGCGTTCCGGTTGCGGGCGTCAGCTCGAGCGAGCTGTCTGAGATCAGCGCGGTGCCGTTCAGCTGCCAGCCGCCGAGGATCGGGCTCGGGGTCGTCGTCGAGACCGGCGGCGTGTAGGTGTTGGTGAACGCAGCGGTGTTCGCGCCTGCGAGCAGCGCGAAGGTCGGTGCCGTGAGCTTGCCGCCGGAGACGGTCAGTCTCTGCGCGGCGCCGCCGTTGACGGAGACCGTGGTGGTCCAGTTCGGGTCGCTCTGCGCGGTCTCGGCGACCGAGCAGGAGGAGCCGGCGACGGCGCCCGTGAGCGTCGGCAAGGCGCTGGCGCCGCTGCCGATCGCGGCGGTCGTGAAGGCCGACGGGCAGCTGCCGCTGTACGTGAACGTCTGGGCGGCCTGGCTGGAGCCGGAGGGCGCGCTGACCGTGTTCGTGATTCTCAGGGTCGCCGGATCCGGCGGCGGGGGAGGCGGCGGGGTGCCGCCGTCACCCGAGACCACGACGTTCGAGACCTGGTGGTTGTCGAGCACCCAGCCGGTCGCACCGGTGAAGCCGAGCAGCACGTTCGGCGGCAGCGCGACCGCCTGCGAGAGGTACTGCGTGCCGTCGATCGAGACGGTGACGATCCCGCCGTTCACGTCGACGACGACGTGGCGGGTGGCGGTGCGCAGGTTCGGGATCGCGCTGGAGGTCGCGAGCCACGCGAGCCGGTCGACTGCGCCGTTCGTGCCGTTCGCGATCCCGACGAAGTTCGCCGACGGGTCGACCGCGCCCTTGTACGTGTCGAACGCGACGGCGATGCCGGGGATGCCGCTGTAGCCCAGCGCGCCGCCGCTGGGGCCGAGCGCCGTCGGTCTCGCGACGGCCGCGTCGGCCAGCACGAGCGTCTGGCCGTCGGCCCCGCTCGTGCCCCCGCCGTTGATCGTCGTGTCGAACGCGACCTTGAG
>Ga0126311_10001064_pt1 | contig 12997 bp, 12 predicted proteins | sample Plot61_FD_92539 | JGI IMG/M metagenome (GOLD analysis project Ga0126311, IMG submission 92539) | Serpentine soil microbial communities from UC McLaughlin Reserve, CA, USA - Plot61 | ecosystem: Environmental > Terrestrial > Soil > Grasslands | place: USA: UC McLaughlin Reserve, Lake County...
CCGTTCTCCGCCAGTTCCTTCGCCGACTCCTGCCCGATCCCCGAGTCCGAAGCAGTCACAATAGCTACCGGGCTCATGCTCTCTCCTCTCGTCCGCAAGACCTGCCCACCCGGCTCTGTGCCCCCGGAGTGAAGCGCGCAAACAGAATACGCTCGTTACGAGTCGAAGTCGTCGGTATCTACAACAGGCGCGATAGAGCGTGCGGCAGCGCGGCCTTCCCCAGGCGTCTTTAGGCCTACTACTACGCATACCTTCCTTGCAGCCCCGCGACGGCTGCTAACCGGCCATGAGCCGTGTCTCCATCGCGCCCTCTGGATCGAGGCTTGACACGAAGGGCACACACGCCGTTGTCATGATTGGCGTTCGCCGACGCTGCGTCGGTCGCGACAACGGCGCCCGTCGGCACCTCGGCCTCCTCGCAGGCCTCCAGTACGAGGATTCTGCGAACTTCGCCTCTACGGAGTTCTAGGAAGTTCGCCTGGTAGCTTGCCAGCTCTGGCCTATGCACACGTGGCTTTTCCGGCTTCGATACACTACTCACAACACTCAGTAGGGAGAGCGAGGAGGCGAGATCTATGGCGCGGTCGGGAGAGGAGATCCACAACCCCATCCAGGGTGACTCGATCTTGTTCAGGCAGACCGCCCGGGATACGGGCGGGGAGCTCATGAGTGGCGAGCTCGTCGTCTCGCCGGGCGGCGGCAACCCATTGCACGTCCATCCTCTGCAGGAGGAGCACTTCGAGGTGCTCTCGGGCACCCTCGGCGTCCAGATAGGCGATGAGCACCGAAGCCTCGGCCAAGGACAGGGGGCGACCGTACCTCCTGGCACGCCGCACAGGTGGTTCAACGATTCCGATCGAGAGGAGGCACGCGTCCTTGGCGAGGTGCGCCCCGCGCTGAACAGCGAGGTCTTCTTCGAAACGCTCTACGGGCTCGCTCGAGATGGCAGAACCGACGAGAGTGGTGTGCCCAACCTGCTGCAGTTCGCTGTCATGCTAAACGGCTTGCACGAGGGCGAGATCTACCTTGCCGAGCCGCCCATAGCGCTACAGAAGGCGCTGTTCGCGCTCCTCTCTCCTGCCGGCAAGTTGCTCGGGTACAGAGACCACTATCCTAGGTACAGCGCCCCGGAGACTCCGAGCGGCGAGGGAGCAGGCCCGCCGACGACGACGAGCGTGATGGCGAGGGCTGTGGCCATAGCCGCCTCGCTGGTCATAGCATCCTTGTTGTTGGTGGGGAGGACGCGGCGAAGCGAAGGTTAGCTCATCGGCTACTCTAACCTCTGGCGATACAGCCCCTATTCACCCAAGTGCGTGGAAGGCAAATTCTCCGATGTCTGTATGCAGCATCTCGCATAACCAGCTCCAGGTAGATGAGAAGCGTGACTTCGAGCCCCCTGAGGACTAGGGCCCAATCACCAGATATGGTCAGCGTGCATAAAGTTTCGCCATGTTGGATGCTGCATATCTAGAGCATGCTCTACTCGGTTTCCCTGTTTTGTGTCTAGTGGGTGAGCCACACGCTCATCTCGCCTTCTCGACCCGAGCGTAGTAGGAAGGGCAGCGCCGTTGTCGTAATCGGCGTCGACCGAGGCAGTGTCGGTCGCGACAACGGTAGTCGATGGCGAGCCGAAGGAGGCGATTTTCCGAACTTCGCGTGTACGCAGTTCTAAGAAGTTCGGCGCGGCACTGCCGTTGGTGGCCGCGCTACCAATACTAGGTCTTCGGGGTGCCGCTCTGTAAACGAGAACGCTTTTTGGCTACCCGCGTCCGGGGTACAATCACCTCGCATCCCGCGAAAGATACTGTCCTACGGGATGGACGTTCGGGACGGAGAAACCGGCGGCGCGACCTCGTGACCGGTCGTGCCAGCGTCACCCATCGAGTAGAAAGGGGACTGAAGGCCCGTGGCGGACCGGACCGACATAGACAACCGTTATGCCATCTCGGGCCTGTTGGGTGGCGGGGGAATGGGCAAGGTCTTTCTCGCCCGCGACGAAGTCCTCGACCGCGACGTGGCGCTGAAGGTCCTTCGGGAGCAGTACGCCCGGGACGAGCAGTTCGTCGGGCGCTTCGAGCGCGAGGCGAAGGCCGCCGCCTCTTTGAACTACCCCCACATCGTCCAGGTCTACGATCGCGGCACGGCGGCCGACGGCACCTACTACATCGCGATGGAGTACGTGCCCGGCGGCACGCTGAAGGACCGCATTCTCAAGGAAGGGTCCATGGAAGCCGCCGAGGCTGGTCGCCTGACATGCCAGGTCGCCGACGCCCTCGGCGTAGCCCACACGCGGGGCATAGTGCACCGCGACATAAAGCCCCAGAACGTCTTGCTGGCCGCCGACGGGGACGCGAAGGTCGCCGACTTCGGCGTGGCGCGCGCCGCCTCCGAGACCTCGCTCTCGGACAGCAGCCTGGTGCTCGGCACCGCGAAGTACATGTCCCCCGAGCAGACCATGGGGGATCCGGTCGGCCCCGAGAGCGACCTGTACTCGCTCGGGGTCGTCCTCTACGAGATGCTCACGGGCGAGGTCCCCTTCGAGGCCGACAGCGCGGTCGGGTTGGCCATGAAGCACGTCAACGAGCCGCCGCGGCCCCCGAAGGAGAAGAACCCGGCCGTTCCCGAGGCGCTGAACGCCGTGGCGATGAAGCTGCTCGAGAAGAAGCCCGAGGACCGCTACCCGGGCACCGCGGAACTCGTCGCGGACCTCTCGCGTGTGGGCGAAGGGCTCCCCCCCGTCTTCGCGGCGCCCGTGGCAGCTGGGATCGTGACGCCCCAGACCGAGCAGACGGAACCGGTCGCCGCGGCGGCGCCGGTCGGAGCTCGCAAGGGCCCCGACGGTGTGCGCCGCAACTTCTCCAGGTCCCTGGCGAGGAGGAGGCGGGCGCTCCTCCTGCTCTGCGGGGCGGCGCTAGTCGCGCTCCTGGTATTGGCGGGCCTGGGCCTCTCGCGGGGCCCAGGCGGTCCGGTGGTGGGCTCCCTCGCCGAAGCGGCGGAGGAGGCCGAACAAGCGCTTGGCATCGGTGAGGGGGAGGTGCCCAAGGTAGTGGGGTTGACCGAGGAGGAGGCACGCGTGCGCCTCGGCGAGGAAGGCTTTGGGGTCGCCGTCGAGCGCCGGGAGAGTTCCCAGAAAGAGAAGGGCGAGGTGCTAGAGCAGTCGGTCCCCGTGGGCAGGGAGATCCAGAGGGGCTCTCGCATCGCCCTGGCCGTGGGTGGTGGCCCGCGGATCGTGCAAGCGCCCCGCCTCGTCGGCCTGACGCCCGCGAGGGCGGAGAAGAGACTCGAAGAGGCGGGTCTCAAGCTCGGCGAGCGCGAAGATGCCCCGAGTGTCGGGGTGCCCGCGGGCGAGGTGGCCGCCCAAGACCCCCCAAGGGGGGAGGCGGCGAAGAGGGGCACCGAGGTGAACCTCACCGTCAGCTCCGGACCACCGAAGCAGGGGGGCAACAACTACCGGGGCGGCGGCCCGCCCGTGGGAGGTACCCCTGCGGGCGGCCAGTACCGGTAGTCACCACCGCCCGGAATCCGTCCACCCGACTTCGTAGAAGGCTTATTCTCGAAACTTCGTGCTAACGAAGTTCTAAGAATTTGCATCGCCGCTAGCGACCGTTCATCCTTCTGACCTCGCACGTCGCTCTCCGAAAAAGGAAGGTTATGGCACACAGGAGCATACGACCGGCCGAACGGGGGGACGCCGCGGTGGTCCGTAACCTGGTGCGGATGGCCTACTCGAAGTACATCGAGCGCATCGGCAAGGAACCCGCGCCGATGCTCGAAGACTACGACACCCTCATCCAGGCCGGCGAGGTGTGGGTGTGGGACGAGTGCGGGGAGGTGCTCGGGGTGCTGGTGATGAGGCCTGCAGACGACCACCTGTTCGTGGACAACGTCGCCGTCGCGCCCGGGCACCAGGGGAGAGGGCTCGGGCGCGAGCTTCTGGCCTTCGCCGAGGAGAGGGCCGAGTGGAAAGGACTGCCGGAGGTACGGCTCTACACCAACGAGAAGATGCACGAGAACCTGGCCGTCTACGCCAAGCTGGGCTTCGAGGAGACCGGGCGCGGGATCGACGGAGGTTACCCGCGCGTGTTCATGCGCAAGCGGCTAAGCTGATGGGTCTAGCGACGAACTAGCCGCTAGCCCCGTCCCTATTCACCCACCTTCGGCGAAGGGGTGTTCTGCGAACTTCCGCGTTACGGAGTTCGCTGCCTTAGCGCACCCTCGTGCGCTGCTCGGTCTGTCGTCCCGCAGCTAGGAACACAGCAAAGCCAACCACTATCCAAGACCCTGCCAGAAGCCATATTACGATACTGAAATTTGGCGAATCGTAATAGATGAGGATGGGGAGAACTGCCCAGAGGGGATTTCCAGTTATTAGCGCCACACCGCCCCACCGTGGCACCACTCCCACGGCTAGCGTGGGTATTGCGAGGCCAAGGAGGCCTAGGGCCAATACAAACAGCCCCAAAGGATACAGTAGGTAACCTGTCCCCCCTAAAGGGCTAACGAAGGGGACGTATCGGATATCGCCCCCTAAAGCGATAGACAGACCGTATAGGGTAGAGCCCACTACAGCGAGAGCCAGACCGACGATGGCAGTAGCGAAAACGATCGTACCCGCTGAACCGTAGCGCTCCCTTTCCCTCCGCAGGAGGAGGTGCAGGGCGACAATGACCGCCATCACGCTCAGCATGAACACAACAGTGCGCACTGTACCCGGGAAGTTGGGGTTCCGGCCCATAAGCCTTGCACTCGAACCGTAAATAACGCCACCTACTATGGGTGCCAGTCCACCCAACCGGATGAGTATCGAAGACGAAATAGGCGCTCCCCAATTACGCACTTCCCTACAAGAACATGATGCCACCAAGCGAAGTCTTGCGCACTTATCTCAAGGGCTTATTCACCGGAGTGCGTGGAAAGGTGAATTCTGGGAACTCCGGATGCAGGATCGTGCATAGTTCGACGTCCGGATGACCCCTGGGGGACGCTATTCGCCTCCGCGAGGTCGCTGGCCTAACACAAGATGTTGTGGCGCCGAATAAAGATGCAATACCATGCATGAGATCCTGTGAGGTCCAGCGCTAGAGAGAACTCGACCTCGAGCGGAATTATGCCGAACTTTAGCCCCCTGCCTACATAGAATCTGTGGCAATGTGTGTTCCGTCGGAGCTGGGTAGATGTTACTCGGCGGTCTATCTTGCTAGCCTGGAGCGTAGCTACCAAGCGGGTTCGTGCGCTTCCGAGTGGCGCAATATTGTGGCATCCTTCGACGTCCGGATCGATGACAACATCCATCGTGCCCGGCCGTGGGTGGAAGGAGATGATTATGAGGGCGGACGAACGGATCGAACGTGCCGGACTGCTCCACAAACGCGCCGTCTTCGGCGGCGATGTAGGAGCACTGGCGACCGCGGAACGGGGACTGGACACGGTGGAGGCGGATCATCCACGCGCGGGTTGCATCGGCGGTCCACTTCGTGCCCGGGGGACGTCTCGTATCCGTACACTGCTCATGGGATTCCACATGAAAGGGGCGAACTTTGCGCATAGGTATATTGACCAGCGGGGGTGACGCACCGGGGATGAACGCGGCGGTGCGGGCAGTGGCGCGGACGGCCTTCTTCAAGGGCTGGGACGTGATGGGGATCTGGTCCGGCTACAAGGGGCTTCTGGAGGGCAGGATCTACCCCATGGACCGGCGTCGTCTCGGCGGCATCATCCACCGCGGGGGTACCGTGCTGGGAACCGAACGTTCGGCCGAATTCGCCACGCCGGAGGGACAGAGGAAAGCGGCGGGCAAGCTCGCCGAGGCCGGCGTCGAGGGGCTCGTGGTCGTAGGCGGGAACGGCAGTCTGACGGGGGGATCAAGGCTCGCAGAGCTCGGGGTCGAGGTGGTGGGAGTCCCCGCCACCATCGACAACGATGTGTGGGGCACGGACACGGCCATTGGCGTGGACACGGCGCTCAACACGGCGCTGGAGGCGATAGACAGGATCAAAGACACCGCGAGTTCCCATCAGCGGGCCCACATCGTCGAGGTGATGGGCCGCGACTCAGGTTACCTGGCGCTTATGAGCGCCATCGCGGGCGGGGCCGAGGCCGCCGTCGTCCCCGAGTTCGAGCCGAGTCCGGAGAACCTCCTCCTCTTCATCAAGAAGGCCTTCGAGCAGGGCAAATCGCACTTCGTGGTCGTCGTCGCGGAGGGGGCCCCCGTCTCAGCCGAGGAGCTGGATGAATACGTCAACGGGGCGGAGGGTACCTACGACTCGCGCCTCACGGTCGTCGGCCACATCCAACGCGGCGGCATTCCCACGGCCTCGGACAGGATCCTCGCGAGCCGGCTCGGCTCGGCCGCGGTCGAGGCCCTGGCCGACGGGGAGTCTGGCATGATGGTCGCGCTCAGGGGGCCGCGGGTAGAGCGTGTCTCCCTCAAGGAAGTGGTGGGCAAAGGACAACCCCTCGACCCTGACCTCTACCGGATGGCCGAGATCCTGGCCGAGTTGCCGGAGTAAGCAGTCGGGCACGGGGTATATCTGCATCAGAAGACAGCTAATCTGGAGGACGACTTGCAGGAGAGAAGTCTTATCGGGCTCGAGGCGCGGACGGCGGACGGCACCGAGTTCGGCCGCATCGCCGAGGTGGTGACGGACGAGGAGAGCGGAGAGGTCACCCACGTCATCGTCGAGACGGAAGAAGGGGAGCAACTGGAGGTCCCCATCACCGGCCTCTTCCTCGATCCCGACGCCGACTTCGCGACCTTCAGGGCCGACGCCTCGGACGTGGAGCCAGGGGACCACACGGACGACGAGGTCGAACCGCAAGACTACTCCCGCGATGACCTCGCCGAAGAGGAACCGGAAGATTACGAGCACGAGGGCCAGCTGGTCACAGAGTCAGAGTACGAGGAAGACGCCGAGACCGAGGAAGACCTCGAGACCCGCGAGGACTGGGAGGACGAATCCTACACCCCCGACTCCGGATACCCACGCAACGACACCTACGTCAATCCCGATACCGGCGAGGTGGAGGAGGACCCCCTTCTCAGCAACGTCGAGAGTATCCAGCACGACGTGGCCGAACTGCTAGACGGCACGGGCCTGGTGGTGGGCAACCTCAGAGGGGGCGTAGTGGAACTGACCGGCGCGGCCTCTACTCAGGAGGACCTTAATGAGGTCGTGCGCGAGGTTATGGGCCTCGACGAGGTCCTCGAAGTCGATACTACGGACGTGGACGTCGGTTAGATAGGCATCAGGTTTAAGGTACAGGCATGCAGACACGATTCCGTGCCTTGCGGAAAGGAAGAGCCCAGGCGCGCGGCGTGTTTTTCGCCTACAAGCTGCGCCGTGCACCTGCTGAAGTCTGTTACCTGACGCCTGATGCCTTGCTTGATGCCTCGATCCAATCACGCTCCGCGAAGTACTGCGCGTAGGTCTCCAAGAGGTCCGCGTCGATGGCTGGCCTAGTCGGTCCGTCGCTGCCGAGGATGCGGCGCGTGTTGTTGTCGTCGTAGGTGTTGTCGTCACCTAGCACTTCTGCCGCTGGCGCCGCACCGCTCACTATCTCACCGGGGTTGCCCGCCTCGGGGGGAGCGGCGTCTATCCTCTGTAGCCACTCGTCGTAGGGGACGCGCTCCAGCGGATAGCCCTGTCCCTCGAGCAGGTCGAAAACGTCGTCCGCAAGTGGAGGTTCGGGGTTGGCCAGATGGTAGGTTCTTCCGTAAGAATGAGGATCCGACGCGATATGCACCAACCCCGCGGCCACGAAGTCGACGGGCGTCATCTCCATGCGCCAGTCTTCTATCTCCGGCGCGCAGCCCAGCCGCAAGGACTCCACGATCACGGCCCCGAGCAGATCGCGCGGGTTGGAAGCCCCCGTCTCGCTATGCCCCGAAACGTTACCGGGACGGTACACGCTCACCGGCAGACCTCGCTTTTCGGCCTCCCGCACCAGCTTCTCGGCGACCCATTTGGACTGGCCGTAGCCGTCATCGCGGTCGCCGGCGAGACCGTCCAGATCGACGTCCTCTTCGCAGAGGCCCATGTCTGGTGGGAAGATCCCGTTCGTGGACACGTAGTGCACGGGCCTGGCTCCATCGTGGCATGCCAGGCGCAAGACCTCGCGCGTGCCCCCAACGTTGGGAGCTTTCAGCCCCGAGTAGGGGTACACGAGGTTCACGACCGCCCCGGGGTGGATGATGATGTCAACATCGCGGGCCAGCGCGTCGAAGTGTCCTTCGTCCAGGCCGAACAGTGGTTCGGCCAGATCTCCGGCAACAGGCACGATGCGCTCCGCCCGTTCGGGCTTCCACAGCCCGTAGCGTCGCAGGTTGGCCTCGACAGCCTCCATCGCGTCCCCGCGAGGCCTGACGAGGCAGTGGACGCGTACTCCGGTTCTGGCGAGCAGCCCGTCGAGCAGGAAGGCCCCGAGGAATCCGGTCGTTCCGGTGAGGAAAACGTCGCCGGCGTCACGCAGGGTAGGGGCGTCTCCGACGGGCTGCGGGGTTATCTCGGGGTCGAGGACGGCATCGGCGACGAGATCATCAACGGTCGTCACCGCCTCCGCAGCCCCGTCGCGCTGCAACTGCTCTATCCTGTCGAGCAGTCCTCCTGGCGTCGGGTCCTCCATGAACAGCGGCATGGAGACGTGGACGCCGAAGCCCTGCTCGACTTGGCTGGAGAGCTGGGCGGCGGCCAGCGAGTGCCCGCCGAGGTCGAAGAAGTTGTCCTCAGACCCTACCTCGTCCAGGCGCAGCACGTCTTCCCAGGCCCGCGCGAGCAGCGCCTCCTTCTCCCGGCGGGTGGCGTCGTCAGGGAGCCTGACTATGTCGCCCCTCTCCTTGCGGGTGGGACGGGGTGGAGGCGGCGGAAGTTCGGAGCGGTCGACCTTGCCCGAGGTGGCCTGAATGGGGAGCGACTCCAGCTCGACGAAAACGGAGGGGACGGCGTAGTGCGGCAGGCTGTCCTGCAGGATCCCCCTCATCTCCTTGCTCCGCCCCGTCTGCGGATCGAGGCTCCAGTCCGAGTGGCGCTCGTCGTCTTCCGGATCGGGCACCACGTAGGCCACGAGGCGCTTGTCCTCGCCCTCCTCGCCCTCAGAAACGACGACGCACGATTTCACGGCGAGGTTCTTCTCGATGGCGGCTTCGACGGCGCCGAGCTCGACGCTGTAGCCCCGGATCTTGACCATGAAGTCCACGCGGCCCATGATCTCCAGACTCCCATCGGAGAGGATGCGCGCCCTGTCACCCGACCGGTACATCCTGGCACCATCCGCCGGGGAGAAGGGATCTTCTGGAAAGCTCTCCTCCGTCTTCTCGGGCAGGCCGACGTAGCCGCGCGCGAGGCAGTCGCCCCCGACGAATAGTTCGCCAGCTTCGCCTTCGGGGACCTGTTCGCCTTCTTCATCCACGAGATAGAGGCGGTACCCGTCCATGGGAACGCCGACCGCGCAGTACGTGGACTCCTGGTTCTCGACCAGTTCGCCCAGGTCACCGGCTGCCACCTCGTGGGTCTCGCTGCAGCTGTAGACGTTCAGGAGGCGGGCGTCGGGCAATACTTCCATAGCGCGCCGGGCCAGCGTGCGGGTCACGACCTCGCCGTTCAGCCACAGCGTCCTCAACTTCGAGAGCCGTTCTCCCAGGTCTGACCCGCTGGAGTTCAGGACCGTCTCCAGCAGGGAAGGCGTGATCAAGGTCTCCGTGATCTCGTACTCTTCGACAAACCGGATCAGGGCGTTCGGATCGTAGATGACATCGTCAGGAATGACGACCGTCGTCGCCCCGCGCAGGAGCGGCCGCATCATCTCCCAGATAAAGAATACGTTGCACCCGACCCTGTCGCCCGGCTGGTAATCGCTGATGCCGAATCGCCACAGGTAAGAGAGAACCGGCGCCCTGTGCGGGTTGGCTATACCCTTGGGCTTGCCCGTCGTCCCGGCCGAGTAGGAGATGAAGGCCAGGTTGTCCTGCCCGACCTCGGGCCGGTCGTCCACGGCCGGAAGGTCCTCGAGCCTATCATCCCAACCCTCATCGAGGCAGAACGTCTCCGTCCCTTCGGGCAGGCGATCCGCGTACCGCTCCTGCGTGAGCACGATGCGCGGGCCAGCATCGGACATGACATCGGCGAGCAGGGGCGGCGGGTAGGCGAGCTCGAGCACCAGATAGGCGCCGCCGGCCTTCATGGCGGCGAGGCAGGCAACCACGTACTCGGCCCGCCGCTCCATGTAGACACCGACGGGGTCGTCCGGGCCTACGTCCTTACTCCTCAGATACGCCGCAAGCCTGCCGGCAAGATTGTCCAGCTCGCCGTAGGTCAGGGAGATGTTCTCGTCCTCCAGCGCGACATTCTCCGGCGTGCGGCGCGCCTGCTCCTCGAAGAGCTCGTGCAGGCAGCACTCGGCAGGGTCCTTGATCCTAGACACTATCCGTCACCGCCGAAGCCGTGCCAGAGAGGCTCTCCGTGAAAAACGCCCACCAGAATACGAGCATAACCTGGATGCCTGAAACGATACTAAATGCGCCCACGTCTACCGTCGGGCCGAATGACCATCGCATTGCGATCCACCTCTCCTTGCTTTTCCTACATTACCAACGCGTTGCTATAGACCACACGGGGTGCGACAGAACGTCGCAGTAGAAGCGATGCGGACCATGCTCCTGTCGAAGACGCGGAGCGAAGCGGCCCGGAAACGTTGCGTGACATACTAACCCGCCAGGATGTTGATTCCAGCGGTTATCCTGAAGATAGGTTTAAAGTTCTATTAAGTTTTGTTAAATACAGGGACTTCTCGGGCCGTATTCAGCCTCCTAGGGCACCGAGGACCTCTTGCACGCCGACCACGATGAAGGGTATTACGGAGATCGCCAGCAGTATGTTCGTGGCGAGGCGGTTGCGGTACTCGGGGGCCACGCGGCGGGAGTTGAGGAGGAGAAGGAGTGTAATGGCGAGGAAAGGCAGGAACAACGCGCCGAGGGAGGCGTAGACGATCACGAGCGCGACCGGCTCCCCGAAGGCGTAGAGGATCATGGGGGGAAGGTGATCCAGACGAGCATCGCCCTGAACCAGACGCTCTTCTCGGAGAGATATTCTTCGGCCTGCTCCTCAGGTGCGTCGCGGAAGGTCCGCACGCTGTCGGCGAACAGGTAGGCCGCGCCGTTCCAGGCCCCGATCATGGCACCGGTCGCGACGGCCCAGAAGCCGATGAGGAAGACCCAGCTGACGACCACGCCGAAGCGGTCCTGGATCGGGTTGGCGAGCGCCAGGATGCCCTCTTCACTTTCGATACTCCTGCCCGTACCGAACAAGAACTCGGCCCCGATGATGAGCATCGAGATCATGAACACGCCTGTCAGGATGTAGCCCACGGCCGCGTCGGTGCGCATCGTCGGGATCCAGGAGACCTGACGCCATCCGCGCTCGCGCACCCAGTAGGTGTAAGAGGCGAGCGTGTACGTCCCGCCGACCCCCCCGATGATCGCCAGCGCGTTGATGAGAGCACCCTCCGGTATCCTGGGGACGAGCCCGATGGCCAGTTCGGTCAGGGACGGCGTCAGTAGGATGGCGAGCAGGATGATCGCCCCGAACTTGATGGCCGCGATGCTCTTCATGATCCGCTCGAACAGATCGTAGCGGCCGATGCCCACGATCACGAAACCCAGGATACCGTGCAGCGCTGCCCAGGCCCACACGGGCAGCAAGTTCGGGAACATGGCGTCGACGCCAAGGGCCGCCGTCGAGGTCACTGCAGCCCCGAAAACGAAGGTCACGATGAACAGGTAGACCAGGAAGTACCAGGTAGCACCCCGGCCGAGCATGTGCCAGCCTTTCAGGATGGTCTCGCCTGACGCCATGTACCAGCGGCCGATGCCTTCGGTCACGGCGAACTTCATGAGCGCGCCGATCACGATGGCCCAGATGAGAACCGTCCCGAAGTTCGTGCCGGCCACGAGCGAGGAGATCATATCCCCAGCCCCCACACCGGTCACCGCGATGACTATACCGGGCCCCACCAGCCTGAGCCGCCGTCTCCAGGTGGACGGAGCCTCCCCAGAAGTCCCCTCGGTAACGTCAGTCATCCGGTCCCTCCGCTTTCATCGCCACTCGCCCCAAAGGGTACTTTAGCATGTCAGCATGTCAGCAAGAGCTTGCGCAGGCTGAAATGCTGAAAGCGGAGCCCGTAGGGCGTAGCGTGCTGAAAGGCGCGAAGCGCCGTGCTGACAAGTTGGCGAAGCCAGCGTGCTGACTTGCTCAGATTCGGCGCACCAGCAGGGCGTTGCCGAGGAGGAGCAGGATGATCTCCGAGACGGCGACTGAAGCGAAGGCGAGAGGGTAGGGCAACCCGGCGGCGACGGTGAGCACGACCCCTACGCCGGCAGCGGTCCAGAGGGCGTAGATCAGGGAGGCGAAGTAGGTCCCGAAGGCTCCACCGATCCTCCTTGCCACGAGATAGCAGATGATGCCGCCGGTGACGTCGACTAGCGGCATGAAGACCAGCTCCAGCATCCCCGCGAAAGGGCTGAAGAGGTTGATGATCACGGTCCCTACACCGAAGGCCGGGATGGTCGCCGGGTACTTGATAACGAGCGGCTTGAGGGCCTCCCCGACCCTGAACTGTATGGGCCCAAAGGCGATGGGCGCGACGGCGAGGCTCAAGACGACGTAGAGTGCTCCTACAACTCCTGCGATAGCAACCCTGCGGGCCGGGCTCTGTACTGGCGTCACCACTACCCCTATTGCGCGAGCGCGCAGCCGTCTTTGCGCGGATCGCTGCCGCAGGCCCTGACACCGTTGTCCAGGATGCGGATGAGTTGGGCTCCCCCTGCGGGGATCATGAAGTCCTCCCTTACCTCGATGCGATGACCTCGGGCGCGCAGGCGCGCTATCTCGTCCTCAGGGACGCGACCCTCGATGAGGAGGACGCCGTTCTCGTGGCGGTGGCGGGGATGTTCGACCGCCTCCTGAGGGTCCATACCGTAGTCGAGGAGGTTGATCAGCAACTGCGC
>Ga0126311_10001065_pt1 | contig 12996 bp, 3 predicted proteins | sample Plot61_FD_92539 | JGI IMG/M metagenome (GOLD analysis project Ga0126311, IMG submission 92539) | Serpentine soil microbial communities from UC McLaughlin Reserve, CA, USA - Plot61 | ecosystem: Environmental > Terrestrial > Soil > Grasslands | place: USA: UC McLaughlin Reserve, Lake County...
TCGCCTCGGCGTCCGTCCAATTTCTTGATCGCGTCGAACAGATTCCACTTCGTTCTATTCAACACATCAACGATCAAGCTAGCTTTCTTCAAACTGGTTCCCATCGCCGCCTCTGATGTCTCGATGGTCGCTGCACAGAGTGATTGGACCATATCATTCGCTGCGGCCTTCGATATGTCATCGACCAGCATCCTTGTGGCTAGCGCTGTCTTGACCCTTGCCGTATCAGCTCCGCCATCGGAATACTGCAAGGCATGCCGCTTCAGAATCGGCAACAGTTCATCGCATGCTTCGCGGTGTTCACCAGCAATCCGCTTGACCTCGTCCACGAACTTTGCGACGTTCATCGCATTGCACAGTGGGGATGCAGTAACTCCAAAAATAGAACTACCTAGACGACCGGCCGAGACCCAATCCTGCGGTGAGGGCAAAGCCTGTTCGCGGAGTTCTGCATCGTCTGGGATACTATCAATTGTAGGAGTGATTGAACCGCCGTATCGATAAAATGATCGGTTGGTCTGCGCGGCAAACGTCATGACCACCAAATTCTGGAGTTCCTTTCTAAGTCCCCATGGCTCAGGTTCGTCAATCCATTCACGCAGACGGCCAACCGTCACATCTCCTCCGTGCTCCGCATGCTTCTGCGAAAAATGTCTCTGCCAATGATCATGAAGAATGAAGTGCGTTTCTGACGTCATTTCCCCAATCCTGAGTGGATTCGCGATCAGTCTCAAATCCTTTCGCATCGGCTGATCGATTGGAATTCGGCCGTCTGACACCTGGGTCGCTCGTTCGATAGTCTCGTACACCCGACGCAATATTGCTGGCGTCAACTTTGTCTCTGGCTCGAAAGTTGGGTGCTTGGGAAACTGATACTTAAGCGATTGATCAAGAAGTCCCTCAAACGCTTGCTTCAAATTTGCTCCCACAGGCGGATTCGGCTGAAATCCCTCATCCAATGACTGGAACTGTTCTTCCTTAGTCAGCTCAAAAGATTCATCGGTCGAACCTTTTGGTGGTTGGATGATTCCATATGCGCCTTCCAAGTAGCTGATCATTCTCTGCTGGAGCTGGCGTTGTTGATTCTCCAAAATAGTTCTGGCCTGAGCGCGCTCGACAGCCGCAAGGTGACTTGCGTAGTCGTTGAACCGATCTCCTTTCAAGATGCGATCGAGGATTATGAGCAGCCCGAGTTCTCGCTTCGCCTGTAGACTTAAGAACGCCGGTACCCACAGGAGAGTCCGAGCCGACGGGTGGCCAGTTAAACGGTATTCGTCGATCTTCGAAACATCATCATGCGGCGAGCGCCCTTCCTTATCAAATGGATAGTCAATGATTACTTTCCAGTCCTCTTCTGAGTTGCCGAAATCGCTGAAGCTCATGTCACGGATATTCCCGAACACGATGTTGCAAGATCGCTTAGTGGCTCGCCACAAAAACTCGTGGCGTTTGAACATCTGCTCCTCAAGCGCGATTCCCAATTGCCCAAAGATCAACTCTCTGATCTTCCTGATTCGATTGCCAGCGTTATCTTCGCTCCTTCCATTGGCGATGATCCCTTCGGTGTCTACGCCGGTGATTTGAACGGAAATGGAAGGATTGGTCGGCGAATCATCCGCGATCTTTAGTTCGCCAACCTCAGCTGCCCACTTACGGAGTTTTCCTAAGGCGACCGTACTTTCCGTGCCGGGAATTGGCGTTTTGATTGTTCCGTGGTTGAGGGCAGCAAGTCTCTCGACAGTCAGCGAGCGGAGCGGCTCGACATTAGGCGCTAGCGCGGAAAGTAATAGCGTCTTGATCAATCGACCATCGTTTCGGAGCGCAACAACTTTCGCGTCTAATGGCGGCAGCTTAGCGGCATCCTCGAATCTCAGTTCATGCTCTCGCTCGAGGATTGGCTTCAATTTTTGTACGTAGAGCTTCTTTGCATTGTCAAAGCTCGTTTTGATCGACTCACTAATTGCGTCGTTGCCTTCAGCGACAGGATCGAATAGGTCTCCGACTGGAACTAGGTCGCCTAATCGGAGCCATTCTCGCTGATCCACGAGAAGCTGAAGCATCACCCTAAGCGCCGTTCTTTCGCGCTGAAGCAGAAAGGAGATCTCGACGAGCGTTTCAATCAGTGCCGGACTGAAAGGATAAACCTTTCGGAACATGTCGCGGGTCGCTTGACCAGTGAGCAACACATCCAGCACCGTCTCTCGAATCGAAATTGTCTTCGCAAAGTCTGCATCGATTAGTTGCCGCGCCGCATTGTCTTTGGGACGAAGTAAGAGCTTCTCGGCGATCGCGGCAAGATTGCGGTCCTCCAGGGTGATCTGATCAAACCGAGCTTCCCACCACCGGAGGACGTCGGTGAAAGATGACAGTTCGGCACCAGTCGTTTGATCTCGTACTAGCCCACTGAGGTCACGTTGTCGCGCCACGAAGCTAACGATGGGAATCGGCCGATCAGCTTTTTGGGCTTCCACAAGTTTTGCCAGTTTTTGTCCCTCACGGTTCAAGAAACTCATATCGGCAGCGTGGCTCGCCAACCAAAGGACCAACTCGTCAAGGAAGAGGATCAGCGCATCATAGCCGAGGGACTTCGCATGCTTGCTGATAATCGAAAGGCCGGTATCAAGATCAACGAACTCACTGTGCGAAATCATTGCGCTGTAGTACTGGCGCACCAGATCCCCAACCAATCGGGCCCGATCTTCTGACGTAGGTGGTGCCTTTGTCGCCTGATCAAAGCTCGCGGTATCCCAGCCCCTTGCAATTTCCCCCCATCCGGTCGCGCCTGCGCCAGATGACTCGTTGAGTTTTGCAAAGAACGTCGCGTCACCCATCGCACCCCGCAGGTTTTGTGCGTCAGCAAAGATCTTATCTGCAAGGTAAACGCCCGGAAGCGGCGCGTCCGGTTGAATCCTTCGCGTATGTTCAACGTAGCCGCCGAGCACAGCGGACTCCATGTCCTTTGCGCCGATCAAATGATATGGCACAAGCAAGAACCTCTTGCTGCTGTTCCAATCGTTGTGCTTATGCACAACGTCTTCTAAACCTTCCAGCGAACGCGCCTCCACATTGTTCTGTAAAAGCAGCAACAGGATTGCCATGAAGTGGCTCTTGCCACTCCCGAAGCTTCCGTGCAGATATGTCGCCTTGCTGCTCGTGGTATCGATTGCAGCCCTAATAAAGGAGAGAGCAGTGTCGAAGGAACGGGCGAGCTGTTCTGTGACGACATACCGCTCGATTGTTTCCTTAGGTCGAGTGAGGCTTTCAGAAAGGCGAAGAACAAAGTCGCCGGTCCTAACTTGAGCGGGAATATCAATTAGGTCGCGTATGTAGGTCGTCATATTAGTTACGAGATCGCTTCCTTCTTGGAGTCACTGAAACCGGTGGGGTCCAAGTGCGCAGCTGCTCCTTGGTGAATCCGAATTGGCGCGACTCGGTATCAACGAACTCTTGGTAGAATTCACTCATTCTGAAACCGAAGTTCGAGTCGATCTCATTGTGCCACTGAAAGAGCCATGGCAACAGCTCGACTAGTCCAGCTAAAAGTAGCACCAGACGATCCGCGTCCCATCCTTCTTCAGCCTTCATTTGCTGATAGTAGGCAGCGATTGCCTTAGCCTTTTGCAGATGATTCCAACCGGCCCAGCCAATCACCAAGCTTTGGTCAGTGTCTCGTTCGCAATAAGGGAAACTAATGAAACGTTCCTTCCTGACATCCAGTTTGCCGCGTTGCCGCCAAGAGTTTTGATCCTGGAAATCTTCGGATTTGTACTTTGGAGGCACAGGTATGACACCGACAGCTTCGCTCTTCAACTTCTTCGCGCACTCAATCGCCAGTTTTTGTGAATCATCCTCGTCTAGTCTAGTTCGACTATCGATTTCGTCTTCGATCCGCTGGAGTCTCCACGTCTCTTCCCATGCCTTGCGCTTTCGCATGCCCGATTGTTTATAGCGAAGCGCGGGTAGAAAGGGTACAGCTTCTGCTCGCACGAGGTCGTCTATCAACCTACTGAGATCAAAATGATCGCTGCCGCTATACATTTCACCAACCTGCATGAAATGCGAGTCAATGCGAATGCGATCGATCAGCTGTGCGATCGTCGAAAGTCGTTCGCTGCTCCAGTATCGACTTTCCTCAAGCCGACTCAACAACCATTCTCGCAGTGTACGCTCAGCTTGCTTATTCCATGACGGAGCGTTCCAGCGCCGTTTGTATTCGGGCTGTTCAAGGAGGCGAATGTTGCTATCCTGCTCGATCACGTGGATCCGACGCTTCACAATGCGGTAATAGTCTTCGGACCAATTCGTCGGAATTTGGGTTATTGGCATTGATTTGTGGCGCTCGAACCATGTAGTTTCCAACTCACCCTTCTCGATTCGGCGTCCCATGACGATCTCAAAGGCTCGTTGCCCAAGTTGAATTGCGGGCACTTTGTCATCAGGTATTGTCAACTCCTCATCGAGTAACCCGTAGAACTTATAGCACTGCCAGTCGAGTTCTTCCTGAAGGGCTATCATGCGTGTGAGTGTCAACTCCGAATCTTTCTTGGCCTGCTGCCACTCTTTTGAGTTTGGTGCAGAAAGTTGCGCCATTGAAGCGGGCGATAAAGATTGCAACCGCTGAGCCTCCCGGTCGAGCGATCGTGCAAGGTCGAGCGGTCGTCCTTCAGAAATGGGGAATTGCTTTAGACCTATACTTCCGTATTGATAAAAATTCTCAAAAGGGCTTGTAGTCTGACGCGCTCCCTGTTCGTCAACCGTACTGCCTTTGTTCTGGAAAACCTGCTTCATCCAAAAGCAAGCCGTAGAACTGTTCAGTAGTCCGAGTAGCGCCAAATGTTCGTCTTCGCTAGCGTCAGCTGGTAATTTGATTACTGGGGCTGTCTGTTTGAATACTTTGCCACCTCTATCTAGTACAAAATGATTGTGTGTCGCGACTTCGGCGAAGCTGATTGATAGAGGAGTCAGGTACGCGGATGCTGTGTGTTGTTGGTAGTCGAACCATTCCAAACTAGCGTCAGCAAGCGACCCTTGAAAGGTGGCGCGATTGGCTAGGACTGTTCGCCACCTCCAAAGCTCTCTCAGCATCTTCGAGTCCTTCCCTTCGGAACCATAGGGATACCATACCCACCAGGCGACACTAGCAGCCCAATCTCGGACCGATTCTCCGCGCAGAAAACCGCGAAACTCCGCTTCAGGACACAGGCTATGCCGCTTGCGAGGCTCATTGAACATGAAAATTTCTTCTTGACCAATCCTCACGGCTCGCCCAATCGGCGGTTCTATTAGCTCGCTAAGAATCTTAGTTGCATTTTCTTCAATATCTGCTTTCAACTCCGCCGCGCCACCTCCACCGATACTCCACGGATGCTTGTGAAACTTGCTCCTCGCTGTATCGCCAATACTGACAAATTCCGTCCGCACCCCTGACAAATCAATGTTCTTGACGATATTCGTCCATACCTGCCCCTGTGCGGGATCGCGGGGTGTCGAAGGTTCGCCTTTGATACCCATTACTGTCCGGATCGTTTCCGTCACCGGTTTTTGATTTTGCCCGAGCAAGATTACGGTCAGCGTTCCATGTCCGGGGATATAGGCCCCTCCTGTATCGATCACGTGCGTTAAGTTCCAGTTGGGCATGTACTGCTCGATCAGTTTCTTCCCGAACTGCCGCTTCATGAAAGCGTTTGAGGCGATCATTCCGACATAGCCTGCGCTGTGGTCACTGTTTCCCCTTACTGCCAAATCAAAAAACCGTTCTAGGAAGGGAACAACGAGGCTATAGGTTCCCCGGCACGAGTGAAACAGTTCGCGATATGCTTTGTTCAATCCACTGTCCTTGACCTTGATGTAAGGTGGATTGCCGACAACCGCGTGGAAATACGCAATCTTAAGTATCTCTTCTAAGCGAACTTTGTCTTCAACTGCATAATAGTGGCCCCCAGGAGCATGTTCCATGACATCTTGGCGTCTGAGCGATGGATGTTCACCATGTAATAGTGAATCGCCGGTGGCGAGATTGATCGCGAATGCTGGTAGCTCATGAAGACGTGTGAATCCGCTCGCCCTCAGTGCCGCAACAAGGAGTCGAAATCGCGCAATGCGGACTGCGTAGGGATTCAAGTCAACCCCATAAACGCTATCGAGGGCTTTTTGTACGCGCGCGGGTGCATTTAGTCCAGGATGCTTGCGCGACCAGACGTCGAACAGCCTAGCGAAGGCGCCAAGTAGAAAGTGACCTGACCCGCAGGTGGGATCGATCAGCCGAACGTGCTCGTAACCAAACTCTCTAATAGCAAGAGTTAGCGTGCGGTCAAGGATGAACTCTTCAACAAACTCCGGAGTCTGAAGCAATGCATACTTCTCTTTAGCGGACTCAGAAAGATCTTGGTAGAGATCACCAAGAAACCTTGTTCCCCAGTTATCATCCGTGAAATCTCTAACGAGTTCGCCTGACGACGCATCGATTTTCCACCAGAATTCCAAAAGTGCGTTCGCGCCATCACCAGAAGGACCAAGTTTCCATACCAGATTGTGCTTTTCGTCTAAAAGATCAGCAATGACACCGACCGTTCGACGCCCTGTTGGATCCATCGCAGAGCGGAAAACATGTAGCAGGTACTCACGATCACTCTCTCGCGGATTCTCACGAAAAAAGATCAGGTAATTATCTTTCGCGAGTTGCAATCTTTCGCCCGGACCCGATATCCAGACGCGTGGCTTCGACTCGCTCTCATCAAGCAGCCGATTATCTTCAATGAACCGAACAAACACACACGAGAGAATCCAGGCAACAGCAACTAGGGTTATGTAGTCGTCCCGCCAGGCAGTAAAGGCTTGTGCGGTTCGTTTCGCCTCAAATGCGCCTCGATATTGCGCGATTAATTGTTCATTAATTTCAGATTTTTCATCAGAACGATTACGAATATCACCCTCAAGCAATCGAAGAAGGTTCTGCAGATCGTCGAGAAGTTGCTTCGGATTGATCATGATTACCCGTGAAGGTATTGATAATTGCGATGAAGTATCACCAACAGCCGAGTGGCCTTTTTTTACATGGCCCTATGCAGATCCAACCAAGCGTCCGTAACACGCGCCCACTGACCAGGAGTGATTACCGGAATGGTGACTCCATTCAGCGTCGGTCTTTCCGATTGTTCATCCGCCGCCACTAACATCCAGAGGCCGTGAAGCCTAGTACCAGCTACACCGATTTCATCACGCAATCGTTCAAGTAGATCCAGCCGTCCATATCGCGCTAGCAATCCGGGATAAAGAAGCAACAACGTCTGGTCTGAAGTTGCGAGCTGACCTTCGATTTTTCGTATAGATCTTCCAATCAAGGTGGTTAAGTGATGCCAATCCTGAGAATCGCGCGAGGATGCGTCAGCCCTGAGAACCACGTTCCAATCCACACTTGCGGCTCTTGCCTCCTCCCGCATCGCCGAAATCAAGAGGTCGTCGATGTTGTAAGGCGTTACGCGAAACCGACGAGCGAGTTCCGCTTCAGCCTGAGCATAGCCCTTTGGCGAAACCATCAACACGAGGAACGCACCTTCCTTTTCCGCGCGACTCAGCTTGGTTTCCAATATGCTGGCGTCGGCAATTTCTGGTGACACAGTCGCGGACACGGAGCTGGTTCGAAGGCGACTCGTCTGAGTCGCACTTGAAACTCCAGAGCTGAAGCTCGAATCGCGATAGACGAATGCTCCTTGACCATTGGCAGCAGAATCATCCCAGTGAAGGTCTGGGATTACTTGTGATAGCAATCCATCTAACTGGGGACGGTCCGGTAAACGTTCAGCCTCTGGATAACGGCCAGTCACACGACTCCTGGTCTCCGTGACCGTCAGTTCCTTTTCTCCAAGAAGAGCTCCGTGTGCAAGCTTGATGGCGCGCAGCGAATCCATCCCGCGAGGATAGATTTCCAGTCTGCCTGAGAGGGCGGCTCTTGCTGACGCAGAAACCGCCAACCTTCTAATTCGTGAGTCGCTAATCAGCTCACTATTTTCCGGTGGTTCTACTTCTCTGAGCCTTTCGATGACACGTTGGGGAGCTGGCAGCGGCTCCATCATGGCAAGCTCGTCGGCAACCTCCCCTAGCCGTTCGGCATAATCAGCTAACTCGTCGCTCCTCGCGATAAGTAGGTTGTCGCCGCTCCGACGCTCAACGAATCGAGGGGCATCGCTCTCTCGCTCGACTTCAATGGAAGCGCGGACAACGAGCGATCCCAGTTGCGAACGTCGGGGCTCCTCTTCAACCGATCCACGGGCCGCGAGGACAAGAGTCGTTAACTCATTCGCTGTAATTGCACCCCCTTGAGCGGCGATCATGTCAGCGATTGTGGTACGCAACGCTGTGAGAGACTTATTCTTGCGCCACCGAGTTCGTGCATCATCTATCAGATCAGCCACTCGCTTTCGAGACACGTGGAGTTGCGCAGCAACTGTATTTTCGCTTGGCCAGGTAAAACTATGACCCTCGTTTGAAAGTCTCAGTCCGGTATAAGTCTCGAATATCTGCTTTTCAGTGTCGTCGCCGTTTTTAGCGCCGAACTTGGTAATTTGTTTCGCGATGAGATCAACGCTTGCAACTTCCAGCTCGGTGAAATCCGAGTCAGTGGTGGTTAATGTAGAAATATCAGAAGGTTCAATGGGGAATTTCTCTCGCAACGCCGAAGCGAGCCGAGCAATGTTGCGACGGGTCTGGTTCCCCACGCCCGCAAGCCGATAGATCTTCCTCAGGTGAACTCGCAACAGATCCTCGACGGTGTTGACACGGATACGATCCAAAGCGCTCGACTCGCGAACACTCGAAACCAAACTTGCCACCGATGTTGTCAGCGTTGCGGTTTCAACGGCAGAAGCCAAATCAAAATCTTCAGAGGTTGTGCCCGAGGCTGGTCGGTCAATTTTCTCGAATATATGACGCCATTCCCGGAGCATCTCCTGAGCGTTGTCGAAACGTTGGCGATAATTGCGACGCAGTGCCTTTTCAAAAAACCGACGCATGGGCTCGCTTACGTTCGGGTCGAAGTATTCGGGAACTACTGTTACTTCACAGTCGAGTTGATCTGGATTACTAAGGCCGTCCCCCCAGATCGGCAATGTCCCTGTTGCCATTTCATAGAGGGTCACTGCGGCTGCATAGCGCTCTGCATAGAGATCCCATCGTTTTGGTTGACGTGTTGGGAGAAAAGGGTCGAGGTAGTGTGTCGTACCCGCTCGAATATTTTCAGCTGGAGTCTGAGACAACGAAAAATCAAAAAGAATAAGTCGGAGTGTATTGTTCTTACCCATGGGCCGGGTAGCAAGGTTCTCCGGCTTAATATCGCGGTGCTGTACTGCCCTGTCGTCCAGGAACGCGACAATACTAAGAAGGTCCTCTCCGAACCGTTCGAGCATGTCGAGACTAAGCTTGCCCTCTTCATGGAGACGTCGAGCAAGCGTCTTATCGCCCGCCTTTTCCATTGTGAATCCGTCCAGACCACTAATGTGGGCTTTATGAATTACACTCACTATGTTCGGAAAGCTGATCTTCCTAAGCGTCTCGAACTCCTGAGTTACTCGATCGTTCGCTTCAGGCTTATTGGCGAGTTTTAAGACCATTTCCTCGCCATTAAACTCAACCAGAAATGCTGTGGCTGTCGACCCGGAGCCCAAGCGTTGCTTAACGATGTACCCTCCCTCAAGGCGGTCACCCTTACCTGCGCCCAACGGATTCTTCACCGCGTCTTGATCTGGCGAGGTAAACTCCTCCTCGACAAGGTCTAAATATTCGAGGAAGTCGCTCGCAGTTGATAGCCGTTCAGTAACTATAGGATTTGTGCTTTCTCGTATCAGGTCATCAAGAGCGCCAGGCGCGCCGTCCGTCACAGAGGAGATCTTCAGGCCATGACCGGTCTTTAACTTCTCCGCTAGCTCAATCGCATTCGGCGCCGGGGGCTGACCTGAGAAAATATGGTATGCGATTGCCCCTAGAGAAAAGACGTCAAGGGACTCGCCTGAACTTTCAGGAGAGATCGTGGCCTCAGGAGCCATGTAAACGATTGAGGCATCTTCAACGAGTTGTTCGGGATTCAGGGTAGCACTCAAATGTTGGATGCCGGTCGTTGAACCCGACTCGCGAAAACCGAATTGCAGATTGAAAACAGTAATGGTAGGAGAGTCAGGTTTTACGCTATTAACCAGAATACTCTGAGGACTCAGAGCCCGATGAATAACCCGCTTATCATGACAATACTTTATTGCTTCGGCGATCTGCCGAGTTAGGTTTAGGCGCAAGTCCACGTTAAGTTGCGACGCGTGTTCCGCAAGGAAATAATCCAGCCGGATTGCCTGCGGATCGTGACGAAAGATAAGCGCCGGTCCCTGTTCGTGTTGGGTAAATGTGTCAACTTGCAGGATGCCTCGATGACTCAATCCCTCCAACAATTCGTACTCGCGCTTCGCAGCTCGAAGAATCGTCTCGCGTTCAGAATCAGTCGTCTTTTTGGCAATGTTGTAGATTCGAACTCGACGCTTTGAATTGATAGAGACGTGTTGCGCCTCCCATTCCTGGTATGAACCGGAGGGACTCTCGTAAAGAAGATCGCCAAGAGTGTAGTCCCCTACTCTGCGAGCGCGCTGCGATGGACGAATACCCGCTTGCGTTAGTCCATTAGCTATCTTCTTGGCAATCGACGAATCAAGCCTGCTGAAATTCCTTGGCGACGCCCCTGCATATCTCGCGTCTTTGATGGCTGCAACAATGCCAGGGCGCTCAGACCTATCATTGGTCTCGGGTTTGTCGCGAAGGCACACACCAAATCCAGCACTACCAGACAACTGATTTTGGATCTCGGGATGAGAGCAGAAAATTAACGGCTCAATAAAGGGTACTCTTATGGCTTTACAAGCGGTCTGACGTTTCAGAAGTGAAGCAAGCCGCTTTGCCTTTTTATTCGCAAGCAGGATTGGATTATCAGTTGCATGGATTTTTCCTTCGTGAGTTCTGATCCAATTGAAGCCGTCGTCTCTTATGACGCCTGGCCAACTCTTGATTTCAACGAGGAATAGTCCGCTAGGAGATGCAACAAGAAGGTCAACGTCGTTGATCGAACCATCGTCAGCGATGAATTCGAAGTTGGACCAGGCGCGAAATGGCTCTCGATCCGGCAAGCCCTCCCGGATAAATTCCAGTCCTTCGCGTTCCCATTGGAACTCGGATGGCGCTATCGCTTGCCATCGCGGCGGTGACATTCCCATAATTAAATCCAGTAAACTAATTCCTGCATCGTGGACAATTCAGACGGTTTCCTAACAGCTGCTGAATCAGCGAAGCCGCCGAGCGATTCTGCACTGAGCGTAAGTCCAGAGGAAAAACCGCACAATCCGATTTCTCCAAAAAGCACGCGGATTCGCCAAAGGAGAGGGTTCCGGATTGAATGTTAAAGATTCCGCCGTGAATTTAACACAAGCGAAGAAAATGTGAGTAGACCACCAAAAACATGGAGTCGTGTCGCTCTTTAATCCAAAGTCGAATTGGCATAAATCAGACCCACTAATCTGCTTCCACTGCGCTCTCCCGTCAATCACAAAGATATTCTACAGACGACTATCTAGCCGTCTAGCCGTTCAAAATAACTCTAACGTAATCGCGATTTGTGACTTACTCATCTTTCGTTCGAAGGCCTTGCTGATTCGTTGCCAACCCATTGCATAGGGAAACTGTTAGGCGTTGCTTTTGCTTCGCTTTGATTTCATAATTCCAAGCAGTTGGTCTGGAGCATGATTCTCTGGCGCTCCGCTCAAACCGACTGGTAATCGCGCAAGTGACCACAGCTCCTTCTCTAGGATGGTTTGCGCCGCCCAGGACAAACTTGTGTCGTGCTAAAGCTCTCTCAAGAGAACCTAGAAAAGCGAAGAAAGTTGGTCAGGAAAGATGTGACGTATATGCAACCCGTGCTTAACCCAAACAATCAGACCAACAATACACAGATACACTACCAACACTTGCAATGACCTTTTCCCCCAGCGAGCTTCAAACCAAAGTCACCCGCATTCTCAACGGCGACACCATCGAAGTCTAACCCTGGAGAACTCAACTCTCTGCTGACGAGTTCTTTCATCACAAAAGCGACCTCATTCGAAAAGTCCAACACTACCGATCAGGATCCAAACTGAGAACTACAGCAGCAACCGCCGGCGCTTCGTTAACCGTTAACCGTTAACCCACAACGAATGCCACAAGGCAAAAAATCTAATACCCTCCCACTACTCCCTTTCTTACAACCACACTGCCCACATCTAACAACGCTTTCGCTACACAAACAAAACGACGACAACCTGATCTCTGCAAACGCAGGCCCGCTTCCCACAAAACGACATCTCTTAACTTAAGCTGGCCCAATAAGACCTCCGCTCCATCACCTTCCGACAAAGCGAGACAAGAGACAAGTTTGCCAAACCAACCGCTCTCCACACCACAATCGAGCCCCACTAACTCTTCAAAAGTTTCACCAGCACCAAGCTGGTCATGCATAAATACTTTTGCTAATCCCAACAGATACAAAAAATCACAGCGTACCGACGTCGTTAGTGACTTCCCTTTCATAAGCACATTGTCCGCCAACGCCTGAACACCGGCAGCATCGTCGACTAACAAAAGAGCGACCCCCAATCTCCAGACAACGTCATTCATTCCCAACGACAACACTAAAGCCTTCCGGAAGTCATCCACAGACCTCCAGCCAAACCTCAAAATCTCTTCATCACTCCCACCACAAACCGCAAGCTCAAACAACAACTCGCCTCGCCTTACATAAGCTTGCAAACATCCACTATACCTGGCGATTGCTTCACCATAAGACTCCAAAGCTTCATCAACCAATGCGAACGATCGAAACGCCTCACCGCATTCAACAAAACGCAACGCGTTCGAGCCGTTCGAATCGCATAACGATCGGTAAAACACCTTAACCTCGTCCGCCGAACTAAACTCGACTTCAAGACTTTCAAA
>Ga0126311_10001066_pt1 | contig 12995 bp, 10 predicted proteins | sample Plot61_FD_92539 | JGI IMG/M metagenome (GOLD analysis project Ga0126311, IMG submission 92539) | Serpentine soil microbial communities from UC McLaughlin Reserve, CA, USA - Plot61 | ecosystem: Environmental > Terrestrial > Soil > Grasslands | place: USA: UC McLaughlin Reserve, Lake County...
CCGTGGCCGTTGGCGTTCACGTTAACGTTACCGTTGGCGTGGCCGTTACCGTTCAACTGCGCTTCGGGGAGGAAGTCGGACATGAACTCGCGTATGCGGCGCTCGTCGCCGAGGCCCGCGTACTCGCCCAGACGCCTCAAGCCTTCGGCGACTCGCTCGTCGGGGTACGTGACGATGTTGCCGATGTATATCTTCGGGTGGCGGGTCTTCGTTATCTGCTCCTCGCTGACGGCCAACTCCTCGAAGAGCTTCTCGCCGGGGCGCACGCCCGTCACGACGATGTCTATGTCCTCGTACGGCTTCAGCCCCGAGAGCGTGATGGTGTCCAGGGCGAGGTCGAGTATGCGCACGGGCTCGCCCATGTCTAGTATGAAAATCTCGCCGCCCTTCCCTATCCCGCCGGCCTGCAAGACGAGCTGCGCGGCCTCGGGGATGGTCATGAAGTAGCGCTTCATCTGCTCGTGCGTGACCGTGACGGGGCCGCCCTTGCGTATCTGCTCCTGGAATATGGGTATGACCGAGCCCGTGGAGCCTATGACGTTGCCGAAGCGCACGGCGACGTAGTGCGTCGCGTAGCGGCTGTCGAGGCTCTGCACGGTCAGCTCGGCTATGCGCTTGGACGCGCCCATGACCGAAGTGGGCCTGACGGCCTTGTCGGTCGAGACGAGGACGAAGACCTCCGCGCCGCACTCGCCCGCGATGCGCCCGAGCGTGTAGGTCGCGAGCACGTTGTTCTTGACGGCCTCGGCGGCGTTCGTCTCCATCATCGGCACGTGCTTGTGCGCGGCCGCGTGCAGAATCACCTGCGGGCGGTGCTCGGCCATCACGCGCCGCATGCGCTCCGCGTCGCCCACGTCGGCGACGAGCGGCACGGTCTTGAGGCCGGGCAGCTCGGCGCGCATCTCGCGGTCTATCTGGAAGAGCGCGGGCTCGGCGCGCTCGACGAGCAGAAGGCTCGACGGGTTGAAGCGCGCGACCTGGCGCGCAAGCTCCGAGCCTATCGAGCCGCCCGCGCCCGTGACCATCACGCACTTGCCGCCGAGGAAATGGCTCATCCCCTCGAAGTCCAATTCGACGGGCGCGCGCCCGAGCAGGTCTTCGACCTGTATGTCGCGTATGTGGTTGACCTCGACGTGGCCGTGGAGGATTTCGTAGAGGCCGGGGATGACGCGAATCCTGACGGGAATCTGTTCGCACACGCCGACGATGCGGCGTATGTCTCTGCGCGAGGTCTGCGCGATGGTGAGGATGACGTGGTCGATGTCCAGGTCGCGCACGAGTCGCGGGATGTCTGCCGTCGTGCCGAGCACGCGCACGCCCTGAACCATCGAGCCCGCCTTGTTCCTGTCGTCGTCTATGAAGCCCCTGATGGCCAGGTCGGCGTCGCCGCGCCCGCGAATCTCCTTCGCGGCGAGCATCCCGGCGTGGCCCGCGCCTATGAGCAGCACGGGCTTCTTGTGACGGCCCGCGACCTCGCGCTCGCGCGTCCCCCGCCGCGTGTGCGCGCGCTCGTAGATGGCGCGCCGCAGCACGCGAAGGCCGAGCGCGCCGCCGAACGCGAGCGCGGTGTCTATCAGGCAGATGGAGATGGGCACGCGGTAGTCGTTCAGACTAACGGGCAGCACGAGGCGCGCGGCGAGTACGGGGAGCGCCGAGAAGAGCGCGGCGTTTGCGAAGGCGCGCGCCTCCGACATCCCCACGTAGCGCCATATGAACGTGTAGACGCCCGAGAGCGAGAGCGCGGTCATCTGCAAGAGTACGACGTAGGGGAGTTGCATCAAAAGGTCTTCGGCGTGCGCGGGCGGCAGCTCGAAGTCGAATCGCAAAAGGTAGGCGAGCGCGAACGCCGAGACGAGCACGAGCAGGTCTATGACGTAATGCAGCCGCCTCTTCGTGACGAGCCGCCGGCGCGGGCGCGTGAGTTCGCCCGCCGCCGCCGGCCGTCGTCCTATGCGTAAATCTCTTCGCATGCTTTCCATAGTCGGGGTCTTCCTCGGAAATCGGTCTCACGTTTGGGGACAAGAGAGCTTTTCGCAACTCAACGCCGGGACTTCTCCACCACGTCTGTGACGGCTTCGATAACGTCCTCCACGTCGCGGTCGCTCATGCGCGGGTTGAGCGGCAGCGAGACGATGCGGCGGAACTCCGCGGCGGCGACGGGGAAGTCGTCCGGCTTGAAGTCGTACTTGTCGCGGTAGTACGGGTGCGTGTGGACGGGGATGAAGTGGACGCTGGTTCCGACGCGCCGCTCCCGCATCTCCTCTATGAACTGTTCGCGCGAGACGTTCAGGCTTTCCAGATTAAGGCGGAGTACGTACAGGTGCCACGCGTGCTCGACCTCGGGCCGACTCGTCGGGACTGTCAACTCTTCGAATTGCGAGAAGGCTTCCGTGTAGCGCCGCGCTATCCCTGCGCGCCGCGCCTGAAAGCCTTCGAGCTTGCGTAGCTGCCCGAGGCCGAGCGCGGCCGCGATGTCCGTCAGATTGTACTTGAAGCCGGGGCGGACGACCTCGTAAAACCATGAGCCCTTCGCGCCGTAGCGGTTCCACGCGTCGCGCGTCATGCCGTGCAGGCTCCAGACGCGCGCCTCGTCTATAAGCTCGGGCGGCCCCGTCAGCATCCCGCCCTCGCCCGTCGTCAAATTCTTCGTCGCGTAGAAGGAGAAGCACGTCATGACGGGCACGTCGAAGAGGCCCGCGAACGAGCCGACCTTTCGGCCTTCGTGCGCCGCGGGCAGGGCGTGCGCGGCGTCCTCCACGACCGCGAGCCTGTACTCGCGCGCCAGGTCCATCAGGGGGTTCATGTCGCAGGGGTGGCCGTACAGGTGTACGGGCAGGAGCGCCTTGACCCGCAGGCCGTCGGCGCGCGCGGATTCCATCACCTCGGCCACGCGGCGCGGGTCTACGTTGAGCGTGTCCGGCTCCACGTCCGCGAGCAGCGGTCGCGCGCCGACGTGCTCTATGACGTGGACGCTCGACACGAAGGTCATCGGCGTCGTGACTACCGCGTCGCCTTCGCCCACGCCGAGCGCCGCGAGCGCCGTGTGGAGCGCGGCCGTGCAGGAGTTGAGACCCAACGCGGCGGGCGCGCCGACGTACGCGGCGAACTCCTCCTCGAAGCGTCGCACCTTCGGCCCCGTCGTAATCCAGTCGGAGCGCAGGGTGTCCACGACCTCTTCAATCTCCTCCTCGCCGATGAGCGGCGGCGAGAAAGGAAGGAACGTGTCTCGCATTATGTATGCCTTCGGAATATTTCAGGGCCGGTTTCGGAATTGCCGCCGTAGTCCTTCGGGTAGTAAACGCCCCTACGGAGCAGAACCAGCAGAAACGCCATCAGGAAAATCTTCGCGTCGAGCAGGAGCGAGCGGTGGTCAACGTAATACACGTCTAGCTCGGCACGTCTATACCACGCCAGAGAGTTCCGGCCGTGCACGAGCGAGAGGCTCGCCATGCCGGGCCTGACTTCGAGCTTGCGCCGCATCAGGCCGTCGTAAAGCTCAAGCTGTTCGACCAAATCCGGCCGCGGGCCGACGAGGCTCATGTCGCCCTTCAGGACGTTTATGAGCTGCGGAATCTCGTCGAGCGTGGAGTCGCGCAGGAACTTTCCGGCGCGCGTCAATCTCGGGTCGCCCGCGCCGACGAACGCAGAGCCGTCCGCGTTGCGAACCATCGGCGCGCCGTCCCGCATCGTCCTGAACTTGTAGAGCGTGAACGGCACCCCGCCCTTCCCCAAGCGCCCCTGCCTGAACAGCACGGGCCCCTTCGACCCGAGCTTCACCACGACGCAAACGAGCGCCGTCAAAGGCAGCAGCACTACGACCGCGAGCGACGCGCCCGCGATGTCTATCGCGCGCTTCGCGAACAGGAATGCTTTGCCGGGTTGATTCGACATCGTAAAGCTCGGGCTAGCCCCTCCGGACTTCCAGGACGGACTCGAACGCCTCGGCCGCGCGCAGGCCGACGGCGGCGCCCGCGCTCGACGCGGCGTGGCGCAGCGCTTCGAGCGAGCGCGGGTGCGGGTAGTCGCGCAGCTCGGTCTCGTAGACCCGCATCGCGCGCAGCTTGAGTTCAAGCGTCCCCGTGATGTCTGAGTAGTAGTTGAAGCGCGGCGGCGTGTGGCCCGCGTGCGTCAGCGCGTCAACCGTGTAGCAGAGAAGCCTCTCGAACGAAGGCAGGCTGAACGGTCGCGCGGCGACGGCCGCGGCCTCGTAGGCGACGCGGTGGTCGGCGTTCAGCTCTGCGAAGTGGTGCGTGTAGATTATGTTCGGGCCCACCTTCCGCGCTATCGCTTCGACGAAGCGGTTAACTTCGAGCCGCGGCGTAACGTCGAGGCGCTGGTCGGGGAAGTCGGCCGTGAATAACTCGCGCGCGCCCAACATCTCCGCGACCTCCTCGGCCTGACGCTTCTTCAGGGCGACCTTCCCCACGTCGCCGGGGAACTGCACGGACGCGCCCTCGGTCAGTATCGCGATGTAGACCGAGTCGCCCGCGGCCGCGTGCGCGGCGATGGTTCCGCCCGCGCCGATGACCTCGTCGTCCGGGTGCGCCGCGATTACCAGAACGCTCCTGCCCGCCATCAAACCAGACCTCCGAAGTGAACCTTAACGGCCTTCGTAAGACTCGACGCCGCCGACGCGAAGCCCCGCGCGCTCGTAGCCGGGGAGCTTCCTCTTCAAGAGTTCGTCGTAGAAGCCGCGCAGCCTCTCGACGACCTTCTCCACGTCGAATCGCTCTTCGGCAATCTCGCGCCCGCGCGCGCCGAAGCGTGCGGCGAGCGCCGTGTCGTCGAGCAGAAGCTTTATCCTCGACGCGAGCGCCGGGGAATCTTTAACGGGAACGAGGAAGCCGTTCTCGCCCTCGACGACCGCCTGCCTGCAACCCGAAACGTCGCTCGCGACGACAGGCTTCGACATCGCCGCCGCCTCCATCAGACTCCTCGGGAAGCCCTCGCGGTAAGAAGGCAGCGCGACCACGTCCATCACGGAGTAAAGTTCCGGCATGTCGCTCCGGGACTTCAGGACGAAGAACTTTTTCTCGACCCCGAGTTCTCGCAGCAAGGCGAAGTCTACGGGGTCGCGCTCGCTCTCAAGAGGCACGCCGACCGTTACGAACGAGACGCGCTCGTCTTCGTTAAGTATGAGCCGCGCCGCCTCGAAGAACTCCCCGTAGCCCTTCTCCCAGACGTAGCGCCCGACCATCCCGACGACCTTGTCGCCGGAGGGTATGCCCAGCTCACGCCGCTTCGCGCGCACCTGCTCGGGCGTGAAGCGTCCGGCGCGCAGCAGGCCGATGTCAATGCCGTTCCCGAGGAAGCCGACCTTGCGGCGCGGGTATATCCTCTCGCGCACGACGACGGACACGTCTTCTGCGCTCTGCGAGATTACTTTGTCAGAGAAGAGGCCGGCGGCGCGCGCCACAGTCCTGAACATGCGCCCTTCGAGCGCGCCGGTCCGGCCGAGGAAGATTAGGCCGTGGTTAGTGTAAAGGATGACGGGCACGCGCGCGAGCCACGCGGCGGCCTGCCCGACCAACTCCATCTTCGGCGTGTGCGTGTGGACGACCGCGTAACGCTCGCGGCGCATGATTCGGAATAGCTGTCGGAGGAGTTTTAAGTCGGCCAGCGGCGTCAGGTCGCGCGTCACCTCGACGCGGTGAGTCTTAATCCCCTCGCGCTCGAAAGAGGCGACGAGCGGCCCGTCCGCGCACGCCGCGTGAACCTCGAAGCCGTCCGCCTGAAGCGCGCGAAGCTGCGGCAGGAGGAACGAAATTCCGAGGTCTACCGACGAGACGTGCAGGACTTTGAGCGGAGCGTTCACGTTTATGCGGATTGCTGTAGGGCGCGACTACTCCCTGGGAGCGCGGGCATCCCTGCCCGCCTTGAGCGCGAGAGCGCGAAGACTTTGAGACTCTTTAACTCAACGTCGGGATGAAGAGGGGGACAGTCTTCGCGCTAAAGCGCTCAATGCGGGCAGGGATGCCCGCGCTCCCAGCTTAACGGCCCGCGCTCTCGGCGCGGCGCTCGCAGTGCGCGGCGATGTCCGCCATCGTCATCACCCGGAGCAGCCCCTCGTCGCGCCGTCGCGCGGCGTGCGCGACTATCGCTTCGAGCGCGCGGAACATCTCGCCCGTGCGGTAGCAGAAGTTCTCGGTCGGGTGGAACGAGAGGTGAAAGACGGACTTCTCTTTGACGGCGCGCTCTATCCCGCGCACGCCCTTCCTTATGCGCGAGCCGACGGGGATGAGTCGGCGCGGGCCGTCCAACGACTGTAGGAACATCGAGACGGGCGCGACCCAGAGCCCCGACGCGGACTTCTCGGGCAGCCCGCAGTCGGGCGTGAGGGCGAGCACGTCGTCTATCACGTGTCCGACGCGGCGCAGCGTGCGGCTCTTGAACTTCGCGAACCAGAAGGGCGCGGCCCCGCGCGTTATGCGGAAGCCGTGCTCGCGCAGCACGTCGAGGTGGCCGAGCCGGTTGCGCGGGAAGACGAACGAGTCGAGCTGTAAGCCCATCGCGCGCGCCAGCTCGACGCACTTTCTGACTTCCGCGTCCGCGACCTCGCGCGTACAGCCCGCGTCTCCGAAGATGACGTGCGAGAACGAATGGCTTCCCACGTCGTGCTTCGGCTCCGCGGCGAGAATCTTCTCGACCATGTCGCGGCCGTACCAGAGCGGCTCCGCGCGCAAATTCTTGCAGGGGTCGAACTCGTACCAGTCGCGCTCGAACCACGCGTGACTCGGCCGCGGCATGTCCGCGTGCTTGACGCCGCCGCTCTCCTCGCAGCTATCTAAGAAGAGGTGGCCGACCGTCGCCCACGTCACGCCCACGTCGTACTTCCTGAAGAGCGCGAGCAGGCCGTCAACTATCGCGCGCGTCCGGCGGAAGCCGCCCGCGCCGTCGCGCGACAGGTGCGAGACGAATTTGCGGTGCTTGCCCGAGTCGAACGAGCCCCACATCAGCTCGAAGTCGAGCGAGATGGTGAAGACCGCGCCGTCGAACATTTGCGCGCGCGCGCCGCCGTTTCCGTTGTTGCCGTTCCCGTTCATTCCGCCTCAGAACATCACGTACATGAAGGGCGAAACGTCGTCCGTTTGCTCTTCGTCCTCGCGGAGTTCCGACGCGAGCGCCGCGAGGCGCGGGGCCATCGCCGCCAAATCCTCGCGGCCTTCGGAAGACCAAAGAGCCGCGAGTTCGCGCACGAAATCCTGGATTGACTCGCACGCACGCAGCTCGAAGTCTTCCGGCCGCATCGCGCTCTTCGTGGGCTCGACGTAATAACTCTCGGCTGCCTCGTCGGGGCGAAGCGCGAAGAACTCCCGGCCCGATTCGCGCCCGGCTTGAGCGAGGGGCACGAGCACTTCGCGGAAGAAGGCGACCGCGCTTCGGTCTTTGGCCGCGTCCCTCTCCTCGCCGCGCACCTCAGTCGAGTTCATACTCAGTCCTCCAATCGCCCGCGTCCTTGAAGTCGGGCTGCTCGGCCTTCCACAAAAGACAGTCTTCCATCACCAGCAAGTCCATCTCCGTCCGCATGAAACATCGGTAAGCGTCCGCGGGAGAGCACACGATAGGCTCGCCGCGCACGTTGAAAGACGTGTTGACGAGCACCGCGCAGCCCGTCAGCCCGTGGAACTCTTTCAGAAGCTCGTGGAAGTCGGGCTTGTCGTCGGCGTGAACGGTCTGCACGCGCGCGCTGTAGTCCACGTGCGTGACCGCCGGGATGTCGGAGCGCGGCCGGTTTATGACTTCGAGCATGTCGGCGGAGTCGCCGCCCTCGAAGCCTTCCCAAGTCATAGGCAGCCTACGCCCCTCGCGCAAGGGCGCGACGAGCAGCATGTAAGGGCTCTCGGTCTCAAGCTCGAAGTACTCTGCGGCCCTCTCCGCCAACACCGCGGGCGCGAACGGGCGGAACGACTCGCGGTACTTAATCTTCAGGTTCATCACGGCCTGCGTCTCTTCGCGGCGCGGGTCGCCGAGGATGCTGCGCGCGCCGAGCGAGCGCGGCCCGAACTCCATTCGGCCGACCATGTATCCGACAATCCTCCCGTCCGCGATTGCGCGCGCGACCACGCGCGCGCGCTCGTTCGCATCGGCCGCCGTCTCGTAAGGATAGCCGCGACGTTCGAGGAAGGCCCGAACCTCCGCGCCGCTGTAAGCCGGGCCTAGAAAACTCCCCTTCTGCGTGTCGCGCCCCTTCGGATTCATTCGACGGGGCTCGCCGAAGTATTGATGATTCGCTAGGAGCGCTGCGCCGACCGCGCTCCCCGCGTCGCCCGCCGCAGGCTGAATCCACACGTTCTCGAAGACGCGCTCGCGCAAGATTTTCCCGTTCGCGACGCAGTTCAAAGCGACGCCGCCCGCGAGCGCGAGATTCTCCGAGCCGGTCAACCGGCGCGCGTTCCGCGCGAGCTTCAGCATCACGTCTTCCAGAACGGCCTGCACGGACGCGGCCAAGTCCATCTCGCGCCGCGTGATTCTCGACTCCGGCTTGCGAGCGGGGCCGCCGAAGAGCGAGTCGAAACGCTCGTTCGTCATCGCGTTGCGTTCGAGAAAGCCGAAGTAGTCCGTGTTCAAACGGAACGAGCCGTCGCCCTTAACGTCTATCAAATTCTCCCTTATCGCGTCGGCGTACGTGGGCCGCCCGTACGGCGCGAGTCCCATCAGCTTGTACTCGCCCGAGTTGACCTTGAAGCCGCAGTGGTAAGTGAAGGCCGAGTAGAGCAGCCCTAAGCTATGCGGGTAGCGAATCTCCTTCAGAAGCTCGACGCGGCCGCCCTCCCCGCGCCCGAGCGTCAGCGTCGCCCACTCGCCCACGCCGTCCACCGTCAGCACCGCCGCCTCCCCGAAAGGCGAAGGGAAGAAGGCCGCGGCCGCGTGCGCCGTGTGGTGGTCGCTGAAGAGCAGCTTCACGCCCGAGCCCAACGCGCGCCGCACGTGCTCGCGCACTACGGCCTTGACGCCGAGGAACGAGCGCGCCGCCTTCGTCCACTGCTCCTCGCCCGCGGGCGCGACCGTCAACAAGCTCTTCACCAGCCTGTCGAACGTCAGCAGAGGGTTGTCGTAGAAGACCACCGCGTCCAGCTCCGACGGCTCTATGAAGGCTTCCTCCAAACAGTAATTGATGGCCTTCGACGGAAACCGCGGGTCGTGCTTCTTACGCGAGAAGCGCTCCTCCTGCGCCGCCGCCACGATCTCCCCGCCGCGCACGAGCGCCGCCGCGGAGTCGTGATAGAAGGCCGAAATCCCCAGTATCGTCTTACTCACAATCTTCGCTTCCCGTTTTGCTTCCCAAGTTGCCACCAGCTTTAGCCAGTGGCAATTTAGCTGGAGCCGGCGCAATTTATAGAACTCAGTTGACGGCTCACGGCCGGCGCGAGCGACGCGGCGAGCGCGGCGTGGCCCGCGGGCGTGAGGTGTACGTCGCGGTCGAAGCGGAAGGCGCGGCGCTCTGCGGCGGGGTATTTGTGGAAGTCGGGCAGCGGGTCGTGGAGTGTGCAGCCGGTCGCTTCGGCCAACTCGCGGAAGCGTGCCTGGTAGTGCGTCGGGTCGCTGCTGCCTTCGACGAAGGGGAAGAGCGGGACGGGCATGAGTATGACGGGCGCGCGGCTCGCGGCGACCCACTCCTCGAGTATCGCGCGCATGACGAGCCACTTCGGGTTGTCGGGCGTGCGGTAGTCGGGCACCGGCTGGAAGTGCGTGACCTTCTGCGCGAGGTCGCGCAGGCCGAGCCGGCGCGCGACCTTCCTGAGCCCGGCGAAGGGCAAACCCCAGTCGGTGTGCTCCGACTCTTCCCCGCCCAACACGGATTTGGAAACCGGCTCTTTCGCGACGGGCACGTTCCTGAGCGCGAGCCGCCCGCCTTCGAGCACGTAGTAGGGCTTCGCGTAGACGACCGTCTCGCCGCGCTCGTCAACGTAAGGGCGGAAGCGCGACGCGACGCGCCCGATGTTCTCGACCGTGACGGCGAGGATGAGCAGGTCGTGCTCTAAGTCCGAAGCGAACTCCTGATAGGCGAGGTACTGCTGGTCAGTCCCCGTACCGGGCAGCCCGAAGTTGTAGACTTCGAGGCCGGGTATCAGTTGTTCGAGCAGGTCGCCGTAACGCTTCCCGTTCGAGACGCCGTCGCCCGCCGTGAACGAGTCGCCGAAGAGCAGCGCGCGCCGCTTCCCTTCACCCCTCGCGGCGACGAACTCGTGGTCGCAGCGAAAGCCCTGACTGTTCGCGCGCACGAGGTACGCGGCCTCCGCGTTCGGGAGGCTGACGCGCGCCTTGATGCCGGGGATGAAAGTGTAGCCTATGGACGGGTGGTGCTGTGTGACCGAACGCCACTGTGTCATCTTCGACCCCTTGAACTCGGAACTCAACTCTTCACCGGAAGCTCTCTGTAGAGCGCGGCCGTCTCCCTAACCATGCGCGCGGTCGTGAAGGTCTCGCGCACGCGCTCGCGCGCTCGCTCTCCCATCGTGCGGCGCTCGGCGGGCGTGGCTTCGAGCAGGCGCATGATTGCGTCCGCAATCGCCTCGGGGTTCGCGGGCGGGACGAGCAGGCCCGTCTCGCCGTCCTGAATCTGCTCGGGCGTGCCCGCGACCGCCGTGGCGATTGTGGGCTTCGCCATGTACATCGCTTCGAGGACTGTGCGCGGCAAACCTTCGCCGCCGCGAACGTCAACGACCCGGCCGCCCAGCTCCAACTGCTCGCGCTCGACGGTCGGCAGGACAATCACGTCCGCGAGCTTGTAGAAGGGGAACGGATTCTGCTGCCAGCCGAGGAAGTGGAAGTTGTCGAGCCCGTACTCCTCCAGGAGTCCACGCAGGTGCCGCGCGTAATCTTTGTCGAACAAATCTCCGACGCTTATGAAGACGGGCCGCCTCCCGCCCGTGCGCTCGTTCACGAGGCGCGCGGCCGCGAGAAGGTGGTGGTAACCCTTGAAAGGCGTCACGGCCGCGACAGTCGCGACTACGCGTTGCCCCTCCGCGCGCTCGAAGGGGAGCGGCGGCGCGTCAACGCTTGTGCCGTTCGTGTCGGGCACCGCGCGCGCGTCGATGCCGTTGTAGACGACGCGGCACTTGGCCTTCGCCTTCGCGCTTATCTCTTCGCGCAGCGCGCCCGCGACCAGAACGATTGAAGTCGCGATAAGCTCCGCCGCGCGACGCACCGCGCGCCCGAATGGCAGCAGTCGGCCGCGCACGTGCCAGACGACGGGGAAGCCCGAAAGCCTCGGCACAGGCCCCGCGAACAGTAGCGAGCGGACTGAGTTGCAGTGCAGCACGGACGCGCCCTGACGCCGCATCTCGCGAGCCACTTTGATGCTGTAGGGCAACATCTGAGTTAGAAAAATTTTCGACGCCGAGAGGCGCGACATGCGGAGTAGGTGCTGGCCGTAGCGCGTGAGCATCGGCGGCCCCGGCACAATCGTGACGGCTATACCCGCGCGCCTGTAAGCCTCGCTGCAACGCCCCTCGCCGGGGAAGCATACGACCGGCTCGACGCCCGCCTCCGGCAATCCGCGCACGAGTTGAAGGAGGCTCTGCTGCCCGCCGCTGATGCGGTCGTACTCCGCAACCATGTAGAGGACTCTCATCTCAATTTCGGATTTCGGATTGATGAAGAGCGTGCCGTCTTCCATTCCGCATTCCGCATTCCGCATTCCGCAATCAGGCTGAGCCCTTCGGCCCCGCGGTTGAAGAGCAAGTCTACGGCCGACAGGTTCGGGACGAAGCCCTGCTCCTTCATGAACATTTGTTCGTAGACGGGATGCTCGAACTCTTGCACGACCACGCCGACGCCCGCGCGCCTGAACTCCTCGGCATCGAGGTACGTGCTGCCCGCCCTGCCAGAGTAGTAGCGGGAAGCCCCGACGGCCTTGCAGATGTTGAGAACCAGCTCGGACTTCTGCCCGCACGCGCCGAGCGTCGAAGCTAAGACGAACTTCTTCCCGACGCCGAACGCGCGCGCGAGCAGGCGTATCGCTTCGACGTTCAGCTCCGACAGCTTCGCCCACGGCCGCGCGTAGAACTCCTCGAACCGTCCCGCGAACTCTTCGAAGTGCGCGGCGCGCGCGTAGCAGGAACGAAGCGTCTTCCAGTGCTTCGCGCGCCAGGCGTCGCCCGCCACCTCCACTTCGTTTATCCTCTGCCCGAGCCTCTGCGCGACGGGCACGGTCAGCCACTGCGCGCCGCCTCGGCCCTTCACGCGGTTGCGGTTCTGAAAGTCGCCCTTCGAGAACTGCACGTCGTCGAGCAGGACGAACACGTCCGCCCTCAGCAGCTTCTCGAAGAAGCCGAGCCAGGGCATGTGCTCGGGCTGGTGAATGGCTACGAGCATCCGAGCGCCCTACTCCTTCACGCGTATGTAGACTTCCTGCAAAGCCTCGACGACCGCCGCCACGTCCTCTTCGGCGACGGCGGCGTGTACGGGCAGACAGACCTGCCTGCGCAGCACGGCCTCGGTCTCGGGGAACATCCCCGCGTGCCAGCCCAGCTCGCGCTGGAAGACGGGGTGCAGGTGGCACGGCGGGTCGTAGATGGAGCCCAGCTCGACGCCGTACTCCTCGTGCATGATTCGGCGCAGGCGTCCCTTGTCGATTCCCTCTTCGAGCATCACGGGAAACTTGTAGTACGCGTGGCGCAGGTTCTCCGCGTAGTTCGGAATCTTCAGCCACCCGACGCCTTCGAGCGCGCGCCTGTACCACTCGACCACCCGGTTCCTGTGCGCGACGTTCTCGTCGAGGCGCTTGAGTTGGTAGACGCCGAGCGCGGCGCTCAACTCGTCCATGCACCAGTCGTTGCCGAGGTTGACTATCGACTCAAGGCTCTCGCCCTGCCCGTGATGTCTGACCGAGCGCGCGTATGCGGCTAGACGGTCGTCGTCGGTCGTTATCATCCCGCCCGTGCCCGTCGTCATGACCTTGGTCGGGTAGAACGAGAAGCACGCGGCGTCCGCGAGCGAGCCCGCTGCACGCTCGTCAATCGCGGCGCCGTGCGCGTGCGAGGGGTCTTCGA
>Ga0126311_10001067_pt1 | contig 12994 bp, 9 predicted proteins | sample Plot61_FD_92539 | JGI IMG/M metagenome (GOLD analysis project Ga0126311, IMG submission 92539) | Serpentine soil microbial communities from UC McLaughlin Reserve, CA, USA - Plot61 | ecosystem: Environmental > Terrestrial > Soil > Grasslands | place: USA: UC McLaughlin Reserve, Lake County...
GCGTCGCTTCTTTGTGAGCGAGCGTTGGGGCGGCTACGCCGAATCCTCACGCGAGATCGACTTTATCCAAAATCCCGCGGGCACGGTTCTCGTTGCTCTTCTCTGGTTCGCTTCAGTGGTCCTTCTAATACTTGGCTACTGGACCACGATCGCCGCGCTCGTCAACCTGATCTTCTGTTACTACTTCTTCGTCCGCATGCGCTGGAAGGGAATCCTGCGCGGCATGGGTGCGCCGGGTTTCATGGCTTACTGGCTCGCCGCAGTCGTCTTCCTGCTCGAGTACGCGCTTCGTCATCAACCAGCATTACTGCCGCTCGTGCTGCTCGTCGCGCAAGCTGACTTTGCTTTCATCATGCTCTCGGCGGGGATTTACAAATTCACTGCGGGCTACGCGAGCAATCACGGCATGGAAGGCGGCATGGTCAACCCGCAGTGGGGTTACTGGTGGTGGATCTATCAAAAAGTTTCGCCGCGACACCCGCTGTTTCCATTTTTGAATCACATGGCGTGGTCGCTGGAAGTGATCGCGGGCGTGTTGATGCTGTTGCCGCCGACGCGCTTCATCGGCGCGTTGTTGATGCTCGGCAGCTTCGTCTTCATTGCCACGCACATCCGTCTCGCGCTGCTTTGCGAGATGGTGATCGTTTGTACGATGCTCTTCTTCTACCCGGGAAGTTACGGCGATCAGATCATCTCGTTTCTGATCCCGTTTGTGAGCGTTCCCGCAGTCGTGCCGCTGCCGAACGTGCTGGACAAAATCATCGAGATCTCCCTGTGGCTCTATCTCGTGTTGTTGCCACTCGCGCACGCTGGTCTTTTCTACAACTTTTACAAACGCCGAAGTCTCCCGCCCGTCATCCAGCGCGCGCTCGAAACGTATACAAACATCTTCGGCATCATCATCTGGCGCGTCTTCTCCGCCGACCACACAAACTTTTTTCTGCGCGTCTATGAACGGCCACGTGCGTCGAGCGAGGGGGAGCGCGCGATCGTTTCGCGTTTCGGAATCAGCAACGGCAGTCTTCGTTACAATCACGTCGCCGAATCGATCGTGCTGACGACGCTCTTCACGACATTGAAGTATTACCCGAGCAACAACCAGCTCTTTCACCAGCGACTGCTGCGTTACGCGCGCACCGTCAAACACGCGCCCGGCTCGATCCTCGAATTCGATTATGTCTCGATCAAAAAAGCTGATGATCGATTTGAATTTGTGACAGTTGCGACGTACACAGTAGACGCGGCGGCGGGCACGATCGATGAGAACCTGTTTGATCCGAGTTTCTCCGTGCGCGCCACGCTCTCGGGCTCGCCGGTGCACGAAGGCGTGAAGCCAGGCAGCTACGTTCCGCTAAAAAGTTAAAGCATGTGTGGCATCAGCGGCGTCTTCGGACGTCCAGACATCGAGACAGTCAAACAGATGACGGGTGCGATCGTGCATCGTGGCCCAGACGACGGCTACTCAGTCGCGGGCACTCACTTCGCACTCGGCACACGTCGTTTGAGCATCGTCGGCGTTGTTGACGGTCGCCAGCCACTCTCGAACGAAGATGGCACGATCTGGGCCGCACAGAACGGCGAGCTTTACAACTACCCGCGCGTGAAGCCTGAGCTACTGCAACGCGGGCATCGTCTGCAAACACATACCGACACCGAGATCCTCGTTCATCTTTACGAAGACTTCGGCACACGACTGCCGGAACAGATCCACGGCATGTTCGCGATCGCTGTCTGGGACTCGGTAAACAAACGCGGCCTGCTCGCGCGCGATCGCATGGGCAAGAAACCGCTTTACTACTATCGCGATGGCGACGCGCTCTACTTCGCTTCCGAGATCAAGTCCCTCCTGCGTGTTCCCGGTTTTGAGCGACGCATAAATCTCGAAGCGCTGCATCATTACCTCAGTTTCAAACACATTCCCTGCCCGCTCTCGATCTTCGAAGGGATCCACATGCTGCCGCCGGCGCACGTGCTTGAGTTTCAACTTGGTGAGGAGCCGAAGATACACCGTTACTGGAACGTGGATTTCTCGCCACAAAGTGAGACTGCGAACGCGCCGGAAGAAGAGCTCGTGGAACGACTGCTCGCGCTGTTACGACAAGGCATCGAGCGACGATTGATGTCTGATGTTCCGATCGGATTCTTTCTGAGCGGCGGGATCGATTCCACCCTCTCGACAGTTCTCGCGGCCGAGATCTCGAGCACTCCGATCAAGACTTTTACTTTGACTTACACGGGCGACTCGACCACCGACGGCAAAGAGCAGGACACGCGCTGGGCTCGCTGGGCTGCGGCGAAGTACGGGACCGAGCATCACGAAGAACGAGTTGAGTTTTCGAATTTTCCCGAGAACCTGCGACGCATTATCCAGTGTTTCGACGAGCCTTTCTGTGGGACTGTGTCGACTTATTTTCTGGCGAGTTTAATCGCGAAGCACGTGAAGGTCGCAGTGTCTGGTGATGGCGCTGACGAGTTGTTTGGAAGTTATCTTTCACATCGTCTCGCGCAACCGCTCGCAAATTTGGACCAGTATCGAGGAACCGACCAGTTTGAGTACCTGTCGCGCATGTACGAGGACGAGGATTGGAAATGGCGCGCGAAGCTGTTCGTATTGAGTGATGACGAGAAGATGGATCTCTACGCGCCTGAGATCGCGGAACAGATGCGTGGCTACTCTTCGCGCCGCCAGTTGCAGCACGATTTCTCGAACCTGACTGCGACCGATCCGCTGAATCGCGTGCTCGAGGCTGAGTTTCGCACGATCTTTCCCGATCAGGTGCTTGCGTTCGTCGATCGTCTTTCGATGACGCACTCGCTTGAAGTACGCACGGCGTATCTCGACACGGATTTCGTGACCTTCATCGCCGGCCTGCGTGGAGATCTCAAGATCAAGAACGGTGAGACGAAGTACCTGCTCAAGCAAGCAGCGCGGAAGTACTTTCCAGACGAGATGGTTGACCGGAAAAAAGAGGGTTTTCTGATGCCCGTGACTGAGTGGCTCTCGGCAGACCTTGAAGATTACGTTCGTGACACGCTGAGTGACGAGCGACTGCGCGGCCACGGGATCTTCGATTCAACTCACGTACACAAGTTGATTGACGATCTTTATTCCGGCAATAAGGATTACCGCCACGTGAATAAGGTGTTCGCGTTGCTCGTCTTCCAGGAGTGGTTCGATCTCTATTGTTAGCCACAAGAGGCACAAAAAGCACAAAATGTATTTTGAACTGGGCGCGCAAAACTCTTTCTTACAATATGTGCTTTTTGTGCCTCTTGTGGCTAAAACTGGAGGTAGGTTTTGAGGCTGGCGGTGTTGCAACCGGGCTATCTGCCGTGGCTCGGGTTCTTCGATCAACTACAGCGCTCCGATTGCTTCATCTTCTACGATGACGTTCAATACGACAAAAATGGCTGGCGCAATCGCAATCGCATCAAGTCCGCGAGCGGCGAGCCGCACTGGCTGACGGTTCCAGTTCGCGTGCACAGCCTGTCACAACGTTTAATCGATACCGAGATCGACAACCGGCAGCCGTGGGCGCGCAAGCACCTCGGAACGATCCGCCAGTTTTACGCGAGCGCGCCGCACTTGAAGCGCTACTTGCCGGGGCTTGAAGAGTTGCTGCTCGCCACGAAGTGGGAGCGACTTTGTGATCTTGACCTCGCCGTGATTAAGTTGATGTGTAGCTGGCTCGGCCTGGAGCGCGATACGATGCGCTCGTCCGAGCTCGCCATCGACGGCGATCGCAGCGAACGTCTCGTAAACTTTTGCCTGCACGTGGGCGCGGATCGTTACCTTAGCGGCAACGCTGCGCAATCCTATCTTGACGTGGAGTTGTTCGCGCGTCATGGCATCGAGGTAGAGTGGCAGGACTATAAACATCCAACATACCCGCAGCAGCACGGCGACTTCGTGCCTTTCCTGTCGACGCTTGATCTGCTGCTGAACTGCGGCGACGACAGCTTACAAATAATCTCGGAAGGAAGCAGAGACGCGAGCTAAATGAAAACAATTTTAGTAACCGGCGGGGCTGGTTTCATCGGCAGTAATCTGGTCCGGCACCTCTACAAAAAATATCCGGATTACCGGCTGCTCGTGGTGGACGCGCTCACGTATGCGGGCAATGTCCACAACTGCCCTGACGGCGCCCTCGGTTCAAACCGTTATGAGTTCTGGTATGGCGACGTTCGCAACGGCGAGCTGATGGATACGCTCGTGGGCCAGTCAGACATCGTCGTGCACATGGCGGCGGAGTCGCACGTCACACGCTCGATCTACGACAACAAACTCTTCTTCGAGACTGACGTGCTCGGCACACAGGCTGTCGCGAACGCAGTCGTTAAGCATCGCGATCGTATCAACCGGTTCATCCACATCTCGACCTCGGAAGTCTATGGCACCGCACTAACCGAGAAGATGAGCGAGGAACATCCGCTCAATCCGATGAGTCCTTATGCCTCCGCGAAGTGTGGCGCGGATCGTTTGGTTTACTCCTACTGGGCGACGTACAACGTTCCGGCAGTCATCGTCAGGCCGTTCAATAACTACGGACCGTACCAGCATCTCGAAAAGGCCGTGCCGCGCTTCATCACGAGTGTGTTGCTGAAAGAGTCGTTAACTGTTCACGGCGATGGCGAGGCGGCGAGAGACTGGGTCTTTGTCGAAGATCACTGTGAGGCGTTGGATGCTCTGATTCACGCTCCTGTCTCTGAAATACGCGGGCAGGTAATCAACATCGGCACCGAGCGACATCGCAGCGTGTTGGAAATCGCTGAGGCTGTTTTGAAAGCAATGGGACCATGCGACAGCCAGATACAGTTTGTTGGCGGCCGTCCAGGACAAGTGTTTCGACACACTGCCGACGCTTCAAAGTTGAAACGCCTGATCGACTGGAAGCCGAAGCTCAGCTTCGAAGAAGGACTCGAGCGCACGATTCGCTGGTACCGCGATAACGAAGCCTGGTGGCGCCCACAGGTCTGGATGCGCCACATTCCGATCATCACTGCGACCGGCAAGAGGGAGATGCATTGAGCCACGAAAAGGCACAAAAGACACAAAACGTGCCTTTCTTTATGCACGACCTCGGCAAGCCCGAACTCGATGCAGTGGCGGAAGTGTTGGCGAATCCGATACTGACTACGGGCGCGTGGGTTGAACGTTTCGAGAAGCAGTTTGCGGAGTATCTGAAGGTACGACACGCGATCGGTGTTACGTCGTGCACCGGCGCGCTGCACCTCGCGTTGATCGGACTTGGCGTTGGGCCAGGCGACGAAGTGATCACGACACCGATGACTTTCATCGCTTCGTCAACTGCGATCCTGGAAGCCGGTGCGAAGCCGGTGTTTGTCGATGTCGAGCCGGAGACAGGCAATCTCGATGTGAACAACATAGAGGCAGCGATTACGGAGCGCACGCGCGCGATTGTGCCCGTTCATCTTTACGGGCAGATGTGCGACATGCGTGCCCTGCGAAAGCTCGCGGACAGTTACGGGTTGAAAGTCGTCGAAGATGCGGCGCACTGTGTTGAAGGCCGCCGCGACGGTGTGGGCACGGGCCAGCTCAGTGATGCTGCGTGTTACTCGTTTTACGCGACGAAGAATCTCACGTGTGGTGAAGGCGGCGCACTCGTCACGAATGACGACGAGCTGGCCGCAAAGGTCAAGCTGCTGCGCCTGCATGGCATGAACAAAAATGCCAACGACCGTCACCGCGAAGGCTACAGGCATTGGGACATGACCGTCTTCGGCTGGAAGTACAACATGGACAACATCCAGGCGGCGCTGCTGCTGCCGCAGATGGACCGGCTCGATGAGAATTGGCGAAAGCGACGCGAGTTGGCGGAGTATTACGAGTCGCGGCTCTGGGACATTCCGAATCTTTCACGACCGAAGACGTTGCCGCAGGTTGATCACGCGCAGCACCTGTTCACGGTTTGGATCGGCGAGGGCAAACGCGATCATGTGATCTCTGAGCTTCAGAAGTCGGGTGTGGGCGTGATGGTGAACTATCGCGCGATTCACTTGTTGAGCTACTTCAGCGAGACGTACGGCTTCAAGCCCGGTGATTTTCCCGTCGCGGAGCGTATCGGTGATGCCACGATCTCGCTTCCCTTTTACCCCAACATGCCCATCGAAGATGTCGATCGCGTGATCGAGGTGCTGCGCGAAAGTCTTCACTAGCCACAAAAGGCACACAAGGCACATAAGGTATGGAGAAAACACGGCCGGTGCGGGTGCTGCACATCATCGATACTCTCGGTGGCGGCGGTTCGGAGCGCCTGGTCTGGGACATCGTGCGTCTCTCGGATCCGGCGCGCGTCCAGCACAGAGTTGTGACGATCTTTCGCGAAGGCTATCTGGCGACGCCCGTTTATGCGGAGCCGCTGCGTCAGTTGGGAGCGTACGGAAAACGGGATTTCTCCCGCAGCGGCGCAAATGAAACTTGGAATGAACAAGTCAGGAAGGGTGGCTTGCCCCCGCTGTCGGAAGTGCGATCATCCGTAAAAAGTCTTCCTCCGGCGCTGAAGAACCCGTTAGTGCGTATCTGGAACTTTGGGTTTTCATTATGGCGAGAGGTGAAGCACGCCGCGGCACATGTTCCGTCAACGGCAACGATACCGGCGGAGTACTTCCGCTTCAAGCCCGACGTGGTGCACACGCACGGCTTCTATGGCTTCAAATACGGCTTGATGTTCAAGGCATTGTTTCGTCGCCCGATGGTACACATCGTTCCGGCCTTGTTCTCGCAAATGGAAGCACAGGGGACAGGCTGGCTGGTGAATCGCTATCGACGCTTCCACGCCCATGTTGATTGCTTCGCACTCGACGCGGGCTATCGTAACGAGCTGCTCAGCCTTGGCGTGCCGGCGCATAAGCTGCTGCCAATCGATGGCACGTTGGACCTGGACGTGATAGCAAACGTGAGGACAGACCGTGAGCAACATCGACGCGAAGTGCGTCACAAATTACAAATCCCTGATGACGCGATCATCGCGCTTTCCGTTGGTCGTTTGGATCCGAGCAAGGGTCACTCGTACGCGCTCGAAGCATTGCCGTTGATGCTCAAACAGTTTCCACACCTGCATTGGATTGTGCTGGGAGAAGGTGAGCATCGTAGCGAGTTGGAACGGCGCATTGAAGAGCTGGGCGTCGCGCAACACACGCACTTGATCGGCTTCGATTCGCAGCCACTTCCGTACTACGCCGCAGCGGATGTTTACCTGCGCACGACAACGATGGAAGGCGAGAACATCTCGAGTCGCCAGGCGATAGCGATGGGACTGCCCACGGTGGGATTTGATACGCGTTGTGAAACTGATCTGATCGCGAAGCTTGGCCACGGCATGCTCGTTCCGAACGCCGATGCCGCAGCACTCGCTCACGCCGCGTGTGAAATCCTCTCGACACCTGATCGCGGCGCCGCGGTGGGGGCGCGTGGCATTGATTACTGCAAGGCGCACATGGGAATTCAGAAACACGTCGACGATCTGATGTCTCTGTACACTCAACTACAACGACCTCATCCTGTTAATCCTGAAAATCCTGTCATCTTGTCTAACAACTGACTAAATCATTAGACAGGATTACAGGATTTTCAGAATCAACAAGATGAACTTACCAGCACAACTGCGTTGTATTACTCACCAACAACCTCTAACTGAGGCGCGCTCGGAGCTCACTTGCGCCAGCGGCTGCATCGTGCCAATCGTCAACAACATCCCACGTTTCGTCAGCTCCGAGAATTACGCCAACGCCTTCGGCCGCCAGTGGAACAAATTCCGCAAAACCCAGCTCGACTCCCACACCGGCACGACGATCTCGAGAGATCGCCTGCAACGTTGTCTCGGCGGTTCGCTCGATGTCATCAAAGGCAAGAGCGTGCTCGAGGTTGGCTGCGGCGCCGGACGCTTCACCGAAGTTATGCTCAAGGCTGGCGCGAGTGTCTTCGCCTGCGATCTCTCCTCAGCTGTGGAAGCGAACAATGAAAACTGTCGCCATCTCAGCAACGAGTATTTCGTCTGCCAGGCTGACGCGCTGAAACTTCCGGTCGCGCCAGGCTCGTTCGATTTCGTCGTCTGTCTCGGCGTGATTCAACACACGCCATCGCCGGAACAAACCATCGCAGCGCTGGCGCGTTACGTTCGTTCGGGTGGCACACTCGCGATCGATCACTATCCACTCGACTACCCGTTGACGCGGTCGCGTGCGCTCACGCGAAAGCTGCTGTTGAAACTGCCGCCACGCGTTGCGCACCAGTTAGCGCTGACACTTGCACGCGTCCTCGTGCCGATTCATCGACTGACGTGGAACAATCGTCGTGGCGTCTGGCGCGTGCGGCGCTGGCTCGCGAAACACTCGCCGCTCGTTGATTATTACGGCGTGTTCTCCATCACGCCTGACTTGCTTGCCGAGTGGGCCATCCTCGACACGCACGACACCCTCACGGATTACTACAAACATCTTCGGTCGGAAGCACAGATCGAGCAGTCGCTGCGCGCGTGTGGCTTTTCACGCGTGCAAGTCTGGCGCGGCGGCAACGGGGTCGAAGCCAGAGCAAGCTGAGCCACAAAAGGCACAAAATGCACAAAATATATCTTTGTGCTTTTTGTGCCTTTTTGTGGCAAAGTAAAGCGTTTATGTGTGGCATCTGCGGAGTCTGGGGTGAGAGTCGTGGTGAGGTGCGCGCTATGGCCAACGCAATGGTTAGCGCGCTGCATCATCGTGGCCCTGACGACCACGGCGTGCTTGAAGACCGGAACGTCACGCTCGGCATGACTCGGCTCGCCATCCTTGACGTTAGCCACGCCGGACACCAGCCGATGGTCTCGCCCGACGGTCAGATCCACATCGTCTACAACGGCGAGCTTTACAACTTTCGCGAAGAGCGCGCCATCCTCGAAAAGCTCGGCTACACATTTCGCTCCACTTCAGACACCGAAGTCGTGCTGCGCATGTACGAGCATTACGGCGACGACTTTCTCTTGCGCCTGCGCGGCATGTTTGCGCTTGCGATTCACGACAAGCGCTCCGCACGCGAGCGACTGCTGCTCGCACGCGACCATCTCGGCATCAAGCCTCTGCTTTACGCAAGCGTTCGCGATCGCTTGATCTTTGCTTCCGAGATTAAAGCGTTGCTGGCGAGTGGTCTCGTTGCGCCCGAGATCGATCCGATCGCTCTGCGCCTGTTACTGACGCACGGCGCGATCGTTCAGCCACACACGATCCTGCGCGGCGTGAAGATGCTCTTACCTGGTCATCGCCTCATCGTTAGCGAGGGACGGGAACCACGCGTCGAGCGCTACTGGTCGCTCGCTCTCGATCGTCGCGCCGATCTGCGCGCGCGCAGCTATGAAGAGCAGGTTGATGCAGTCAGAAATGCGCTCGAAGAGTCGGTGCGTTTGCAGATGGTTTCTGACGTTCCGCTCGGCGCGTTTCTTTCAGGCGGAATCGATTCGTCACTGCTCGTCGCGTTGATGGCGAAGAACACGAGCGGCGAGCGTCTCAAGACTTTCTCTGTCGGCTTCGAAGCCGAAGGCGAGCACATTGACGAGACGGATCACGCGCAAACAACTGCGCAATTTCTCGGCACCGATCACTCACGCGTCGTCGTGCGTGGCGAAGACGTCAGAGATCGAATCCAGCAAATCGCTTTCGCGCTGGATCAACCAACGGTCGATGGCGTCAACAGTTACTTCGTTTCTGCCGCTGCATGCCATCGCGTCACAGTTGCGATCTCAGGCACGGGGGGCGACGAGCTGTTTGCCGGTTATCCCTGGTTCGAGCAAATGGCGTTTGAAGAAACGCAGCGCCAGGCGGCGCCGTGGAAGGCGGCGGCGAAGTCTCTGCTGACTTCGGTCGCGCGACAGCCTGTGCTCGATCCGCTCGTGCCATTGCGTGGCGGTTATCGTTTTGGAACTTGGCGCGACGATGCCGGATTTCTCGCACGCTACTACGCTGCGAATCCGATGTTTGAAGCGCCATGGACGGCGCGGCTGCTGGCGCACGACTTGAGAAGCGCGGCGCAGGCCGGACGCTCGCCGCATCATGATTTGTCGGCGATCGATGAGTTGCCACAGGGCTCGGTGATTGAGCGCGTCACTGGGTTATGCGTGCGTGGTTACACAGCGAACCAGTTGCTGCGAGACATCGACGCTGCTTCGATGTCGCATAGTCTTGAAGTGCGCGTGCCGTTTCTCGATCCCGTTATCGCGGATCTCGCGTTGTCACTTCCCGACGAAGCGAAACTTGGCAACGATCCGCGTGCGTCATGGAATGCGCCACGCAGCTATCGCGAAGCAGGCACGAAACGAATCCTGCTCGATGTTGCGAAGGATCTGCTGGCGCCGGGATTCGACATGCGGCCGAAGACGGGTTTCTCAATGCCGTTCAACTCGTGGCTCAAGGGCCCACTGCGCGAGGTGTTACTCGATACACTTTCAGAAGAAACTGTCGTGAAACGTGGATTGCTCGATGCTGAAGCCGTGGCTGGCGTGCGCGATCAATTTCTAACGGGCGTCAGCGAGTGGCATCAACCATGGCTCTTGATGATGATCGAGCTCTGGGCGCGTGAGGTGTTGGACAAATTGAAACCGCGGATGACACGGAATTTAAATCCGGATTTAAATCCCGATTTTGAAATCGGTGTTATCCGTGGCTAAATTTTCATGAATGGCCTAAATCATCAAGGCTTCAACTCTGATCCGTTTCCGGGGCGGCCGCGAATTCTTTTCATCGGCCTCGGCGAGAACACCCACACTCACTCGTGGATCGATCTGCTCGAAGGCGCGGAGTTCAACGTTCGACTCTTTTCGATGCCGACCGGCTCGCCGCCTGCCGACTGGTCCGTTCGCACTTACGTCACGTGCTATCACGGGCCACGAGTTAAGACCAACACGCGCACGCCGCTCTATCCCGCAAACAGCGTCCAGCGTTTCGTGAAGCGACAAACTGCACGCGCGTTTGGCGTGGGTGACGTCGAGTCACTTGCCGGGCGCTGGCTTGCAAAGATTTTGCAGGAGTGGCGACCAGACATCGTCCACACTCTCGGCATCGAGCAGGGCGGCGAGTTTTTTCTGAACGTGCGACGGCGATTCGGTTTGGAGAACATCGGCAAGTGGGTGCTCCAAACTCGAGGCGGATCGGACCTCGCTTTGACGCATCTCGATCCTGAGCGTCGGAAACAGCTTGTAGACATACTCGGCGCGTGCGATCAGTTGATCAGCGACAATGAACAGAACTTTCGCATCGCGCGTGAGCTCGGCGTTCGTGATGAACAACTCGCGAGGATTGCTCCGGTGCCGGGAACAGGCGGCATCGATGTCGAGTCGTTGCGGGAAAAATGGCAGGGCACGACGTCGAGCCGGAGATCGATCGTGTGGCCCAAGACTTACGACTCCGCGTGGGGCAAGATGTTGCCGACGTTTGAAGCGCTCAAGATGGTTTGGGATCGTATCCAACCGTGTGAGATACACATGCTTTCGATGAATGCGGAGTCGAACATGTGGTACTGGTCTTTGCCCGAGGCGATTCGGCGCTCGTGCCGGCCGCGCGAGCGCGTCGCGCGCGCGGAAGTGCTCGAGCTGCTGCCGAAAGCGCGTGTGATGCTGGCGCCGACGTTGATCGACGGCATTCCCAACTCGCTTTATGAGGCGATGGCGTGTGGTGCGTTTCCGATTTTGTCGCCGATTGAGACGGTGTTACCGGTTGTGAAGAACGAAGAGAATGTTCTGTTTGCGCGTAATCTTTATCCGCACGAGATCGCAGACGCACTCGCACGCGCGATGAGAGACGATGCACTCGTCGATGCGGCCGCAGAGAAGAACCTTGAGCTCGTGCGTCGCATCGCGAGCCGCGATGTGATCCGCCCGCGCGTGATTGAGTTCTATGAAAGATTAGCCACAAAAGGCACAAAATCACATAAAGATGAGTGGGATTGACAGGCGTAGAGAGGCTGGCAGTATTTATGGTTCGTTGTGGCGAGCGATGCCGAGATCTTTGCAAGGTGTCGCGATTAAGGCGGTGCAGCGGAATAAGCGGCTGTATCGGTGGTTGTTGTTTCGACATGTCGATGCAAAGGATCGAGCGAATGGCGCCGCAGCGAACTTACCGCCCGCGGAGCTACGCTATCGCGTGAGCAGCTCTCCCGACGCACAGAACTTCGTCGCGATCGGAGAAACTTGCGCGAACGATATAGCAGCAGCATTGGAGAAGGTCGGATATGACATCCTTCAGTTTACGCGTGTCCTCGATTTTGGCTGTGGCTGCGGACGCACGCTGGTCCACTTGAAAGATCATGCGCCCGGTGCGAAATATGAAGGGACGGACATCGATGCTGCCGCGATTGAGTGGTGTAAACAGAATGTACGATACGCTACGTTCAGTGTCGGTAAAGCCAACCCGCCAACTGACTACGCATCAGATACTTTCGATTTCATCTACGCCATTTCCGTGTTTACACATCTTGATGAAGACTACCAGTTTCGCTGGCTCGAGGAGTTGCGGCGCATCGTGAAGCCTGGAGGTGTGCTGTTGTTGACGGTCGACAGCTCGCTCGCCGCCGAGAGGGATTTTGTGTTTCAGCGGTCTTATGAAGATGGGCTGTTTCCGGCGTGGTATCAGAATGCGTTTCATTCGAAGGAATACGTTGTAGAGAACTTTGGGAAGTTTTTCGAAGTGATGGGGTATTTGCCGAGGGGAATGAATGAGCATCAGGATGTTGTGATGCTGCGTAAGTCTTAGACAGGATTACAAGATTTCCAGGATTAACATGATTCTATATACTGGCGTCCCGTATGAATGAAATACGTCTCCCGGCCGAGCCTCTGGTCGTCATCCAGCCGAGTAATCGATGGTCCGTTCTCAGCTTCAAGGACATTTGGGCCTATCGTGAGCTGCTCTTTTTCCTGACCTGGCGCGACGTCAAAGTGCGTTACAAGCAGACTGCGCTCGGCGCGGCGTGGGCAATCCTGCAACCCCTGTTCATGATGATCATCTTCAC
>Ga0126311_10001069_pt1 | contig 12973 bp, 7 predicted proteins | sample Plot61_FD_92539 | JGI IMG/M metagenome (GOLD analysis project Ga0126311, IMG submission 92539) | Serpentine soil microbial communities from UC McLaughlin Reserve, CA, USA - Plot61 | ecosystem: Environmental > Terrestrial > Soil > Grasslands | place: USA: UC McLaughlin Reserve, Lake County...
CCCAGAGCGCGGACGAGGGCGGCGCGGTGTGGTTGTGGAGCGAGGCGTAGCGGTACGCGGCGTAGCCGACGCGGTGCCGCGCGCCGGTCGCGCGCGTGAGGAGCGCGGCCGTGCTCCCGCCGTGCAGGTTGTAGACCACGTCGTACTTCTCCGCGCGAATCAGCCGCGCGGCGCGAAGGCGCGAAGACTTGCTCCCGCGCCCGACCGTCAGGACGCGGTCTACCTCGCGCGAGCCTTTGAGGAGCGGCGCGACCCAGTCTTCGAGCAGGATGTCTAAACGGGCTTCCGGGAGGAAGCGCCGGAGCGCGTGGAGCGAAGGCGTCGCCAGCACAGTGTCGCCGATGGAGCGCAGGCGCACGACGAGCACGCGGCGCACTGCCGGCCAGTCCCAGAGCGCTTCGCCGAGCGCGCATGGCTCACCAACGCCCACGCGGCGCGGCGCTTCGACGCCGACGACCTGAACCACGTCGGACGGCGCGGCGTGAGCGCGCGTCTCAGCCAGTCTTCCGTGGCTCCTCATCCTCTTCTTCTACCGTCGCCTCTTCGACGATGAGCGCGGGGATGTCGTTGCGTACGGGGTAGACGCGGCGGCACTCGGTACACTTGATGCCGCTCGCGTCGTCCTTCAAACGGACGCGGCCCTTGCACGCGGGGCAGACGACCTTGAACGTCTCTATGAAGTCGGGCGTGATTGCCAACTCTTTTCTGGCTCCTCTCCGGCGTGAAAAAGCTTCGGGCTCAGGCAGACTCTATCGACTGCCTGAGCCCGAAGCTTATCAGCGCCGCGGCGCGCGGGGCAACGCGCGTCGCTCACTTCCCGAAACGCTTGCGGTACTCGTCCGAAGAGAGGAACGCCTTGACCATCTCCGCGCTCTTAAAGTCGCCGCCGAAGTCTTCCAGCTTCTTGAGCCAGAAGTTGTAGCCGTCGAGGTTCGTGTTGGGCGGGTCGTCGGGCGCGCGCCGCAGGTAGCCGAAGTACTGCATCAGCACGAACGCGGGGTTCGTCTCGCGCTTGTGGAACGCGCCGTTCTCCAAGACGAGCCGCAGGGCGCGCGCGCGCGCCGAGAGGTCTTCGGTGTTCGCCGCGCCCCCGAACTCGGCGGCCGCCGCCTCGGCCTCGGACGCGGTGAGCGAGTTGCCGGTGTTCGCGTCGAGCGCGGCGACGAACTGCGCGGGCGTGAGCGCGAGCGGGTAGTGCTGCTCGAACTCGGCGCGCTCGACGAACTCGTTGACGTAGGCCGCCTTGCGCGTCTCAAGCTTCAGCTCCCAACCGGGCTCGCCCACGACGACGCCCGCGCTTATCTCGCGCGCGTCGAGCGTGAACTCCAACAGGCGCTCGGGCGTGCGCCCGTACGCGGCCTTGTAAGCCTTGTAGGAGAAGAAGCCCGACTGCTGGAACTCAATCGCGAGGAAGAACGCGGCCGAGACGTTTATGCGCGCGGCCTCCATGCAGGCCGCGTCCGAGCCGCAATGACTAAGCTGATCCTTCCAGAAGGCGAGCCCCGCGGCGTCCGGGTCGCGGCCGAGGAAGTCTCTGTAGTGCTGGCGCACGAAGAACTCGGCGTCGTCCAAGGGGTTGGCGGCCGCCGGGTCGGTGTCGTTGTCGCCGATGGTGACGACGAGCGTGGCGCGGTCGCCCGCGACCGCGTCGCCCTCGGGCATGAGCCTGACGGAGAAGTTCTCGTCGCCTTCGACGAGCGTGTCGTCCGTGATGAATATCGTGAAGGTCTGCTCGGTCTCGCCCGGCGCGAACGTGACGCGCCCCGCCGAGCCGACCACGTCGGCGCCGCTCGCGGCCGTGCCGCTCTGAACCTCGTAGACGGCCGAGACCTCTTGCGAAGTGTCGCCGCCGCGCCTCACGGTCACTTCGAGCGTGCCGCCGCCCTCGCCCACGCTGAGCGCCGACGAGCTGAACTCGACGAACCCGACGCGCGCCGCGTCGAAGTCGGCCGAGCGGTCGCCGTCAATCGCCTCGAAGCTCCGCGACGCGGGCGAGAACGTGTAGCCGCCCTTCGCGGGCGTGACGAAGTAAGTCCCGCCCGAGGTCACGTCGAACGAGTACGAGCCGTCCGAGCCCGTCAGCACGCGCCGGCTGTCGGGGCCGAGCAGCGGGTGCGAGCCCGAGAGGTCTATCGTGACGCCGGGGATGCCGACTCCCTTCTCGGTCACGCGGCCGCCGACGCTGTAGCGCGCGAGCCCGCCCGTGAAGCCCGCGTCGGTGTCCGCGGCGAGCCCCGCGAAGGTCTTCGACGCGGGCGTGAAGGCGAAGTCGGGGAACGAGGGGGTCACAGTGTACGTTCCGTCGGCGGCGAGGCTCGGGAACGAGTAAGAGCCGTCGGCGGCCGTCGTGGTCGTCGCGGTCTGCGAGCCCGTCAGCGAGACGGTGATGCCTTGCAGCCCTGTGCTGTTTACGTCAGTGATGCGGCCGCGAATCGCGAAGCGCAGGGGCGTCGCGGCGAAGTCGGCGGTCTTGTCGCCGTCGAGGTTACTGAACGTCTGGCTCGGCGGCGCGATGGTGTATTGCGGCTTCGCGGCCTTCACGGTGTAGTCCCCCCCGGCGGGGACTGTGAACGAGTAGGAGCCGTTCGCGTCTGTCGTCGCCGAGGCCGTCTGCGAGCCCGTCAGCGAGACCGTGACGCCCGCGAGGCCCGAGCCGTTCTCCGTCACGCGACCGCCGATGCGGAAGTTGACGAGCGCGCCCGTGAAGTCGGCCGTCTGGTTCGAGGAGAGGTCGTTGAAGGTGCGCGTCGGCGGGGCGAAAGTGTAGTTCGTCTTCGACGCCGTCACGGTGTAGCTTCCGCCGCCGCCGAGGTTGGCGAAGGAGTAGCCCCCGTTCGCGTCGGTCGTCGCGGTCGCGGACTGCGAACCCGTCAACGCCACGGCGACGCCCGCCAGCGCCGAGCCGTCCGGCTTCGTCACGCGGCCCGATACCGTGTAGGTGTTGAACGTGCCGACGAAGTCCGCGGCCTGATTCGCGCCGAGGTCTGTGAACTGCCGGGAGGCGGGCGCGAAAGTGTGGTGGCGAAGCGCAGGCGTTACCGTGTAGTCGCCGCCGCTCAAGAGGCTCGCGAACGAGAAGTTGCCCTGCGCGTCGGTCGTCGCGGTCGCGGACTGCGAGCCCGTCAATGCCACGGCGACGCCCGCCAGCGCCGAGCCGTCCGGCCGCGTCACGCGGCCCGAGATCGTGTGGCGGAAGTGTGTGGCCTTGAAGTTCGCCGTCCGGTCGCCGCCGAGATTGTCGAAGGTCTGACTCGGAGGCGTGAACCCGTACTGCGCCAGCGAGGGCGTCAGGGTGTAGCTGCCCTCGGCCTTGACCGTGAACGAGTAGAAGCCGTTCGCGTCCGTGGTCGTCGTGGCCGTCTGCGAGCCAGTGAGCGAGACCGTGACGCCGGGCAGGCCCGGAGCGCCCTCGGTCACGCGGCCCGAGATTGTGTAGTTGACGAGCGCGCCCGCGAAGTTCGCGGTCTTGTCGGTCGTGGGCTGAGCGAAGGTCTGGCTCGGCGGCGTGAAGGCGTAGTTGGCCTTCGACGCGGTCACGGTGTAGGTGCCGTCCGACGGCAGTTGCGTGAACGAGTAGTCGCCGTTCGCGTCCGACGTGGCGGTCGCGCTGCGCGAGCCCGAGAGCGTGAGCGTCGCGCCCGCGAGCGCCGCGCCGCCCGCGCCCGTGACGCGGCCGCGTACGGCGTGCGTGCCGGGAGTGGCCGTGAAGCCCGCTATCTGGTCTGAGCCGAGCGCGGAGAACGTGCGCGCCGCCGGGCTGAAGCTGTAGTCGGCCTTCGAGGGCGTGACCGCGTAGTCGCCGCCCGCGGGCGCGAGGAGCGTGTAGTTGCCGTTCGAGTCGGTCGAGGTCGTCGCGGACTTCGAGCCCGCGAGCGCGACCGCGACGCCCGGGACGGCCGCGCCGTCCGACTTCGCCACGCGGCCCGTAATCTTGTACTCGACGAAAGTGCCTACGAAGTCGCCGCGCACGTCCGCGGAGAGGTTCGAGAAGCCGCGCGCGTCGGGCGTGAAGACGTAGCCGAGGAGCTTGGGCTTGACGACGTATGTGCCGCCCGTGGGCAGGCGGTCGAAGCGGTACGAGCCGTCGGCGGCCGTGGTCGCCGTCGCCGTGCGCGAGCCCGTGAGCGAGACGCTCACGCCCTGAAGCGGCGCGTTGTTAGAGGCGACTATGACGCCGCTGATTGAGCGTATCGTCGGCGTGCCCTTGAAGTCCGCGCGCGCGTCGGCCGTGAGGTTCGTGAAGCCCGACGCGCCGGGCGTGAAGCCGTAGTCGGCCTTCGCGGGCGTGACCGTGTAGCTGCCGCCCCCGCCGACGCCCGCGAAGGTGTAGTTGCCGTTCGAGTCCGTGGTCGCCGTCGCCGCCTGCGAGCCCGTGAGCCTGATTGTCGTGCCCGCGAGCGGGTTACCCGCGTCGTCCGTGACGTGGCCCGAGATGTTGTAGCGCTTGAGCGTCGCGGCGAAGTCCGCGCGCACGTCGGACGCGGGCGTCGTGAACGTCTTCGAGGGGGCCGCGAAGGTGACGCCGGGGGCCGAGACCGTGACGGTGTAGACGCCGCTCGTCGGGAGTTTCGAGAAGCGGTAGAGGCCCGCGGCGTCCGTCGTCGCCGTCGCCGCCTGCGAGCCGGTGAGCGTGAGCGTCGCGCCCGCGACAGCCGCGTTGTTCTCGTTCGTCACCTTGCCCGTTATAGAGAAGTTCTCCGAGGGCGACGTGGCGAGGTAGGCGTCGAGCGCTGCGCGCCAGTTGGCGACGCACGCGGCGTCGGCGCCGCAGCGAAGAATCTTGTCAGACCAGTAGAAGTGTGCGGCCGCGTCGGGCGCGCGCCCGAGCGCGGACTGAAAGCGCCCGCGCACGTACTGCACCGGGTCCTGGTCGGGCTGCTCGGTCTCGATGACGACGGTCTGCTGCGCCTGCGACGCGAGCTCGGTGTAGACGGAGTCTATGACCGTGAGGCGCGCGGTGGTCGAGTCGGCGCGAAGGCGCGTGGCGGACGCGGAGGTCTCGATGCGGTCGAGTATCGCGTGGCCGATTCCTTCGACCCTGATGGCCGCGTCGGCGTGCTTGCTCCAACCGTACGCCGAGTTCTCGATGAGCACGGCGCGCGCGCCCGTCAGGTAGTTGCCCGAGGAGGTGAGGTTCGAGACGTTCATCCGCAGGCCGCTTATGTATATGAGGTCGATGGGCGCGCTCGCGGGCACGTAAGCCGTGGGGAACGAGGAGATGCCGAAGATCCCGCCCTCGTCCATGAAGACGCTGCGGAAGACTGCCTCGCGCCGCGGCGAGTCGTTCGTCAGGGCGGCCGCGTTTCCCAGCTCCACCCAGGAGAAGGGCGCGGCCACGCCCGTCTTGCTGAAAAGCTCGGGCCGCAGGCCGTAGTCGAGGAAGATGGCCTCCTCCATCCTGAAGCCCTTCCACTCGATGTTCTGTACGACGGAGGTGTGCGCGCCGCTGTTGGCGGTGCAGCCGAGGAAGACGGTGCGCGTAATCCTAAAATGGCTTCGCACGGCGACCACGTCCGAGCCGCGCCCGCTGCTGCTAAGTCCGTAGAACTCGCAGTGCTCGACGGAGGCGTCGTCGGTGTCGAAGAAGGCGAGCGTGTACGCGGCGTCCGTCTCGACGCCGGGCGTGCCCATGAAGGCGATGTCTTTGACCGCCGCGCCGCGCAGTCCCGCGAGCACGAGCATCGCCCCGTCGCCCGTGCGCGGCCGGAACTCCGACTTGAGGTCGAGCCCGCGCGAAAGCTCCGCCCCCGCGGCGGTCGGCGGCGGGACGGGCGTGTCCGAAGGCACGCCGAAGATGGTCACGGACGCGGCCGTCCCCGCGAAGTCCTTCGCGACCGGCGTGAGGATGGCGTACCGGCCCTCGGGCACGAAGAGCGTGCCGCCGCCCGCCGCGGCCAGCGCGTTGAGCGCGGCCTGCAAGGCGGGGCCGTCGTTTGTGACGCCCTCGCCCACCGCGCCGAAGTCTTTAAGGTTGAGCGCGGCGGGCGCGCTGTTTACGCCGCCCGGCTCCTGCCCGTCCTGCTGCGTGCGCGCCTTCGCGCGCGAGCCCGCCGTGAGTGCGAACGCCGCGAGAAGACACAGCGATACCGTTAGAGTGAATTTACGCCACATGATCTTTGTTCGTGAGTGTAAACCATTCGTAGAGAGCGCGCATGACCGTTTCGGCGAGGGGTAGAGCCTACGGCTTCGTGCAAAAAAATTTTCGGCCGACTGTGGTTCGCGTTCCGTTTAAGTCCGTGTCTCTCGTCGTCCCGAAAGACGTGCCCCTTGTTCGACAGTCGGGGCAGCAGATGAGGCTGTAGCTATCTTAGACGCTTTAGAGGGGAAAAGGGTCACCTTTTATTTTACGGGCGTGAAATAATTGTCGGCCGCGGCCAGCCTCGGTGCGCTTCAAGACACATACGCGCGCCCCGTCGGCGCGTCGTGCAGCAACGGGATTTCGGGAGCAATAAATATCTCGCGCCGCCGAGCGCCGAGTCCGCGTGCCCTGCTTCGTGAGTCCCCGCGCCTTGCTTCGTAATTTGCGCGCGCGGCGCGGCTTCAGCGCGATGGCACGCGGTTCGTTTAAGAGGTGCGGGTCCTTCGCACGCGCCTGACGGTTTGTTGCCGCGCCGCCGATGGCGTATCTTTCAAAGCCTATGTTCGACGCGGCTCGGAACACGGCTGCGCGGTCGTGCGGCGTACATTTTTTTGGTCATGCTCGTACCCATTTTTAGTCATGCAGGATAAGCCGAACGCAGAGGGCGCGCAGGCCCGCCGCAGGCTCGCGCCCGTGGGCGTGCTCTTCGCGCTCGTCGGGCTCGCGCTCTTCGGATACTTCGTCTGGGCGGCGGGGCCTTCGGAGGTCTGGGCGAAGATTTCGAACATAGGCTGGGGCTTCGCGCTGATAGTCCTACTGGGCGGCCTGCGCTTCGGCGTGCGCACGCTCGCGTGGACTCTCTGCTTCGAGCCGCCGCACCGCCTCGGCTTCTTCGAGGCGTTCAGGGCGTACCTCATAGGCGACGCCGCGGGCAACGTCGTGCCCATCGGGATAGTCGTCAGCGAGCCGACCAAGGCCGCGATGGCGAGCCGACGCGGCGTGCCCTTCGCCGCCACATTTTCGGCCATCGCGGTCGAGAACATCTTCTACATGCTCTCGGTCGCGCTCTTCATCCTCGCGGGCGCGGCGGCGCTGCTCGCGGCGTTCCCTCTGACGAAGCTTCTCCGATATTCGAGCTACGGCATCATCATCGTCGCTGGACTGTTCGTAGCCTTCGCGGCCTACGCGCTGCGTAGGGAGTGGAGGTTCCTGAGCGCCGCGCTGCGCTGGACGGCGGCGCGCGGTCTGGGGCGGCGCATGCTTGAGCGAAGGCTCGCACGGGTCGGCTCGTTCGAGGAGCGCATCTACGGCTTCTACTCGCGCAACGGCCGGCGCTTCCCGGCGGTCTTCGCGTGCGAGGCGGTCTTCCACCTGCTGGGCGTGGCGGAAGGCTACCTGACGCTCTGGTTCATCAACTCCGCGCCGCCGACGTTGCTCTCGGCCTTCCTCTTCGAGTCGGTGAACCGCGTCATCACGGTCGTCTTCAAGCCCATCCCGCTGCGCGCGGGGATAGACGAGGTTGGCACGGGCTACCTCGCGCACGTGCTCGGCATCGGGAGCACTGTGGGCGGCACGGTCGCCATCGTGCGCAAGGCGCGGATGATCTTCTGGATGGCCGTGGGCGTGGCGCTCCTGTTCGGGCGCGGCCTCTCGCTCCGGGGCGTCGCCGCCGAAGCGCAGGAGGCGCAGTCCGCCGCACTCGGCTCGAAGCCGCCGACGCCGAGCGAGGAGCGGAGTCTTGCCGAAGGATGAGAAGAGAGTGATGAGTGATAAGTGATAAGGCACCGCGCTTGCTTCCCTCTTATCACTTATCACTCATCACTCATCACTTCCATTGAGGTCACATTGTCGAGACTGTTAGAGCTTGGTTCAGAGGGCGCGGGGGCGTTGGCCGCGGGCGAGCGGGCGCGGGGGTCGGCCGAAGTTCTGGAGCGCTACGCGGTCGTGGTGCTGGTGATGCTCGCCGTCGCGGGGTTCGCGCTGCGAGTGGGCGGCGCGGCGCGTCTGGGTCTCGCGGAGGACGAGATTAACAAGCTCGAAGCCGTGCGCGCCTACTCGCGCGGCGACCTCACGCAGAACGCAGAGCACCCCGTTCTGATGAAGGCGCTCATCTTCGCGTCGGTCGGGGCCGCGCACCTCTGGAACGACGCGCGCGGGCGCGAAGGCGGGCGCGCGGCGTCGCTCGACGTGAGCGACGAGACCGCGCTGCGGCTGCCCAACATAATCTTCGGCTCGCTCACGGTCTTCCCCGTCTTCCTCCTGACGGCCGCGTTCTTCGGCCGCCGCACGGGGCTCGTCGCGGCGGCGATGTGGGCCTTCGGCGTCGGCGCGGTCACCTACAACCGCGTGGCGAAGGAAGACACCTTGCTCGTCTTCTTCATGCTGTACGCGCTCTACTTCTACGTGCGCGCGAAGCAGGCGAGCGGGTTCGAGCCGAAGCTCAAACGCAGGAACTATGTCCTGAGCGGCGCGTCCTGGGGCTTGATGTTCGCGTCGAAATATTTCCCTCACTACTTCGGCCTGAACATGCTCTATCACTACCTCTTCCACGTCCGACGCCGCGAGCCGGGCGAGCCGCGCGGCAACACGCCCGTGCTCTTCTACGTCGTCGTCTTCGCAACGTTCCTCGTCGCGAACCCGGCCGTCCTTTTCCCTCAAACGTGGACGTACCTCAACGCCTATTCGAGCGAGGGGCTCCTGACGCACCACGGCTACCTGATGGGCGAGACGCTCTACCACAACACCGTCTCGAAGGCCCCCTTCGGCGCGACGCCCGTTTACTTCTACGCGCTCTACCTTCTGATAAAGACTCCGCCGGCGCTGCTCCTGGCGTTCGCCGCGGGACTCGTCGTCCTCATTCGCAAGTGGCGCGAGCCGGGGGCGGCTTTCCTCCTCTTCATGCTCTTCTTCTGGCTCGTGCCCTACTCGCTCATGGGCGCGAAGTGGCTGCGCTACACGTTAAGCCTCATGCCGTTCGTCTACATGACCGCGGCCGTCGGCGCCGTTGCGTGCGCGCGTCGTCTGCCCTCGCTACTGAAGGTGGGCCGCGACACGAGCCCGCGGCTGGCGTCGGCGCTCGGCGCGGCCGTGCTCGCGATATTCGTCGCCGCGCCCGCGTGGGCGGCGTTCAAGTCCGCGCCGCACTACGCGCTCTACACGAACGCGCTCGCGCCGCGCGCCGCGGGCTACTACTTCCCGCACGACGAGCTATACGACGACGGGCTGCGCGAGGCCATAAAGTTCGTCGCCGAGCGCGCGCCGCGGGGCGCGAGTGTCGCGACCGAGACTCCCGGCGTCACGCGCTACTACCTCGAACGCTTCAACCGGACAGACCTGCGCCCGCGCACCATCTCGGACCCGCAGTTCGACGTGACGAGCGAGCCCTCGCCCGTCTACGTCATACTCCAACGCGGCCGCACATACTTCGAGAACCGCGAGGAGATGGCGGCCGTCCGCGCCGCGTTCAAGCCCGAACAGCAGATCGTCATCGACGGCGTCGCCGCCGCCGAAGTCTACTCGCGCTGAAGTCTTAAGCTATTCGCGTCCGGGGGCGAGGCCGAGCAGCACGTCGGCGAGCGCGCCCGAGATGTCGAGCCCCGGCCCGTGTTCGAGCCAGAAGAACTCGCCCGAGGGGTTAAGCTCAAGGAAGACGTGTCGGCCGTCGGGCGTGAGTATGAAGTCGGCCGCGCCGTAGTTGAGTCCGAAGAAGTCCATCAACGCGAGCAGTCGCGCTTCCGTATCGGGCGGCAGAGTGTAAGGCCGCCACTCGTCCACGAGTGCGACGCCGTCGCGCCGCCAGTCGTGCGCGGCGCGCGCCGAAGTCTGCGAGTCTATCGAGGCCGTGAAGACGCGCCGGCCGACGACCGTAGCGCGAAGCTCCAAAGCTTTCTCGACGCGCTCCTGAAACGTCATGGGGCAGAGGCTCAGGCCCGTCAGGTCTTCGAGGTCTTCGGGGCCGACGGGGTTTGTGAAGACGACGTTCTCGCGCCCCTCGCGGTCGTAGACGGCGAAGGACGAGAGCATCTTAGCGACGACGCGGCCGCCGCACGCGGCGTAGAACTCGCGCACGGCCGCGGGGTCGTTCGTGACGAGCGTGCGCGGGACTTCGAGCCCGAGTTCGCTCGCGGCGCGGAGCTGCAAAGGCTTCTGCTCCGCGCGCCGGATGGCCTGCTCGTGGTCTACGCGGAAGGCCGTCAGCCCCGCGAGCACGCCGAGCAGCGCGGCGCGCGACTCGCCGACCGAGGCCGCGCGCAACTGCGCGTCCAACTCGCGCGGCAAGCGCGCGGCCACGCTCAGACGCCTGTGCCAGACGGCCCCGACCTCACTCAAATCGAACTCTCCCTCGCCCGCCGCGCCCGTCGTACCCGTGGTAAATGTCACGCGCTCGCGCCCGTCGCCTCCGTAGCGCGCGGCGAGCCGCACCTCCGAAGGGAAGCGGTCGGTGTCTAGCCGCACGGCGCGCCCGCCGCGCTCCGACACCGCGCGCGCCACACTCTCGACGCTCTCGTTGTCGCCGCTGTGCGTGATGATGAGAACAATCATAAAAAGTGGTGAGTGATAAGTGATAAGTGATAAGTAATGAGATGAGAAAATAGCTTCCGCCTTTTCTCATCACTCATCACTCATCACTTATCACCGAGCAATGCTTCCGCGATGGCCTCCGAGATGGGGAGGCCGAGGTCGTGTTCGAGCATGCCCCATTCGCCGCCGGGGTTTACTTCGAGAAAGACGTGGCGGCCGTCGGGCGTCTCGATTAAATCAATCGCGCCGTAGGCGAGGCCGAGTCGTCGCATGAGTTTTTTGAGTCGCGCGGCCAGAGGCGGCTTCAACGTGGCGCGCGACCACGAGCATTCGTCCGGCCCGGCGAGACGCCAGTCCGTGCGGCCGCGCGCGGAGCCGCTCGCGTCGAGCGCGCCCGTGAAGAGTCTCCCGGCGACGTAGGCCACGCGAAGCTCGCGCAGCTTCTCCACCTTGCGCTGGAAGACGACGGGGCAGTGGCGCAGGGAGTCCAGAGCCTCAACGTCTTCGGCGCGCACGTCGCTCGTGTAGACGAAGAAGGGCGCGTCGCCCATCGAGACCGAGAGCGGGCGCAGGAGCTTCGCGACCACGCGGCCGCCCTCCGCCTCGTAGAAGGCGCGCGCGCGCGCGGCGTCGTTCGTCAGGAGCGTCGGCGGGATTTCCAGCCCGGCCTCGCGCGCGGCGCGTAGTTGAAGGAGCTTGTTCTCGGCGGCGCGCTCGCTGCGCGGGTCGTTGACCCAAAGCGCGCCGCCGAGTCCGTCGAAGAAGCCTTCGAGCGCCGCGGCCGACTCGCGCGCGCACGACGCGCGGAAGCGCTCGTCCAAGTCCCCGCCCAAACGCGGCGGCCAGATTCTACGCGCCCAGACGGCGCGCACCTCCGACGCCTCCACTTCCGCTTCGCCCACGCGCAACACGTTCTCCGCGCCCTCGTGCGCGAGCGCCGCCGACAGACGAACCTCTTCGGGGAAGAGGTCTGTGTCGAAACGCAGGGCTCGCGCGCCCCGCCGCGCGAGCGCCTCGGCGACTCGCTCGACCGTGAAGTGGTCGCCGCTGTGCGTGACGAGCAGGACGAGCGGGCTTCGGCTCATAAAGTGGGCGGGAGTCTCGGCGTGACGAAGGCGAAGAGAGTTAAGGGGCCGCGCGTTTGATTCATCGGCTCGCCGACTCGACGAAGTTGAGTCAACGAATCAACCGCGCGGCCCCTCCGTTCGGCGGCGAAGCGATGAAGGTCAGGAGACTTGGTCTATGTCGGCCGCCTTCGTCGTGAGACGGATTTTCGCGTCCTTCTTCGCCTTGGCCTTGGCGGTCTTCGGCGCGTCGGCCGCGTCGATGTAGACGGCGACGTACGGGTCGCCCTCGTCGCGGTCTGAAGGGTACTTGAGCGTCTGGCGTGTCGAGCCGCCCTTAACCTTCGCGGCCTCCGCCTGATAGGGGTGGAACACTTGCTCGTCGCCGTCCGAAGGGTACTTGAGCGTCTGTAGCTTGGCCGGCTTGGCCGCCGTGGCCTTGCGCGCACCCTCCTTTTCGGTGTACGACGCGCGCCCGCGGCGCGTGGTCACCCTGGCCTCTGCGTCGTCGCCGTGCTGGCCTTCGAGGAAGCGCGCGAAGAACGGGGTGGCCTGAGCGCCCGACGGCGCAGCCGCCTCATCCTTGTTCCTTCTGCCTCTCATCTCCTGTCTCCTTTCGCGAGGGCTCAAAAGTGTGCGTGAGCGAACGCCGCGAGTTCTATTACGAAACGCCGCGCCGGGTCAACACTTTTTTTGCGACGCGCAGACAGTACCGCGGGCGGGTGGGGCGGGGATTAACCACAGAGACACGGGGGCGCGGCTTGTAGAGTTTAGCCGTGCCCCCTTGCCTCCGTGGCGAAACGCTCACGCACGCGGTTATGAGTGTGCGGCGTTCCCGTAGGGCTCGACGTAAAAGTCTATCTCGTCGCGGTCTGAGGGGTACTTGAGCGTCATGCGCGAAGGCCCGACGTTGGTCGGCGCGGCCTCGACGTGGGCGGGGGCGTAAGGGTCTATGTCTTCGTCGCGGTCGGAAGGGTACTTCAGGCTTCTGATACGGGCCGCGGCCTTCGCCTCGGCCCCGCCGCCGTACTGGTCTTCGAGGAAGCGCGCGAAGAACGGTGTGGCGGCCGCGTCGGGCGTCGGAACCGCCGAGTCTTTCTGCTCTCTGCCTTTCATCTACCTGTCCTTTCGCGAGGGGTCGAAAGTGTCTATGGGAGAACTGTCGCGAGTTCTATTACGAAACTCCGCGACGGGTCAACACCTCTCTTGTAATTTCTTTGTAAAAGGTGACGGGTTAAAAGTGCTCGTGGCCTTCGTCGGCCGTGACGACCGATGCGGACGAGGCGAGCGGGACGGCGGCGCGGTCGAA
>Ga0126311_10001070_pt1 | contig 12969 bp, 14 predicted proteins | sample Plot61_FD_92539 | JGI IMG/M metagenome (GOLD analysis project Ga0126311, IMG submission 92539) | Serpentine soil microbial communities from UC McLaughlin Reserve, CA, USA - Plot61 | ecosystem: Environmental > Terrestrial > Soil > Grasslands | place: USA: UC McLaughlin Reserve, Lake County...
AGCCGTCTCTTCGATAAACTCAGCGCGAGGCGCCGCACTCAAGCCGTACAGATCGGAAAGGAAATGGGACTACTCCCTTAAACTCAAAAGTATGATTTTTCGCGAAAAACTCGAAATCATCCGAAAGTATGACGACAACCCGGGCCCGCAAAAGTAGATTGCGCCACAAGTTTTTCCAACTCAATCAGGAGACTGCCATGAAAAAAACAGTGTTGACCTTTGGCTTGATCTCGGGCGCGATACTTTGCGTGTTGATGTCCATAAATACCGTGTTCGCTGAGAAAATCGGTTTCGACAACGCGGTGGTCATCGGCTACACCACGATGGTGCTGGCCTTTTTATTAGTGTTCTTTGGTATCCGGTCTTACCGCGAAAACGTAGGCGGGGGACAGATTAGTTTTGGCAGAGCCATGGCTGTCGGACTTTTGATAATGGTCATTACGTGCGTCTGCTATGTCATCGTGTGGGAAATCATTTATTTCAACTTCATGCCCGATTTCATCGACAAGTATATGGTTCACGCCACCGAGAGCTTACGTGCGTCCGGAAAGCCGCCAGCGCAGATTCAACGCGAGATTGACGAGATGAATAGAATGATGACTCTCTACAAAAACAATATCTTCATTAATATTGCGTTCACCCTACTCGAGCCACTGCCCGTCGGACTCGTGATGACGTTGATTTCCGCGCTGATCCTCCGCAGGCGTGCGCCAAAGGAAGAAAGTCTCGCGACCGGATTACCGGATTTACAGAATTAGCAGGATCAAGTAAAAATCTGTCTATCTTGCTAATCCTGTAATCCTGTCAAAACATGATGATTAAATTCGCGTTGCGTTCCCTGCTCTGCCTGCTTTTTCTCAGTGTCAGTATTCACGCACAAGTACCCACCGGTGATCTCTCGCAGGCAATGAAGTGGCGCATGATCGGCCCGTTCCGCGGTGGCAGGACGGTCGGCGCGACGGGCGTTCCCGGTCAGCCGAATGTCTTTTATATAGGAGTCAACAACGGCGGCGTCTGGAAGACCACCGATTACGGCCACACGTGGAAGCCGATCTTCGACGATCAACCCACAGGCTCGATCGGCGCCCTTGCAGTCGCACCTTCGAACCCGGAAACCATCTACGTCGGCAGCGGTGAAGGACTCCAGCGCCCCGATCTTTCCACCGGCGACGGCATTTACAAATCGACTGACGGTGGAAAGACGTGGCGACATTTCGGACTGCGAAATGCACAACAGATCGGCGCGATCCTCATTGATCCTCGCGATCCAAATCTGGTTTACGTCGCCGCCCTGGGACATCCCTACGGCGCGAACGAAGAACGCGGTGTGTTTCGATCGTCCGACGGTGGTGAGACGTGGCAGAAAGTTCTCTACAAAGACGAGAACACAGGCGCCATCGCTCTTGCCTTCGATCCGAAGAACTCGAAAGTGATTTATGCCGACCTGTGGTCCGCCCGGCAGGGCCCATGGGAGAACGGCGCGTGGCAAGGTCCCGGCAGTGGACTCTACAAAACTACTGACGGCGGCAACACCTGGCGCCAACTCACAAAAGGACTGCCGACATTTGAACAAGGTCTCGGACGCATCGGAATCGCAGTCGCTCCAAGTGATCCAAACACCGTCTATGCCACCGTCGATGCGCCACAACTCGGGGGCATCTATCGCTCTGACGATGCGGGCGAAAGCTGGCGACGTGTGGGCACTGACAGACGTGCATGGGCGCGCGGCAGCGACTTCGCGGAGATCGATGTCGATCCTCGAAACAAGGAGATTGTCTACACTTCTGCCGTTGCCGCATATAAATCGACCGACGGCGGCAAAACGTTCACTACATTCAAAGGCGCGCCGGGTGGCGACGATTACCACACGCTCTGGATCAATCCGGAAAACCCGCAGATCATGTTGTTAGCGACGGACCAGGGCGCGGTCATCAGTGTGAACGGCGGCGACACGTGGAGTTCGTGGTACAACCAACCCACCGCGCAGTTCTATCATGTCATCACTGACAATCAGTTTCCGTACTGGGTCTACGGCGGTCAGCAGGAGAGCGGTTCTGCGGGCGTAAAGAGTCGCGGCGACAACGGCGCGATCACTTTTCGCGACTGGCGTACTGTCGGGGTTGAAGAGTACGGCTACGTTGCGCCGGATCCACTTAATCCCAATCTGATCTACGGCGGTAAAGCGACGCGGTTTGATATGACGACGGGCCAGGTGCAGAATGTTGCGCCCGAGATTCTCCGCAGTGGCAAGTACAGATTTCTTCGCACCGCGCCGATTCTCTTCTCGCCCGCCGATCCGCGCGTGCTCTATCTCGCCGGCAACGTTCTCTTCAAGACGACGAATGGTGGTGCGAGCTGGGAAATCATCAGTCCCGATCTTTCACGTGAGAAACCTGATGTCCCTGCGAGCATCGGCGTGTTTAGTCGCCCGGAGATGGCAACGCAGGCGAGACGTGGCGTGATCTACGCAGTCGCGCCGTCGCCAAAAGATGTCAATGTGATCTGGGCAGGTACGGATGATGGACTGGTGCACGTCACGAAAGACGGTGGCAAGACGTGGCAAAATATCACTCCTCCGGCCATTGATGCATGGAGCAAGATCTCGCAGATCGATGCGGGACATTTCGATGTCAACACGGCCTACATCGCCGTTAATCGGATCCGGCTGGACGATCAGAAGCCACACATTTATCGCACGACTGATGGCGGTGCCACGTGGCAGGAGATCGTAAAAGGATTGCCTGATGGTCCAGTCAACACAGTGAAGGAAGACCCGGAGCGCCCCGGCTTGTTATTTGCCGGCACTGAGCTGGCGGTCTTTGTTTCGCTTAATGCAGGTGATACGTGGCAACCACTGCGCCTCAACATGCCGGCCACGTCGATTCGCGATTTGGTGATTCACAACGACGACGTTGTCGTTGGAACGCACGGCCGCTCGTTTTGGATCCTCGACGACATCACCCCGTTGCGGCAGCTCAGCGGTCCCGTCAGGGAGACACCGGTTCGTCTATTCACGCCGCAAGTCGCCTATCGCATCAAGCGCAACGTGAATACCGATACGCCGTTGCCCCCTGAAGAGCCTGCCGGACAAAACCCACCGGACGGCGCGATCATTAACTACTACCTGCGCGAGAATCCGACCACGCCTGTGAAGCTGGAGATCTTCGACAGCCGGAATCAACTCGTTCGTCGTTTCTCGAGCGAGGACAAACCGGTTCCGGTGAACCCCAGCGACTACGCGGTGCCCGAATACTGGTTCCGTCCACCGCAGGTGCTCGTAGCGAAAGCCGGAATGCAGCGGTTTGTCTGGGACCTGAAATACGCTCCGCCGGCAGCTTTCGGACGCGGCTTTCCGATCTCCGCAATCTATCGCGATACACCGCTTTATCCGCTTGGGCCAGCGGTGCTGCCGGGCACTTACACGGTGAAGCTGACAGCAAACGGCGAGTCGCGTTCTGAACGGCTGACCGTCAAGATGGATCCGCGTGTGAAGACTGCGCTGCCTGCTTTGACGCAACAGTTCAATCTCTCGCTCGAAGCGTATCGCGGTATGCAACAGACCTTCGATGCCGTCGAGCAAATCAAAAAGCTGCGGTCACAGATCAAAGATTTGGTTTCGCGTGTTGATCGTGGGCCACTGGCTGAAGCGTTGAATGCACTCGATAAAAAAGCTGCCTCGATCGGTGGTGAAGGTCGCGGCGACGGCGGCTCACCGGGACTTCCCGGCGGAACGATCGACATGCGCGAGCCAAATCTGACGCGATTGAATGGCGGGTTTTCTTCGTTGATCGAACACTTACAGAACGCAGATGTCGCGCCGACAGTGCCGATGGTTACCGCTGCAACCGAGTTGCAAAAGCTACTGACAAAGTTACAGGCGGATTGGAACGAGTTGAAGTCGAAAGATGTGGCAGCACTTAACGAACAACTGCGTGCAGCAAATCAGCCCGTGCTCAACCCATGATGGCAGGCTCAAATCCAATCATTCTTTACGACGGCGTGTGTGGGCTCTGCAATCGCCTGATCCAGTTTTTACTCAAGCACGACAAAGAAGGCCGGCTGCGGTTTGCGTCGCTGCAAAGTGAGTTTGCTGAGAAGGTTTTGGGCCGGCATGGTTGCGACCCGAAGGATCTCGACACCGTCCACGTCGTTGAGAATTATGATCAAGCAGATGAGCGAGTGTTGCAGCGGTCTGATGCCATTCTGCGTGCCGGACGCGAGCTCGGCGGATTTTGGGGTGCAGCTTCATCGGTTGCTAAAGTCGTGCCGCGCGGGCTTCGCGATGTCGTCTATCGCCTGGTAGCGACAAATCGTTATCGCGTGTTTGGGAAATACGATAGCTGCATGCTCCCCGACCCAAAACAAAGGAGCAGATTCCTTGACATTTAGATCCGTGAAGAATTTCGTTTAGAGTTCAAGCGGCTTTGCCCAAAATTTTTTCCGTTGCTCCGAAGGAGCAAAATGTTTATAGCCCCGACATTCCCTTATCTTTACCCGCTCCGTTAGGAGCGGAATGTAAATTGAACCCCTGCAAGCACATTGCGCTCCGCTGGAGCGCAGAGCCATTTAGGGTATCAGACTATAAACATCGTGCTCCTCTGGAGCACTTCGCACGAATCTCGATTCAAATCAAGGGCGATCGCATTGTCGGTATCGGCAACCTATCGCAAGCCGCTGCACGCACGATCGACGCTCAGGGCCTGATCGTCGCGCCCGGCTCATCGATATGCTGGATGGGCGTCACCACCGAGATCACCGGTGAAGGCGAACCGCGGGTTGATTCGCGAGGGAATGTTTGCAGACGTCACGATCTTCGATCCGGCGAAGGTGATCGATCGGGCGACGTTCGAATCGCCTAATCAGTATCCGGTTGGAATCGAATGTGTGCTGGTGAACGGCACGATCAGTGTCGATAAGGGCAGCGCACAAGGGCACTCGCGGGTCGTACCCTCCGCGGCAGCGGCTACAATCCGTAAGATCCGCGGTTAAACTTTTATATAGATCCGCTTCCGGTACAACAACCACATCAACATGAGCCACAACAAAATAAACGCTATCGCATAAAACAACGACGCCTTAACCGGCTCCGCCCACGTCAGAAACAGATTCCTGAAGATCCAACCCTGCACGCGCCAAATGCCCATCAGCTTCACCATCAACCCACTTCCCACAAACAACGCGAGCGCGTTTACGCCAAACACTTCAAACGGCCACGCCCAGCGGCGATAACCCTGAATGTCGATCACCCAGTAGCACAGTGCCAGGAACTGCAAGGCGAGGCCGCCAGTGAAGAGCACGTACGAGCTCGTCCACAGAGCCTTATTGATCGGAAAGAACGAGTTCCATGCCCAACCAAGCACCACGCATATCGCACCCGCAACAAACATCCCCACGACTTTCTCATAACGGGTGCGCTCGTTGCGCAGCCAGTGACCAGTCAGGACGCCCAGGAGTGTTGTGGCAACGGCGGGAATAGTGCTCAGTAGTCCTTCAGGATCGTAAACGCGGCCCTGTCTCCAGATGTGCTGGCGCAGGACCACGCGATCTATAAAGGACGCAAGGCTTCCCTCCTTACTGAGATCACCGGGCGCGTAACCCGGCGCGGCGAGATTCGTCATTACGAGGCAGTAAGCAATCAGCAGCGCGATCGCGATCAGCAGTTGGGTCCGCGCTCTTGTCGTTAGAAAGATGAGTGATGCGATCAGATAACAGACGGCGATGCGCTGGAGCACGCCGGCGATCCGGATCGTTCCGAGTTGAAAGTACGGAAAGCCGTTGAGGAAGAGGCCCAGGCCGAAAATGATCGCGCTGCGCTTGATGACTTTGAGATATAGATCGCGTTTGACGCCGCGCTCTTCAACGCGCCGTGCAAACGCGAGCGTGATCGATACGCCGACGATGAAGAGAAAGAACGGGAAAACGAGATCCGTCGGCGTCCAGCCATGCCACTCCGCGTGTTGCAGCGGCCAGTAGATGCTGGACCACGTGCCGGGATTATTTACGAGGACCATTCCGGCGATCGTGATGCCGCGAAAAACATCTAGCGACACCAGTCGACCAGCAGGGTTTGCCGCGAAGCGTTTGGAGGACATTGGCCACAGATTACCACGGATAAATACGGAACAATCCGTCTTTATCCGCGTTTATCTGTGTTCCTGACTTCGTGTTAAAGTATCAGCCCGTACATGTCCCTAATGCTTGCGGAGATCGCCGAGCAGCCTACGGCACTCGAACGCACGATTGCGGCAGAGCGCGCCAAGATCGCAAAGCTCGGAAACACGCTCAAAACGCGCGACATCGATCTAATCGTCCTTGTCGCTCGCGGTAGCTCTGACAACGCCGCACTCTTCGGTCGCTACCTGCTCGAAATCACCACTGGCGTTCCCGTCTCGCTTTCTGCTCCATCAGTTCATACGATCTACAACGCAGAGCTGCGACTGGACCACGCCCTCGTCGTTGGCGTCTCGCAGTCAGGTGAAGGCGAAGATATCAATCGTGTGCTTGAAAACGCGCGACGTTCCGGCGCTTACACCGTCGGGATTACAAACGAGCCGGGTTCTTCGATGACTCGCCTCGTTGACGAAACATTGCTCACGCACGGCGGGCGCGAGCGATCTGTTGCGGCCACGAAAACCTTCACCGCCCAGATGCTCCTGTTTTACATGCTTGCCACGGAGATGGCCCAGCGCGCCGTTCCGTTTTCTTATGAAGCAATTCCGGAGTTCGTTGCCGGCGCGCTCGAACAGAAGCCGGCGATCGTTGAGCTGGTGGAGCGTTACGTCTTCATGGAAAACTGTGTCGTAGTTGGTCGCGGCCTCGCTTACGCGAATGCGTACGAGCTGGCTTTGAAGCTGATGGAGACGTGTTATGTCGTGGCGGAGCGGTTCTCGTCGGCAGACTTCCTGCATGGTCCACTGGCAATGGTCGAGCGGCATTTTCCCGTGATACTCTTCGCGCCCCCCGGAGTGATGTTGCCGGGTGTGAAGAGCCTGATCGAGCGGCTGCAAGAGTTACATGCTGACACGCTGGCGATCACGAGCGATCCTGATGCGGCGAGTATGTGCACGCGCTCGATTGTGATGTCGCGCGAGATCGATGAGTTTCTGGCGCCGATCCCGTACATCGTTCCCGGTCAACTGTTCGCGGCACTGCTGGCTGAAGCGAAAGGACTCAACCCCGACGCGCCACGCTCGTTGTCAAAAGTGACGCGGACTCTGTGATGATTATGAATATCGAATTGAAAGATCTTTCGCACAATCCGGTCTACGCGCAGGTTCGTCAACAGGTCGAAGCCCAGATAGCCGACAAGACCCTCACGCCAGGCGAATCACTCCCGTCGCCCGCGGCGCTCGCGCAAAAGCTGTCCGTCGACAAAGGCGAGATCCAGCGCGCGTACTTCGAGCTCGAACAGCTTGGTTTAATCACAAAGCAAACCGGCAAAGATTTTCTCGGCAAACCACGCATCGACTATCGCGTCGCGGCTTCATACAGATAACGTCTTTGACTGTGTACCGCAACTGAGCTTTACTCTAAACTCCTTTTGTATTCTTCATCATAGAAATTGTACTGGCCGTTTATCCGCGGCTAAGCCTCTGTGCTATTCTTCACTGCGCTTTTTCCAATGCGAAAGTGGCGGAATTGGCAGACGCGCCAGACTTAGGATCTGGTACCGAAAGGTGTGGGGGTTCGAGTCCCCCCTTTCGCACCAACTAAATTCTTCCCTACCTTAATTTAGGCTCACCTACTTTTAACTCTTGCATTCTTCGTCAGTCATGGGGGTAAGGTTTACTATCGGTCTGCACTAGCGCAATTTAAGGCTTTGTGTAAAAACCAGGGATTACAGGCGTTAGGTTAAGTTGGCACACTCTGCGCCATTCATTTGCTACCTGTTATCTGCGGGACGGGGGGAACATCGTTTACCTGTCTCGTATTCTGGGCCATACGTCAGTTCAAACTACTCAAATGCACGTCCAGAACAATACTGCTGACTTGGCCTTGGTTCATGCTAAGACTAGCTTACTGTCGAGATCGAAATACTAATACTTTGAATTCAATCGACTCGATGATATAACCCGCTTCTCACATCCTTTAAAGGGGAGGTTCTATGGCAACCACTGTTCATCTGAGGCTCACTGGTCAAGCGGAAGAATTCTTAAATCTAATGAGAAACAATGGTTTTAGCGAGCGAGATGTTATAGCAAAGGCTCTTGGCGTTTTGCACGAGGTATGGGCCTCGGGTCGGGTAGCACGACTTAAAAGGGGATACGAACAAAGCGACGCAGTCGAATTCGTTTATTCAATGAGCATAAAATTTAACGCCTCACGAGGAGATACTCCAGCCTCAAGTCAGATGGCAGGCTCATAAAGGACAAAACATGCCAACCGTTCTAGTACCGGATTTACCCGGTGTCGATACAATCAGAGAGACTACACGTCGAAACATGGCGTACGGTTCCCTGTTCGGTTTCCTGTCAATACTAGCAACCATAATTATCGTCGGCTGGCTCTGGAAGAGAATCCTTATCGATGATGTATTGAAGATTCTAACAACTACCGCCGGTGTTTTGAGTGGCGTGGTGGGAGCTGTAGTAGGGTTCTATTTTCGGGGCGATGACAAATAAATGTTCTGAAACTCCTGAATAGCTCACGCTCGGTCATCATCGTCTGAGCTTACGTTCCTATAGCGGTCGGGATAGCTCGTTTTAAATCATCGAGTAAAGGCTTCTGGTGTGACACATCCCCGAAAAACTGGACCAGAGAAATGTTAGTATTTGCGGCTTTGTGAAGCGGTTCTCTGTGGACCACAGGAGGGCGGATGAGGAAGAACTTCACATCGGAGCAGATGCTTTACACGGTGCGGCAAGCAGAGGGCGGAACGCCCGTGGCGGAAGTCTGTCGCAAGGTGGGGATCACAGAACAAACCTTCTACAAGTGGAAGCGGCGGGTGGCGGGCATGGGGATCGCGGAGTTGACCCGGCTGCGACAGTTGGAAGACGAAAACAAAAAGCTGAAATCACTGGTGGCTGACCTGACTCTCGATAAGCACATGCTGCAAGAGGTGCTCAGAAAAAAGTTCTGAAGCCTGTGCGCAAGCGGGCTCAGGCGCAGTTTCTGTGCAGTAGTTTTCAGATCTCGGAAAGACGAGCTTGTCAGGTGCTGCAACTGCAGCGCTCCGTCTATTACTATCGCCACCGGAGAGATCCACAAACGGAACTGCGCGTGCGTTTGAAAGACCTGGCTGCGGCACGCGTGCGTTACGGCTACGAACGCTTACACACGCTGCTGGTGCGCGAAGGTTGGCAGATCAATCTCAAGCGGGTATATCGCCTTTATCACGAAGAAGGCCTGAGTTTGCGGCTGAAAACGAAGAAGAAGCGCATCAGCGAACGGCGCGTGCCGCTCTCGCGGCCCGCTGCGCCCAATGAATGTTGGAGTATGGATTTTGTGCACGATCGGCTCGCCGATGGCCGGCCCTTTCGCTTGTTAACATTAGTCGATAGCTTTAGTAGGGTTAGTCCCGCGATCGAATGTGATTTTTCGCTGAACGGGCAGCGCGTGGTGGCCGTGCTGGATCGCTTGAAAGCAGCGGGTCTGCCACAAACGATCAAAGTGGATAACGGCAGCGAGTTCATCTCGAAGGCGCTCGATGCCTGGGCGCATCGGCACGGCGTGAAACTCGAGTTCAGCCGGCCGGGCAAGCCAACTGACAATGCTTTCATTGAAAGCTTCAACGGCAGATTGCGACAGGAGTGCTTGAATCAAAACTGGTTTCTGTCCCTCGCTGACGCGAGGGAGACGATCGAAAACTGGCGCCAGGACTATAACGAATATCGTCCACACAGCTCGCTGGGCCAACAAACGCCGAGCGAATTTGTGGCTGATTGGCAACAAACCCGAACCGATCCAAAAGCCGGATTTTTAACTCACGAAATCGGTCCAATAATACGGGAGGTGTCACCCATCTGTGGATAACTTAAGAAGAAGGCTTAGATAAGCGGCAAGGTTTTTTCAACTGAAGCTGTAGAAGTCACCATAAAGGAACTAAGCAATGAAGGATGATGTTGTCCTATGTATTCGAATACCTTTTTCCTTTGATTCTCAGTATATATATCGCTCTTAGCCAACTTTACAATCAGCTCATCGGCTTCGGGTGAAGTGAATCCTTTTTGCTTGGCAGTTTTGACGAACATTAGGACTTCTAAGGCGAACCTTTCAGGTGAACCTACTTGAAGAGTTACGCGAGTAGCTCTTAACATATGAGTAAAGGCTAACATTGCAAGTAATAGCGCTGATACAAGTAAGAATTGGTTTAGACCAGCGAGCGGAAACAGAAAAGATAGTAGTAAGACGATAAAAGCACAAAGGAAACTGTTTGTTGCTGGTAATAGCTGTCTTAAGACCCACATAAAGTAGTCTATGGGACTTTTTTTAAGTCTCTGAAGCAGACCAACATGCTTATAAAACGTCTCGATTCGTTTATTGAATGATTCGAGATTTTTAATACCTCGCCAGTCGCGATAACGTGACTTCAAACTTAAAAAAGCATTCAAACCACTTGCGATGCCGATTGGAAAAAGAATAAGGGCAATCCATTGGAACAATGTTAGCGACGCAAAAAACGCTTTAATTTTGTCCATCTAATTCTCCGGTCGCGAGGTGTGGATAACTGAGTTGACGGTTTATATCAGAGGAATATACTTAATTCAAAGGTCGAGGTTAAGGCTCTTTATAGAGCCGATTCAACTAATCTAAAAACCCTCACAACATGGGCATGGACATAATAACTGAAGCAAGAGGTGCATTAGCACGGGCTTATACGCATCCAGAAAACGAAAGCAAAGTCTTGGATGCTGATTTAATTGAAGCAATGGTTGAAGAATTAACGCCATTCCTCCGCAGCCGGAATAGTTCTTATGTGAGTGTTAGAAACTTGCGTTGTCCTATTACGCTTTGGAGTATCAGTGGAAGCTGGTGTTGGATTTCAACAGCCGAGTTTATGCGTTGAACCGCAGGAGATTTCTTGAAGAGTGAATAAATACCTACTCCTAAACAGGCAAGATCGATAAGGGGCGATGAGAGGAGGCCATTTCTTCATAGTCTGAGCAAAGCGATTCCTAGAGAATCGCTAACCTAAGATGAGCCGATTATATAGATTTCAAACTGCAATGGTATAGTGAATCAGCACACTAGACTCTTTGAAAAGCACTCAACGAAGAGCTTGTAAGTGATTGAAATAGATACTAGCCTACAGGTGGTAGCGGTTAGAGACTTAGGATCTGGTACCGAAAGGTGTGGGGGTTTGAGTCCCCCCTTTCGCACAATAGAACTGAATCTACAAAATGAAAACTGAACTTATTGACGTCTCTCCAACTCGCAAAGAGATCAAAATCGAGATCGATCCGGCGCAGATTCGCGACGCCTACGATCGCATCAGCAAGCAGTACAGCAAGGCAGTGAACGTCCCCGGCTTTCGTCCCGGTCACGCGCCCACGTCAGTCGTGCGCACGCGCTACAAAAGCGAGATCCGAAGCGAAGTGCTGCGCGAACTGCTTCCTGAAGCTGTCAACAACGCCATCAACGAGCACTCGCTCACCGCGCTCGGTGAGCCTAATGTCGAGCTCGACAACACCGCGGCGCTGGAACGCTTAGGCGAAGAACCGCTAACGATTAACGTCGCCGTCGAAGTACTCCCGGAAGTGGAGCTCGACAACTATAAAGGACTCGAAGTCAATCGTCGCAAGCGACCGATTACGGAGGCCGACATCGATCGGATGATCGAAGGCCTGCGCGACAGTGCCGCGGCGCTGCAACCAGTCGAAGATCGCGCGTCGGAGCCGGGCGACACAGTCACCGTGAATGCGCGTGGAAAATTCCTCGACGAACCCGAAGCGGAAGAGATCAAAGTTGATGAGGTTGAAGTCGTGATTGGCGGCCCGGGTGTGCAGAAGGAGTTTACCGACAACCTCACCGGCGTCAGGGCCGAAGAGTCACGGACTTTCCAGGTCGAGTATCCCGCCGACTTCAGCTCGCAGGGGCTCGCAGGTAAGAAGGTCGAATACGTAACCGAGGTCACGTCAGTCAGGAAAAAAGAATTGCCTGAGCTTGACGACGAATGGGTGAAGAGTCTCGGCGGCGATTTCGATTCAGTCGACACGTTGAAAACGAAAGTACGCGAGGACCTCGAAGCGAGAGCGACTGCTGAGTCAGATCACTTGCTGCGCGACGAGATAATGAAGAAGCTGCTCGATGCGCACCAGTTTGAAGTGCCCGAAAGCTTAGTTGACCAGCAGACGCAGCATCGCCTGGAAACTGTCGCGCGCCAGATGATGCAGCGTGGCGTCGATCCACGTAATGCAGGCCTCGATTGGGCGAGTGCACGTGAAGAGCTGAAGGGACAGGCAGTGGAAGACGTGCGCGCGACAATGCTGCTGGAAAAGATCGCGGAAGTTGAAAATATCACTGTCTCAGACGAAGAAGTGGAAGCCGAGATCGACACGATCGCAAGTGAGTCACGACAACCGAAAGAGCAAGTGCGTGCTGCCTTGACAAAGGATGGAGGCGAACGTAGCATCGCGCACAGATTGCGCAACCGTAAAGCGCTTGATCTTTTAGTTGAAAATGCACGCGTCACCGACGCTGAGTGGACCGAAGAAAAAGAAGTAGAAGAAGCACTAAAAGATGAGTAGCTGCTGCTTCGATCATCGGCTGTCGATGAGCACAAAGTTCCTTGAACGAGGTTAGAAACTGTATGGCTCTAGTCCCAATGGTCGTGGAGCAAACGTCGCGAGGCGAGCGAGCCTTCGATATTTACTCACGACTACTGAAAGATAATATTATTTTCCTGGGTACCCCGATCGACGATCAGATTGCCAACCTAATCGTAGCCCAATTGCTTTTTCTCGAAGCCGAAGATCCCGAAAAAGACATCAATGTCTACATCAATTCACCTGGTGGTTCGATCACTGCAGG
>Ga0126311_10001073_pt1 | contig 12940 bp, 11 predicted proteins | sample Plot61_FD_92539 | JGI IMG/M metagenome (GOLD analysis project Ga0126311, IMG submission 92539) | Serpentine soil microbial communities from UC McLaughlin Reserve, CA, USA - Plot61 | ecosystem: Environmental > Terrestrial > Soil > Grasslands | place: USA: UC McLaughlin Reserve, Lake County...
ATCGTCGCGGCGCCGGAATCGCGCCGGACGGATGAATCAGAGTTCGGGGTTCGAGAGGACGCGGGTGCCGAGTTCGCTCTGGAGCAGGGACGCGTGCGTCCCGCTGCCGTCGGCGCCGTTCACGATGATCACCGGGATGTTGCGGGCCCGCAGGATCATCCGCAGGCGGTCGGCGAGCTCCAGGAACTGTCTGCGCTCGCTCCAGGTCGCCTGCCGGGGGATCTGCAACACCACCGCGGCCGGGCTCGGGATCAGCGCCAAAACGTCGTCCGTGGCTTCGAGGGGGGCGGTCACGCTGGCGTAGCCCATCTCCGCGAGCTCGGCCGAGAGCGCAAAATCCAGAGCACGCTCGCCATTGTCGACGACGAGCACCTTTTGCATTCCGACCATTCCGAGATCCTGACGTTGGAGCGTTGGCCACACGCGCAGCAACCGCGCTATCAACGCTGAGCCTCGCGCTTTGTTTCACCTCGCCGATGAACGGATCCTCAACGGAACCCACATCACGGCCCCCGGAAGCTCAGGCGATCCCGGTTCGAACGCTCAGTGAGGCTCGCGCCACCACACGTCTATGGTGGAGCCGAGCAACGGCACTCCGGCTGGGTGCTTCAGGCCGGCATCGTGGGCGAGCCACTGATCGGGAATGTGGAACAGCGGCACCACATAGAACCCCGAGAGCAGAACCCGGTCGAGCGCACGGACCGCTGAGACGAAGTCGGCCCTGCTCTCGGCGGCGAGCAGGACGTCGATCATGGCGTCGACGGCAGGCGATTTCGCCCCCGGATAATTCAGCGAGCCGCTCCTGTCTGCAGCCGCCGTTCCCCAGCGGTTGCGCTGCTCGTTGCCCGGAGAGGCCGTCGCGCCCCAGGTCCACTGCACCATGTCGAACTCGAAGCGCGAGAGCCGGCGCCAATACTGCACGTCGTCGACAAGCCGGACGCGCGGCTCGATCCCGATCCGCTGCAGGCTTTGGGCATAATTGAGCGCCAGGCGCTCCTGAGCGCGGGAATTCACGAGGAGTTCGAACGTGAAGGGTTCGCCGGTGTCGCGCCGGCGCAGGCTGCTGCCCTCGAGGACCCATCCGGCCTCGGAGAGCAGCGCGAGCGCCCGCCGGGCCGCGTCGCGGTCGCGGCCCGAGCCGTCCGGCGATGCGGGAGACCATGATCCTTCCAGAATGTCGGCCCGGACGGCGCCGGGATAGGGCGCCAGCAAGCGGCGCTCCGTCTCGTCGGCCGGCCGGCCGTGCGCGGACAGGTCGGAGCCGGCGAAGTAGCTGTTGGAGCGCTGGAGCACCCCGAAGAAAAGATTGCGGTTGACCCAGTCGAAATCGAACAAGTATCCGAGCGCTTCGCGCACCCGCACGTCCGCGAAGAGGGCCCGTCGGGTGTTGAACACGAAGCCGTTCATCCCCTTTGGGGTCCGGATCGGCAGAGTCTCGCGGACCACACGGCCCTCATGGACGGCCGGGATCTCGTATGCGGTCGCCCAGCGCCCGGGGTCGCTTTCGACACGATAGTCGTAGAGCCCGGCCTTGAAAGCCTCGAAGAGAGTGTTGGCGTCGCGATAGAAGTCGTAGCGGATCTCGTCGAACCGGTAGAGCCCGCGAACCACCGGAAGGTCCTCCGCCCAAAAATCCGAACGTCGGGTCAGGACGATTCGCTCCCCGGGCCGCACCTCCGTGATCGCATAGGGCCCGGATCCGACGGGCGGCACGAGCGTGGTCTCGTTGAACCGGTCCGCATCCGTGGCATGGGCCGGAAAGATCGGCATCATCGCGATGATGAGGGGCAGTTCGCGGTCGTTCGAACCCGTAAGATCGAACCGGATCCGGTCTGTCCCCGCGACCTCGACCTCCTTCACCTGCGCGAGACTCGACCGGTGGAAGGGCTTCCCATGCTTTTTCAGAAGCTCGAACGTGAAGCGCACGTCCTCGGCGGTGACCGGCTTCCCGTCCGAGAACCGAGCGCGCGGATCAAGGTTGAACGCCACCCAGGACCGGTCGTCCGGCATTTCGGCCGAGCGGGCGAGGAGCCCGTAGACCGTGAAAGGTTCGTCCGCCGACCGCAGCATCAGGCTCTGGAGAACGTAGCGGGGCACCACGTCGGGCGCGACTCCGATCACGATGAGCGGGTTCAGGCTGTCGAAGGTGCCCTGGAGGGCGAGCGTGATTCTGCCGCCGCCCGGCGCTTCCGGGTCGGCGTAGGGCAGGTGCGGGAAATCGGGCGGAAGAACCGGCTCGCCGTGCATGGCGATTCCGTGCCGGGCGGTCTCGAGCTCGGCCGCTGCGACGGGAGCCGCCAAGGCGATCAGGAGGACCAAGCAGCTGCGGAAAAATGCAAGTGACCGTCCCATGCGGCGATGTTCCAGGAGGAGCGCGCCGTGGCGCTGAAGTGAAAGCGACCGTCCCATGCGGCGATGCGTCCGATTCGCGAGGCAAGGTCTAGGATACCTTCGCGGAAACTTCCAACCGGTGACTGGAAACCCGGCGCGGGAGCCGCTAAAGGAGCGGCGCAGGTCACGTCTTCGCCTCAATCGGCGAAGATGCACCGTCCCACGTAAGTTTTCGAATCCGCTGACACTCAAGACCGGCCGAGATCAAGAGCCGTCGTTCATATTGAAGAGGACCACCGAAATGTCTTTCGCGAACACCCTCGCGAGCCTGCGGGGCAATCTGGGCATGGCGAGCGCCGTGGTGCTCGCTCTAAGCTCGCCTCCCGTTCTCGCGCAGACCGCCACGACCACGACTCCGGCCCAGCCCCGTCAGCAGCCCCGCCCCGCAACGCAGCCTCCGCCTGCCGCCACCCCAATCGCTCCGGCGCAGCCCGCCGCGCCGCAGGGGCAGCCTGCCCCACAGGGGCAGGCCCAGAACGCCGGTCCGAGCATTGTGAACGTGAAGGCGGAGCCGTCACAGCCCGATTGGACCAAGGTCTGCGGCAAGGACCCGAACGCCGGAGCCGAGGTCTGCTACACGACACGCGACTTCGTGTCCGACCAGGGGCAACCGGTCCTCGCAGTAGCGGTCTACGACGTCAAGGGCGGTCCGCAGCCGCAAAAGGTGGTGCGCTTTCTGATGCCGCTCGGTCTCCTGCTCCAGCCCGGCATGCGGTTCGCCGTGGACCAGGGCCCCGCGACGCCGGGCAAGTACGCGGTCTGCTTCCCGAACGGCTGCTTCGCCGAGGCGCAGGTGAAGGACGACTTCATCGGTGCCTTCAAGAAGGGCATCAACCTGAACGTCAGCGTGCAGAACCAGGCCGGTAAGGAAGTCACCTTCGCGGTGCCGGCGGCCGGATTCGGCAAGGCCTTCGACGGCCCGGCGATCGACCCGAAGGTGCTCGAGGAGCAGCAGAAGAAGCTTCAGGAAGAACTCGAGAAGCGCAGCGAAGAGCTTCGCAAGCGTCTGGAGAGCAACGCCGGGGCAGGTGCTGCTGGAGCGGCGGCTCCGAAGCCGTAGAGCGCGGGCCGTCTCGCACGAGAACGCCGGGCGACGGCCCGGCGTTTTTCGTTTCGCCCCTCAATGGGCCATGCTGGGTTTCGCGCGGTACCGTCCGCTCTCGTCCTGAACGAACATTTCTCCGATCATGGCGTTGCGGAGGGGCTCGCCCGAGAGGTCCGGGAGCAGGTTCTGCTCCGAAACGTAGGCGATGTACTCGGTTTCGCCGTTCTCGGCGAAAAGATGGTAGAACGGTTGATCCTTGCGCGGCCGAACCTCCTCCGGGATCGACAGCCACCATTCCTCGGTGTTGTCAAATTCAGGGTCGACGTCGAAGATCAGCCCGCGAAAGGGGAAAACGCGGTGCTTCACCACCTGCCCGATGGCGAACTTGGCTGAACGCGCCTTCATCGTCTTAGCTCCTCCGACGCCTTATAGAGACACCGCCACGCTCCGCCAAGCGCGGCCGAACACGTAGGCTCGGAACGCCGGGCGGATCGGCAGGCCGCACTCGTCTTAGCACGTTTCATGCCGGGCGACCCGAGGCGGGCGACGGCGCGGCGCCTTAGAGGGTGGCCGCCTCCTTCTCACGCACGAGCCGTGCCAGGTCGACGATGACCTTGGCCTGCTTCCAGGTGGCGTCGTCCTGCATCTTGCCGTCGATCATTACCGCGCCTGTGCCGTCGGGCATCGCGTCGATAATTCGTTGCGCGAAGGCCGCCTCCGCGGGATCCGGCGTGAACACGCGCTTGGCGATCTCGATCTGGGACGGGTGGAGCGACCACGCGCCCGCGCAGCCGAGCAGGAAGGCGTTCCGGAATTGCGTCTCGCAGGCCAGCGGATCGGAGAAGTCGCCGAACGGGCCGTAGAAGGCCTTGAGGCCGTTGGCGAGGCACGCGTCGACCATGCGGGCGAGGGTATAATGCCAAAGGTCCTGCTGGGCGACCGTCCTTTCGCGCCCTTCGGTCGGGTCGCCGAGGACCTTGTAGTCCGGGTGCCCGCCCCCGACCCGGGTCGTCTTCATGCCCCGCGACGCCGCGAGGTCGGCCGGTCCGAGGCTCATCCCGTGCAGGCGAGGGGAGGCGGATGCTATGGCATCGACGTTCTTGACGCCCTCGGCGGTCTCTAGAATGGCATGGACCAGGATCGGCTTCTCGACGCGGTGGCGCGCTTCGAGCTGCGCGAGGAGTTGATCGATGTAATGGATGTCCCAAGGGCCGTCGACCTTTGGCAGCATCACCACGTCGAGCTTATCGCCGACCTCGCCGACGATCTCGACGAGATCGTCCAGCACCCACGGGCTGTTGAGGGCGTTGATGCGGGTCCAGAGCCCGGTCGCCCCGAAATCGTTGTCGCGGGCGAGGGCGATGAAGCCGCGGCGGGCTTCGAGCTTCCTTTCGGCGGGGATCGCGTCCTCCAGGTTCCCAAGGATCACGTCCACCTGCGGGATCAGCTCCGGGACCTTGGACCGCACCTTCTCGATGTGGGGCGGCACGAAATGGATCATCCGCTCCAGCCGCACGGGAAGTTCGCGGAAGGGCTGAGGGGCACCGGCGGCGAGGGGCTGAAAGAAACGGCGCGGCAGCTTCATGGGCGTCTCCATACGGAACCTCTGGGTCGGGCGGGCGAGAAGGGCTGCGCCCCATTGTAGGCGGCTTTCCGGAAAGTCACGTTGCGAGCTAAGGCAAAGCCTGCAAAAACGGCCGCCCACCTGCCGTTCGCCGCTCCGGAGCCCTCGATGGCCGATCTCGTCGGGCTCTTCAATCTCCTGGCCCCGTTCTTCGGTCTGATCGGCCTCGGATTCTTCTGCGGCAAGGTCGTCCGGCAGCCGGCCGCGGGGCTCGCCTGGATGCAGTTCTTCCTGATCTACGTGGCGCTGCCCTGCCTGTTCTACACGCTCATCGCCGACAAACCGCTCGACCAGCTCGCGAGCTGGCCGTTTATCGCGGTGACGACCGTGAGTACGTACTGTGCCTTCACGCTCTCCTTTTCGGCCGGCATGTGGCACACGAGGGGGGACATGCCGCAATCCGTGATGCAGGGCGTTGCGGGGTCCTATTCCAACATCGGATACATGGGCCCGCCGCTGATCCTCTCGGCGATTGGGCCGGCGGCGAGCGCTCCGGTCGTGCTCATCTTCGTGTTCGACAACCTGATGCTCTTTTCCTTGGTACCGCTGCTCATGGCGATGGCGGGCGTGGAGAAGAGGAGCCTGCTCGGAAACGCGAAGGCCATCATATCAAGGGTCGTCACCCACCCCTTCAACGTGGCGACCGCCGCCGGTGTCGCCGCGAGCTACGTCCACCTCGAGCTGCCCACGGCCGTTGCCAGCATGGTGACTTGGCTCTCCGGGGCCGCGGCTCCCTGCGCGCTCTTCCTGCTCGGTGTGACCGTGGCGCTGAGGCCGGTGGGTGGAATGCCGGGCGAGGTGCCTGTGCTCGTCTTCGTTAAGCTGGTCCTGCACCCCTTTCTGGTGTGGATCCTGCTCTCGGCAGTGGGAGATTTCGGGCCAACCTGGACCTATGCGGCCGTCGTTATGGCCGCACTTCCTCCGGCCTTGAACATCTTCGTGATATCGACACAGTATAATGTAGGCGTAGAGCGCGCGTCGGCGTGCGTTCTTCTCGGCACCCTCGCTTCGATGGTATCGCTCACGGGTTTCCTCTATCTCGTCAAGACCGGCGCGATGCCCTACGACCTCTTTCCATGACCGCGTCGCCCGACCAGGTCTCGGGAGAGGCGGATCGCGACCCGCGTGATCCCTTGCCTCCGTCCGGGGAGCGCAGGACGGGCGCTGACATCCGCCGCTGCCCACCTCCTCCGACCTGCAGTTGAGTCCCCATGCCCCTACCTCTTGAAGGCCTCCTCGTCCTCGACTTCTCGACCCTGCTGCCCGGACCGCTCGCCACCCTGATGCTCGCCGAGGCCGGGGCGGAAGTCGTCAAGGTCGAGAAGCCCGGCGGCGACGAGATGCGCCAGTTCCCGCCGGCCCTCGGGGTCGGCTCTGCACCCTATGCGGCCCTGAACGGCGCCAAGAAGAGTATCGTCGTCGATCTCAAGAGCGCCGCCGGCCGGCGCAGCCTCGAGCCGCTGCTCGCGCGGGCCGACATCCTCGTCGAGCAGTTCCGGCCCGGCGTGATGGAGCGCCTCGGACTGGGCTACGAGGCCGTGAAGCGGATCAATCCGCGCGTGATCTACTGCTCCATTTCCGGCTACGGCCAGGCCGGCCCGCGAGCGCAGGAGGCTGGCCACGACCTGAACTACCAGGGTGACGGGCCTCCTCTCGCTCTCGCCCGCGATGCCGGCCGCCCTGGCAGCGGACATCGCCGGCGGCGCCATGCCGGCCGTGATGAACATCCTGCTCGCGCTGCGCAGCCGCGACCGCACGGGGGAAGGCACCTTCCTCGACCTCGCCATGGCGGATACAATGTTCACCTTCGCGTGGTTCGGTCTCGCCGAGGGGCACGCCACTGGGCGTTATCCGGGACCAGGCGAGAACAAGCTAGCGGGCGGGAGCCCGCGCTACGGCCTTTATGAGACTGCCGACGGCAAGATTCTGGCCGTGGGCGCACTGGAGCAGAAGTTCTGGGACGTCTTCTGTGAGACGATCGAGTTGCCCCTCCCTTTTCGGGACGATTGCCGTGACCCGTCGGCAACCCGGCAAGCCGTCGCCGCCCTGATTCGCGCGCGCCCCGCTGCGGAGTGGCGCCGCGTTCTCGAACCGCGCAATTGCTGCTGCACCCTCGTGGCCTCCCTCGACGAGGCGCTTCGCGATGACCACTTCCGGGCGCGCGGGCTCTTCCAGTACGGCGTGGTCCAGGGCGGGCGGCGCCTCCCCATGACGATCGTACCGATCGCACCCGCCTTCCGATCCGGCCCGGAGCTCGAGCGATCGGTGGCAGCCGCGGGCGAGCACACCGGCGAGATCCTCGACTCGCAAGACTCGCGGGCGCCGCCCGCACAGGCATTCTGACGATATTCCCGCCGACCCGACGTTCACGAAGAGCGTGGCGGAGGCTCCTGCATCAGCCGGGGCGCGCCGACCCGGGGCTGAACCCCCTCGCGCATCACGGCGCGACGGAGCGGGCGGATGGTGCCGATGGCGAGCAGGCCGGCCCCGCGCAGGAAATCGGCCGGGAGCAGTTCCGCCAGCAGGGTACGGTTGAGACCGTCCACTGCGGCGGTTCGCAGTCGCACGTCGAGATCGCGTCCGCGCTGATAGGGTCGGAGCGCCGATTCCGCTCCCGGATCGCCGGAATCGACCACCGCGTCGCGTAGCGCCGCGACGTCGCGCAATCCGAGATTGAGACCTTGTGCCCCGATCGGCGGAAAGACGTGCGCCGCCTCGCCGACGAGAGCGAGACGGGGGCCCCAGTAGCGCTCGACTGAAAGGCCGCTCAAGGGCACTACGCCCCGCGGGCCGTCGATCCGCATGCGGCCCACAATCGATTGCGCCTGCCGCTCAACCGCGAGGGCAAGGTCCCCGTCGGAGAGGGACGCCAGCCGCTCGGCTGTCGCGGCGCTCGTTACCCAGACCAGGCTCGAACGTCTGCCGGGCAACGGCACCAGGGTGAATGGGCCATGGCGGGTGTGGAACTCGGTCGAGGCGTCCCGGTGCTCGCGGTCGTGCTCGAGCACCGTCGTGAGGGCGCTTTGAGGGTAGGACCAGGTGCGGGCCGGGATCGCGGCCGACTGCCGCAGACGAGAGTTCCGGCCGTCGGCCGCGATCGCCAACCCGGCGAGGACGGCTCCGCCCTCGTTCAGGGCAATCCTGGCGGCATGGCCCTCGACTTGGTAGCCGGTGGCCTGGGCAGAGATCGCAGTGAGCCGTCCGGAGGCACGCGCCGCCGCCGCCAGACGCTCGACCAGGGTCGCGTTTTCCACGTTCCAGCCGAACGCATCGAGGCCGATCTCGTGGGCGTGGAACGCCACGGGGGGCGGACGGAACAGGCTGCCGGTGTCGTCGACGATGCGCATGGTCGCGAGCGGCGCGGCGGCGTCCGCGATCGCCTTCCAGACGTCGAGAGCCTGGAGGAAGCGTACCGAACCGCTCAGCAAGGCCACCGTGCGCCCGTCGCGGCGGGCCTCCGCACGGCCGACGAGCGCCGTCCGGTAGCCCTCGCGCGCGAAGGCGATGGCGGCGCAAAGTCCGGCCGCGCCGGCACCCACGACGGCGATGTCGAAGGGAGCGTCGGGCATCGGCAAGCTCCTATCCCAAGGCGTGCGCGGCCGTTAGGGCGTCGTCGACGTTGGCCACGAAGGCGGCCTCGGGAAGCTTCAGATGCTCGTGCTGGAGAGCCTGGCGGACCCCGGTCGTCGCGCCCGCCACGAACACGGCGGCCCCATGGCTACGCGCTCTGTCCACGAAATCCTTCAACGACGCCGCGGCGCTGATGTCGGCCAGTGGCACCCGCGAGAGGTCGAGGATGACGGTGCTCGGGAATCCGCCGATGCGTTCGAGCGTGGTGACGATACTCGTCGCGACCCCGAAGAACAGCGGTCCCGTGAACCGGCACACCAGGGTCTCGCGGTCGGATGCGTTGTCGTTCGGCCTGGACCGGTTCACGTCGTCGGCGATGTCGTCGATGGGGTTGGCCATACCGGTCTCGACCGAGACGACTTGGGTCATCCGGTACATGAACAGGAAGCTCCCCAGCGTGACGCCGACGACGATGCCTTCCGTGAGATCGCGGAAGACCGTGAGCAGGAACGTGGCGAGCAGGACCAGGGCCTCGCCCCGCGAACGCCACAGGGTGCTCCAGAACTCGTGACGCTCGGCCATGCTCCACGCAACCACCACGAGAATCCCGGCGAGCGCCGCCAGGGGAATGTAGGACGCGAGCGGAGCGGCGAGGAGCATGAACGCGAGGAGAAAAACCGAATGGAGGATGCCCGAGACCGGCCCGACGGCGCCCGAGCGCACGTTCGTCGCGGTGCGCGCGATGGTCCCCGTGACGCAGATCCCGCCGAAGAGGGCGCTCGCCATGTTGGCTAGGCCCTGCGCCACGAGCTCGCAGTTCGATCGATGTCGCCGTCCCGTCATGGTGTCCGCGACGACGGCGGAGAGGAGCGACTCGATGCCGCCGAGGAGCGCCAGCGAAAGCGCATCCGGCAGCAGGGCCGTGACCCGTTCGACGCTGAGAGCAGGAACGGAGGGCAGGGGCAGCGCATGCGGGATACCGCCGAATCGGGTTCCGATGGTCTCGACCGGAAGTCCGAGCAGCGCGGCCATCATGGATGCCGCCGCGATGGCGATCAGCATGGAAGGCCAGCGCGGGCGGAACCGCCGTAAAAGCAGAATCGCGGCGATCGTGGCAACGGACAGGAAGAGCGCAAACGGGTTCGCGCTTCCGGAGGCCGCCCATAGCGACCGGAGCTTCGGCCAGAAGGCGGCAGGCTCCTTTTCGGTCAGTGTCAGGCCGAGGAGGTCGTGCAGCTGGCTCGAGAGGATGATCAGGGCGATCCCGGCGGTGAACCCGATGGTGACCGGCTGGGGGATGAACTTGATGTAGACGCCGAGCCTCAGCAAGCCGATCACGACGAGGATCAGGCCGGCGAGAAAGGTCGCGACGAAGAAACCCTCGAGGCCGTGTCGTTCGATGATCGCGGCCACGAGGACGATGAAGGCGCCCGCCGGGCCGCCGATCTGAAAGCGGCTCCCGCCGAGGGCCGAGATGATGAAGCCACCGACGATGGCGGTGAAGAGCCCGCGCTCCGGAGTCGTCCCGGAGGCGATGGCGATCGCCATCGACAGCGGCAGGGCCACGATCGCGACCGTCAGGCCCGCGAGGACGTCGGCCCGAAGCTGCGGCAAACCGTAGCCCGCGCGGAGGACTGTGATCAGTTTCGGCGTGTAAAGCTCGCGGAAGCTCGGGGCAGGCGGGGAGAGGAGGGTGGCGTTGTCCATCGTGAACTCGGGGCGTGAACCCGGTCGCCGGAGGGTGCCGATCACCGCTTCGGTCCGAGTCCCATCGTGTGCGAGCATCCTAAGCGAAGGATTTCAGCAATCGACGATCCCCGATAGACCTCCGGGCGCGACCCCACAACAAAGAAAACCCGCGCCATTGCCGATCCGGCGATCGACTCCCTATGATCCCCCGATATCCTCCGGCAGAGAAGTGCGCATATGAAAGCTATCCGCATCCATGAACATGGGGGACCCGAGGTTCTCCGCTACGAGGACGTGCCGACCCCGACGCCGAAGGCGGGCGAGGTCCTCGTTCGCCATCGCGCGATCGGCGTGAACTTCATCGACGTCTATTTCCGGACCGGCGCCTACACGGTGCCGAGCCTGCCGTTCACGCCGGGCAACGAGGGCTCCGGTGAGGTCGTCGCGGTCGGGGAGGGGGTTAGCGAGTTCCGGCCCGGCGACCGTGTCGCCTACGCGGCGACGCTCGGGAGCTACGCGCAGGAGCGGGTTGTCGACGCCAAGGCGCTCCTGAAGCTCGCGGACGGCATCGATTACGAGACCGCGGCGGCGATGATGCTGAAGGGCCTCACGGCGCAATACCTCCTCAGGCGGACCTTCCGAGTGAAGCCCGGTCACACGATTCTCTTCCATGCCGCCGCGGGCGGGGTCGGGCTCATCGCCTGCCAATGGGCGAAGCATCTTGGCTGCACTGTGATCGGGACCGTGGGATCGCGGGAGAAGGCGGCGCTCGCTCTCGAGAACGGATGCGATCACGTGATCCTCTATCGCGAGGAGGATTTTGCGCAGCGAGTTCGGGAGATCACCGGCGGAGCACGCTGTGACGTCGTGTACGACGGCGTCGGCAAGGCCACCTTCCCGGCCTCCCTCGATTGCCTGAAGCCGTTCGGCATGTTCGTGAGCTTCGGCTCCGCCTCGGGCGCCGTCGAGGCGTTCAACATCGGTATCCTCGCGCAGAAGGGTTCGCTCTACGCGACGAGGCCCACGCTCACGACCCACACCGCCCATCGGGAGACTCTGACGGAAATGGCGGCCGATCTGTTTTCGGCGGTTCAGGACGGCCACGTGAAAATTCCCGTGCACGAGCGACGGCCCCTCAGCGAAGCTGGCGGGGCGCACCGGGCGCTCGAGTCCCGTGCGACCACCGGCGCCACTGTACTCCTACCTTAGGGAACCGACAGCGTGAGCGCGGGCCCGGACGGCCGTCCCCTCGTCGCGCTGAGGGGGATTTCCAAGCGCTACGGCGATCTCCTCGCTAACGACGGGATCGATCTCGCGATCGAGCCCGGCGAGGTCCATGCTCTCCTCGGCGAGAACGGAGCCGGAAAGTCGACCCTCGTGAAGATCCTCTATGGAGTCGTCGAGCCGTCGGCGGGCGAGATCCTCTGGGAGGGACGGCCAGTCGCGATCGCATCGCCCGTCAAGGCGCGCTCGCTCGGTCTCGGCATGGTGTTTCAAAACTTTTCTCTGTTCGACGAGCTCACGGTCGCGGAAAACATCGCGGTCGCGCTCTCGGGCGACTGGACCCTCGCGAAGGTGCGGGCGAGCCTGGCGGAGGTCAGCCGCGCCTACGGTCTCGTGCTCGAGCCCGACCGCGCCGTCTGGATGCTCTCGGCCGGCGAACGCCAGCGGATCGAGATCGTGCGCTGCCTTCTGCAGGAACCGAAGCTGCTCATCCTCGACGAGCCCACATCGGTGCTGACGCCTCAGGAGGCGGATGGCTTGTTCGTCACCCTCGAAAAGCTGGCGGCCGAGGGCTGCGCCATTCTCTACATCTCCCACAAGCTCGACGAGGTGCGCCGGCTCTGCAGACGGGCCACCATCCTCCGAGCCGGGCGGGTGGTCGCGACCCTGGATCCGAGAGAGCGGAGTGCGCGCGAGATCGCCGCGCTGATGGTCGGAGCGGAGGTCGGGGACGTGCGGGCCGGCGCGCCCCAGGAGGAGCGGAGCGAAGTTCTGCAGGTCCAAGGACTGTCCATGCTCCCGGCCGGCCTGCACGGAAAAGCGCTCGCCAATATCCAACTCGCGGTCCATGCCGGAGAGGTGGTCGGAATCGCAGGGATTGCGGGCAACGGGCAGACGGAACTGTTCGCGGCTCTCTCCGGCGAGCGGACCGGAGGCCGCTCGGACCTCCTCGCGATCGCGGGCCGACCGTGCGCCACGTCCGGCGTCGACGCGCGCCGGCGCCTCGGGGCGGCCTTCGTGCCTGAGGAGCGCCTGGGCCATGCGGCTGCTCCGAACCATCGGCTGAGCGAGAACACCTTGATTTCGCATCACACCCACGGGCAGGTCACGCGGTCGGGACTCATCGCGTTCGGAAAGGCCCGCAGGCTCGCGGCCGCCATTGTCCAGGCTTTCGACGTTCGTACCCCGGAACAAGACCCGCAGGCCCGCAAGCTCTCCGGGGGCAATCTCCAGAAGTTCGTGGTCGGCCGTGAAATCATCCGCAATCCCAAGCTCCTGGTCGTCGATCAACCGACCTGGGGCGTCGACGCCGGCGCGGCCCGCTTGATCCGGCAAGCGCTGGTCGACCTTGCGCGGGCCGGCAGCGCGGTTCTCGTCATCAGCCAGGATCTCGACGA
>Ga0126311_10001075_pt1 | contig 12913 bp, 22 predicted proteins | sample Plot61_FD_92539 | JGI IMG/M metagenome (GOLD analysis project Ga0126311, IMG submission 92539) | Serpentine soil microbial communities from UC McLaughlin Reserve, CA, USA - Plot61 | ecosystem: Environmental > Terrestrial > Soil > Grasslands | place: USA: UC McLaughlin Reserve, Lake County...
CTCTCACACGGAGAGAGAGGAGACACTGCCGCCGCATTGAAAACCGGCGCAGGCGCAGGCGTTGTCTACGGCGTAACCGCCGAGACTAAGGTCAAGCAGCATTAGCGCTGGGAAGGCCCCGCCGGTTGCGGGGCCTTCTTTTTTATACTCTAGGAGCGCCGGTCTCCTGTGTCACATCCGGAACAATAGCAAGTATGGGGGCGCGGTGCATCCCCATAGGCGAACTTCTTAGAACCCCGTACAGGGCAAGTTCCGAGAAGGCCCCTTCTCGGACGTTGGGTGAGTAAGGGCAAGAACGTCACTGCTCAGAACTTTGTGCGCTAAGTTATAATAGGGTAAGTCCCCGGGGGCCTTCCTTAGTCCTGCACGACTTCAGACCCGCCGGGGACCCTGCGCCCATTATTATTACGGCTCAACCTCTTAGTTTGGATCCCCCAAAAGGACTATCTCGGGCGTTGCTTGCAGGTAGCGATCGTGAATATAAGGCCTACTAGGCCCCGATCCTAGCGGGCCAGGATAGCGGTACACAGGCGCAGTGCACGCCCTTTGCTTTTGGTGGCACAACGAGCGGGGAGAGCTTACCTACCCGCCGCTAATGTTAAGGTCATCATCGCTCCGATTCCCACGGTATTGCCCCGCCGCATCGCGCGGAGAACAGACTCACAACTCCGGCCTCGTACCGAGGGCATTCCCTTTATCCATGGGCGTTTCCGTCACCCGTTGGACATCGCGACCAAGTTGGGTCGCTTGGGGGTGACCATCTTGAGCACCTTGGTTTGCCCTCATGAGTAGCTTGGTTCTCGGGCATGCTCCACGCCCAGACACCGTGGAGTATAACGCAACGAAGCCAAGCACTCTCCTGGTATGCTGGAGGGTGCTTTCCGAGACGCCATTCAGCTTCGCGGTCCCCATCTCGTCTCCTACTCGGTGCCTGCCTATCTTGTAGGACTTCTCCAGTGGGCGGGGTGTGCGGAGCAGAAGGTCCCACCCCTTTAGGGGGGCGGGGGTGTCGACATCGGGCGACCGACTCCGACCGACATAAGGAGATGCGCTGACGCCCCTGACGTACTGACGTTAAAACCTTAGCCTCAGCCGCAAACCGCGTCGTCCCGCCTCAAGCCGAATGACTCCCTACAGCTGCAATGGCAACAGATCGTGTACTCGCGGGCCGCTAACAACGTGGCAACAGTAGCGGCAACAGTAGGAGTGGCCCCCTCCAAGAAGCCACCGGGTTCTCGCGCCAACCCATAGGAGGGCCGAGTCCTCATCTTCTTTTCGGACCTATCTCCTGGTATCCGCCACCAAGACGAAGAGAAGAACCCAGCGCCCTTCATAGGGGTGTGGGAAAAGGAGGAGTTACGTCCATCATCCAAGACGGGGTTAGGGAGGGCTCGCCTCCTCGAGATCCGCCTTGGCCTCCTCGACCTTGTGGTGGTGCTCATCGACGGGGCCCTTAAGCACCTTCATGTAGGCCTCACTCGACTTGCGAGCCAGTCTCTCGAAGTGCTCCCGTTGACCCCTGCCTTGATCGGCTAAGTCTTCTAACGTGGCTTGGGAGTCCTCAGATTCTTGCCCCCCCGAGCTCTCGAGCAACTCGCGGGCGAACCTGAGAGTACTCTCTTGGAGCGTGAGGGTACCTTCCACGAAGGTCTTGTAGGAGCGCTGGATCTCCTCGAAGATCTCTTCGAGCTCCTTCTCGGTTCTCTCGTGGTCCATCATCTCTCTGATCACTCCCTTCTCTTACGTAGGCGCGACAGTAGTGCTGAAGGAATTATCGAGTAACGAGGGTACGGCGCAAAGGGGTACGGCGCAAGGGGGTGGGGCGGGTGGGAGTAAGAGATCGGCTTGTGCTGCACACCTCACGCCTCTGCATCCGCCCACCGCCGGTAGGTTGCCCATCGGCACTCACCGCCTTCCGACGTCGTCGCAGTGTATAGGTGAGAGACGTCTGTACTCACTAAGGTGCTAAGAATGGCCGTTATTCTGCGCTCCGCCACGCTCCTATCTCCTTTGCTTCCGCTAACTTCCGAACAGCCTCGACCAGAACCCTCGGCGTTCCGGCCCCTCCTCAGTGAACGGCTGCTTCCTGGCCTCCTGAGCTCCCCAGCGGCCGGGCGGGTCTCCTAAATCCCTAAGGTCTTCTAAACCGGGGGAGTATGTGCACCCAGTTCAAGCCAAGAGCATCTCTTGATCTGTTTCTTCTTGGTCAGGCTCGTCTTCTTTGCGCACAACCAGGACCGGACAGTGGGCGTGCCTTACCACCGAGTCAGAGACGCTGCCCATCAGGGCACGCTTGACTCCCCCGAGGCCTCGGCTTCCCAGCACTATGAGGCCTGCACCGACATCTTCCCCTACACCAAGAATCCCCTGGTCTGGTCGAGCCATCCTGAAGTGAGCTCCCGCAACGGTTCCCCCGGCCTCCTCCACCCACCTAACCTGATCGTCGAGCAACCGTTGCCCCATCTGCTTGATCTCCTCCTCGTGTGGCTCCTCGATATCGAAGCCCATAATGTGGTAGTCGGGAGTGTCCTGTGTACGTAAGACGAAAGCCACGTGCAGCTCGGAGCCGGTCTTATCGGCAAGGTCCACTGCAGTGCGGGCAGCCAAGGACGCCTCTTCAGAGCCGTCTGTGGCCAGGAGGATCTTCGTCGGGAAAATGCTCATCTAGTCTCCATAAAATACACTTCTGATTTGAGCTTATTGGGGTGTCTAGGGACGCCGATTGTATCGTCTTAGTGAAACCTCGGTCATATCGGTACGATACGGACCCGAGAGACGGTAGAGGCCTTGGTGGGGCATGAGGTGTTAGACGACTTCTCTAGGGGTGTGGAGCGGGAGAGTCGTCCCGTAGAATCGTGGTCACCCCCATTGTTAGAGGGCCGCGTCACCTCTAACGGCGAGAGTGCCCTGACTGTCCGGACCTCGGCCTCTTCCACGAAAGCGGTAGGTCAACTTGGGGTGTTAATAAGGGGGAAAACTTCGCTTCGTTGTATTGAAGGACCTAAAAGGTCAGACGGCGACCATAGTCGTAGAGACATCCGTCCTCGGCTTCGAGGAGCTCTTGCCCAAGGCCCAGAAGGTGGTGGACAGCGTGAAGTGGACAGGCTTGTAGAAGGAGGGTTCTCGGAAGTCCGCAGCGCCGCCGCTCGGGGTCGGACCGTGCCCGAGGAAGGTAACATGCGGGCGACGGCGACTTGGACGCGCAGAGAAGTCAGGGGGGTCCTTCCATGAACGCTACCCTCAAGACGCTTTACTTCCTTGGCATGCTAGCGGAGGTGCTCATCCGCATCCCGCAAGAGCGGCGGCGTAGGAGAACCCGGATGGCGGTCGATCGCGTGGACGCCTTGGAGCGAGGGCTGGTGGGCCTGTTGTCCGTGGGCCTGATCTTCGCCCCGGCCATCTACGCTTGGACCTCCTGGTTGGAGCGGGCGGACTATCACTTGGCACCGGAGGCCCAGAGAAGCGCCGGCGGGGTCGGCACGGCGCTGATGACCCTCGCGGTGTGGTTATTCTGGCGCTCGCACGCCGACCTAGGGCGCAACTGGTCGCCCTCGCTCCAGATACGCGAGGGGCACGCGCTCGTCACGCAGGGCGTATACCGGCACGTCCGGCACCCGATGTATGCCTCCGAGTGGCTGTGGGGCATAGCGCAGGCATTGCTGCTGCAGAACTGGGTGGCCGGCTGGGCGGGTTTGGCGCTGTTTACGCCCCTGTACGTTTTGCGGGTGGGGCGCGAGGAGCGGATGATGCTCGATCGATTTGGAGAGGAGTATCGCGCCTACATGAACCGAACGGGCCGCGTCGTTCCTCGCATCCCATAGGGGCCGGGGCATCACAGCCCGGTTCTGCTTATTGCCTCTATACACCAAGTGGTAGAAGGTAGGGTCTTCTTAGTGGTAGAAGGTAGGGATCTTCTTGGAAGCTCGCATCCGAGCGAGTGCATAGGTGCGTCCTCACAGGTTGAGATATAGGCCTTCACAGCGTTGCGAGCGCGGAGCGTCGAGCAAACGTCGGTCATCTCCAACCGGATCGGTGCGTCAAAGGATCCCATTATCCTCCCTTCCAGTGGGGCGTTTCGTTGGGGTTTCATCATCGCTCACGAGGGAGGAGTTTGCCTGCACAATTCGGACAATTTTGTCCGCGCGTGTTATCCGCGGGTCGAAAATGGGGACAACAAGCGAAGACCGCGAAGGAGGACGCATGATGAGCGAAGAGCAACAGCAGCACCCCCAAGAGCCTGCAGAAGGCGGCGAGGCGGACGTGCAGGCGCCCGGTGTCGAGAAAGTAAGCGGTGAGAATGGGAGCGCCGAGGACGTAGGCGACGCGGCCTGGCCGAGCCAGCACCCCCAGGAACCAGCTGAGGGTCGCGAGGAGGACGTTGAGGCGCCGGGCGCCGAACGGACCGGGGACGACGGTTAGAGGTTGGGCGCGTACGAAGTGAGTCCTGGGGTTACGAGGGGCTGCCCGTCCCGACGCCGGTGGCCGCTATCTCGGCCTTGAGAACGTCGATCGCTGCGTCTACCTCGGAGAGAAACGCGCTCGCCGCGGTCATGCGAGCGCGTTCCGTGCGGACGATGCGGGTGTAAGCAAGGAGAACGAGGACGGACCCAGCAGAATACCGTCCGTACCGCCCTATCGTTAATGTGATGGTTTGCAGGTATTTCGTGCGGGCGGTACTGCATCCTGTTATCGTCCGCAGGCGGTAGGTTACCGACCGCCAGTCGAGTACCGCTCGCGTGCCGACCGCGTAGAAGTGTGGCGCTTTGCGTGGCTTTCGACTCTGTATGGCCTCCGCGGTCGATGCGGGCGATGTTTTCCGGACTTTCCTCAAAATTTTGTGATCGCAGGATGCAGCCTGAGACCCCAACCCGACAATGTGATGATGCACTTGTGTTTCGCTCGACAAGCTATCCTGTCCAATAACAAAATCCTATATCCTTTCGAAGGCAAGCCGCATGGAAAGACCTAGGATTTTGCACGCTTCAGTATGCAGACTTCCGAGTACGCCTCTTCCTCGACCTTCGGCAAATAAGGATGGCTGCCAGGAGTCTATGTAGAGGGCGGCATCTCCCTACTCATGCGCCTTACCGAGGCACTCATACTAAATGTGGCGTCTGTTCCGCAGCACACCACCACGGGGTCGGTTCCGCCAAACCCGTCGGAAATGCAGGGATGGCAAACGACTCCGGCTCCCGTACAAACAGGAGGTAAGAAGCAACCCCAGCAGGCCCGCCAAAGTGCCGGAGAGGGCGGGAGGAAGGCGCGGTAGTGAACAAAACGGAACTCGTCGAGAGAATTGCCGAGGAGGCCGCAGTGCCTACGAGTGAGGCCCACAAGCACTTCGAGGCTTTCGAGCGGGTGGTGATCGAAGCACTCAAGGGCGGCGAAGAGGTCAGGATCATGGGCTTCGGGAGGTTCTCCGTTCGGGAGCGCAAGGCTAGGGAGGGCAGGAACCCCCAAACGGGAGAGAAGATAAAGATTGCGGCTCAGAAGGTTCCCGCCTTCAGCGCAGGCAACGCCCTTAAAGAGGCGGTCTAGGAGCTTTCGATCCGGGGTCCTGGCCATTTGAGCACGGCTCCGGCCCTTTTGTTGGCAGGACGTAGCGGTGACTAGTCGGTGACCGGTGTCGCAGAAAGAAACACAAGTATCAATAAGGTGCTATTGTTCTTAGGAAGGAGGTTTTCTTGACCGAGGCGACGATGCTGGTCCCGTGCCAGGTGCGAAGCAAGACAGAGGGCCCCTGCCCCCATCGGGCAGTCGTGGAGATCCGGGGTATAGCTTTCTGTGGGTCGTGCGCCCGCGAGCAGGAGGCCTACTTCACCATTGGCGAGCTTACGAAGGAGACGCAGGGCCTCCGCAGCAAGCCGCTCGCCGAGGCGCTGGAGAGGATGCGGCGGGAGCGCGCGGGTGGTACGGAAGTCCATCGCCGCAGGGAAACATCACAGGCCCTCGGGCGCGGCCAGAGCCTCCTAGAGGAAGACTAGATTACCCTACTAAGGGCCGGGTTCTAGCTCTTGGCTGGGTCTCGGCTTTTTGCTTTCTTAACCTCATCTTGACCGAGCTTTGCCGGGCGTTGACCTTGGTCGGATTTCTCAGCCGCAGCGCCGGGTATAAATAAAAAAGAGCAAATCTACAAGGAGGAGTGAGCGATCGTGCCCAGCAGGAGCAGCAGAGAAGACAAGAATGAGGGAGCGATGGACAGGGCCAAGGGCCGGATGAAAGAAGCCGGTGGTGCCCTAACAGGCGACAAGAGCAAGAAGTCCGAAGGGCGTGCTGACCAAAGGAAGGGCAGGGCCAAGGAGAAGAAGGGCAACCTCAAAGACCTACTCTCGTAACCGAAGGGCTTGTGTGAAAGGGCCGGAGCTGTAAGTAAGCTCCGGCCCTTCTCCTTACCCGCCGGGGGCAATCAGATTATCCGAGGTGCGCACCCACGTCTGACAAGGCCTCATCCAGCGTCGGTGCGGGGTTACCTACGATGTCGTCCCCGCCACCCTCGAATCGGACGTTTACGGCGTAGCGGCGGTCCTCCGCACCTTTCCCGGCGTCAAGTACCTCGAGCGTGATCTCCTGCATGCTAGTGTCCGTGTTCTCCCTGATGCCTTCGAAGGTCGTTACCCGGTACGTCTCGGACATACCAAGCTCCTTCTCGATGCCCTGATGGTGTCTGTGGTGCTCAATGCTAACGCTACTCCTTTTCTACGGGTACGCACCCCTGCCGCCCTACCCGCCTCGCTCTCTCGGCACACGCGGGCACAAGACTAGCTCCGCGGCGCACCTGCCCTTTCTCTTGTCAACTATTTACCCTGCGGCCTAGAAAGGGTGTTCTGCGAACTTCGCCAGTACGAGGAAAGTAGCGGGGCGACGGACAAGAAGAGGGCCGGAGAGTAATAGCCCCGGTCCTCGTCGTCGCCTTCGAAAGGGCGCGCGTTACCAGTTCTTGGCCCTTATCTTGCGGTCGATCTGCTCGATTAGGTGTTTGCTATCTTCCAAAACGTCGGGGGAGGCGCCCAGGCGAAACGTCACGCTGACGGTAGGCCTTTATTCACCCAACCTCGTGGAAGGTAGGTGTTTTTGGAAGTTCGCTACCCGCTAGCAACTGGTTAGCAATCTCAAAAATCACTCATTTGGAGGATGCGCTCGGTCCCTTTCGCTGCTAAGGTGCAATCGTTACGTAGCATAGGGCCTGGGGGTTCTCACATCTATTCCTCCGGCCCTTCTTCCTGCAGGCTTATTCACCCGAGTGCCTAGAAGAAGTAGGTGCAAGATCGGAGAAGAGTAGGCTCGTCCTCTCGCCGCTATTCACTCAACGTCCTAGAAGTCTGGTGTTCTAAGACGTTCGCCCCTCGCACGAGGCTCGAAGCGGTTTCCTTACGATTAACGAGATTAGCCGCCGGGTAAAGTACGTCTAACAAACCCACAAGGAGGTAGACCATGAACGGCGGCAAGGGCATCTACATCGGAGGAACCCTGATCTCCATCCTGATCTCGCTTGCGCTGTACGCCACGGGCAGACGTGAGTCGGCTATCTTCGTGGGTCTGTGGGCCCCGACCATCCTCAACCTGGGCCAGAGCCTCCTAGAGGAAGACTAAAGCCTCCGCTAGTGCTACCTTCGCTTCTACGGAGCCCAAGCCTCTAGCCCTCGGTATCCGGCTACTTTGGCGCCCGCGGTAGCGTACGGTTCACTTTCGGTATGGTTCCTGTACCGTCGTGGCACCGTCGTTCCGACGAACTTTCGCCGTAGTTTCGTCGAAGTCGTGCCCCACAGTGGGGTCTCCATGAGGTGGGGCTGTGGTACGTGGTTACCGGCTATCGAGCACCCGGCGTACGAGGCGGAGCGTCTCTTCGGCGCAGCCCCACGAAAGCGTGATGCCTGAGCCGCCGTGCCCGTAGTTGTGAACTCGCGGGGGGCCTTGGGCGGCGTGCTCTGTCTCGAGACGTATCTCCGGGCGGCCCGGCCTCAGGCCCACTTTGTGCTCCAGCACCTCGACCCCCGCGAGGCGCGGCTCCAGCGCCGCGCAGCGGCTCAAAATGGCCGCCGCGGTCTCCGGATCGGGCTCGGTGTCCCACTCTCCTTCTTCGGCGGTGCCGCCCAGGATGCAATCCTCCGAGCGGGGAATGACGTAGGTCACGCCCTCGGGGTTGTCCTCGTCGAGCACGAAGCGTTCGAGGCCGGGGTTGTGCACGCGCACGATCTGACCCCGTATCGGCGCCACTGAGGGGTCGCCTACGAGCTCGCGCGCGCCCAGGCCCGCGCAGTTAACGACGACGCTCGCCTCCCCGGCGTCCTCCAGCGAAGAAACGGCGCGGTGCTCGATGTCCCCGCCGGACCCGAAGAAGCGGTCTACTAGGTAGCCGATGTAGACCGGCATCTCGACAACCGGTGCGGTGAAAGCGTGGCCGTCGGCGTAGCCGGGTGGTAGCTCTTCCCGCGTACACCGCCGGACGCCCGGCACCCCGCTAGCCCACCAAGGATCCGGGACCTTCTCGTGCCAGATCTCTACGCCCTCGCGCATGCGCACGCCGCTCTCGAGGACGCGGGAGAGCTCCTCGAAGACCTCAAAGGTCTCGCTCCCCCAGGAGAGCACGCGGTCTTCGGGATAGGCCTTGTAGGGGTACCAGAGGGCGGCCGCCACGCTAGAGGTGGTCTCGAGCGGCGACGCCGCCGCCACGATCCGGACATCAAAGCCCGCCTCCCGCACGCGGACGGCGGCCGTCAGGCCAATCACGCCACAGCCGACCACCAACACGTCCGCGCGAGCCACCAGTCTCCTCTCGCTCTGGTCCATCACGGAGCTTCTCACACTATAAGCCGTCCGGGGGATGGGCGTGTAGGATGTATGAGGTGCCGGGAAAACTATCCCGCCTCAACTATGGGGGAGTCGCGAACCTGATGACCGCTATTCCTAAAAGAGGAGCTGGTTCCGTCGCGGTGGAAGTGCTGGCGCACGCCGGCGTGCGGCGCTTCTATACCGTCCCAGGTGAGAGCTTCCTGGAGGTTCTGGACGCTGTAGAACAACATCCCGAGCTCTCGCTCGTCTCGACCAGACACGAGTCGGGCGCCTCCTTCATGGCCGAGGCCGACGCCAAGCTGACCGGGGTGCCGGCGGTGGCGATGGCCACGAGGGGCGTGGGCGCCTCCAATATGTCCATCGGGGTGCACACCGCGAGGCAGGACTCCACGCCGATGGTCGTCTTGCTGGGGCAGGTCGAGACGCCTTACTTGGGTAGGGAGGCTTTTCAAGAGGTGGACCTCGCCGCCTTCTACGCTCCGATTGCCAAGTGGACCGCCACGGTCCACCGCGCCGACCGCCTCGCCGAGTTCGTCGAGAAGGGGCTGCGAGTCGCCACCTCTGGCCGCCCAGGCCCAGTGATGCTCGCCGTGCCCTCTGATCTGTTGGCCGAAGAGGTCGCAGTTTCTCCGAATACGGATCTGGCACGTCCGCCCCATCCGGCCCCCGACCCGGCGGAGGTCAGGGCCGTCGTCCGCCGGCTGGGCGAGGCTCGCAGCCCGGTCGTCATAGCCGGCGGCGGGGCCGGACGTGCGCGGGAAGAGTTGATCTCCTTCGCCGAGGCGTTCGGCGCCGGCGTCTACGCGGCGTTCCGCAGGCAGGATGTCTTCCCGAACGAGCATCCCTTCTACCTCGGTCACCTTACCCTGGGTACGCCGCCTGAGACCTTGAGGGCGCTAGAGAGCGCGGACCTGGTGCTCGTCGCGGGATCCCGCCTGGACGAGGTGACCACCCAGAGCTACGCGCTTCCACGCCCGGACCAGTCGGTCATACGGATCGCCCCCGACCCTGGGGAGCTGGCCGCCACGGCTCCCGTCGAGCGCGCTGTCGTAGCCGACGTCCGCACCGCGCTCTCGGCCCTCGTCGCGCAGGCCCCGTCCCCGAAGCCGGCGCGAGACTGGACCGCCGCTCACCGCGCCTACCTCGGATCCAGCGAGATCCCCACCTCCCGGTCAGAGGGGGGGATCGACCCCTCCCAGGTCATAGCCGCCCTGCGTGATGTCTTGCCCGAGAGCACGGTGATGACGAACGACGCGGGCAACTTCTCGACCTTTTTGCACCGCTACTGGCGCTACAGCGAGGCACGCACGCAGCTGGCGGCGGCTAACGGGGCGATGGGTTACGGCGTGCCGGCGGCGGTCGCGGCGAAGTTGGCCGCCCCCGACCGGCCGGTCGTCGCGTGCTGCGGCGACGGCGGGTTCCTCATGACCGGCCAGGAGATAGAGACGGCGGTGCGCTGTGGCACCCCGATCCTGGTGGTCGTCTTCCGCAACGGGATGCACGGCACGATCGCGATGCACCAGGCACGGGAGGTGGGGCGCACCGCGGGCGTCGAGATAGGGGAGGTGGACCTCGCCGGCTACGCACGGAGCCTGGGTGCCGCCGGCTATACGGTGCGCGAACCCGAAGACCTGACGCCCGTGCTCGCCGACGCCCTGGCCTCCGGCTCCGTCGCCCTCGTGGACGTGGTCACAGACCCGAACATCATCAGCCCTTCCGCGCGGCTCTCCGAGCTAGGTCTGAGCGCCGCCACGCGACGTCCCCAAAGTGGGGGTAGGCTTCCCTAACGCGCCAAGCGTCCCGGCGCCCGTCACAGGGGTAATAGGAAGGGGAATGAGAAAGGAGCGGGCGCCGGTTACTCACACCTTACCCTCCGGGAGGGTCCCGCGGGTAACGGTAGGGCAAACGTTCGGTAACGGAACGGTAACACCGCCTAGATCAGAAGGGCCAGGACGGGGATTCGGCGGCCGGCGCGCGACGCACGCCTCTCACGATCCTGAGAGCGCGCGGAGACGAACGGCGCTCAGGCCCACGGCTCTTGTCGCACAACCGGGGGCGTCTCTCGAGGTGGAACGCTCTCGGGGCGCTCATCTGACCGATTGTCCTCGTAGGCCGTGATCGACACAACGACCCGAAAACACAAACAAGCGTGATCTCGCATTCCGCGCCTTACTGGCCGAGGACGGCACTCCACACGTGGAGTTGATGAGAGCATAGTTGACCCCTTGGCCAGAGCGTGGAGGCTCGTAGGAGCCAACGTCGCGCCGCATCTTTATGCACGCTCCAAGAGCGCACCACCGCGTCCGTTGAACGGTAAGCTGGTACCCGCGGTGCTGAAGATCCTTGGAGGTAGCATGGATTGGATATCCTTCTTAGAGCGCTTAACAAAACCAGTCGGAATGCAATTGGCTTGCGCCGGTCTTGGCGGCTCCCTATCCTCAGTATGCGGTGAACGGTCTGGCGCCTACCGCTGGACTGCACGCCCAGCTCTCACACGAACGAGTACGGAAACAAGGGAGAGGGACATGACATCGCCCGGCGAGAAGTTGGAGCAGCAAGAAGCGGCCCGCCAGCAAAGTAGAGCTGCCTGGAATGCCGTGGCTCCGGGCTGGTACGCGCAGCGCGAAGCACTGTGGCAGGCCTCTCACCCGGTCAGCGAGTGGATGATCCGAAGGCTCGATCCGCAACCTGGGGACACCGTGCTCGAGTTGGCTGCCGGCTTGGCCGACACGGGGCTCATGGCGGCACGCCTAGTGGGCGAGGCAGGGCGCGTCATAGTCACGGATTTCGCCCCCGAGATGCTCGCCGGGGCGCGCCGCCGGGCGGAGGAGATAGGCGCGGATAACGCGGAGTTTAGGGTGCTCGACGCTGAGCGAATGGACCTAGAGACGGACAGCGTCGACGGTGTCCTCTGCCGCTGGGCCTACATGCTGACAACCGACCCCGCCGCGGCTTTCGCCGAAACCCGGCGTGTGCTCCGGCCGGGAGGCCGGCTGGCTTTCTCCGTTTGGGCCAACCGCGAGCGCAACCCGGCACTCTCGCTGGTGGGCAGGGTACTGGAATCACGGGGACATATTGCGCCGCCTGAGCCCGAGGCGCCCGGCGCCTTCGCCATGGCTGATCCGGGGCGCATCCGAGAGCTCGTCGTTGGGGCCGGTTTCGCCGAACCCGAGATTGAGGAGGTCTCCTTCCGCTGGACCTTCGCCGACCAAGAGGCATACTGGCGCTATCTCACCGAGACGTCGGCATCCGCCGCGCCCGTACTGCGGTCCCTTCCTACTACAGCACAGGAGGCGGTCCGGGAGCAGGTGCACGAAGCGGCTCGGCCGTTCCATTCTGGCGAGGGCTATGACTTCCCGGCCGTATGCCTGAACGTCGTGACGCACTGACCCCGTATGAGCATAAACATGCTCGCAACCGCTTGATACGCTCGCGCGGGGGCTAGTTTGGAGTCACCCGTTCGAAGCGCACCTCTCTAATGCCACCATCCGGCAGAGCACGATACCGTAGCTCAGACCTTTTTTTATTTGCAACACCCCAGCACTGACACGCCGCAACACTTAAAAGCAAGGACCGTCCTTGAGTGCTCGAGTGTTCTTCACGTTAGAACATAGGTTACTCGAAATAGATGCTGAGGAGGCGGAGTGCTCTCTTACTAGATCTATCCCAACGGATGATGCACATGGAAGATAGCCGGGATGTAAAAGTCCCGGCTGTCTTCGGCTAAGGGACTACCCAGTTGACACTCAAAGTGGAGATTATCGAAGACCCCGCCGAGGTTCATGATCGGATCTGCCACCCCCGACCCCAGCGCCGTATCCATTACCGTTGTCCTCTTGTAGGACATTGCCGTAATGGTTGCCGTTATCTTCCCGATGAGAGGCCGAGGCCGGACCGGCAACGATGACCATCATGGTCAACATCATCACCGTCGCTAGCAAGACCGAAAGCCTCCTCTTCAATGTTTCTCTCCTTCGTTTCGGCACCACAACCAAAGGCGCAGTAGCAAACTTGAAAATCTAGTGCATCCCTCAAATGGACTATTTCTTTCTTCGTTCCGGCTTGCCAGAATCCGAGAGGCAGACTTCGCAGGACTCTTCCAAGCCGCCCGTTGACCAAGAAG
>Ga0126311_10001077_pt1 | contig 12906 bp, 15 predicted proteins | sample Plot61_FD_92539 | JGI IMG/M metagenome (GOLD analysis project Ga0126311, IMG submission 92539) | Serpentine soil microbial communities from UC McLaughlin Reserve, CA, USA - Plot61 | ecosystem: Environmental > Terrestrial > Soil > Grasslands | place: USA: UC McLaughlin Reserve, Lake County...
CGCGGAGTTTCGATCAGCGACACGGGCGTGTTGATGCTTGCGCCGAAGCTCACGGAAGTTTTTAATACGCAGCAGACTTACATCTGGTCCAGCACGGTAGATAGCCAGGGCAACGTTTATCTCGGCACCGGGCACGATGGCAAGACTTACAAGATCTCGCCTGCCGGCAGTGGTTCACTTCTCTATGACGCAGCCGAACTCGACGTGACCGCACTCGCGATCGGTCGTGACAATGCGCTCTATGCCGGCACGTCGCCCGATGGCAAGGTCTATCGCATCGGGACCGACGGAAAGGCTGACGTTTATTTCGATCCCGGCGACAAATACATCTGGTCACTCGCGGTTATGAACGATGGTTCACTCGCAGTTGGCACGGGTGACAGTGGCAAGCTCTATCGCGTTCGCACTGCCGGTGCGAATCCGGAATCGTCTCTGCTCGTCAGCACTAGTCAAACACACGTGATCTCGCTGGCGGTAACAGCGCAGGGAGATCTCATCGCCGGCACTGACTCAGGCGGATTAGTGTTGCGTGTGTCTCCCGAAGGAAAAACGTTTGCACTGTTCGACACGCAGCTTCGGGAGATCCACGCGCTCGCACCGGCCGCTGATGGATCGATCTACGCCCTCGCGCTGAGCGATGCTGCTGCGGCCGCGCGTACGGCATCAACACCCGCAGCGCCGACGCCACAGCCGAGTGAAGGCACAACGCCGAGCACTTCAGTGACGATCACGGCAATCGATGAAAGTGGCGCGCCGATCCAGGGCCAGGGTGGACCAACGCGTAGCCGCAGCGATATTTCAAACGCGCGGAGCGCAGTGTTTCGCATCCTGCCAGATGGAGCTACGGACGTTGTTTGGAGTTCGACGACCGTAACCGCATTCGCGATCGCACCTTCCTTCCAAGCGGGCAGCGTGCTTATCGGCACCGCTGACAAAGGTCGCATCTACTCAGTCACGAATGACGGTCGCGACACGCTGTTGTTGCAGTCTCCCGAAGGACAGATCTCGTCATTGCTTGTCAGAAACAATCAGATCTACGCCGCAGCGAGTAATCAGGGAAAGCTCTATCGTTTTGGAAATGATTTGGTGAATGAAGGCACATTCGAATCACCGGTCAGAGATGCAAAACTGACCGCGTCATGGGGCCGCATCTGGTGGCGTGGCGCGGGCAACGTCGAGATTCAAACTCGCAGCGGCAACGGCGAACGGCCTGATGCGACGTGGAGCGATTGGAGCACGGCGTATCGCAGTCCGGACGGAAATCAGATCTCGAGTCCGCGTGCTCGCTTTATTCAATGGCGTGCGACGGTTCGCGCCGGCTCACCAAGTGCCACTTCGTGGGTGGAGGACGTGAGTGTCGCTTACCTGCCGCGCAATGTCGCGCCGGAAGTGCTCTCGATTACGGCTTTGCCGATCGGCGTAGGGTTGCAACAAATGGTCCAGGTTGGAGTTGATCCAAACGTGGAGTCGTCGGGGTTGGATGCTTCGGTGTTTGGTCCAGTGGCCCAGGTGCCACCGCGACGTTTCTACCAGCGTGGCGCGCGCTCGTTTCAATGGCAGGGCGAAGACCGCAACGGCGACACGCTGGAGTACGCGATCTACTATCGCGCGCTCAACGAACAGACCTTCCGGCTGTTGAAAGACAAACTGCGAGATAACTTCTACACCATCGATGGGGCAACGCTAGCGGACGGTCGTTACATCATCAAGGTTGTGACCTCGGACGCACCTGACAATCCGCCGGGCCAGAAGTTAACAGGCGAGAGATTGAGTGAGCCTGTTGATATTGACAACACGCCGCCCGTAGTGAAAGCGATGGGCCAGCCGCAGCTCACCGGAGATAAGGTGCGGGTAGTTTTTGCGGTTGACGATGCGACCGGGAAGGTAAAGAAGGCCGATGCGAGCGTCGATGGAGCCGTGTGGATTCCGGTGTTTCCTGATGACGGCATCGCCGACAGCGGTCACGAGGTTTACACGGTCGAGTTTGGTTCGCTTGGACCGGGCGAACACACCATCTCGCTTCGTACTTTTGACAGCAGCGGCAACATCGGCACTCTGAGTGTCACCGTCCGCCGCTGAGCTACACTTTTCTGTGATTCCTGCACGATACGGTGCGGCTTAATGCCAAACCGTGCGATTTTGCCCGATAATTGCTACACTTTTCGGCCAAGGGCATCTGGCATTGGCCTTGCTACTTTCTGGTCGGCGCAACTCTTTCTCCCTCCTACGCGCTAGTTGGAGCGAGGAGAAAAGGCTCGAAATGATTAAGCTACTACGAGAAGTCCTGTTGATAGTGATGCTCGGCGTGGTGTCAGTCGGAGCATTTGCGCAACGGCGAGATCAGGACAAGGACAAGCGGCCGCCCAAGGAACCTGTAAAAGTCGTTACCAACGACCGCAAAGATCAGCGTCCACCGCAGAACAACAATCAACAGCGGCCAAAAAACGACAACAAACGGCCTGACTAAGCCTCAAAGTCACACCAGGACAAAACGCCCCATAAACACAAAAGGCACTGAAGGTTTTTCCTCAGTGCCTTTTGAGCTTTTTTGTGGCATTTTCCTTTGTACATGACAACAACTCGTCAATCTCGCGTGCTGATCATTCTCGCGTTCGCTGCAGTCTACATAATCTGGGGTTCGACTTACCTCGGCATTCGTCTCGCGATTGAAACGCTGCCGGGGTTTCTAATGGCGGCGACGCGATTTTCGATAGCCGGAGGAATTCTTTTCATCCTCGCTCTTTTACAAGGTGCGAAGGTTCGTGATTCATTCACCAACTGGCGGCGCGCGTTCATCATTGGCGGATTGTTGCTGCTCGGTGGTAACGGCGCCGTCACCTGGGCCGAGAAATATATTGCCTCAGGGTTCGCTGCGCTCTTCGTTGCCACCGAGCCTTTGTGGGTAGTGGTTTTGACCTGGGCTCTGACTCACAGACGACCAAACGCGAAAGTGTTGCTGGGGGTCTTCATTGGATTGATAGGTGTCGCATTGTTAGTGAGCGATGGATTAGGGCAGGGGATTAGTAATAGTTCGAAGATGAGCTTGATTGGTGGAGCTGTGGTGTTGCTTGGCTCGTTTGCATGGGCCGCCGGTTCAGTCTACTCGAACCGACATCCGATTGATGGACCAACGTCGATGGCGGCGGGTATGCAGATGCTTGCCGGTGGCAGTCTGCTGATGCTACTCGCTTTGGCGAGCGGTGATTTCAAACGTTTGAATCTTGAGACTGCGTCATGGACCTCGATCGGCGCCTTTGTCTACCTGCTGGTGTTCGGTTCCCTGGTGGGCTTCACGGCTTACAGCTTTTTACTGAACAACGTCAGTCCTGAGCGAGCCGCGACTTATGGCTATGTTAATCCAGTGGTCGCGGTGTTGTTGGGCTGGCTGATCGTCGGCGAGCCGATCGCGTTGCGGATGATGATCGCAGGGGCGATCATAGTCGGCTCAGTGGTTTTGATCGCGACCTTCGGACGCGAACACACCGCCGCCAATGCCGTTCACGAATCGGAATGTCCGACACCACCGTGCGCGTAGGTTCATCTATGACTCGTTTGCACCAACTTGATAAACAGATCGCGCGGTTGCAACGCAGGGCCGGTGGCCTTAACGAAATCAGTCGAAAGTATTGGACCGCGAGAAGAATCATTGTTATCTGCGGCGTGTTGCTGGCAATGGTGTTCTGCAATTTTGCGGGCAACAAGGCGGCGTGGTTTGTTGCCGCGCTGATCGCGATCGTGTTTTCAGTCGTCACGATGTATCACAACCGCGTTCGCGACAGTCTCACGCGAAATTCACTTCTTATCGAAATCAAACAGGTACACATCGCGCGCATTCAACTGGATTGGGAACGAATACCACTCACAGATCAGGCATCGTCTCCTCTCGCTGGCCATCCATTTGAAACTGATCTCGACATCACCGGCGAACGTTCGCTACATCGCTTGATCGACTGTGCCGTCACGAAAGAAGGCAGTGAGCGTCTGAAGTCGTGGCTATTGAGCGCTCGGCCCGACGCGCAGTTAATCAAATATCGGCAGGCGCTGGTCCGCGAGTTAAAAGGACATTATGTCTTTCGTGACAAGTTGCAACTGTTGTCCGCGGTTGCTCGCGTTAACATGGGACGTCGCACAGGTCTCTGGAATTCGAAAATACTCATCAACTGGCTCGCGCGTGATGAACGCAGGAGTTCGTTGCTGCCGACAGTCATTTACCTGTCGATCCTTTCGGCTCTGAACATCATCTGCGTCGTTCTCGCGAGCTTAAAGCTGATCCCGCCGATTTGGCCTATTACGTTTGTGATTTATTTCGGCGCTATGCTCCTGAATCGATCGCGTATCGCGACGGCGTGGGAAGACTTGCAGGGACTCGAAAAGGCGTTGACGCATTTTCGAGTTGTGTTTGGTTATCTGGAATCACGCAGTTACAAGAACACGCCGGGGCTCGCGCAGATTTGTGCTCCCTTCGCTGAAGAAGGCAAACAACCGTCGCGTGAGATCAAACGATTGGGCCGGCTCGCTGCGGCGCTCGGAGTGCGCACGAACCCGCTTCTGGCGTTGCTGGTTCACCTGCTTGTGCCGTGGGATTTCTATTTCACTTACCGGCTGGAGCTCGTTAAGAAGGAGATCGCGAATCTGCTGCCACGCTGGTTGGACGCGTGGCATGAGCTCGAGGCTTTGAACTCGCTCGCTAACTTCGCCTACCTGAATCCGCATTACGACTTTCCCGAATTGCTTCCTGAGACCGGGCGAGTTGTGACGCGCAAGTTAGGTCATCCGTTGCTGAAGCCGCAGTCCAAGGTATGCAACGACTTTGAGTTGGACCACAACCGCAGGATCGTAATCCTCACCGGCTCGAACATGGCGGGGAAGAGCACGTTTCTCAGGACGATTGGCTTGAATCTCGTTCTCGCGTATGCGGGTGCGCCGGTAAATGCCGAGCGGTTACAGACGTCGTTGTTCAGGATCTTTACCTGTATCAAAGTGAGTGATTCAGTGCAGGATGGGCTCTCATATTTCTATGCGGAGGTGAAGCGTCTGCAGGCGTTGCTTGCGGCAACGAAGGTCGATGACCCGTTGCCGGTGCTGTTTCTGATCGACGAGATCTTTCGCGGCACGAATAGTCGCGAGCGATTGATTGGCAGTCGATCTTACATCAGCACTCTCGCGCATGGGACGCCGGTGGGTTTGGTCGCGACTCACGATCTCGAGCTGATCAAGTTAGCTGATGAAATTGAAGGTGTCGTCAATCAGCATTTCCGGGAAGAGGTGAGCGACGGAAGAATGGTCTTCGATTACCGTCTGCGGCCTGGTCCATGTCCAACGACGAACGCGTTGACGATCATGCGGCTTGAAGGCTTGCCCGTTGAATCATGACTTCAAGTTTTTCATGATCTCCATGTGTGCGTCGAGAATCCCGGCGGTCTGTTCCGCATTAGGTGTTAGGGACCAATCATCGTGGTCCCATGTGCCGCCGAGAACGATTCCGTCACGACGAGGGAACATGTAGCCGCTGCTCAAATAGCAATAGTCGATCTCAGGTTGCGGCACCAGTATTTCGAGTTGACCACGCACCGGGCTCAATTCCTGGTCATCGAACAGCGCGCGTGAGCCGAGTCCGGTGCAGTTGAAGATCACCGGCTCACGAAGTCGCGCGAGCTCTTCACGACTCTGAAACTCTTTCACCACCACACGTCCACCAGCGATATAGAAGTCACGCAAGAGCGCGCTGAGGTAGATCGACGGCTCGATCAGCATCGTCGTGAATTGCCGTACAAACGGAAAGCCGAAATAGTTGTCGGGATCGCGATGAGTTTCGATTTGCGGATACAGATCGTTGCCGCCGGGCAATTCGCGTCCGAGTCCCGCTTCGTTACGCATCAATTCAAACGTTTCGATCCAGCGCACGCCATACTCAGGACCAACGAGCAACTGAAACGCCCGGTTCGAAATGCGACATGCCTGTCGAAACTGTTCGTTGAATTTGCCGCTGATAGTTTCGTAGACAGAGGTTGGCGACCACGATGCGCCCGCGATGTTCGAGGTCGTGTCCGGCGGTAAATCTTTCGCGTAGATCGTTACCGTGCCTGGTCCATTCTGGTAACGACGTTGCAACAGCCGCGCAGTTGATAGACCACTCACGCCGCAGCCGAGCACCGCGAAGCGTGCCGGGCGCGGGGATTTGTGCGCAATCAGATAGTCGCGCGCGAGATCGACAGCGAGTGTCGCCGTGCCCCACGAGAGCGTCACGCCACCACCACCGTGACCATAGTTGTGTACGAGCAGTTTGTTTCCGAACCGCTTCGCGTCGACCATAAAACCGCTGGGCCGGTACGGTCTCAACCCGACTACTTCGCGAATGACTCGGTTGCGAGCAACTTTGACCGGCGCAAAGTGGCGTCTCGTTTGAAGCGCGAATGAGCGTCGTGTTGCCAACAACGCCGCACTCGTGAACATCGCGCCACGCAGAAAATTCCGTCGATTAATTGACGTATTCATCGATTACGCAGATTACGCAGATTTACTGATCTGTGCAATCTGCGTAATCTGTGGACATGAATTCTTTTCCGGAGTGGCTCGTGCCGATGGCTGCGACTCTGACGCAGGAGCGGTTCAGCGGGCCGGAATGGATCTTCGAACGCAAGTTTGATGGCATTCGGCTGCTCGCCTATAAAAAAGGCGACGACGTGCAGTTGTTTTCGCGCAATCACTTGCCGCAGCACCTTCCCGCAGTGCAACGCGCTATCGAACAACTTCCGAATCAGGAATTGATTTTGGATGGCGAGATCACGTGGCGCCACAGTGAAGTTGCATATCACGTCTTTGACATCATGTGGGTCGACGGCCGCAACGTGACGCAACTCCCGCTCGAAGAACGACAGGCGCTGTTGGCCCAGTTGCCATTCCGTGAGCCACTGCAACGCGTTACCTTGATCGATGAGCCATCACCCTGGGAACGCGCGCAGCGAGAAGGCTGGGAAGGCGTGATTGCAAAGCGACGCGGTTCGATCTACGAGCACCGCCGCTCAAAGCAGTGGTTGAAGATGAAGTGCGAGTTGTCGGAGAACTTCGTTGTTGGTGGTTTTACAGATCCGCAAGGCAAGCGCGTCGGCCTGGGCGCGCTCCTCGTTGGTCATCATAAAGACGGCGATTTCGTTTTCGCGGGAAAGATCGGAACTGGATTCGACACTAAACTGCTGCTTGATCTGCGCGCGCAGTTGGACCAGCTCGAAATTCCCAAAGCACCGTTCACCAAAGCCAAAGGACTGCCGCGATTGCGCGCGCATTGGGTCGAGCCAAGGATCCGCGTCCAGGTCGGCTTTATCGAATGGACCACCCACGGCAAGCTCCGCCACCCGCGTCTCCTCGGCGTAGTCGAAAATGATCACTCATCCTGAAAAGATCCTGTTCCCGGACGATGGAATCACGAAGGGCGAACTGGCTTCGTACTACGAGATGATCGCGCCGCTGATGTTGCCGCACCTGCGTCGCCGGCCGGTTACGATGGAACGTTTTCACCGTGGCATCGCCGCGCCGGGCTTCTTTCAAAAGGATGTATCGAAAGGTTTTCCTGACTGGCTAGTGCGCGTCGAAGTGCCTAAAAAGGATGGCACGGTCCATCATCCCATCGCCAACGACACGCGTTCGTTGCTCTGGCTCGCTAATCAGAACAGCATCACGATTCACGTTTGGCCGTCGCGCATGCCGAATTTATACAACCCGGACATCTGCATCTTCGATCTCGATCCGTCTGAAGACGAACTCGACCCGCTGCGCGCAGCCGCGTTGAACCTGCGCGGCCTGCTCGCTGAACTCGGGCTGCCGAGTTGGATTAAGACGTCAGGCTCGAAGGGGTTTCACATCGCGGTGCCACTTGATGGCAAGTCAGATTTCGGTACGGTCGCGCGTTTCGCACACGCCGTCGGAATGATCATGGTGAAGCGTTATCCGGAGAAGCTGACGCAGGAATTCCACAAAGTGGATCGCGGCGGGCGCATTCTCGTCGACACCGGGCGAAATGGTTACAGCGCCACGTACGCCGCCACTTACACTGTGCGCGCGAGGCCTGGTGCGCCTGTATCCGCGCCGTGCACGTGGGAAGAACTGGAGCGAGGCGAAGTTGGACCAAAAACGTTTACGTTGCGAACTATGAGCCAACGCATCGCGGATGTTGGTGATTTGTGGGCGGATCTGCTCAGGAAGAAACGATCGTTGCGACGTCCGATCGAACAGCTCAAGAAGCTATCTTGACAGGTGTGCGCGGCCCCAGTTTCTGACATTTTCGACGAGCGGCAGCACTGACCTTCCGTAGTCTGACAACGAGTAAACAACCGGAGCAGGTACCGCGCCCTTAGCATCGCGATTCACGAGCCCGTCGCTCATCAGTTCGCGTAGCTGCTGCGTGAGAACTTTCTGCGAGATGCCGGGCATCGCCTTGCGCAGGGCCGCGAAGTGTTTCGGCGATTCCGCTAGCCAGTAAATGATAATCAACTTCCACTTCCCGCCGATGGCCGCGAAGGCGGCGGTTAGCGGACAACCTTCGACTGGATTCGGTCGCGCGCGTTCATGGTTACCTGAAAGTGCCTTCTTGCTGGCGCTCATAACTCGGTTTACAGTCCTTATCAAGAAGATTGGAGGTTGGTGATGATAGTAGAAGTCCGCAGCTATCGAATCAAGCCGGGTAAGCGTGAAGAGTTTATCAGGTTGTTCGAATCGCGCGCCGTTGATGCTCAACGATCTTACGGGATGAAAGTGACTGGTCCATTCCTTGACGTTGAGAATCCGAACAAGTTTGTCTTTTTGCGTAGCTTCCCCTCACTCGAAGAACGTGACCGGATGAAGGATGCATTTTACGGTGGAGAACTGTGGAAGAATGAGTTGGAAGCGATTGCGATGCCGATGCTCGACAGCTACGACGTGATTCTCTGCGAAGCGTCACCGGGTTGTGTGTTTGATATCGGTTAAGGCATTTTCAACTGCGCGCAGACGCTGCGCTGTCGAGCCGGTTGCTTCAACGACTGCCACGTTTGTCGAGGTAAGAATCTCGCTCAGCCCCTGGTCCATAGCTCTTCGCAATTTCGGATACTCGCCGCCACCTTCGTGCTCGAGTGGCAAATAGACGATCAGATCGAGTTGTTGCATGGCTACTGAGATTCTTTTCAACAATGCGTCAGGGACACTCGCGACAAGCGCGTTGAGGTACGCGAGGAAGTCGAACGAGCAACGTTCGTAAATTACATTCTCACCGCTTGCGTGTTGGCCCAGGCGTTCCAGATTGAACTCGAGTTGTCGCAGAAAGTCTTCAACGCACGGTTCTTCGGAAAACTCCTCACCGTCTTCAGTCATTACTTCATAAGGCTCCGGCTCATGCTCAAACTCCGAGTGCAGTCGCAAAAACTCATCGATCAACGTCGACTTCCCCACTCCATGTGTCCCCGACACCGCAATTCTCATAGGTTGGGCGAATCCTCGCGACTCGTATGCCAGAAGGCAAGAACCTCAACTGCCGGCTCACTGGTGACGCGGTAATAGAGGTAATAACGAATGTGCGCCAGATGAAGGCGACGCACGCCGTCGAGGCTGACGTTTACGGCTCGGACTCCTATGTCTGGATGTAAGGCAATCAGTTTGAGTGCATTTTCAAGATCAACCGCAAAGGCGTAAGGAGCCTTGGTTCGGTTTCTCTTCCACCAAATTGCCGCCTCTTCTATAGTCCGAGCCGCACTACTAACAATGCGAACCGGTAAAGGCGATGTCATCAATTACGAATCTTTTTGAGCAGATCAATAGAGCTAATAAGTTCGCCACGTTCGGCTTCAGCAATCGCCGCGAGGAGCCGAGTTTCTTGTTCAGGATCGAGTTCAAAGGTCTCATCACCCTCGTGAGCCAGGATGGTAACGATTGCGCCTTCAGGCAAGTCTTTTCCTTCAACCTGAATGACGCCATTGGTTACTTTTCCAGTTGTTATGAGCATGTCCAAATCTTAGCACGATATAACTGGCGAATCACGGTTTCAACTCTGATGCTTATCTAAGTAAAGCCATGCACTCAGACCGGATCTACATTGAACCTGCACACGCTCGTAACCCTCGGGTTCGTAGGCGTCGGACTGCTCGAGTTCTTCCATCGTTACTGCGAAGACTATGCCCTCGACGATATCCGACGCGTTGCCGGTGAATTGCAGGTTGCGATGATCCGCGGTGCCGCTCTTCGCTACGAAATTCTGGTCCCGGATCTTTATCATCACGAGCCGGTACCCGACCAGCGCGTCAGGACTGCCTTCGAGCCTGCGACCGAACGTCGTGAGTTGCACGTCTTCCAACTGCAAGGTGCCGTAAGTGAAGAGATATTCCATGTCAAACTGTTGCTGCGAACTCATCTACGATTCTCTCGATCTCATCCGCACGCGGAAGTGATCCAATCAGATTTTGCGGAATGCTCGATGCTCCGATCCATGCGCCGGCGATCTGTCCGGTCATCGACGCGATTGTATCCGTATCACCACCTGCCTCGATAACATTGTGTAGCACCACATCGAATGGAAAACGATCGATCTGGCGCGCGGCATACAACGCCAGCGGCACTGACTCAGCCACGTATCCGGATGAACCGAATTGACCACCAACTTCAGCGGGAAGCAAGTCGTCCGGCAGTTTGCATAGTTCGCCAATACGATCGCGAACACGTGAGTCTGGCAACGACGTCAAGACGTTTGTCAGTAGTTGACTCAGGGAGTCGAAAGAAAGCGATCTGATCGCAATCACGAGCGCCAGAGCACCGGCATACGCCTCTTCGCCGTGATGAGTGATGCGGCAAACGTCGCGAATCATCTGACGTTCCTCAGTGATCGCAGGATCGAGACGAAACGCGAGTGGTGCGATTCTCATCGCCGCTCCGTTACCCGCGGACATCTCTCCTTTGGCGCCGGCCAACGCCCAATGAACTCCCGTTTCAAGGTCGCGCAACGCCTTCAGAGTGCTGGCGCCCATGCCAGTGATCCGGCGCGCTCTGTACCAGTGAACGAACCGCTGTGCGATGTGTTCCGGAGAAACTCTCCCAACTTCGATGATTGACTCGCAAGTTGCAAGCGTGAGCTGCGAGTCGTCAGAGATGGACCATGTAGTGTGCTCCTGAAATCGGAGCGGACCTGGTTTTCCTTCGAATGGACCACCCATCGCATCGCCAATCACACCGCCAATGATGCAGCCTCGAACGTGATCCATCGGACCGTCATTTTATCGGAGTGTTTAAATCGCCCTCCAACAATTTTTGCGGGACTTGCCTAAACGTGTATTTCGATGATGAGCTAACGAGATCGAAAACCCAAATCATATCGAAACAATCTTCCGGCCAATTTTGGGGTGCGATCTTTTTGTTGCCGAGTATGTATGACGCAATGTCGGGTATGTATTCGCGTTGCCAGCAGATCAGTACTACGCCCTTACACGAGAATACTTCTTCGAGCATGCTTTCGAAGTCAGACCTTTGGAAACTGGAGTTGATTCTAAGTTCCAGTTTCTGAGCCAAGGGTGTGACCGTTTCGATCGGTCGCCGGCTGCCTTTGCGGCGTAAGGGTTTCGATGCAAACAGGAACTGCGGTTCGGCGAGCGAGGCATGTTGAAAGTGGCCGTTGTTAGGCGCGAAGAGGCTGGCTAAAGCGCCCGCTCTTTGCCACCCGCGAACCTCGAGTGACTCTTTGTTGCGCTCACCGTCTGCTGTTACTCCGAAGGGGGCGGAATCTTTGGCCGGCTTCTCGGCGTGCCGTATCAACATGATCTTCGTCGCGCGTTGAGGTTTTTTCTTTGGGCTCACGCTGAGAATTATTAACTGTTTCGAGTGAGCATCGTCAATCCCGTTTACTCAGATCCACATTCACGGTAGCCTTCTTTCGAAGTGCCGCTCGGGCACCAGGTACGGAGATTTATAATGTACGCATCGGGCCGCCTTTGTTTCGCCCTCGAAAGTACCTGTTGCGCTTCTGTTCTACTACCTACAACTGATACGCCTCGATACGACCCTTGTCGATGAAAGATGGACGGGTTAGGTAACTGATACTTGCCGGCGACGGCTGGTCCAACTTCATATTGTGCTGACTTCAAGTCCGCATCTCCGCTGTACACCACGCCCCATAGAGCCGTTTCATCATTTCCGGACGGAACTTGCTTGAACAGTTGCGCGTTGTCGGCAAGTGTCGATTGTACTGAGGCCTCGACGTCAGAGGAGGCAGCCGTGAGCGCCGCATTCTTGTCGTTTATCTGATTAATCTGCTGCTTTAAGGTCGTATCAGTGACTGTCGCTTGCGCTTGTTGAAGCAGTTTCGACATGTTCTGGTTTTGGTTCGTAAGTTCAGAAATAATCGAATTCGCTTTCACGAGCTCTTCGTCGTTCTTCTTAATTGTCGACTCCCACTTGAATCCGGCAATATTCCCCTCTTTAAAGCCGGCTTTTGTTAGCAGGCCATTGAATGTTTCGGGGAGAACAAGTAGTAAGAAGGCTAAAATGAAAAGTGCGACATCGCGCAGCAGTGTTACCGCATCTTTGCCCACGGCGACATAGTTCGAAGCTGAGTCGACGAATTGAATGCCGCGAGCGTTGTCCGGCGTAATGTTCTGTTCTGTAGTCATAGACCCTCATTCAATTCAGCATACTTTGAATGGCGTTTTAGCCGTTTTCATTTCGCCAGGAACGCACAGCAGCTTGCGACGTTTAAGGGGACGATTTCGAGGCTGACGAGTTAATTGTGGTATTGAAGCGGTTCGTCCGCCTGATGCCGAGCAGCGTGAGTGCCGACATCAAAGCGGACAGCGTAAAAGTTTGGTGCCCGCTAGTAGATTCGAACTACTGACCCCTCGCGTGTGAAGCGAGTGCTCTACCGCTGAGCCAAGCGGGCAATCTTTTTAATCGGACCGC